>Ga0209768_10002216_pt1 | contig 12112 bp, 1 predicted proteins | sample LauGreSBDMM110SD_3_FD_187564 | JGI IMG/M metagenome (GOLD analysis project Ga0209768, IMG submission 187564) | Freshwater lake microbial communities from Lake Michigan, USA - Sp13.BD.MM110.SD (SPAdes) (version 2) | ecosystem: Environmental > Aquatic > Freshwater > Lake | place: Lake Michigan... | reverse complement strand
GGCGGTTGGCGGGACATTTCCCGAACCTGCACCCGAACCTGAACACCTGAACCTGATACCCGATGGCCGAGACCTGGGACCTGAGAATGAATCTCCCCCAGCTTTCATCCGGTCTCCGGTTTCCCTTTGAGCTCTGCATCTGGTAGGGCCGAGCATCCCTGCTCGGCCGCGGCCAACCAAGGATGGTTGGCCCTACCCGAGGCAACTAGGGCAGCACGCGGTGCTGCCCCTACCCCAAGACAGACACTCCCCCGATACTCGTTACTCAATACTCGATACTCTAAGGAGCAAGCGCTCAGGCCTTGGCCTGACGCTTGCGGCGCCGAATCGCCGCGGCGGCGAGCGCCAGCGCCCCGAGACCGAAGCCGTAGGTCGAGGGCTCGGGCACCGCGGTAAGGGTGATTGCTCCGGTCGCCGAATTCCAGTCGATCGACCAGAGGCCGGCGTTCGAAAGACCGCTGCCAGTGTAGGTGAACTGGGTGACGTCGAACTGGAAGACGTCGCTGATATTCTCCCCTGCATTGAGCAAGACGCCGTTGGCACCGGTCTGCACAGTGGCGAAGGTGAAGGTACGGATGGACGAGACCCCGGCAGGAGGGCCGAAGTTAAGCGGGTTACCGAGCGTGGTTCCGTCGCCGTTACCGAGCAGCGAAGAGATCTTGAAATTGATCTTATTGGTGGCGGAGGCCCCGGTCAGATCGAGGCTACCCGAGATTGCGAGCTTGTCGTAGCCCGTCGAATGGTTCGTGGCGTCTTGGACCTGCCATTCGAAATTAGAGCCACCGAACATGGCCAACGTAGAGGCGGTTAAAGTGCCCGGCGAATTACCTGGGCCGATTGTCGAGTTGGAAGCGGCCGTAACGGCCCCGACGAAGCCCGAGCCGCCGAGGGTCGAGCCTGAGGCCAGACTAACATTACCGACGGTACCGTTGATCGTCAGCTTACCGGTTGGTACATCAAAGTTCAGGCCAGGGCTCGAAACCGTGGTGGCGATCTTGAGCGTACCGGCACCGGACTTCTGGATAGTGCCATTCGTGATGGCGGCACCAGTGGCGTTCTTCGGGGCGGTGGCAAACTCGACATTATTACTTCCCAGATTCATCTTGGCGGTGGCTCCCGTCGGAATCCGGAGGCGCGAAGAGATGTCGTCCGTATTCGCACCGGACCAGACGAGCACCGCGTTATGGCTAATCTGAATCACCGACGTCGAATAGCCGCTGCCCATACCTAGCGAGCCGGATTCGAAGCCAAGCGTGGCTCCCGCAAAAGCTTCGATGAGGATATCGCTCCTGAAGCGGTTGGCGTTACCTCCAATGACCCAGGTTCCGATGCCATCGATGGTGAGGTTGCCCAAGGGATTACTGCCGCTCGCGAGGATGCCGTCGAAACGGTTAGACCCGACGTTGTTAGCGGTGAGCGTGAGCGCCGGATCAGTGCCGGTGGTGGCGAGTTTGGAGGTGGAGGTGAACTCGAGCGTACCGGCGCCCGTGCCGGCGACGATGCCGGCGGTGCCGCCGACCGTGAAGCTACGCGTGGTGCTGGTGGCGGTGCCGCCAGTGAACTCCAACTTGGCTCCGGAACTGATGACAAGGTTAGCCGGTAAGTCCGGATCGGTGATGCCAATCGGGCTAGCGGCGATTCCGTCGCCGAAGCCAGGGACGGCGATGGTGCCAGCCGACAAGGTAGTCGCGCCCGTGTAGGTATTGGCGCCAGTGAGCGTCAATCGTCCACCATCCGTTTTCGTCAGCGTCGCACCCGTACCGGTTAGGACAGATGCCACCGTCCCGACAGTGGGAGCCGTGGCGGCGGAAAGCGATCCGCCGGTCACGGTGGAGCCAGCGACCGTGGTGATCGTGTTGGAGACGTTGAAACTGGCCAAGTTGAGGGTCGCGCCAGAGGCAACGTTGACCGTACCAGCGCCCAGTGAACTGGCGTGTCCGATCGTGATGGTACCGTTGGTAATCGTGGTTCCGAGGGTGAAGGTGTTGATGCCCGAAAGCGTCAGGATCCCGTCGCCGGCCTTGGTGAGACCGCCGTCACTGATGATGCCCGCAAAGGTGACGTTGGAATCCACCGTCAGGGTGCGCACGGCGGCACCGAGGCCGACCGTACCGTTAAAGGTCAATGCGCCCGTGTTCGTCGTGGTCGCACCGAGCGTCACGTTACCACCGAGGGTGACGTTATTGGCTAAGGCGCGAGCCGTCGCGCCATCGCTCGTGAGGGTGCCGCCATTTAGAGCGAGGAGGTCGGTGGCCAGGCTACCGAACGCGTTGTCATGGCCAGCGCGGACCGTGCCGGCGGAGACCGTGGTTCCACCGGTAAAGCTGTTGTCGCCGGAGAGGGTGAGCACGCCTACGCCGGTCATGGCCAGTGTGGTGGCTCCGCCCAACTTGGCGGACAGGGCGGCCGTGGTCGCGGTGTCCGCGGTCAGGCTGGTCGCGGTGAGCACGCCGGTCGTGCTCGTGATTGATCCGCTGCTCAGCGTGACGACGCCGACCGTGTCCGAGAAGCCGCCGAAGTCCAGAACGCCGCCGCTGACGGTGATCGCGTTGGAGTTGCCGAGCTGGTCATCCGCGCCAAAGGCGAGAGTGCCATTGCTGACCGTGCTGAGCCCGGCGTAGGAGAACGTGCCGCCGCTGGAAAGCGTCAGAATGCCCGCACCAGCCTTGGTCAGGCTGCCGTCGCCAGTGACGATACCGGCCAGGGAGTAGGAAGAGCTGCCCGTCGTGAGGGTCTTGCCCGAGGCGATTGTGACCGTGCCGCTATTGGTCAGGCTGTTGATCGTCTCGTTGCCGCCGAGGCTCAGGGTGGTCGTGCTACCGACCGTGACACCCGAGGTCGAGGCCAGGCGGGCGTCGCCGCTCGTGGCCAAGGTGCCACCGGTGATGCTGGTCGCGCCGGTGTAGGTGTTGACTCCATTAATAACCCAGGTGCCCACTCCGGACTTGGTCACGGAAGTGACGCCGGTGCTCGCGGCCTGGTCGCTGATGATGCTCGTGAGCGTGTTGGCCCCGGTGTTCGTACCGGTGAGGGTCAGCGTGCGTACTCCCGTCTCGGCACCCGAGGTGCCGGCACCGCTGATACCGTTGAAGCCGATCGCACCCGCGCCGACGAAGCTCATCGTGTCAGCCGAAGTCGCCCCCGAAGCGTCCAGCGTGGCGCCGCCGCCGCTGTTGTCCGCACTGCCGATGCTGAACAGACGGTCCGTGCTCTGGGCTCCGCTGCCGGAGTACTTGAGCGTTCCGCCGTCGAGCAGGAGGTTCGTGGCCGTCACGGCGGCTGCGCCGAGGCTGCCGGCGACTCCACCGTTGGAAAGATTCGCGACCACGAGCGTGTTGCCTGCACCGATAGCCGTAACCAGCGCGTAGGTATTTGCGGTACTGTTGATTGTGGTCGTGCCCGTATTCGTGGACCAGAGGCCGGTCGTACCGGTCGTCGTCAGCGTCGGCACGATGGAACCTCCGGCGCCGAAGGAGAAATCACCCGCTCCGACGAGGATAATGTAACGGCTAGTATTGGTGTCGGCTCCGATGTTGCCGTTAAAGGCGAGGCTCGCGCCAGAATCCGCACGGTAAGTGGAGCTGCCTCCGCCGCCGGTCAAGATGACGTTACCCGTGAGGACGTTGGCGCCCGTGACACTCCGGATGATACCGGAGAGGCCTCCGGCCGCGCCAGCGCCAGTCGTCGTGAAGGCGTTGGCCAGTGTGATGCCGTTGTTCAGCTGCACCTGGGCGCCCGTCGCGCCGATGAGGAAAGTCGCCCTGACCGCGCCCGTGCCGAGCGCGCTGCTGGCGTTGGCGACGATGACACCGCGGTTGGCGCCCGAGGTCGGCTCCAGGGAGATGGCCCCGCTGAAATTCGGGTTACTGGCGTTGAGGGTCAGCGTGCCCGAACCGGTCTTGGTCAACGCGCCGGAACCGGACAGGATGCCGCTGAGGCTGAGGTCGTTCGACAAGGACACGGTGAGGGTACTGGCCAGGATGACCGCGTTGGGCACGGGGCCGCTGCCGGAGGCGGAAAGATTGGTGCTGGCCTCGAGCGTGCTGGCGCCGAGGATAGTGAGACTGCCTGCGCTCAGCGCGTCCTTGTGGCCGAGGATGAGGAATCCTTCCGTGAGGGTGGTGTCGCCGATGAAAGTGCTGGCGGCGTTGATGGCTAAGCGCGTGCTGGTCGTCGTCCAAACCCCGGCCTCATCGTTAATATTGAGGGTGCCGGTGCCCGAGATTCCGATTCCGGAAATAGTCACGAGGGAGTCGGCGTCGCCGCTGTTCACGCCGAAACTGGCGATACCATTCAGGACAACACCGCCGGAAAGGACGAGATTACTCGCGGCGTCTCCTAGGGCGAAACGGGCAATGCTGCCCGCGTTGAGGTTCAACGCGCCGGATTGGGTGAGCGTATAATTCTCCGCGAGGGTCGTTGAGAGATTGTCGGGGCGAAGCTCGCCCATCGCCCCCGCGGCGAAATTAATCGCCGCCGTACGCGTGAACGAGGCGCCATTCACGTTGCGATACGTGACCCGCCCGAACTGGTTGAAGTTGATGATGCCATCGAACCCGACATAGGCGGTCGCAGTGCCGCCAGCGGCTACATTTTGGAAGAAGGCGTTTCCGCGGATTAGGTTCAACGCACCGTTCCAGGTGCTAGCGGCGTTGTTGAGGACGAAGTTCCCGTTAGTCTGATTCCCGGAGGTAGCCGTATCATTGCTGTCGATGGTCACGGCGCCGGAGCCGGTGACTGCGCCCGACAAAGTGATATTACGCGCCGCAGCAGCCGTAGACAGACCGTTCAAATCCGCCATGTTGACGAACGAAGCAGCGGTGACGGAGACGGCTCCGCTAAACGTCTGGTTGTTGCCGCCACCTGAAAGCGTACCGCCGGAGAGCGTGATCGGGTGGGCGAGCGTCGCGGTGGCGGCGTTGTTGTAATAGAAGGCACCCCCGGAAAGAACCAAAGAAGCCAAGTTACCTGCGGCGGTGGTGCCGAGCGCGGCCGAGTTGGTGAGTTCGAGCGTGCCGCCCGCGACGGTGAACGTCACCGTATCGCCAGGATTGAAGCTGGGGTCGGCCACGGCCGAGAGGGTTACCTTGCCGGCTCCACTAACGGTCACGTTGGACGGACCCAGCAATGAGCCGACGAGGGTCAACACCCCCGCCGAAGAGGCCACGTTCCAGGTCTGATTCGCACCCAACCGAAGATTGGCTCCGATCGTGACGGCAGCAGGCCCGGCACTCTGCATCTCGATACCATCGGTCGAGGTCTGTGGAGCGATTTCGAGGCGGTTGGTGAGAACGGCACCGGGGCTAATCGTGACCGAGGTGGGCGTCGTGGTACCCGCCTCGAAGACTAGTTTGTTGATCTTGAAGTTCTGCTCGAGCGTCGTCGTGAGCGCCGAGGCGGCGGCGTCGTTCCAAGCAAAGATGACATTCGTGCCGGCGCCGGGAGCACTGACCGGCGTGATGGTCCCGGGCTTATCGGTGGACCAGTTATTGAGGTTAGTGTTCCAGGTCGTGCCCGTCGTGCCTCGCCAATAGAGATCACCGGTGATGAGCGTGCCGGTGGTGAGCGTCACGGCTGTATCCGTGAATCCCCAGGTCATACTCGTGAAGCCGCCAGGCGCCCCGCCTGCGAGGAGGTTCGTGGATCCTCCGAAGGCTGTTAGGCCGCCGTCCACCAAGCTCAAAATCGTGTAAGTGGTGCTACCCGCCAAGCCCGCGTCGGTCAGGTTGAACGTGATCGTGTTGGCGAGGGTCTTGGTACCTCCCGCCAGCAAGGTGATTGTGTCGGTAGCCGATTCGCCCACGTTCAGGTTAAGAGTGGCGGTGCCGGTGCCGGCGCCAAGTTCCAGCCACGTGAGGTTCAGCGGGGTGCCGGCTCCATTGAGCAGGGACAGCGTCGAGCCGCCGTTGACGTTCAAGAGGGTGATGAGACCCGGATTCGTGAGTTCACCAGTCAGCGCCAGCGTGGAATTGCCGACGACGTCCAGGCGCGAGACGGCCGTGACCTGGCCGGCGATGGTGAACGAGCCGCCGTAGCTGGCGATAGTTCCTTTGTTGCCCACGGGGACAGAGGCGCCGAAGGAAACCGTGGTGTTGCCGAGCTTGACGATGGACAAAGGACCAACGCCCGTGTTCTGGATGGAATAATTGCCGGTGCCCGTACCAAAAGCCACAGCGGTATCTTTGGCGCCAAAACTGAAGGCAGCGGCGGACGACGAGGTGTTGTCGATAATCACCGTACCGTCCGTGGACGCCGTGAGGGCGTTGATCGTCTGGTCGGTGCCGTTCAGGTCGACCGTGGCGGTATCCGTGGTGGCCACGTCAGGGCTGATGGTCAGTCCGCCGCTGGCGACGAAGGTCAGCGTGGTGTTGAGGTCGACGGCCGTTATCGTCGGGACGCTAGCCGTGAACGTTGTAGCGCTATCAAGCGAGACGATCCTACTACCCGCAGGGACGTTGGTACCGGTGAACTGCTGCCCGACCGTAAGACCTGACGTGCTGCTGACGGTGTAAACCGCAGAAGTTGCTGCGGCCGACCCGGTGGGCGTCGCCGCACCGAAAGAGGGAATCGCTTCGCTTGCCGAGAACCGCAGGGTCCCGCGGTCGACATCGATGGCGGTGATAGATTGGTTCCAATTTGAGTTGGCCCCGCTGGTGCCAAGTACCAACGTGCCATCGCCACCCTTATCGATGCGAACTCCGAACGCGGTGGAAGTCGTGAAATTCCCGTTGAGCACCGTCTCGCCAGAGCCTTCAATCGCCCACGCGCGATTGGCCGTCAGCGAATTAGCGGACATTCCATTTAAGGTCACCGACTTCCCGGCCACGACGCTGTTGAAGACGTTCACATTGCTGGCTGCGGCCGCCAGGGTATTGGTGCCGTTGAATGTGAGGCTGTAGTCCCCGTAGAAACCGTTGGAAGTATTGTTTGCGAAAGTGAGCGTGACCGACAAAGCGCGGTCGTCTCCGTGGGCGAAGACGTTTCCATTGGAAATGGTCAGCGCCGCCGGAATGGCTGAATTGTGGCCGATGCCGAGGGCTCCGGCAGAGACCGTGGTCGTACCGGTGTAGCTGTTGGTGGAGTTGGTCAGAACCCAGGCGGTGCCGCCGTCGACCCCGACGGAGAGTACCCCGGCGACGTTATTCGAAAGCTGGCTGGTGATGAAGTTCGTGAAGGCGCTCGAGCCTCGGAGGGAAAGCGTCTTGTTGCCGGTCTCGGTCGTGTCATGGGCGACGTTCGACAACACCAACGATCCAGTACCGTCGGCATGAATCTGATTCCCGGCCGTGGTGCCCCGCAGACGGATCTTGCGGTCACTGGTCTCACCCGGACCCACGTATTGGAGGATACCGCCGCCAGTAGTGGCATTGCCGAGGACGATGGCGTTGGCGTTGTCCATAGTGACGGCACCAGCGCCGACCGAGGTGGTGGCAGCACCAGTGCTGCCACCGAGGGAAGAAACCACCAGCGTGCCCGCTTCGACCGAAGTGGTCCCGGTGTAAGAGTTCAGACCTGTCAGCCGCAGGATGCCGGCACCAATCTTGAGAAGACCTCCACTGGTGCCGCTCAGCACCCCACTCATCGTGGCGAAGTCAGCTCCGGTGTTGGTATTATCCAGGACGTTGATCGTCCGGACCAAGGCGCCGAGGTCGATGGCGTTGCGGAAGTCGACCGAAGACAGCGCCGAGGTGGAGCTGAACGCCAAGTTCTGGACGCCGCCGGTGCCAACAAAACCCCCGCTACCCCAGGTCAATGCGGTCGGGCTGGAGGTGCCACCGAGGGCTACGACTAAAGGCGTCGAGTGGGCGGCGAAACCCACGCCACCCGTCGTGCTGGCGAGGGAAAATCCGAAAGTGACCGTGCCGCTACCGGCCGTGGCGGACGCCGCGAGCGAGTGGGTGAACTCCCCGCTCATCTGCAGGGTGGCGACGGAAGTGGCCGAGGTCGGCGTGAGCGCCAACGGGCTGGTGCTGGGCAGCACGCCGACGGCGTTAAGCCCGAGGATGCCATCGTTGACGGTCGTGGCGCCGGTGTAGGAGTTGCTGGTGCCGGCGAGATTCCACTGACCCACGCCGGTCTTGGTCAGGGAAGTGATGTCCGTACCCGTGCCGCTGTCGGTGAGTTGGGGGGCGAAAGTGTTATCGCCCGTAGAGGTGCCAGTTAAGGTCAACGTCCTCGCGGCAACGGTACCGTGGGCAATCGCCCCCGTGTTACTCCAGACGATGGCGTTGGCGTTGGTAACGGTACTGGAAAGCACCGCGGCGGCACCAGAGATGGTGAAGAGTCGATCGGTGGAAGCGGAGTTCGACCCGAGGTTGAGGCTGCCGACCCGATTATTACCCTGATAGATCAGGGTGGGAGCGCTGCCGCTGAAGACCAGGTTCGCGGCGGCGGAGGTAGACTGACCGATGCCGCTGGCAACACCGCCGTTGGCCAGGACGTTAACGGTCACTTGCGCGCCGGTGGCGATCGTCGTGACGCCGGTGTAGGTACTCTGGCCGAGCAAGGACTGGGTACGGGCGATCGTGCCGTCGATGATCACGTTCAGGACGCCAGCCCCATTCTGTAGGATACCCGTGAAGGCAGTCGTTCCGGTGCTCGCGGCTATACCAAAAGAAATATTGCCGGCGGTGCTCGTACCTCCGCCGCTGTTGGTGACCGTGCCTGCTCCCTGAAGGGCGCCGACGCCGATCGTCTGGGAGGCGCCTGCGGCGTTGATGTCCAAGGTCGCACCTTGGCGGAGCGTGGTGATGTTAGCAGCCGTGCTATTGGTGCCGAAGGTGACCGTGCCTCCAGAAAGCTTCACCGTGCCTTCATTGATGACGGCATTGCCCGTGAAAACGCTGGTACCACTGAGAACCAGTACACCCGGGCCGTTCTTGGTGAAATTAGCAGCACCGGCGGTCAACGGAGAGGAAACCGAGAACTCGTTGGCCGGGGTGCTCCCGCCGACGGTGAAAATATACTCCTTAGTGGTACCTGAAAGGAAGATGCCCGTATATCCCGAGATACTACCGGCACCTCCAGAGTTATCGAAAAGTATGCCACCGAGGGAAGTCGCCGTACTCGTCGTCGTGATGGTGAGCAATCCGTCTCCGGTGAAGGCGCCGCCGGAGCCGTTGTTGGTCAGCTTCAACGAATTGGCCGCGAAGGGGCCGGTGGTGGCGGCACTGCCGTTGGAGAAGTAATTCTTGGTGGCGGCACCTATGGTGGCCGGAATAGTCGAATCGAACGACGCGCCGCCGGCAGTGTAGGTCGGTGCGGTGACTGCGCCGCCGGCTGCAATGGACGAGACGAAGTTGACCCCGCCAACGGTAGCGAAACCGCCGACGATGCCGTTAGTGCCGGCGACGGCAGCCGTGAAAACGATGGAACCGGAAGTCGGATTAGTGAAGTTGAGGCCGGTGCCGGCCGCACGCGTACCCATGCTCGCAAACGTGAGGGTGGTCAACGCCCCGTCGGAAACGACTCTGACATTGCCCATGCCCGTGGTCGGGGTGAGCGCACCCAAGGTCTCGGTCGTGTCGGTGCTCAGGAAACCCTTGAACTCAAGAGTGCCGCCTGCCGTCTGGGTGACAGTGTCGGCGCTGAAGATAACCACACCGCCCTTGATCACATCCGACGAGGCGGCGGTGGCGCGGAGCTTGAGCGTGCCGCCCTGGATTGTGGTGGCGCCGAGGTAGGTGTTGGCGGCGTTCAGGACCCAGGTGCCCGTACCCAGCTTGGTGACGCCACCCGTGGAGGGGGTAGTCTCCACTGGGATGACGACGTTGATGATGTTGTCTTGCGTACTGGTGCCCCCGAGGATGAGTGCTCCAGTGGTAGCAGCGGCGATCTTGGTGATGGCTCCGCCCAGAATGACCGGGCTGGCTAAAGTCTGGTTCGCGTAGATTGAGTTACTTCCGGTCGTCGTGTTGAGCGTGATGGTCTTTAAGGTGGACAGGCCAGCGGTGGTGGGGGTGGCAGTGGTGCCGATAATCAGGTTGCCGGCCGTCGATGTAGCGTTGCCCAGCACGATGGACGACGTGGTGCCCAGCGAGCGGAAGTCGGTAATCTGGATGGCACCAGCCGTGATGTTGGTATTACCAGTATAAGTGGAGGCCGTCCCCACGACGGTCAGGAGGCCGGCTCCGGACTTAGTGAGGACGTGCAAAGCTGCCGACGCGGTGACACTTCCAGTGACGTAAGTGTTGCCAGACCCTCCGAAGGTCAGGGTCCGGGCGGTGGCGTCGGTATTACCCCAGACACCAGCCGCAAAGGTCAGGGTGCCCCCCATATTGTTAGTAATCGTGTTCGGGTTATTGGACGACTCCGGCGTCCAAGCCTGGAAGGCCATCCCGTAACCGTTGCGACTGTTGAAGGTACCTGTGGTGTTGGCCGCGACACGGAAGGTTCCGAACGTCGCCAATCTATTGATGGTCGCACCGCCCGCGGCCGGACCCGTGTAGAAAGTAGAATTAGCCCGGAGATAGACGTTCTTGCCGCTCGCCAGCGAATTAAAGTTCAGGTCGCCGGCGCTGAGCAACTCGAGCAAGCCGCCGTTCATGTCGATCGCTGCGTTGGCGTTGGTGCCCGTATTGGCGCCAAACACACCCGTCGAGGTGACGCGGATGGAGCTCTGCTGACCGGTAGCGCTTAAGCCAATCCTGACCGTCCCAGTGAAGCTGGTGGCCAAGGAGGGATTAAGGAATAAAGTTCCTCCGCCGGATTTCTCGATGCTGCCCGAACCAGACAGGATACCGGTCAGATTGAAGTTGCCGACCCCCGCGGTGTTGAGCCCGCCCAGCGACAAGAAGGTGGTGGTGGCCGTGCCTTGTGAAACAAGCGTGCCGGATAACGTAAGTGTTCCGTTGACGCTGTTGATGCGGCTGTTGCGAGAGGTAGCGGGGGAAAGGGCGTTGACAGCCGAGGTCAGGGTGCCGGAGAGCGTGTTATCCCCGATACTCAGGATGGCGGAGGCTTTATCGCCGACAGGGCCACGACCATCAAAGTTGATGTTACGCGCCAGCGAGAAACCGGAAGCAGACCCATCCAGCACCAATGAGCCGCCGCCGAACCCCGTAAGATTGGTGCTGGAGGGCACCGGATTGACGTTCAGGATAGAAATCGCCGACGCATCGGAACCAATGGCTCCGGCGGAGGCAATGACCAGCACGCCATTAGAAATAGTGGTAACTCCAGTGTAGCTATTAGACGCATTCGTCAGCCGGAGCGTACCTAAGCCGGACTTGGTCAGGCCGCTGGCGCCTGCCACGATCGAAGATAGGGTGGCGACGTTGCTGATGCTGACGGAGATCGTCGGCGCACCGGAAGCCGCGGCCAAGGTCAGCGTATCACCGGTGACGGTAAAATCCGCGCCGCTGAAAACCAATCCACCAATGGTGATGGGTCCGGCGAGCGTCGCCGTGCCGGCGGTACCTGTGAAATAAGCGATGTCAGCGGAGGAAAAAGTGCCCGCAGAAGCGGCAGTGTCGCCGACGGATGACCCAGACCAATTAGAACTTTTGTCATCAGACCAAGAGCCGCTGCCGCCGGTTCCCGCGACGGAAGTATCATTATCCCAATAAAGATTCGCGGCCTGGGCTTTGGGCGTCGAAGACACGGCCACACCGAGCAGCGCGGCGGCCACCATGAGTGAGGAGCGGGAAATTAATCGGGCAGATTTACGGGGCGAAGTGGACATAAAAAAGTAGGGTGCCAACTAAATGACAGAGAATGAGTGCTGGGGGTCGGCACTACTTCCTAAAAAATTGATTATAACCCCCCCATCATCAATCTGATAAATCGTCACAATGTGATTTGTTCCACAATCCGAGCGGCCAAAAGGCTTTTTAATGAACTATTCTGGTCATTTAAAATTGTAAACAATTGTCATTCAATAGGATAAGTAGAAGTGGTTAGCGGTTAGAAATCCGTTTCGGGTGACAGGTGACGGGCACGGGCGCCGGGGGCTCAGACACCAGCCGTTAGGGAACCAGCCGCGGGATCCCGAAGCCGATGGCTGATGGCTGAACGGCCGACCCCCGAGGGGCCGATGCCCCGGTGGCCGTCACCCGTCACCTGAAACGAGATAGCAGCTAGGGCAGCACGCGGTGCTGCCCCTACCCCAAGA
>Ga0209768_10002214_pt1 | contig 12119 bp, 11 predicted proteins | sample LauGreSBDMM110SD_3_FD_187564 | JGI IMG/M metagenome (GOLD analysis project Ga0209768, IMG submission 187564) | Freshwater lake microbial communities from Lake Michigan, USA - Sp13.BD.MM110.SD (SPAdes) (version 2) | ecosystem: Environmental > Aquatic > Freshwater > Lake | place: Lake Michigan... | reverse complement strand
AAGCGTAAAAAGTCTTTACCAGCTTAATTTTTGACGCAGTAATTGCCTTGGCCATGCGAGCCGGATGGACAAACAGCTTTATTTTTAAGAAAAGCAGCTTTAGCGTTTTCGTTGGCCACACAGTAGTTGCCTTGACTGGCGTAGTCTCTTGGACAAGCTCCGTGCTTGGGAATTACCAACTGGGCCCCAGCTCTGGGGGCGCAAAACTTTCCCTCCGTCACGTAATCCGAAGGGCAGCTACCGTCTCTGGGGATGGGCTTCGGTTCAGGTAGCTGCGCGTGCGCGAAAAAGAAAAAGCTCAGAGAAAGTGAGCCTACAAAGGCTTTATGCGTGATCGTCATAAGGCATTCGTCCTTTGGTTGATGGCGACAAGTTAGCTAGACAATTAGGCCAAGTACCCATCTGCAGTTATTGGCTGCTGCTTAAATTTTTTTGCGACTGCTAAAACTCGAAAACTACGCCCCTGTATTTTCAAGATGGCTCCAATGCCTCGCTTTTTTACTCCGTTTGGAGCCGAATGGCAAGTGAATGTTGACTCCGACGTCGTATTGACCATTTGACCGACTTTGACTGAACAAGTTTTTGTCCGCATCCCCATCTGGTCAAAACAGCGTCGTCGGCAACACCCTTTAGCAACAACGGACCATTCGGCAATTGAATGGGCGCCTTCATGGTTTATCGCCCCTTAAAAACAGGTGTACGTTTTTCTTTATAACTGCTAAATCCCTCTCGAAAATCTTCCGTACCGGTACACAAGTCTTGCTCAAGATTGGCGGCGGCAAACGCGTCATCATAGGTATCATCAATTGCTGTCCAAATTTGAGCTTTCATTGCGGCTAAGGCTCGCGGCGCGGAATTGACTGCAATTGCCTGAGCATAAGTTTTGACATGGCTCATCAATTCCTCATCGGATAAGACAGCATTGACAAGACCCAATCGCTCAGCTTCAATCCCATCAAAGCGACGAGCGGTGTAGAGCAAATCTGCTGCGCGGGCTGTTCCTATTAAGCGCGGCAATAACCAACCAATGCCTTTTTCTGCTGGAACACCGATGCGGGCAAAGGTGGCGTTAAATAGAGCAGACCTGCTAGCAAAACGAATATCACAGTGCAACGCAAGAATAAAACCCCAACCAAATGCTGCTCCGTTAACAGCTGCGATAGTGGGTTTTCTTGAAGTAATCAAACAGTTCCAACCACCGCTAAAAAATCGCTGCAGTTTAGGCCCTACATCATCTCCCCATTGCCTGGGCTGAGGTAAATCAGATTTACGTTGAGAATTACCGGATGTGCCAGTGCCGATGACTGCCAAATCAAGACCAGCAGAAAATCCGCGGCCCGCACCGGTAATCACAATCACTCGAACAGAAGGATCAGAAGCTGCTTGATCAACATACCCAAAAAAATCCGCCAACATATCTGGCGTGAGAGCGTTTAATTTTTCTGGTCGATTAAAGGTCAGAGTTGCGACACCAGAGTCAACAGAATAAATAACTTCTGAAGTCGACTGAAAATCAACTGTCATTTTTGGATACTCGCTTTATTTACTCATGAAAAATTGGCAAAAGTTTTAGAAACGATATGTTTGCTTACCAATCCACCAAAGTTGACACGATCGCTTCTTAAGGTTTCCAGGTAGTCGCATACTCCAACAATCACGCGCTGTTCCAACCTAATTTGATGCAAACCCAAGGCGACCTCTCGCCGCAACATATTCACTGTGCAACTTGTTAACAAATTGCTTTGTACTCAACACTTGATCGATTGCGCCGATACCATGTCCACTTCCCCAAATGTCTTTCCATGCCTTAGGTTTACCAGCTTGTCCTGCAGAAAAATTCATTGTTTTTTCTTCATTGACAGGTAAATTTTCCGGATCTAGACCAGCATTTCGAATACTGGTTTTTAAATAGTTAGCATAGACACCCGTGAAAAAATTGGAATACACCACATCATCTGATGTTCCATCAACGATGGCCTGTTTATAGACGTCACTTGCTCGAGCTTCCTCAGTTGCAATGAATGCAGACCCAATGTACGCAAAATCAGCGCCCATTGCTTGAGCTGCCAAAATTGAATTGCCATTGGCAATGGAACCACTGAGGGCAATGGGTCCATCGAACCATTTACGCAGCTCTTGCATCAGCGCAAATGGGCTCTTCGTACCCGCGTGCCCTCCCGCACCCGCTGCAACTGCAATCAAACCGTCGGCTCCTTTGCCAATGGCTTTCTTGGCAAAGGTATTGTTGATGATGTCGTGCATAACCATGCCGCCATAGGCATGAACTGCTTCATTGACTTCTTCACGTGCGCCTAAGGATGTAATGACCAAGGGCACTTTGAAATGTGCAATGATCTCCATGTCTTGTTCTAATCGATTGTTACTTTTGTGAACAATTTGATTGATGGCAAATGGCGCGGCTGGTTGACTTGGAAAATCTCGATTATGCGCAGCCAATGTCAATGTAATTTCTTCAAGCCAATCTTTAAGTAGCTCAGCAGGCCTGGCATTGAGCGCTGGCATTGAGCCCACCACACCAGCCTTGCATTGTTCAATGACCAAAGGCGGCTGACTGATGATGAACATCGGCGAGCAAATAACAGGCAAGCGAAGATTTGAAAAGAGTGAGTGATTTTTTTCCATATTGTGTTCGTTTGAATTTCAGGTCAAGTCAGCGTATCGTTCCAAATGGTGATCTGCATCACCGAATTGCTGCGTAATCATTGTTAAACGGCGAAAGGTGTGCGATACCTTGAGCTCTTCAGTCATTCCCATACCACCGTGCAATTGCACAGACTCCTGGCTTACTAGGCGCGCTGCATCTGCGATTTTTATCTTTGCGGCAGAAACAGCTCTTGCACGGTCTGTAGCGTTAGTCGTGTCATCCACTTTGCTGGCGGCCAAGATAGCCATTGAACGAGCTTGCTCGGTAGTGATGTACATCTCTACCATGCGATGCTGCAATACTTGAAACGATGCAATCGGTACACCGAACTGCTTGCGCTGCTTCATGTAATCTAAGGTGGCATCGTTGGCGCTTTTCATCGCGCCAATGGCTTCTGCACAAAGCAAGGCTGTGGCAAAGTCTGTCGCCTCTTCGATGAAAGGCATAGCAGCGCCATCAACACCCAGCAGCGCATCTGCATGCAGTAAGACATTTGAAAATGCGACCTCCGCTACCCGAAATCCGTCTACGGTGCGACTCGGATTCAGTTCAACTCCCGATGTCTGGGTGTCGACAATAAACAGACTAGCGCCTTGAGAAGTAAGCGCTGAAACAACTAAGTGACGAGCCGAAGCGGCCCCAGTTACAAGACACTTTCGACCATTGAGGACCCAAGCGCCTGCATTGGCTTTGGCCAAAGTAAGCTGAGGTGCCAATTGATAGCGATGCCCTTGCTCCAAATAGGCAAACGCCAGTCTTTCGGAGCCATCAATCAAACCTGGCAATAGCTTTGCACGCTGGGCATAAGACCCCATGCGCGAAACAAGGCGTCCTGCCAAAGCAACATTTTCCAAGAAAGGCTCAACAACCAGGGCCTCACCCATGGCTTCCATGACCGCCATCAAGTCCATCGCACCGCCACTAAAACCGTCATCGGCTTCTGACAGCGTCATAGCAGTCAAACCCAGATCGGCAAAAGTTTTCCAAGCCGCCTCACTCACTCCAGATTCAGAGTTGAGGATAGCTTTGCGCTTTTCAAAACTGTATTCATTGCTCAGATACTTGCTAACCGAATCTGCCAATTGTTTCTGTTCAGGTGTGAGTTCAAAGTTCATCGATTTTCCTCACAGTCCCAAGGTCATTTTGGCAATGATGTTGCGCTGAATTTCATTGGATCCTGCATAAATGCTAGCCTTGCGAAAATTAAAGTAGCGAGGCGCCAAACGCGAAGTGAAAGGGTCAATAACGCCGTTGGATACAGACATAAAGGGTTGCGCATTTGGTCCCGCTGCTTGCATCGCCAACTCGGTAATCATCTGCTGCACTTCAGTCCCTCTAATCTTGAGCATCGACACATCAGAGCCTGGAGCTTGGCCTGTCCGTCGCATCTGATCTAGAAAACGCATTGAAGTAATTTCCAACGCATCCAGTTCGATCTCCACACGGGATATCTTGTCTTTGAAACGCAAATCTTCAATGAGAGGCTTGCCGTTTTTCAGGTCACGCTGTGCCAATGCCCGCAAAGCTGCCAACTCGCGCCGACTGGCACCAACACTTCCGGATCCCATCCGCTCATGCCCGAGCAAATACTTGGCAACGGTCCACCCCTTGTTTTCCTCGAAAACCAAATTCTGGACAGGCACTTTGACATTGTCGAAGAAAATCTCATTCACTTCATGCCCGCCATCCATCAAAATCAAGGGACGAACAGTGATGCCCGGGGTTTTCATGTCCATCAAGATGAAGCTGATTCCTTCTTGACGCTTCTCGGCGTTGGTGTCTGTACGAACCAAACAAAATATCCAATCACCATGCTGGCCCAAGGTTGTCCAAATTTTTTGGCCATTGATCACGTAGTGATCTCCAACGCGTTCAGCGCGTGTTTTAACTGCCGCCAAATCTGAACCAGCACCAGGCTCGGAATAGCCTTGCACCCAAAAGTCATCTCCCTCCCGTATGCGCGGTAAGAACTGTTCCTTTTGGGCAGAAGTGCCAAACTTAAAGAGCACGGGGGCACACATAGCGGGGCCAAAGGGCGGCAATCTGGGCGCGCCTGTCAAGGCGTATTCTTCATCGTAAATATAGCGTTGGGTCATGTCCCAACCTGTACCGCCCCACTCCACCGGCCAGTGAGGCACAGACCAACCCTTAGCGGCCAAAATCTTGTGCCAACGCTGGTAATCTTCTTTGGTCAGTTCTTGATAGCCGATGACTTTTTGGCGAATATCCCCAGGCAAATTAATCATGAGCCAGTGATGAACTTCTTCTCGAAACTTTGTTTCCTCTTGGGAGTAATTTAAGTCCATTAATTTGCCTTATCAAAGTACGTTATTTGGGTTTGATTGCATTGACTGAAAACTCAAACACGCCTTGATTGGCCTTGCCAATGTTGGTCGCGAAGACGCCGTTTGGCGATTTTTCCAGAGTCGTCGCGTGGCAGCGGCGCTAAGTCAATGCTGCGGGGTACTTTAAAAGCAGCAAGACCAGCCAGTAGCCATGCTTGCATATCTTCTAAAGAAGGCTTTTCACCTGGCAATGGCTCTACCACTGCATGCAAACTTTCACCGAACTCAGCATCTGGAACACCGAATACAGCGCAATCTGCAACACCAGGGCATGCGAGCAAGCGGTGCTCTATTTCAGCAGGATAGATATTGACACCGCCAGAGATCACCATGTCTGATGCACGATCGCACAAATAAAGATAACCATCTGCGTCTAGGTAACCCATATCTCCTAGACAAATTAGTCCCTCACGCTCAATGGCACGCCGCGCAGCGTCGTTTTGCCGGTAAGTGAAGTCAGGATAAATGGGTTGCCGCACGTAAATCAGACCGACTTCACCATTGGGAAGTTGCTCGCCCGCTTCATTCAAGATACGAACTTTGGCATCCAACACTGGGCGGCCTGCACTGCCCGGGCGCTGCAGTGCTTCAGCTGCGGTGATGGAAGTGATCATCCCAGCTTCGCTTGATGCATACGTCTCATTGATGATGGGGCCAAACCACTCAATCATGGAACGCTTAACGTCGGGCGCACAGGGGGAACCCGTAGAGGCTACGAAACGCAAAGAAGAGATATCGTATTTAAGACGGACCGCCTCAGGTAGGCGCAGTAGCCTCACGTACATGATGGGCACTAAGTAGACGACGTCAATGCGGTGACGCTCAATCAGGGCCAGTAATTGTTCGGCGTCAAAGTGAGGCATGAGCACCACGCTCTCGGCAAGGCGCAAGGCGTGTTGCAAGAAAGTACTCGGACCGCTGTGGTAGAGCGGAGCAGGCACCAAAGCTCGGCACCCAGCACTGATCCCAAGTGCGATTTCGACCAGACGCTTAGTTTGAGCCAGGCGGGACTCAAGCTCTGCTAAAGGGATTCGGTCGCGAACAACCCCTTTGGGCCGGCCGGTGGTGCCAGAGGTGTAAACCATATGGCCGCCAGGCGAAACCAGTGGGCCACTGTAGGGCGGCTGAGTGGATAGCCAAGTTTCGTAGGACAGTGATTTCGGGGAGCGACTTTGGCCAACTGACAACAAAGAAACGCTTTGCGGCACCACATGAATGATCCCATCCAGAAGGTCACCATGTGCTATCAAAGCTTTCGAACCGCTGTCCAACAGCAACACACTGGCCTCGTCAGCAGTAAAGTGCCAGTTGATTGGGCAAAAGCTGATACCAGTTTGACGGCAAGCATGAATGATGTCCACAAAAAGTTCGGAGTTCCGCAACAAAACTGCCAAAACATCACCTTCGCGCAAGCCTAAAGCGATCAAGCCCCCTGCAAGTTGCGCACCTCGAGTAGCCTGCGCAGCAGCATCCGTGGCGCGTCCTTGGAAATGGAATGTAGCACTCACACTTAGCAATTCTTTGCTATCTGCATTGTTGGTAATCGTTGCCCGCATTGGCTGTTCTTTGGAGTTGGTTTGAATTTAGAAGTCGATACTATAAATACTGACTCACTTTGGCTAATGATCTTCACTGATGCTGAACATTAGTGGACCTGATACGCAGCAGGTCGTAGCATCAGGCGGATCCGGGAAAACTTTGCAGAACAATTCCATCAGCACCCGCACCTTCCCTTTTCCGAGGGTTCGGATAGTCTGAGCTGCGGCAGGCCCTGCATTGACAGCGCTGCCGAAAGGCAACTTCACCTGCTGACGCCTTAGGCGGCGCTTTTGGCTGCAAGCCCAGATGCGTGAGGATCTTCCCGATCGCCGGTGGCTCCAGGATCGCCGCAATGATCATTAGCTTGCCACTGCAGAAATGTATCGCGCTTGTGATTAATGTCCCAATTCTGGCTTCATTGCATCGTAGCCGGGGACGTAGCTGTTATTGGTCTGGTCCGGATTGCGATTGACCAGCACCGGCAGGCGCGCATACAGTGGGTTGGTCACGCTGCGTACCTCATGCTCTAACCGATACAGTGGCTTCAAGGTGTCCGGATCTACGATGTCGATGAAGCGCCACTCGTGCTGGCCTCTTTCCAGCGTGATGAGGCCGCGATCCTTCAGCCAGCGATGCGGGCCGGAGAAGTCGGCGATGTAGATCGCGATGTGATGGCCGTCGTACTCCGGCAGCGGCCGGTCCGTCTCGCGGAACAGCAGGTATTGCTTCGTCCCCACCTGAACGCGCGCGCAGGCGCCCTGCGGATCCTTCTCGACGGATGAGGGGGCCTTGATGACCTCGCGATAAAAGCGCGCGATGCCGTCTGCTGTGCCTGCCGGCACATCGAATTCGACATAGGGCATGCCGATCTGGATGCGGCCGAAGCGTTCCAGATCCGGCTCGAAGCAGCGTATACGATTACCCCAGGGGGAGATGACATCAACGTAGTCGCGGGCTTCATGCACGCCGAACTGCGTGCCTGCCAGCCGATCCTTCACTGCGGCCAGGCGCAGAAGCAGTGCCTGGCGCGACGGCAGCACGATCGCGGTATGTCCGCGGAGTACTTCGGGCTTATAGGGCGGACGCGTAGGCATGTGGATCTGGCTGCGGCCGATGTTGATCCACATGTTGGTCAGTTCGACCATTATGTAGGGATCGCGGGTCAGTCCCAGTCCGGCGACGTAGAACAGCGTTGCGATCTGCTGGTCAGGTACTGCCGTATTGACATGCTCCAACGCGACACAGTTGCCAAGGTCTTCGTTGGTGGGGTTGAAATGCTTTTCCATGTTTGCTTCCTCGGTGATGTTGAATGGTGTTGGGCGAAAATCAAGCAGCTTCCGTTTTCCTGCGTGTCTGCCGCTTTCGCACTTTCTCGGACCGGTCGGCAACGCCGCACAGGGGTGCGCTACTCACCAGCTTTATAACCTTGAGTTCCCGATGAAGTTCCACTCCCGTACGCATTTCTCACGGCTTATGCTTTGCTTTCCAGTGAGCCCCGAGGCTGCGAGTCCGTGACACTAGCCGCTTGCCAAACTCCCCCTGCTCCTGGTCGTAGCGGGCTAGGCTGCTTGCGCAGCGCAGGCAGATTGGTGCCGTGAAGCCAGGCGACGTGCTCGAATTTTTCGGTCGGGTCCAGATCTTGCCAAGTCGACCGGTAAGGCGAGTTTCTGATGCGGATGCGAAAGCACTCGAGGTCCTTCACCGTATCGATGCGGAGGCGGCGGCTGAAGATTTGATTCAGGCCTTGGGGCAGGACCTTACGAAATGCACGGTGATGTCATGGGCACAGATACATTCGTGAGTGGACGTCATTTCTGCGGTGCCACTGTTGTCTTCCCTTCCACCAACGCCAGAGTCTCCTTCGCAATCGGCCCCCATCCAGCCGCCAGCTCTTTGATCTCGCTTCGCAGCGCCGCAGCATCACCCACGGCCGTCTCGATACCGGCCGCGCGCAGGGCCTCGACGACTTCGGTCTGCGCCATGGCCTGCCGCACCGCGTTGGCGATCTTCTCAGCGACGGCGGGATTCATGCCTGGAGGGCCGACCAGTGAAAGCGAGCCCGTAGAGAAGTACTGTTGAATCGATTCAGGGAACGCAGGGGCGACAGACGCTTCCCCTGCGCGGCTCGATCCTGACACGGCGACGAGGCGAACGCCTTTGCCCGTTTGTGAGGCACTCAAAGCCGTGCCCAGGTCGGTATAGAAGATATGTACTTCCCCCGCAATAAGCGCGGTTGCACTCTGGCCGCCCCCCTTGTAGGGCACGGCCAGCATCTCCGCGCCAACCTTTCGGGCAGCCATGGACATGGCCAAGTGCGCGCTGGTGCCCGTACCGACGATGGCGTAGAACACCTTGTTCGGGTTGGCCTTGGCGTACTGCAGAACCTCGAGCAGGTCCTTACCGGGAATCGTCGGGTGGACGATGACGGCGGTCCGGAAGTACCCGAAGGGAATGATGGGCGTGATGTCCTTCGACAGGTCGTAGGGCGCCTTGTCCATCACGACGCCCGACGTGAACTGCTGTTTGGTGTTCATTAACATCAAACGGTATCCATCGGGCTGTGCGCGGATGATGTTCTGGGTGCCGATGATGCCCTGTGCACCGGTGATGCTCTCGATGACGACGGGCTGCCCCAGCAGCTTTTGCAGCGGGCCCTGAAGGATGCGGGCCACTCTGTCTTGCCCGCCGCCGGGTGGGCTCGTGACGATAATCCGGACCGCCCGATCGGGATACCAGCCCGCTTCGGTGGGCTGTGCCCAGGCTTGGGTCTGCACCATCGCCAGCGCGGCTATGCCGGCCATGCACAGTAAAATTCTCATAGAAAGCATGCTGTCTCCTTCGCCGCGTAACGGCTTGAATGATCAATTTTTAACAGGATAGTGTTGGCCCTGGTCTTTTGAAAATGATTTGAACTGAAGTCGGTCATCAGGCGGGGTGATGCGAGGCCTCGGGACATACTTTCGAAAGTTGATTGTTTCTAGGCGGCATAGGTGTAGGCCACCGGCAGCCAGATGCGCGTCGCTAGCGGTTCAAGCGGCGACCACGCTTAAATCGGTGTGCGCTTGGGCGGCGGCACGCCTACCACGGCCATGCGGATGGTTTCATTGCCGTTGTTGAGCAGTTGATGCTCCACCACGTCCGGCGGCATATGGATCATGTCGCCGGGTCCGACATGCTGCTCGTGCGTCTCGCCGCTGTCGGTCTTCCACTGCATCACGCCGTGACCGCTGATGATGAAATAGATTTCCTCGAAATCACTGGGGTACTCGACTTCGACGCTCTCGGTACGGAACTTGGTGTGCCGGTGCCACTGGTGAGGGCTGAAGCCGGGGTTGATTTCGTCGACAGCGAAAAATAGTTTTTCCGTGACGATGACGCGTTTGACCTGCCCGGCTTCCTTGCCGAAGCCGCGTATGTTCTGCCCTGCCAATTCATTCGTCCTGATGATATTCAGTGGTGCCATCACAGTCTCCTAGTCGAGCTTAATGCCCAGGCTCTCGGCCTGGCGGATCCAAAGCGGAGCCACTTCGCGCCAGATGCGGCGCGTTTCTTCCAGGCCCACCGGCTTGTCCGGAATCGCGTAGGACTCGCCCAGGGCTATCGCCCTGGGGTCCTCCCAGCCCTCCACTGCCACCGCGGCGAGCTTGCGCAGAATGTCCTCGGGCACGCCGGTGGGCGCACTGAGCGGCAGCCCAGCCACAAGCTGGACCAGTTCGCTCTTATTGCCATGCTCGATCAGCGTGCGCACGTCCGGCAGCTTCGGGCAACGCACCTTGCCGGTAACCGCAATTGGGCGGATGCCCCGGCTCATGACCGTCGCGAAGCCCCGATAGCTGCCCATTGCCACTTGGGTCTGGCTGGTCACCAGGTCCAACCACATCGGCGCTTCGCCCTTGTAATGCACAATCTGTATCTTCAATCCGTAGTCCTTGTTCATCTGTTCGGCCAGCAAGTGGGGAAACGAGGCGGCCCCGTAGGACCCCATCACCACGTCGTTCTTGCGCGCGTACTCGATGAACTCGGCGTAGGTGCGCACCGGCACCTTCTCGGACATCGCCATGACAATCGAGCCCGTAGGATAGATTGCGATCGGGGTGATGTCGCGAGCCAGATCGTACGGAAGCTTGCGGTACAGCACCCGGCTTTGCCAGACCGCGCCCGCTGTGCTGAAGAGCAGCGTGTGGCCGTCGGGCACCGACTTGGTTACCGCCTCGATCGCGATGATGCCGCCCGCGCCCGCGCGGTTCTCGACCACCACGGGCTGGCCATAGCGGGTAGCCAGCTGATCTGCATACAGGCGAGCATACCCGTCGGCGAGACCACCGGGCGTAGAGGTATTGACGATGCGGATCGTCCGGTTGGGCCACGGTGCCGCTTGCGAGAGGGCACCACGCGGGGTCAGCAGACTGAAACCCGCGGCAGCGGTGGCCAAGCGCAGGACCCGACGTCGGATGGGAGACTGGATCATCGGTCAGACCTCATTGTCGAAACTCTTGAGCGAGTCAGCATACATGGCCAGCGCGGCTGTGCCGGCCATGCAAAGTAAAATTCTCATTGAAAGCATGCTGTCTCCTTTGCCGAGCAACGGTTTTGAAAGATTATTTTTAATCAGCATAGGGTTGGCCCTGCTCTTTTGAAAATGATTTGAACTGAAGTCGGTCATCAGGTGGCGTGATGCGAGGCCTCGGGACATCCTTTCGATAGTTGATTGTTTCGGGTTGCCCTGAGGGCCCACCTGCCGCGGGCGGAATTGCACAGGACATGGGATTGCCGCCGCTTGAAGAATTGGTTGTGCGCAATGGGTACTTCGACACCTGTGTGTATCACCAGCGGGGATAGACCTGCTGCTTGAAGTGGTGCCGAGCGCAAACATTCTGTTCGCCTCTGAGACGTTTGGTGCGTTCCATGGCGTCGATCCCAGGACGGGTCAGGCATTCGACGAAACCCGACCTTGTGTCGACGCCTCGCGCTTGGGCAATTCGTCATCAAGAATAAAATATTTTTTGACAGCGCGCTCGGCGTATATGCTAAAGTAAATTATCAACCTGCTTGAGCAGAATGCAATCCGCAGTCGAACAATCGACTGCTCCACCCTCTTGATGGAGCAAGCCTCATGATCGGACTCAAAGTGCTCAAGCGCAGGCGAGCGGTGCCTGCCGAATTGGCCCTGCAATTCATCGGCGTGCCGGTTTCCAATGTCAGCGATTGCATGTCGCGACTGTTTGGGGGCGGGGCGCACCTTCGACCGATGCACAGTGGCCGCCCAATGAGCGGCCCGGCGCTGACCGTAAGGACCCGGCCTGGCGACAACCTCATGATCCACAAAGCGCTGCAGATGGCCGCCCCGGGCGACATCATCGTGGTGGACGCAGGCGGCGACCTGACCAATGCGGTGATCGGCGACCTGGTGGTCGGCGTTGCCATCCAGCGCGGACTGGGTGGACTCGTGATTAATGGCGCAATTCGCGATGCCAGGGCGCTGCGCGAGGGTGATTTCCCTATCTTTGCCGCTGGGGTTACTCATCGTGGCTCATACAAGGATGGGCCCGGTGAAATCAATGTGCCGATCG
>Ga0209768_10002201_pt1 | contig 12145 bp, 9 predicted proteins | sample LauGreSBDMM110SD_3_FD_187564 | JGI IMG/M metagenome (GOLD analysis project Ga0209768, IMG submission 187564) | Freshwater lake microbial communities from Lake Michigan, USA - Sp13.BD.MM110.SD (SPAdes) (version 2) | ecosystem: Environmental > Aquatic > Freshwater > Lake | place: Lake Michigan... | reverse complement strand
TGAAACACTGACGCCACTTGAGTTTGCCTCCTTCCGTAACCGACTCGCCACATCGAGCGGCTTTGAGTCGGCGCAGTTCCGCGAGCTGGAGGCGCTCCTTGGCGTCCGCAATCCGCGACTCGCCGATCTCCTCCCAGAAGCGGCGGCGCGCGAGCGCGTTCAGGCCGCGGCGAAGCGGCCGAGTCTCTGGGACACGGTGATCGCCTGGCTTGCAGCGAGCGGCCACGCCGTTCCAGCGCAGCTACTGAAGCGCGACTACGCCGAGCAGTACGCGGGTGACGAAGGGTTGCAAGAGCTGCTCCTAACGCTTTATCGCGCTGGCGGCGAAGTTGCATCAATGATGGAGCTGCTCGTTGACATTGATGAGGGGCTGCAAGAGTGGCGCTACCGCCACGTCAAGATGGTGGAGCGGACGATCGGCCGAAAGTCTGGCACTGGCGGATCAACTGGCGTTGAGTACCTTGCGGCGAGCTTGCACCGCCCCGTCTTCCCTGACCTCTGGGCGATCCGCAGCAGGATGTAGCGCTCATGGGCAACGCACCGAAGATTAGCGACGCGCGCCTCGCCCCCCTCTTTGCGGCAGAGGCTGAACGTTTCACGCTCGCCCACCCGCGTGCCGCAGCGCTTGCCGCTCGTGCGGGCGACAGCCTTCTTGGCGGTGTCCCAATGAGCTGGATGCAACGCTGGGCGTCACCGGTCCCGCCGTACGCCGTCTCCGCGCGCGGTGCGCAGATCACCGATGCAGATGGCCAGGTCTATCTGGACTTCGCGCTCGGCGACACGGCGGCGATGGCCGGCCACGCCCCAGCCGCACTCGTCCGTGCGATGGCCGCACAGCTTGAGAACGGCGCAACGACGATGCTCCCATCTGAGGCGGCGATTGACGCCGCAGAAGAGCTGACGCGCCGCTTCGGCCTCCCGCTCTGGCAACTCTGCCTCACCGCAACAGATGCGAATCGCTTCGTCCTCCGCATCGCTCGCGCCGTCACAAAACGCCCGAAGGTTCTGGTTCATAACTGGTGCTATCACGGCACCGTTGATGAGACGTTTGCGATCACACGACCGGGTGGCGCTGCAGGCTCGGCGCAGACGCGGCCTGGCAACACCGGACCACAAGTTGATCCCGCAACAACAACGCGCGTCGTAGAGATCAACGATCTCACAGCAACGGAGGCGGCGCTAGCCGCCGGTGATGTGGCGGCAATCTTGATTGAGCCTGCACTCACCAACATCGGCATCGTCCTTCCGGAGGCTGGCTATCACGCGGCGCTTCGAGCACTCGCAACCAGATATGGAGCGCTCCTGATTGCCGATGAGACGCACACCATCTCCATGGGGCCAGGCGGTGCAACCGCCGCATGGGGACTCGATCCAGATCTGCTCGTCATTGGGAAGGCGATCGCCGGCGGTCTCCCTGGCGCCGCGTACGGCATGCGGCGCGAACTCGCTGAAAAGATCAGTGGTGAGTTGCAACGCGACGAGATTGATACGGGCGGCATTGGGGGCACCGTCTCAGGGAGCGTCCTGTCAGCAGTAGCAATTCGCACCACACTGCGCGAGGTGCTCACCGACGCGGCGTTCCCACAGATGATCGCGGGGGCGAACCGCTGGGCGGATGGCGTTGAAGAGGTATTTGCGCGACGCGGCGTTGGATGGAGCGTGACGCGACTCGGCGCGCGTGCCGAGTATCACTTCACGCCAGTGGCGCCGCGTAGTGGTGGTGAAGCGGCTGCGGCGATACACCATGAGATGGAGCGCTACCTGCACCTCCACGCACTGAACCGCGGCATCATCATGACCCCCTTCCACAACATGGCGCTCTTCTCGCCGGCAACGCCGCGCAGCGCCGCAGATCAACACAGCGAAGCACTTGATGCAGCGATCGCCGCACTTATTGAAGGGGGCGCCCTCGTCGTCTAGAGGTGCGCTGGTAGCTATCGGCGGATAACGATCAAGTGACGCGACGCTTCTCCGTGTAGCGCGGATCGTCCCAGCTCCGCGTCGTCAAGATCTCGGCCAGCGCATCCACCGCGCGGTCAATCTCGGCGAAGCTGAGATAGAGCGGCGAGAAGCCGAAGCGCAGCAGGTTCGGCGCACGGAAGTCGCCAATGATCCCGCGCGCAATCAACGCCTGCATCACCGCGTAGCCCTGCTCATGTGTGAACGAGACCTGACCGCCACGCACCGCCGCGTCGCGTGGTGAGGCAAGCGTCAGACCCAGCCCCTCACAACGCGCCTCAACCTGCGCAATGAATCGACTCGTCTGGAGGGTGGACTTCTCGCGGACCTGCGCAATGGAGATCCTCTCCCAGATCTTCATCGCCTCATCAAGTGCGGCAAGGCTTAGCACCTGCTGCGTCCCCGTGATGAAGCGACGAATCCCTGGGGCCGGTGTGTACTCCGGCGTGAAGGCGAACGGATCTTTGTGCCCGAGCCAGCCGGCGAGTGGCTGCGCAACACGATCAACAAGTCGCGGCGCAACCCAGGTGTACGACGGTGCACCAGGACCGCCGTTCAAATACTTATAACCACAGCCGATTGCAAAGTCTGCGCCACTCGCGTTCAACTCAACGGGGATGATTCCCGTTGAGTGCGAGAGATCCCAGACGGCAAGCGCACCCACCGCATGCGCCGCATCAGTGAGCCGCTTCATATCTCGAATCTGGCCGCTCTTGTAATCCACCTGCGTGAGGACGAGCAGCGCCGTTCGCTCATCAAGAAGCTCCGCCGGATCCTGACCCGCCGCCGCCTGGCGAATCTCAAGGTCTGGGCGCAGCCCTTGCAGCCCCTCAAGGATGTAGAGGTCTGACGGGAAGTTGCCACGCTCGGTCACGATGACGTTTCGGCCCGGCTGCAGCCCGAGCCCCGCCGCCACTGCGCGGAAAAGTGAGATAGAGGTGGAGTCGCCCACCACCACTTCGCCGGCAGCAGCGCCGATCAGCGGGGCGATCCGATCTCCGACGCGCATCGGCATCTCGTACCAGTCGGTGTCATTCCAACTGCGGATCAGCCCCTCGCCCCACTGCTGCTTCACCACACGATCGATCCGCTCGGCAATACCCTTCTGAAGAGCACCCAGAGAGTTGCCGTCGAGGTAGATCACGCCGCTGGAAATGGAGAAGGTGTCCCGCAGTGCCGCGAGCGGATCCGCGGCATCGAGTGCCGCTGCGCTCAGTGGCGCCTGCTCACTACTGACGTTACTCATGCCGCTATCGTCCCACGGCGGCGCGCTGCAGTGGGATCCCGAGCAGTTCCAGCGCGTCGGCATAGAGGCGTCCGTGAGGATCGGCGAGTTCGTCGAGTGCATCAAAGTGATCACGCCCGCTGAGGGTTGCGCTGTCGATCGCGCTCAGGCTTGGGCTCCAACGCTCAAGCAGCAGTCCCGCATTGCGGTGAAACTCTTCAGGCTCCGCTTCGCCCACGCGAATCTTCACCGGCACGTCGTGGAGTGGGGCCAGGAGCGCTGGGGAGAGCGCGTCAGCATCCGCTGCACTCATTCTCACCTTCTCGTTCACGTAGCTCTCCACAATCGGTCCAAGGTCATACGCACCGCCAATCAAGAGGAGCCCTGCAGCCGTATAGCGAGGAGCCTCTGGGGCCAGCGCAGTAAGTTGTGTTGCGGCAAGGTGTGCGCCGGCCGAATGGCCCGCCAGCACAATGCGCCTCGGGTCGCCCCCCATCCCCGTTGCGTGCGCGGCGATCGTGGTGAGTGCGGCAGAGACTTCAGCAACGATCTCGCGAAGTCCAACCGCTGGCGTCAACGTGTAACCGATTGATGCGTAGATCGCACCAGCGTCGGTGAGCGCTACCGCTGGTGCGGCGGCGTAGTCAATGGAGAGCTCCTGCCACCAACCGCCATGCAGAAAGGCGAAGATCGGCGCACCTCTCCGCGCACCACCAGGGGCACCCTCCGTGCGCGGCAAGAAGCACTCAATGCGATGAGATGAAGGTGCACCATACGCGAGCACTCGGTGACGGTTGCCCGTGATCGCAGCGCGAGCCGCATCAGTCCCAGCCTTGTACGACTGGATGCTGCCGTTGAAATCGTGTGCGGTGCGACTTGGGGAGTACTGCTCGTTGAGCCAGGCGATCCGTTCGCTGCTGGAGCTCAATCGTCCCCTTCCTAAATGAAGTAGAGGAGCGAGAAGAGCAACACCCAGACGACGTCAACAAAGTGCCAATAGATTGACGTTGCCTCAACCATGTCGTGGTGCTGTGCAGAGAATTGGCCGAGGCCGCCGCGGTAGAGGCAGACTCCAAGCATCAGCACGCCTCCGAGTACGTGAGCTCCATGGAAACCAGTGAGGATGTAGAAGGTCCCACCAAACGTTCCATCAGCCACTCCGAATCCGAGCTGCGTGTACTCGTACGCCTGCCCGATGAGGAATACAACTCCGAGCAGCACAGTCATCAAGAGCGCGCGATTCATCCCAACGCGATCGCCGCGTCGAATGCGCCAAACCGCAATCTGGCAGGTGAGCGAGCTGATCACCAAGAGGAGTGTGAGGATTGACGGAAAGAGCACGTGTTCTTTGATAAGGAACGCTTCGTTCCCCTCTGGTGGCCAAGTTCCGGCCGACACACGTAGGCTGAAATATGCGGCGAACAAACCCCCGAAGAACATGATTTCGGAAACGATGAAGAGCAGCATCCCGAGAATCGGATTGCCGAGCCCCTTCTTCCCGTGCCCCGCGGCGCCGTGGGCGGACGAATCGTGTCCGCTCACCGCCTCAGGCGTGTTCTGTTCTGCGGTGGCGAGGCTCATTTATGGTCGCTTCCAGATCGTCCGTGACGCGCGTCAAAGAGCGGGCGCTCAGATGTGATTGCGGGGAGCCGATCGAAGTTCCAGGCCGGAGGCGGCGATGAGGTTGCCCACTCCAGCGTGTTCCCCTCCCATGGATCTGGGCCCGCATCCTTCCCGTTGCGGAGTGAGATGTAGATGTTCCAGAAGAGGGGCAGGGTGCTGATGCCAACGAGGAATCCGCCCACCGTTGCGGCGAGATTGAGATCGTTCCAGCCGGCGGTTGGCGAGTAGTCCGCAATACGACGCGGCATCCCCATCAGCCCGAGAGAGTGCATCGGCAGGAAGGTGAGGTTGAGCCCAACCATCGCGATCACAAAGTGCAGCTTCCCGAGCCCCTCATCAAGCATTTTGCCGGTCATCTTTGGGAACCAGAAATAGAGTCCAGCCATAATCGCCAAGAACGATCCACCGAAAAGCACGTAGTGAATATGCGCCACGATCCAGTACGTAGCGTGGACTGCATAGTCAACTGGCACCGAAGCGCTAAAGACTCCATTAATGCCACCGATAAGGAACATTGAGAGGAAGCCGAGCGCGAAGAGCATTGGTGTTTTGAGTGTGATCTGTCCGCGCCATAGCGTGGCGATCCAATTGAACATCTTCACGCCAGTTGGGACTGCAATGAGAAACGTCATGACAGAGAAGAACGGCAGGAAGACGCCCCCTGTAGTGAACATGTGATGTGCCCAGACCGAAAATCCGAGCGCGCCGATCCCTGCCGTGGCAAATACAAATGCTTTATATCCGAAGAGCGGCCTTCGGCTAAACACTGGGAGGATCTCAGAGATCACGCCCATCCCCGGGAGAACCATGATGTAGACAGCCGGGTGGCTGTAGAACCAAAAGATGTTCTGCCAGAGGATGGCTGAACCGCCAGTGGTTGGATCAAAGAAGCTCCCACCAAAGTTGCGATCCACAAAGAGCATAAAGAGCGCGCTTGTGAGCACTGGTGTTCCCATCAAGACGAGCACGCTTGTGACGACAATCGTCCACACCATGATCGGCATGCGGAACAGTGTCATTCCGGGAGCGCGCATGCGGAAGACCGTCACAAGGAAGTTCACCGCGCCAAGGATGGAGCTCGTGCCGACAAGCACGACTGCCATGATCCACAAGTTCATCCCAGGGCCAGGGCTGTACGTAATGCTGCTGAGCGGCGGGTAGGCAGTCCACCCTGCGTCAGCTGCGCCACCCAAGAAGAATCCTGATGCCGCAATGAGTCCAGAGAACGGGATCATCCAGAAACTGAGCGCGTTGATGCGCGGGAAAGCCATGTCTGCCGCTCCAATATGCAAGGGCACGATGTAGTTTCCAAGGCCAGCAAGAAACGGAATGATCACCCAGAAGATCATGATTGATGCGTGCATGGTAAAGAGTTGGTTGTAGACAGATTCGTCCATGAACTGCAGTCCTGGTTGAGCGAGCTCCGTGCGGACACCGAGTGCAAGAAGTCCGCCAATCGCCAAGAAGATGAACGAACTGATGGTGTAGAGAATTCCGATCTTCTTATGATCAGTTGTCGTCAGGTAGTCGTAGATCCTAGATCCCTGAGCGCCGGTGACTCGAACCGCTGCAGTTGCCATGTGCCCTCCTCGCTAACGCTTAGTTTGCCAAGATCTCAAGTGACGCGTGCATTCCATTGGAAAAGTGCCCCGCGATATTGCAGAGCACAGTGTACTTTCCAGGTGATAGATCTAGGGTCAGCAGCTTGACCTCGCCTGGGGCAAACTCCAGCTGCTCGCCAGCCACGTCAAGGGACGATTCATCAAGTCGATTCGATGCCGAGTCAACCATGGCGAGTAGCTCTTCCGTTGTGAGGTCTGTGCGAACGACAATAAACTCATGGGGCATCGTACCGCCATTAGTCAGCCCGATTGACACCTCACCTGAAGTGCTTGTGGCGCTGGACAACTCAATGCCCCACTCCTTAACTGTTCCTGTTAGATCGGCAGCGTCCGAAGCTGGAGACTGACTCGCCGAAGGGTCTGGCTTCATCTCAGTCAGCCAGGTCTCGTACTCTTCGCGCGTCACGACGCGCACGGAGAACCCCATGGCGTGATGGAGGAGGCCGCAGAAGGCAGAACATTGCCCAGCGAATGTGCCGAGCTTGTTTGGTGTGAATTCAAATTGATTCACCTGTCCAGGGACCAGGTCGCGCTGGAAGAGGAATTCGGGAATATAGAACCCGTGGTTGACATCTTGTGAGACGAGCGTCACTTCAATTCGCTCATCAATTGGAACAACGAGCTCTGGGTGGTTTTGCGCTGTCCCGTAAATCTCAAAACCCTCATCGGGGTATCCAAACTTCCACTGCCACTGGAATCCCACGACCTCCACCTTGACGGAGACCTCATCTGGCTTCCTTTCGTCCACCACCCCAAGCACCTGGGATGAGGCGAAGAAGAGCCCAACCACCGTTACCAGCGGGATCACTGTCCAGATGATCTCCAGCGCCAAGTTGCCGTGCGCCTGGGCTGGAAGCACGACATCGGAGGCTTTGCGTCGATAGCGGATTACGGACCAGATCACGAGTCCCTCGACAAGGAGAAAAACAGCTGCGGCCGTGACGAACACTAGTTTGTAAAGGTCCTCAATGAGGAGGCCTTGGACGGTGGCCGCGTTCGGGGGGAAGGCTGCCTGACACCCAGCGACGCTCAGTACCGCAACGAGGGCCATGAGGAGCACGGCTGGATTACGCATCTCCGCGATTGTACGCCTGCCCCATAAAGTCGGCAGGACGGCTAGCGCGCCCCGTGGAGGGCGCGGGGGTCGATCACCTTCAGCGGTTCGGCGCGCTTGGTTCCTACTGGGAGGAGGCCAGCCTCTACGCCAACGCGCGCAACAAGTTGCGACTTCGCATCAAGCGTCTTTACTAACTGAGGCAACTCTTCGTCTGTGAACTGCGCGTGGTATTCGGAGACAGCGGCTGCCTTCTGCTCCCATGTGGCATCGATCGGCGAGAAGGTGGTCGGCTCATCGGTGTAGAAGAAGGCAACGGCACGCACATCAACTGGTGCGGCGGCGCGCCAGGCGGCATCAACCGCTGCGCTGCTAGATGGAAGTTTTGAGATACCAGAGAGGATCGCCGCTTCGGCAGCAATGGAGCCGGCCTCCCAGTGATCACGATGCGCCTCAACGCGCAGCCACGGATCGGCGGCAAAGATCGCATCCGGTCGGAATTCGCGAATCTCGCGGAAGAGGTCAGGGCGCACATCAAAGCGGCTCCAGTTCCCCGCGTCTGGGTAGTTCAGGTGCGTCAACTCCTGAATGCCGATGATCTTCGCCGCCGCGCGCTGATCGCGCAGCAGTGATGCCGCTGCCGCCTCATCGTTGAGCGACTCGTCGATCACGCCGACCAGGTCGTCCATCATCGTGCAGTAACGGATCTCAGCGCCAGCGTCCACGAGCGCCGCAAGAGTGCCCCCCGCCGCAATGTCGGCGTCGTCGTAGTGCGGCTGAATGACGAGGATGCGCCGACAACTAAAGATGTCTGGCGTCGGGAGGAGTGACGGGATCCGAATGGCTGCGCTCTGATGTGTCATGGGGGGAGCCTACTCCCCTGACGCTTGCATGCGACCAGCCGTGCGCCAGGCGCGACGCGTGCACACCGCACAGGGTGAGAGGTCTACCGTGCTCGCTATAGAGGGAGGCGAACCACCCTCACCTAGGAGGCAACAGATGGTTGACCAGGCGGCACTCGCCAAACGATTCCCGAAGAGCTTCACGTGGGGCTTCGGCACCTCGTCGTATCAGATTGAAGGGGCCACCAAAGAGGACGGGCGCGGCGAGTCGATCTGGGATCGCTTCGCTACGATTCCTGGGAAGACGCACAACGGCGAAGACGGCGAGCCTGGCACCGATTCGTATCACCGCTGGCGCGAAGACATCGCCATCTTGAAGGAGCTCGGCGCCACGGCGTACCGCTTCTCTATCGCTTGGCCACGAATTCTTCCGAACGGAACTGGGGCGGTGAACCCGAAGGGACTCGCCTGGTACCAGCAGTTTGTTGATGGACTTCTCGAAGCGGGCATTGAACCATTCCCAACGCTCTATCACTGGGACCTGCCGCAGGCGCTGCAGGATCGTGGCGGCTGGCCGGCGCGCGACACGGCAAAGGCGTTCGCCGATTATGCAGGGATCGTCCTTGGCGCACTCGGCGATCGCGTCACGCGATGGTCAACGCTGAATGAACCGCTCTGCTCCGCATGGCTCGGTCACCTGAGCGGCGACATGGCACCAGGAATTGAAGACGTCCAGGCGGCCTTCTCCGCGTCGCATCATCTTCTGCTCGGACACGGCATGGCGGTGCGTGCGATGCGCGCCGCAGCGCCGAAGATTGAAGTGGGCATGGTCTTGAATGTTGGGCCCGGAATTCCAGCAACCGATTCGGATGCGGATCGTGAGGCGGTGCGCCGCCACGATATGACCGATAGCGGGTGGTTCCACGACCCACTCTACTTTGGCACCTACCCACAAGAGGTGATTGACTTCTCTGGCGTAAAGATGCCGATTGAATCGAATGACATGAAGATCATCTCTGAGAAGCTGGACTGGCACGGTCTCAACTACTACTTCCCGGCGAAGATCGGCGACGACCCAAAGGGTGACGGCGCACGCACCACCTGGGACCATATTGATGGCCCCAAGACCGACATGGGCTGGGGGATGAACGCTGGCGTGATGCGCGACTTCCTGATCAAGCTCAAGGATCACTGGAAGGCGCCGAAGATCTACATCACGGAGAACGGCTCAGCGTGGCCAGACACGATTGGAGCAGACGGTGGCGTCCACGATCCAGAGCGTGAGTCGTACCTAATGGATCACCTCACCGCCGCCGCCGAGGCCCTCGACGCAGGCGTTGACCTGCGCGGCTACTTCGGCTGGTCACTGCTGGACAACTACGAGTGGGCGTACGGCTACGACAAGCGCTTCGGCTACACGTACGTTGATTTCGCCACGCAGAAGCGCACCATCAAGAATTCTGGTCGCGCCTACGCCAAGCTGATCCGAGCGTCGCGCGGGGGCTGACCCTCAACGCTCACGTAGCGGTCCGATTTACGAGTCGGTGTGCTCTGGCTGCCTTCGTACGGATGCGATCCCAGAGAAGAGGAGTGGGATCGGCCCAACGACAATCCCGATCGCGCTGGCGTAGAGCGCGGCTTGAAGTCCGAAACGCTCCGCGATGATGGAGCCGACCACGGCGCCAAGCGGCATGCCGATCAGCATCACCCACTTCATGGAAGCGTTCATGCGCCCGAGCAGCGCCTTCGGCGTGACCAGCTGTCGATACGTGACCTGATTGGTATGGAAGAGTGCGGCGCCGAAGAAAGCGACGACCTGGAAGAGCACCGAGAGGAGTGCAAGGGCGGCGACGCCCATTGAGACATCGAGCAGTGCAAATCCAAGCGGCATAGTGGGCAGGAGGAACCCGCCGAAAATGATGGAGCGGCCTACTCCGATTCGCGCAGCGATCCTGCGCGCAGTGAGTGAGCCAATCAACAAACCGAGAACGCCAGCGCCAAGGATGAGTCCGAGTAGCTCTGCAGGTAGGAGCAGCTCGCGGCGACCGTAGGCAATCAGCACCGCGCCGTTCGCGATCGCACCGAAAAAGTTGAAGAGGAGTGCCGCAAGTGCATTGCCGCGCAGATGCGGATGTGTCAGCACCCAGAGCAGGCCCTGGCGAATCTCATCTCGCAACCGTGACGGAGCCGCGCCGTCACTCACGACCGGTGGAACTTCAATGTGCTTAATCTTCCGCAGCATCATCGCGCTGATCAGGTAGCTGAATGAGTCGAGAAAGATCGCTAGCGGACCACCGAACCTCCCAATGATCACGCCAGCAATCGGCGGCCCTGCAACGCTCGCCCCTGAGTCAATCACCATGAGGCGGCTGTTCGCCTCCGCAAGTCGTGGACCACGCAGTAGTTCTGGAAGATACGACTGGTTCGCCACATCGTAGATGAGCGTCGCTGCGCCAATGATGAAGAGCACGACATAGAGCACGGGCATGGAGAGCGCGTTCAACATGAAGCTCAGCGGGACAATCAGCAGCGCAGCAGTACGCAGAAGATCCATTAGGACCATCACGGGCCGGCGGGCGCGGCGATCAAGGAGCGCGCCAACGGGGAGACTCAACAAGACGAACGGCATCAAGAATGCCGCCTCGAGCAACACGATTGATCCGTTGCTCGCCTGGATCACATCAACGGCAATGAGTGGAAAGGCGATGTGCGAAACCTGCGATCCAAGGATGCTGACCGCCTGCGCGCCGAAGAGCAGGCGCACATCCGCGTCTCGAAACGGATCGTCCGCCGCGAGGCGGAGGCGTGAGAGGAGTCCAACCATCGCTGCAGCATACTAGTTCGCACTGCAACCAATCCTGTATAGTTGTGACATGCCAGCAATCACGGTGCCAGACATCACGCTCCTTCCGCGCGCGAGCGTTGCCGACCTACTCACGGAGAAGCCGCGACCTGTGATCTCGCTCACCACCGCACCGAGCGGCTTCGAGGGTGAAGGCTTCCCCGTCCGCCGGGCATTTATGGGCGCGCCGCTGAACTTGATCGACCCGTTCATCATGCTCGACCAGCTCGGCGAAGTTGAGTACGCGCCAGGCGAGCCGAAGGGGACGCCGTGGCATCCGCACCGCGGATTTGAGACGGTGACTTACATCATTGATGGCATCTTTGATCACCGCGACAGCAACGGTGGTGGTGGTCGCATCACCAATGGCGACACGCAGTGGATGACGGCTGGCGGTGGCATCTTGCACATTGAGACGCCACCAGAGTCCCTTGTTGTCAGCGGTGGGCTCTTCCACGGATTTCAACTCTGGGTGAACCTCCCGCGCGCAAAGAAGTGGTCGCCCCCTGCGTATCAAGACATTCGATCCAACGAGGTGAAGCTGCTCGCATCTACTGATGGCGGCGCACTGTTGCGCATCATTGCGGGTGACGTGGCTGGAGCAACGGGACCCGGTTCCACGCAGACACCGATCGCGCTCGTGCACGCCACGATCCAACCTGGCGCTGAGCTTGACCTTCCGTGGCGACCCGACTTCAACGCGCTTGTGTACGCGCTCTCTGGGCGCGGAACTGTTGGCGCCGAGGCCGTTGCGATTGCATCCGGTCAACTCGCCGTCTACGGCGCAGGCGATCGCATCATCATCAAGGCGGCGCAACGACAAGATGCGCGCACCCCTGCGCTGGACGTGCTGATCCTGGGCGGTGAACCGATCCGTGAACCGATCGCCTGGCTCGGGCCATTCGTCATGAACACGCGCGACGAAGTGATCCAGGCGTTCGAGGATTACAAGGCCGGCAAGCTTGGCGTGATCCCCGC
>Ga0209768_10002196_pt1 | contig 12157 bp, 18 predicted proteins | sample LauGreSBDMM110SD_3_FD_187564 | JGI IMG/M metagenome (GOLD analysis project Ga0209768, IMG submission 187564) | Freshwater lake microbial communities from Lake Michigan, USA - Sp13.BD.MM110.SD (SPAdes) (version 2) | ecosystem: Environmental > Aquatic > Freshwater > Lake | place: Lake Michigan... | reverse complement strand
ATATGAAATAGAACAAGGAATGACTATTGAACAAATAAGGTTTATATTAAAAGAATATGAAGCTGAAGAATTATATGAAGAATGTCAGGGAATACATTTAGCATTAGAAATAGTATTATTTAATATATTAACAGAATTAATAAAACAAAGTAAAAAACAAAAAATAAAAATTAGATGGAAACGCAAATAACATTACAATTAAAAAAAGCAATAAAAGAAATAACAGGTGTAGATATAAATGAAGTTACACGTAAAAGAGAAACAATAGAAGCAAGAGCAATATATTATAAAGTATTAAAACAAATAGATAAAAAGAAGTCATTAAAATCTATTGGTGCTTCAGTAGGAAAAGACCACGCAACAGTATTACATTCATTAAAGAACTATGATATGTTTGAGCAGTTTAATCCAACACTAAAACTATTTAGAAAACAAATATTGCAAAGATTAAATTATGCATCACCAGAACATATATTAGATATTACTAAAGATGAATTAATACAAAGTTTACAAATAGATGTAATGAAGCTATCAGGTGAAATAGAAAATTTGCAAGAAACGATTACTAACCTACAAAAACCAAGAAACAATTACAACATAGTAAACAACATACAACAACTACTAATAGAAACAGAAGGAACAGAACAATGGCAAATAATTGTAGAAAGATTACAAGCATTATATAAAATGAATAGAAACATTAAACTTTAATAAGATGAGAATAGAAACAAACTACACCGACAAATTTAGTTTAGGAATTGTAATTGGTAGCAATGAAATATCAATAGCAATAGTATTTATAATAATAGATATAAAATTTTAACTTATGGCAGATATAGCAAAATGTAATGATAGTTTATGCCCTTCAAAAGATTACTGTTACAGGTTTACAGCACCAGCATCAGATGTATGGCAATCGTATGGAATGTTTAATAGAGAAAGTGATGCAGATAATTGTGATATGTTTTATCCTAATGGTAAATGTAGACATTGCAATTTAGAAAATGATAATCACAAAATGAGCTGCCCAATAATGAAAATACAAGTGAACTTATGAAATATATTTTAGTATTAATAGCTTATGAATTTATAAGAGAAAAATTAATATCTTTATGGTATTACTTAATTAAAAAAGGAAATTAATGACACCAGAACAAAGAGCATACATACTTTATAATAAGTATAGCAAAGAATATAATAGATTTGTAGTATCAGGTTATATTAAACAAGGTTTAGATGAATGGAAACAAATAGCTATTGAATTAGGTAAGTTGTATAAACAATAAACAAAAACTATTATTTTTAATTTGAATAAACAAATTTTTTCAAGATGAATGATAATAACTATGGTGGCAAAAGAGAAGGTGCTGGTAGACCATCAAAAGCAGAAGAAGTAAAACTAATTGAAAGATTAAAACCATTAGAAGAAAAAGCATTTAAAGCATTAGAAGCTGGATTAGATGCTGGTGATTTTAAATTCACACAATTATTTTATAACTACTATGCAGGTAAACCAAGAGAAACAAAAGATATAACTTTAACAAATGAACAACCTATCTTTAATATTGATTTAGATGAAGTTTAAAGCATTATCTTATGGAGTTTATATTAACTACTGCAATTAAAAAGTTATTACGTTTAAAGAAGCGTATTAAAGTTATTAGAGGTGGAACATCAGCTGGTAAAACATTTGGTATTCTACCTTTACTAATTGATAAAGCAATTAAAGAACCTAATTTAGAAATTAGTGTTGTATCTGAAAGTATACCACATTTAAGAAGAGGTGCATTAAAAGATTTCTTAAAGATTATAATGGCATTAGGTAGATATAATGATGCACAGTTTAATAAGTCTACTTTAAAATACACATTTGCAAATGGTAGTTATATTGAATTTTTTAGTGTAGACCAGCCAGATAAATTAAGAGGTGCAAGAAGAACAATCCTATATGTTAATGAGTGCAACAATATAGATTTTGAAAGTTACTATCAATTAGCAATTAGAACTTCAGGTGATATATGGTTAGACTATAATCCTACTTCAGCATTTTGGGTTGATAAAGAAATATTAACACAATCAGATGTTGATTTTATTACATTAACTTATTTAGACAATGAAGCATTATCAGAAACAATAGTTCAAGAAATAGAAGCAGCAAAAGTAAAAGCATTAACATCTACATATTGGTCAAACTGGTGGCAAGTTTATGGGTTAGGTCAAACAGGTTCTTTAGAAGGTGTATGCATTCCAGATTGGCAAGAAATAGATTTACCAACTGATGCAAGAATATTATGTTACGGAATGGACTTTGGTTATAGTAATGACCCAACAAGTTTAGTAACTATGTATAAATATAATGATGCATATATATTTGATGAAGTAATTTATAAGAAAGGTTTATTAAATAGTGAAATATCAAATCTATTAAAAGCTAATAATGTAAACAATTTTGTTTACGCTGATAGTGCAGAACCAAAATCAATAGCTGAATTAAACAGTTATGGTCACAATGTGTTACCAGTTACAAAAGGAAAAGATAGTATCTTATTTGGTCTTAATTTAATTAATCAAAACAAAGTTTATGTAACATCAAGAAGCAAGAACTTAATAAATGAATTAAGAAACTACATTTGGCAAACTGATAAAACAGGAATTAAAATGAATAGACCTATTGATGCATATAACCACGCAATAGATGCTATGCGATATGCAATGACAAGTCAATTAGAAAATCCACATAAAGGAAACTATTTTATATACTAATAACATTATATTGTTATTTTAAGTGTATTTAATACTTTTAATATTTAAAATATATGCAAAATAACATTATAATATCATTTTACTAATGACTTACGGACAAATAATAGCAGCAATACAATGTTATATACATCACGTTAAAGGAATAGAAGTTCAGATTAACTTACCAAGAAATGTAGGTGAAATAAAAAAGATGAAACAAATGTATAGTGTAGCAAGTGATTACCTTTCGTTGTAACATAACTATTAAAATTAAGGTTTATATTGACACAAAAAGTAATGAAAGAAGAAGAAGATATATTTGAAAATATGGAGTTTGAACAATGTGATACAAGATATGAAATTATATCTATGTGCAATCAAGCATTAAGTTCAGTTGAAGGATTTGATACAGGAATGATAAGCAAAGAAGATGCTTTTAAAATTAAAGAAATAAAAAGAAAGTCTTTAGCTTTAATTGATTTACATATTGGAATGATGTACGATGAAAACTTTGAAACGTAACTTATAAGTTACTATGTTAAATAAAAGTTAAAATGTATTTTATTTAAAACAATATAATTATATTTGTATAAAATAACAAACAAATGAAAACATATATGACAAAATATTTAATAACTTACTGGACAGAAAGAAATGATGAAAGCACAGATGTAGAATTAGAACTATATGCTTATAATGAAATAGATGCACAAAGAAAATTCTATGATATGAATATAGTACATAAGAAAATAGAAAGTGTAAAAGAATTGGTTTAAATTTAGGTTAATAATGGTTGAAGAAAGACTTGCAGAAATGTAGGTCTTTTTTTGTTTAATACAATATCAACTTTATTTTATTTTTAAATAAAAAACAATAACAGATAATGAAGTTACAGATTACAATACCAACAAGTTTATCAGAAATAACATTAGAGCAGTATCAAAAGTTTTTATCTATTGCAAAAGATAATCCAGATGGTGAGTTTCTTCAACATAAAATGGTTGAAATATTTTGTGGTATAGATTTAAAGAATGCTGCTAAAATAAGTTTTAAAGATGTTAATGAAATAACAACTAACTTATCAAATCTGTTTACACAAAAATATGATTTGAAAAGAACGTTTAAATTAGGTAATACTGAATTTGGTTTTATAACTAACCTTGATGAAATAACATTAGGTGAATATACTGATTTAGATAAGTACATAAGTAATTGGGATATGATGCACAATGCAATGGCAGTATTATACAGACCAGTAACAAAGAAGTTAAAAGATAAATATCAGATTGAAGAATACAACGGAAGCTATACATATTGTGATGCTATGAAGTTTATGCCAGTTGATGTAGCATTAGGTGCAGTGGTTTTTTTTTACAATTTAGGCAACGAATTGTTGAAGTCTACGATACATTATTTGGAGAACAACAAGGAGTTTCAGAATATAGTAAACAATCACAATTTGGAAGTAAATGGGGTTGGTATAGCAGCTTCTATGCTCTTGCTCAAGGAGACGTTAGAAGATTTGAAGATATTTCCAGACTTCGATTATCAGTTGCATTAACATTTTTAACATTTGAAAAAGAAAAGAACCAAATAGAAACAGAATTAATAAAAAGATAATGAAAGGATTTTACCAAATAACAACAACAATAAAAGACCAACTATATAAAGATGCTTTTGTCAATACAGTATCTTCTGGTGATATATTTGAAATTGATTTAAACAAGCAAACTATGTTTCCTTTGTCGCATATTATTGTAAACAATGCAACTTACAACGGTAACACTTGGCTATTTAATATATCAGTTCTATGTATGGATGTTGTTGACTTTAGTAAGACAGAACAAACAGACCAGTTTTTGACAAATGATAATGAACAAGATGTATTGCATACTCAACTAATGGTTATTAATAGATTATTAGAAGTATTAAGAAGGGGAAGTTTATTTGATGATTTATATCAGTTACAAGGTACACCAAATTGTGAACCATTTGTAGATAGGTTTGAAAACAAAATAGCTGGTTGGACTGTTACATTTGATGTTATAGTTAGTAATGAAATGACAAGTTGCGAAAATGAATGCTAATAATTTAACATCTACTAAAGAAGTTTTAGAAAGATATAAGAAATATGTTATTCAACAAGCAAGAAGTAATTTATCTAAAGGCAATAAGAACGTTTCTAAACAACTTTATAATCAAATCAAAGGTGAAATACTATTTGAAAATAATTATTTCTTATTAGGGTTTAGTATGCCTGATTATGGCTTTTATCAAGATGAAGGTGTTAAAGGTTCTAATCCAAGTTTAGTAAAGAATGGAAAACAAAAAGCACCAAATAGTAGATTTAGTTTTAAAACTAAAAGACCACCTTCAAAAGTATTTGAATTATGGGCAAAACAAAAGAACATAAGATTAAGAGATGAAAAAGGAAAGTTTAAAAAAGGCAATTACAAAACAATAGGATTTATATTAGCTAAAAGAGTATTTGCACAAGGTATTAAACCTTCTTTATTTTTTACTAAACCATTTGAAGCAGGATATAAGAAATACATAGATATAGATTTAATAAAAGCATTTGGTGACGATATAGAAACATTAATAGATTACACAATAACAAATAAATAAAATGGAAGTAATATTTGTAAGAAGTCCTTATTTTATAGAAGTAGATGAAGCAAGTCAACTTGAAAGTAAAGTTGAATTATTTATATGGCATAAAGGTGAAAGTGAACCAGCAACAGCTACTTATACTTTAAGCAAAAAAGCAGCATCAGCAACACAAACTAAAAACATTTACAATATATCAAATTATGTTAAAGAGTTTATTGATATAATTAATCCATTTTTTGTAAATATACCAGCACAAGAAGAAAGTAATAATTGGTGCTATGTTAAAGTTAAAAGATATAAAGCAACAACTATTGGAAGTTATACTTTATTAGACACAACAACTTATGTTGCTACAAATGGCTATACAAATTATTTTGATGGTTATAATAATTCAATAGATGATACATTTATTCCAATGAATTTATTTCAAGAAAGTAAAGTATATAAATATTATGATAGTCCTATTGGTGTTTATCAATATTTAACTTTCTTTATTGATTACACAAATGATGCTGATGAATATATAGTAAGGTATACTAATTTTGATGCATCACCAACTGTATCTAATGAATTAATTTTAAGTGGTGAACCTGAAGAAGAATATTTATTTTCTATTCCTATTAGTTTAGGTGGCATATATTATACTGAAGGTAATAAAATAGAAATATTAAAAAATGATACAGTTATAGCAACTTATATTTTTAAAACTGAATGTGAAACAAAATATAAACCTATAAGAGTAGATTACATAAACAGATTAGGTGCTTGGGATTTTATTACATTTTTTAAAGCAAGAACTGAAAATTGGGAAGTTAAAAATAAAGAATATCAATTATTGCCAGATGATGTAAACTATAATACATTAAGAGGTGAAAGCAAGGCATTTAATTATGAAGCTAAAAAATCTATTAAATTAAATACAGGTTGGGTTGAAGAATATTACAATGAACTGATAAAAGATTTAATGGTTTCAGAAACTATAATATTATATGACTATGAAGAAGAAACACAAAAGCCAGTTAAATTAAAAACAATGACAACTGATTTAAAAACTTCTTTGCAAGATAAGATGATTAATTACCAAATAGATTTTGAGTACAATTACAATCAAATTAATAATGTAATATAATGGAGTTATATATTTATGTAGATGATGTTGCACATAGAGTTGAAATGTTTCAAGATGAAAAGGTTTCAGTAACTTCTACAATACAAAATTATCAAGATATTGGAAAGTTATTTACAGACTATTCACAATCATTTACAATACCAGCATCACCTACAAATAATAGTATCTTTTCACATTGGTATGATAATGCAGTTGATGATGGTTATGATGCAAGAATAAGGTATAGTGCTTATATTGAAATAGAAACAATACCATTTAAAGAAGGTAATGTTCAATTAGAAAAAGCAAATAAAAAAAATGCTTATATTGAAAGTTATACACTTACATTCTATGGAAACTTAACACAATTAAAAGATAAGTTTGGTGAAGATAAATTAAATAGTTTAGATTTTAGTTCTTTAAATCATACTTTTGATGCTGCAACTGTTATTGGTAAAATAAATACTAATGCTGGTGGTTTAACATATCCATTAATAGGCAATACAAGAAAGTTTGATTATAAGACTGCAACAATTTATGATGTAACTACAAATACAGGTGCTATTAATTGGGATGATTTATTTCCAGCAGTACCTATAACATCAATATTAGATTTCATAGAAACAAAATATGGTTTAACATTTACAGGTAATTTTTTAGGATACAATCAATTTGCTAAATTGTATATGTTGATGAAAAATAGTGAATTGCCAAGAGCATACAATGCTGGTATATTTTATGACCAATTTAGAATTGCTGAAACTGCTACTTTTCCAGAATACAATACAACAACAGATACAATAACAACCGATTGGAATAGTATTTATTTTAGAACAAATCCTTCAGCACCATTTAATCCAGGTGGAAATAAAAGAATAATAATTAAATTCGACACTATATTAGCTTCACCATATTTAACAACAAATTATAAAGTTGAACTATTACAAGATGGTGTAGTAACACAAACATTTGATAATTTAATAGGAAATCAAACTTTATATTTATTAGATGTTAGACAATCAGATGACCCAGCAAGTCACCAATATAAAATTAGAATTTCTGCTTTAGGTGCTTTTGCTTTTAAAGGTAGATTTGATTATGTTAGAAGAAATGTTTATGGTGATAGCACAACAGTATCTTTAAATCACGCTTCAAGTGGTTCACCAACTGGTCAATCATTTTCAGCAATACAAAATGTTGTTAATTATGTGCCAGATATTAAAGTAGCAGATTTCTTTATGGGATTAGTTAAAATGTTTAATTTAATTATTACACCAATAAATGAAACTACATTTTTATTAGAACCTTTAGAATTGTATTATCAAGCTGGTCAAATAAAAGATTTAACACCATTTATTTATGCTGATGAATTAGATATTGAAAAGCCAAAACTATTTAAATCAATAGAGTTTAAATATGAACAATCAGAAAACATTTTAAATAATGCGTTTAATGGTTTATTTAATAGACAATATGGTGATTTAACTTTTGATAGTGGTTCAATTTCTGAAAGTAGTAAGTATGAAATTAAATTACCATTTGAAGATATAATGTATGAAAGAGCAACAGGATATGATTTTCAAACTGCTACATTATTAAATAAAGATTTACAAACTTATACACCTAAACCAATATTAATGTATAATAATGATTTGAGTGATGTTTCTGCTTTTCCTATTAAAATTTATAATGGAACTGGTTATACAAACGTAAATAACTACATAAGGTTTAACAATGAAATAAATATAGGTGCAACTGATTTAAGTTATTTATATTCCTTAAACTTTGGAAATGAAGTTTCATCTTGGTATTTAGTAAATGCACCACAAGGTTTATACAGAAGACACTATGAACAATACATTGCAAATCTTTATAATCAAAAGACAAGAGTTTTAAAAGCAAAAGCAAAATTAGAACCACAAAACTTAACTAACTTAAAATTAAATGATAGGATAGTAATAAGAGACAATAGATATATTATAAATTCTTTTACTACTGATTTAACAACTGGTGAAGCAAACTTTGAATTGATAAATGATTATAGAGTATTAGGTTTTAATAGTGTTGGTTATAGATTTGCAAACATAGAATTATTAAATGTAGATAAAGAAGCACAAGAAGTTCAAATAGATATTTATTTAGGAATGTTTAAAGAGTTTACAATAAATTCTTTATCAGGTTTTATATCAACAATAAAAACTGGAACATATTATAATGATGTAAGTATGCTTGTTACAATAGCTGTAAATGGAACTGCTGCTGAAAGAACTGAAAATGTAAGTATAACGTTTACAGATTTTGACAATAATGATTTAACAATAGAAATTCCAATAACACAAAACGCATAATGATAAAGTTAATACTTGAAATGCTTCAATTAGATGAGCATTACGGACAATCAGAAACAATAGAAATTGCAAAAGGTAAATATGAATTACCTACAACTTGGTCAAGAACATTTAAACAAATAAAAAGAGAATGGAAAACAAAGAAATAAATTTAAAGATAAATAGTAACATTGATGATGTAACTAAAGAAATTAAATCTTTAAATAAAAATTTAGATAAAACAACTGATGTTGTACAAGATGTTGGTAAAAGCACTAAAGAAGTTGAGAAAAATACAAAGACTTTAGCTGATGGTTTTAAAGGTGTAGGATTAGCAATTAAAGCTATGGGTATTGGTCTTGTGATTAGTGCTATGGGTACATTGAAAGAAGTATTTATGAGCAATCAAAAGGTTGCTGATACTTTTTCTGCTGTTATGGGAACTGTAACAAATGTATTTACTAAAGTTGTTGATGTTGTTGTTTCAGTAGTTGAAAAAGTAAATCAATCAAGCAATGGTTTTAAAGGATTAACAAATACTATAAGTGGTTTAATTACAATTAGTTTAACACCTTTAAAATTAGGTTTCTATGCAATATCTTTAGCTATTGATGAAGCAAAACTTGCTTGGGAAGAAAGTTTCTTCGGTGATGGTGATACAAAAACAATAGATAAATTAAATAAAAGAATTTCAACTACAAAAGATAATATTGAAGAAGTTGGAAAAAATGCATTAGATGCTGGTAAGAAAGTTGTAAATAATATAGGTGCAGCAGTTACTGAAGTAGGTGCAGTAGTTGAAGGAACTATTGATGGTGTTAGTAAAATATCTGTTAAAGCTGCTTATGAACAAGCAAAGGCAAATGTTCAATTACAAAACACAGCAAAGTTAGCAGAAGCAAATCAAGCAAGATTAGTTGAGCAATATGATAGACAAGCAGAAAAATTAAGACAAATAAGAGACAATGATTTAATTTCTATTGATGAAAGAATAAAGGCAAATAATGATTTAAAAGATGTTTTAGATAAACAACAAAAAGCTATGATTGGTCAAGCAGATATGCAAATTGCTGCTGCAAGAAATACTTATGAAATGAATAAAAGTATTGAAAACCAAGTAGCTTTAACAAATGCTTTAGCAAATAAAGAAGGTGTACTTGCACAGGTTGAAGGATTACGAAGTGAACAAATAGCAAATAACATAGCATTAACAAAAGAAAAAACTGCATTACAACAATCAGAACTTGAAAATTTAACTAACCTATCTATTGAGCAAAAGAAATTTAATGCTGAATTAGAAAAAGATGATTTATTAAGATTACAAAAATTAAAAGCAGTATTAGAAGAAGAAAAAGCTATTGAACTTGCAAGGTTACAATCTAAAATAGATGGTGCTGCAAAAGGCACTCAAGCAAGAGTAGATGCAGAAAATGAATACAAAACAAAATCACAAGAAATAAACAATGCAATAATAACTAATAAAGCAGAAACTGATAAAGTAATTCTTGAACAAGAAAAAGCAGTTGCTGAAGGTAAGAAAGCAATTCAAGAAAGTTCATTTCAAGTTGCTGAAGGTGGTATTAGTTTATTAAAAGGTTTATTTGAAAAAAATAAAACTATTCAAAAAGGATTATTATTAGCAGAAAGTGCAGTTGGTTTAGCTAAAATTGTAGTTTCAACACAAGCAGCAAATGCAGCTGATACTGCTGCTGCTGCATTAATGGGTCCAGCAGGAGTAGGATATTTAGCTACAAAAATACCTTTAAATTATGCAAGTGCAGCAATAGGTGCTGCTGCAAATATAGCAGCTACTGCAAAAGCATTAAGTGCTTTAGGTGGTGGTGGTGCTGCAAGTAAACCAGCTATGGGTGGTGGTGCTGGTGGTGGTGGTGGTGCTGCCCCACAATTTAATGTAGTAGGAAATAGTGGTGTAAATCAATTAGCAGAAACAATGCAAGGAAGGTCAGCACAAGCACCAATACAAGCCTATGTTGTAGCAAATGACGTAACAACAGCACAAGGTTTAAATAGAAACATAGTAACCAATGCAAGTTTAGGATAGTTATAAGCATCATTAAGTATTAAAAACATAGTTAATGTTACTTATTTAAAACAAAATATAAATAATTTAATTTTTAAAAAAAAGCATAATGAAAAAGTTAGAAACTATTTATTTAGATATAGATGAAGAAAATATTCAAGATGGGATTGATGCTATTAGTTTAGTTAAATTTCCAGCTATTGAAGAAAATTGGGTTGCACTAAATGAACACAAAGTAGAATTAAAAACTATTGATGAAGATAAAAGAATAGTTATAGGTTTAGCTTTAATTCCAGAAAAAGATATTTATAGAAGAAATGGTGATTATGAATATAACATTCGTTTCTCAAAAGATACAGTTAGAAAAGCATCAGAACTTTATTTAAAGAAACTTAAAATACATAATTCAACATTAGAACACGAAAAGAAAACTGAAGGTGTTTATACAATAGAAAGTTGGATAGTTGAAGATGTTAAAAAAGATAAATCAGCTATTTACAATTTAAATGCAACAGTTGGAAGTTGGGTTGTTGTTCAAAGAATAGACAATGATGAAGTTTGGAATGATGTTAAAGATGGTAAATATCAAGGTTATTCTATTGAAGGATATTTTTCTGAAAAAGCAGAATTAAACTTGCAACAAGATGCAGAACAAGAATTGATTGATAAGATAAAACAAATCATTCTTACCAATGAAAAAAAAACTTCATTAGAAACCTATAATGATTATCCACAACAAGCAATAGAAAACGCTAAAATTGCTTTAAGATATGCCGAAGAAAATGGTTGGGGTAGTTGTGGTACACCAGTAGGAAAAGCAAGGGCAAATCAATTAGCAAATGGTGAAAACATAAGTGAAGAAACTATTTCAAGAATGGCAAGTTTTGAAAGACAAAGACAAAATTCAGATAAACAATTAGGTGATGGTTGTGGAAGATTAATGTGGTTAGCTTGGGGTGGTGATGCTGGTATTGAATGGGCACAAAGAAAATTAGAACAAATAAGAAAAGATAAATAATAATTAATGTTTAACATATTTAAAATGGGAAAAAATAAATACACAAGTCCAAAAGGTTCAAAACAAGCTTGTTTATGTGATGATAGCACATATTCAGCAGAATGTTGCAAAGGTGAATTAATCAATCAAGGTATTGGTTCAACAGTTGCACAAGGTACTTCAACAGTAACACAAGTTGATGGAGAAAGAACAATGGTTAGAACAAATGGCTAACCAATTTATAAGCAATTTATAACAAATATAAATAGTATTAATTTTTAAATAAAAAATAGATGACACCAGAAGTAACAAAGATTGGTAACAAGTTA
>Ga0209768_10002195_pt1 | contig 12158 bp, 12 predicted proteins | sample LauGreSBDMM110SD_3_FD_187564 | JGI IMG/M metagenome (GOLD analysis project Ga0209768, IMG submission 187564) | Freshwater lake microbial communities from Lake Michigan, USA - Sp13.BD.MM110.SD (SPAdes) (version 2) | ecosystem: Environmental > Aquatic > Freshwater > Lake | place: Lake Michigan... | reverse complement strand
TAGTTCTTTTCGAATTGACTCACTACTAAGACCACGCATTTTAAATGCATCCCATAAACCAATGCTGCCAGATTCATACCATTGCCCGTCCGCATAAAATCCTTTTGCATTAAAACTTCCACTTAAAGTGGATTGCGAATTTAAACTCATTTCGTATTCGTGTACAAAATAGTTTGAATATTTTTCAAATACATCATCCCAGGTTTTTAATTGCACTTTCCCACCACCGCTTGTGGATTTTGGGTCATAGTAAAACAATTGTTTTCCAGCGTCTGTGGTGTCAGCCAGATACGATTTAAAACGTTTTACAATTTCATCTTTACTAACCGCACCAATATTGCTTTGACCAACAAATAAATCATTTGAACCAGTCCCCAGTAAGCGACTAGTCACAACACCCCTTGTTTGAAATTTTGGTACCTCTAAAATGATTTGCGGGGAGCCTGGTTTTGTATTGATGTCGGTTACTTGAGTGGTAAATAGATTGCTTTGTCCTTGCGCAACCGTATATGTTGAAATTTGTTTACTGTAATTTTGTTTGACCACAACCTGTCCACAGCACTGGTCAGGTTCGTTTTCATTGATTGCATCAGCGTACCGTGCCATTGTTTTTGGACTGATTCTTAAAATATATTTAGCGTTACCAACTGAGACCCCAGTGAGGATTTGGTAAACAACTGGATTTCCACCACTTTCCTTGTATATATCAGCCAAGGCGTTGGTAATAATTAAATCTGTTTCTATGTAGGTAGTACCGCCGACTAAAACGGTTTTTGGTGCTCTCATTTAATTTACGCCCTCTGTCTCTTATCGCGTTCAAGTCTTGTGAGATGTTCTTTTACTTGTGCTACAACTTCATCAGTACCAGCACCATAAACGTTAATTGTATAATTATTGCCCTGGCTACTAGGGGCACTTGATGTAGCCATTGTCTTCATATTGCCGCTGCTCATAGACGGCACGGTAGTGTCTCCAGTTGGTCCTGGGACAACATGTAGGTGCCTATTTAGTGTGCCTCCATGAAATTCAGCAAATCCACCGTTACGTTCAACCGTGGTTTTGTACATGCCTAATTGATTACCAACCAAGTCATAGGCTCGGCCAGTAACGTGGTCTGAATTCATCGACCCTAAATTATTGGTTCTGAAAGATGAAGTAATGTTTCTTTTACCAGAAATTAAAGAATTCATTGAGGCGTGGCGTCCTAATGTTTGAGCCAATCGAGACGAGGTTGTGTCGCCGCGCGGAGTGGTTGTGTCACTGCCTTTAACCTCAACACCCGCGGCAATAAATATTTCCTTAAGCGCGTCTTTGCTGTACCATTCTGGTCTATCTGATGAGTTCGGGTCATAGAATGCTGCCTGCATATCAGTAATTTTTTTCTGAGCATCTAGCACAAGGCTTTCTTTTTCACTTAAATCCGTCAATTTAAAAGCAGCACTTTCTTCATCAAGTTTTTCCGTACCGATACCGCTGATGCCAAAAGTCGATAAATTGCTTGTGAAATTACCAGTTGTTAATTTCCCGCCCATCAATTGATTGTAGAATTCTTCTTGGGTACCAACATCCATTGTCCCAAATTTATCCAAAATAGATTTTCTGTCTTTGGACGAAAGTGCTTGTTGATTTTCTGCTAACCGTGCAGTCAGTTCTTGTCCAACGGTTCCTTTGAAACCTTTGAGATTTTCTTCATTAAATTTTGTCATTGCTGCTCGACTATCGCTTCCAGTTGCGTAAATCTGAGAACTCATGCCTTCAAGTTGGCCGCCCTTTTGATTAAACAGGGCACCAGTACCCTCACCGAATTGTTTTTGGAATTCAAAGTATGCTTGGGCGGAATCTCCACCAGCCCTAGTAATCAATTGTTCTTGTGCCACGCTTATCATTTGTCCAAGTTCGGATACGTCTACGACTGAATTTGGGTCATCTTTAAGTTGTTGCCTTCTGGATTGACCAAAAGAAGCAATGGCTTCGTCATAAATCAAAGGTGCTTTTTGTCGTTTAGCAACCTCATCAAAAATGCTTAAATTTTTAGTCATCATCTGCGCTAATTCAGCATTAACTTGTTCTTTTGTTCTTTTTACAGTGATACCAAGTTTGTCTAAAGCATCACTCATACTCACGGTCGAATCATAAAGATTTAGGCCAATACTTTGAGCCAAGCGGTCAATTTCTATTTCTGTTTTCCCAGTCATTTTGGTGAAAACATTCATTCTATTTTGCGCCATAGTCGTCAATCTGTCTGACGCTTTTGAATCCGCGTTGCCTCTTTCCTCAAATTGTTTCAACGCCGTTTTGCGAGTATTGTCGTTTTTGTTCATGTCTTTAAATTGAGTTGCCGACATTTCGATGCCAAGGTCGTCTTGGCTGTTGTAAATTTCTAATAAGTTTCTTTTTTGGGCTGCTCGATTTTTTTTATCTCTTTGTCGCTTGCCAAATAAGTCTCTAACTTGATTGGCTCCATAACCGATTCCACCAGCGATACCGCCCCCGACGGCACCAATCGCTGCACCAAGTCCTGCTCCAGGCAATGCGCCAACACCAAAAGCACCAGTACCTATTACTCCACCTGCTACTGCGCCCCCAGCCGCACCAATGCCCGCACCCGACATAACCATATTGGCCAAACTACGACGATTGCCTATATCTTTAGTATTTCTGCCAGCAATTTGAGCAAGGTCTTTACGTTTTCTTGAAAACTTGGTCATTGCTTTAATGTTTGCGGACTCGCCTTTTCTTGTTCTTGACAATAGCGCGGCTTGAATTAATAATTCGCCGAGTGTGTTTTGCATTACGTCGGTTATTGACGCTTTTATTTTTTTGGCTTCAAGTTTTGCTTTATTAATTGGGGCCATAATTGCGCCCATTGCAAAACCTAAAGCAGTTCCAATTACTGCGCCAGGTGCTCCGCCTAATTTTGCACCAATAAGTGCACCAGAAGCAGCGCCACCACCAGCGGCTAGTGCAGTATTCCCAGACCTTGTGGCAAGCGTTCCACCAGCGAGTGCCAATCCAGCAGTAGGACTATACATACTTGCCATTGATGCCAAACCCAAACCATTTCTTAATTCTTCTGGCGCTCTATCTGATGCTTTAGACAAAGCCATAGAAAGTGCTATGGAGGACATACCGCCCGAAAGTACTCCTTTTCTCATTTGTTCTTGTCCGCGTTTGTCTGTATATGACCCACCAAACAGTCTTGCGTTAAGTCTCCCAGTTGTTCTTGCGTCTCTAAACCCAACACCTAGTGCACGAAGACCAGCACCCTTACCCGCTGGCGTGGCTGGCGGCGCTGGGGGTGGCGTTAATGATGACGATGGACCAGTGGGTGCAAGACCTGAGCCAGGAATTCTAGGAATGCCGCCGCTTGCTGCTGTTAAGCCGCTCAACGCACTTGTCGCTGCACTTGCTGAACCAGCCAATGAACCAAAACTTGAAACAACAGACGGCACTGCTGCGCTCATGCTTGCAAGACCAGTTGCACCAGCCGCAGCACCAGCACCCTTGCCAGTCAAAAGACCTATTAGTCCTTTTGGTGATGCCAGGCTGCTAGCAATCCCAGTCATTTTTGCTACATCTTTCCCCAGCAGACCGCTACCACCAACCGCCCCAGCCGCAGCACCCCATGGTCCGCCTACTTTAAAACCAGCCATACCCCCCTTGATAGCGCCACCAATGTTTACGCTGTTGGCTTTTACATTCATTGTGTTTGCGCTAGTGAATCCGCCAAAATTTGTTTTAGCGCTTCGCCCGAGCCCCATGAGCAATTGCATCGTGCCACGGCTGCCAAACATTTTTTCTATACCACCAAGAATTTCTCCAAAAAATTCAAATTGTTCTTTAACACCCTTAACAATACGTGTTAAGAAATCTAGATTATTACCAATTTTGTCACCGACAATTCCAAAAAACTTAACCAATAAAGCAAGTGTTTGCCCAAGTGAATCAGCAAATTTATTTAAACCAACTTGATTACTCTGCAACATGTCATTCATGTTCATAGTTGCTTCTTTAATTTCTGTCCATACAGGTCTAAAAACCCTGCCGAATAAACCCTCCAAGACTTTTGCCCCATCAATTAATGGACGCAACAAATTATTCATATCTTTCCAGCCGTTGGTAAATTTGTTCCAAAACATACCTATTCTTTTAAACATTCCTTCAGATTTAGGCAAGTAATCAGTAATGAGTTTTACGTAAAAATCACTGACCTTTTGTACTGCATTCACCATAAAATCTAAAAGACCACCTCTTTTACCAAATGCACTTAACTGTCCAGATGTAGACCTAAATGCGTTCGAGACAATTTTAAACATTTTGTCAAACGCAACTTTTGCAGGCTCTAAAAATTCTTGACCAAATCAGCAAACATATTTCTTAATTGAGTAAAATATCCTTTAGCCGTGCTCATTAAAGTACTGTTAACGGCAGTAAATTGTCCTTCGACGCCGCCGAGTGATGAAAGTTGCCCACTATTGAGCGCTTTAATAAATTTGGCTTTTGAATTAATCCCAGCCTTGTCCGCTTTTTTCATTGCTTCGACCATTGCTGGCCCAAGCGCTTGTGCTGCGGTTTTTACTTCTGCATAACTTTTCTTCGTATCCTGCAGTACAGCAACAAGTTCACCAGCCTTTTCAACGCCTTGCTCAAGAGGTTGTCCAGCAGAAGCAAAATCCATCAAGCCTTTAAGTAACGACTTGCTTTGTGCGTTAAAACTTACTGTCCCTGATTTAGAAACCGCACCAAAGGCTTTGTTTAGATTCTCGATACCAAGACTTGCTAAAGTGGTGTCTGTTTGAAGAGAGCGCATAATCATTCTTGTTTGATTTAATCCACCGCCAAACTCTTTATGAGTTTTGGTCTTATATGCATACATAGCGGCCTGTTGTTCTCTAACCGCGGCAGAAACCAAACCAATTGCCATCGCAGCGCCAGCAGCAACAGCGGCGCCCGCGGCAAGGGCTGAGTGGTATGCCTTAATTAAAAATTTTCCAGCAATAAACAAAGCATGAATACCCAACATGGCCACACCATAAATGCCCATTTGCATGGTTGCTATTTTTAATGCACTTACCACACCCTTCATAAGGGCTTTACCAAAACCCTTAATGGCTTTGTCTGTTAAATCAAGTTTGGCCTTGGTCAATATTGCCTTGTTACCAAGCCCGCTTAAGCCCTTCGACAAAAGTGCTGAGGCTGCAGAAGTTTTGAGCATCGACCTGGTTGTCTTATCCAGGGTCGACTTTAAGCCTTTAAGCGCTCCTATAGATTTTAAGACACCACCCAAGTCAGCAGCCGTGCTGACCTTGATTTTTACGCCTTCTCGTTCTGCCATATGTCGAAACAGCCTTATTTTTTAAATAGGGCGTTCGAGGGGAGTGCTACTTATCTTTCGCGCCGTTCTCGCTCGCGGTCTTCACTAACTACTTTAGCACACGCCATTAATACGAGCCATTCATCTGGGGATGAATTTAATAATTCCAGCGGGCTTGTGCCCCATAATTCGCCCAATCTTGCGGCGTTAATTATGTTGGAGTCTTCAACTAATTCGTCGAAGACTCCTTCAGCGGGTCCGATGTATCAACGGTGTCTGAATACCCAGCGGCCTCAAGAATAGCCAATGCTGCTCCTTCAACGTGTGGGTCTACTCCAAAAAACGCCCTCACACAATCTGGGATTGGCCTAGTGGTGTCGGTCATCTGCAAAATTGTTTCAGATGCAAAAGTGAGTTCATTACCCTCTTCGTCGTTGACTTCTTGTTCGTTAAAAATCATTCCCTTGGTTGTGTGGCCGACTACGGAGCAGGCAAACTTCAAAGAATCCATCCCGTTCTTTGAGTCTTCTCCTGCGTTTTTTCTCCAAGAACGCAATTGATTTTGCGTGATATTTGGGCTGATAATCAAAGTCACACCTGGGCGCTCAGGTACGTCAAGATGAACAATTGGTCGTTCAACTTTCTTTTTGATTGCTGAAGTCAACTGTTGCAATACAGTTTCTTCTTTACGTGGCGGCGTATCTGTTTTTACGCTACGTGGTTTTTTGTCTTCGTTTGTTTCTGTGTAAAGTTCGTTTGTCATAAACGACAAACTAGCACATCAATATCTAATTAAGTGTAAAAGGTTAAGGAACCTTTATTCTCCGACTTTACTTGCTACTTTCGAAACTGAAAAAGTAAGAGCAAAAGTTGAAGGAGCGCCAGACGATGAATCGCCATCTGGTTCAGTAAGTCCGACAAGAAGTGACTTTGAATAAACACGGTCAAGACCAGGAACTTTGAGGTCGCAGTTATAGGTTTCTACATAAACGTCGTAGTAGCCCTTACCAACAAACTCTCGCAACCCAGCAATCTTGGCGGCGATGCCAGTCTTGCCTTCCGATGTTACTCTGTCGTCATCGTAGTGAGCCGTAAGCGTAAGGTCACCAATATCAAATGGTGCACACAAAACAGTCGGTGACGATGCTCCGCCTTCGTAAATTTTCTCCACAGAAGCAGTTAGTTCTCCTCCTGATACTTGAGCAAAAAGGAAACCTTCCCATTTTGGGAGTTTCGCGTCTAGGTGAGGCGCAATTCTTGCTAGTACTTGTCTTTGTGATACTTTTGCCATGTTCTATTCCTCCAAGGCTCAGACGACTGATTTAGTCAGGTTTGACTTAATAATGTCGACTTCGATTTTGTCACCGACGCTTGAAACGCGCAGGCCAACTCTTGCTTTAATAAGACCATCTGCGAGTTGGGTGACTGGATTGATTGTGGAGTCACATTTTACTGTGTAACCAAAATCAATTTGTTTTCCAAGTGCGTCAAATGCCTCAAACAAAGCACCAACTGCTCGTAGTGGTTCAAGTACTGAATACAACTTTGACTCAACACTTGCAAATACGGTATTGCGTCCGTCAATTACGCTAAAGACAAGGTCTTCAAGTGAGTTGTTGGCTTCAACAACTACCTTGTTGACAACGTCTTGAGCGGTGATGTAACGGAAGTTGGTTGTGTCGCTGCTGGCGCTTCGAGCACCATAGATACGAACCGAATTGTTAATCAATCGAATTGCATTTACAAATGCTGTGTCTAAAATATCACCATTGGTTTTGTTAATGTCTGTTGCTACACCATTGACAAAACGAGCAGCAGAAATCAAACCAGCACCTGGTTGATGTGGCCCAACTTGATTATGGGCAACTGCTCTTTTTGCTGCAGCATATGCGTCTGGTGGAATTAAACGATTAACTCCAGGAGTTGATGTTGGGACATACACCCATGGGTAGAAGTACGCAACGTGCTCTGAACTTTCGTCTGCTGTCGCCAAGGCATTGCCTGCGGTTTCTGCTTCTGTGACTGTGTCATCAAAGGCACCATACAAAAATGCAAGTCTGTTGTAGGCGTTTGCATGAACAGCAAGGCCAGTTTGAACTGTACCGTGTGAACTTTCTGGGCAAATAATTACACCAGTTCCGTATGATTCAAGAAACAAATTGTTAGCGGTGTTAACAATATCGCCAACCAGTGGAGCACCAGAAGTTCCAGCACTTAAACTATTAGACGTACTTATGTTTGCTGGGAGAGTTGCTGTTCCAGCATCAACCGCAGATACTTTTTTGGAAGCAACTGGATGTGCGTTAATTCTTCCAACAATTTGTAAAGATGTTGAACAGTTCCCTGAACTAAAAAATAAAACGTCATTGTCAAAAAGAGTAACAACTTTTGTTCCAGTAACAGTTCCCGTTGCTACGACAACCTTGATTGCTGTGCTCCAGGAACCAGGGCCATTAGCATTGATAGTGATACATGTAGCAGGAGTACCAGCGCTATTTAGCAGCGCCAAAGTACCAGACGTTGGTGCTGCGGCTGTTGCTGCAGTGCGAGCAATCCATGCGCGAGTTCCACCTTCTTCAAAAAAAGTTTCGACTGCTGGATGAGCGTAGCCTGTTGAAATATAGCCACCATAAATTGCTTCAAACTCAGAAAGACTGGTTACCAAATTGGCCGAGGTTACAGGTCCACGCTCTGTGACGCCGACCAAAAACATCTGTGAAGCAGGTTCTGTTGCTGCGTTTGATGGACCTGTTCTTACTGCTGTTTGTATGTTTACGCCTACCATAAAACCTTCCTAATCTTTTTCAACTTTGAGTTGCAAGAAAATGACACCTTGTTTTCTTCTATTGTACAGATGTTTGGTTGTCGCTTTGTGCAACTGTTTGTGGAACTTCCTCTTTCTTCTGAGGTGTTTTTTCTTGCGCAAATGTTTTAATAGTTTCCAATTTGCCGCTCTTTAATGCTTTTTCAATTACCGCGCTGCCAGAAGAGCACATTAAAAGTTGATTTGGGTAAAGTAGAGTGCCATTTGAATCGATATCAACTGGCCCAATAGATTTATTTTTTACAACAATTCCAGAACCCCTTAGGGATGCAATGTCTGTACTCCCGTCTAAAAAAGTAAATAGTTGAGGCATTTTTTAATCCAGTCTTGTTCGCTATGTAAATTGTACTCAAAAAACAATAGAAAAAAGAGAACTAAGACCAATTCGCCGTAGAAAGATTAGTGTCTGTTGGGCCTTGTTGTAAAACTTCAAGCGAAATATCAGTTGGGTTTTGTTCAGTTGGTTCAAAAATGTTTGCACGAGTCACTATTTCGTTGATTGCTAATTCGTAACTAATGTATGCGCCAGCCAAAACTCTGTCGCCTTTCAGCAGCGTCGTATCAGAAAATTCTTCCCTGATTGATGATTCCTCAATCATTGCTCGAAAGGTTTGACGGGTGTCGGTGGCCTGTAGGCATGGATAATCCAACAAGGCGGAACGAATGACTGTAGTAAGTCTGTCTCTTGCGATAGTCGCTTCTTCCGAACCCAGCCCCCTACACCAAACGTAAGTTCTCATTTGGTAAGTAACCCTATACAGGGGGTCATAGCCGTCGTATGAATCACGATTAAAAGAAGAAGTTGAAATAGCCACCGTAATAATGGTTGGCCAGACGTCAAGAGCCAGTGGTTCGAAAGTGTAAAACCTCTCAGGGGTTGGCAATTGGGTATCATTTAGCCCCCATCCGTTTCTGTAACGATTGCAGCGCGAAGGGACATCTGATTGCAGGTAATTGGAAACATACTCTTTTGCGAATTGCGCACCATGCATTAGTTGTAGTGAGTCGAGCATTTTAGAGAGTCCCATCCACTACATATTTTCTAATTATAGATGCCAATTCTTCTTGCCAAATTTCTGGAGCAAACAAAACTTCTCGTTTTGGCATCTTGGTTGTGCCATATTGATGAAATTTTGCGTATTGGATATTTGAACTATAAGTAGCCCAAGTGTCATGGGCGTCAATTTCGGGCCCAACTACGGCAACGGAATTAAAAAGCGCTCCACTTCGCACCATCGGGGGCGCTCCTGGAAAATGAGTTGCTTTCCATGATGCATACTTAGGGTCTAATGGCGCCCAGCCGCCCACCAACAGGCCTTGCGAGGTATAGTTGTCAGCCATATATTTTCTTAAAGATAAACCCGCTTTTCTTAGAGCAGGCTCTAAATTCTTTTGACGTTTTTTGATATCGCCCAATCTGTCGTTGGCATCACGAAGACCAATTTCGTCAATGTCTATTTCCGTTAAAGGCCTCATTTAAGAAATCCGACGACGTTTATATCTTTTCAACATCATTAATTCTTTATCGGTAAAACCTGTTTCTGCTATTGCAACATTTCTTGGATTCAAATCTTTGACACCGACAACGTCATCATGCATGTTTTGCATTTCTCTTGTTGCTGCTCTTAAAATCATCAACTTAAACATTTTTATATTTGCACCAACAAGACCTGCGGTATAGGTTATTTTAACAACATCGTTAGCAAATCCTCGATAGATGTCAACACCATATCTGCGTACGGTGTAGTCCTGGTCGACAACTAAGACCTGAGAACTTGATTGCACTGGGAATAAAGTAACGCTAGTAACAGTGACCACTGGACTATTTCTTAAATAAATAGTTGTCGGTGGTTCACTATAGGTTACGGTTCCTGCAGCCGTTGTGCTGTCGAGACTTTGATTGTAGAAGAAGGAGGTCAGTGGGATTCCCACATGCGTCGATGGGAATACGTGTGTCTCATTAGTGAAGGTCCCAACCTCGATTGGGCGATTCAGAAATGCTTCTAGTTCGCTTTGAAGACCTTCAAGAATAAAATCAGCGGCATCAAGTTGCCTATTGGACAGCGTTATGTCCATGTACGTTCTCAGTTCGGCTGAAGTTACTAACATAATTTATTACCCCAGTTCGGGAGTATTGGCTTAGGCAGCAGGCGTACGACGACGTCTGACTCTACGTAATGCTCTGTTCAATAACCGCCCAGCACCAGATTCTCCCAAAATTTCACCAGTTGTAGATGTCGGGATTCGACCAGTACGCCGACGAGCAACTGCTTCGTTTACACGGTTTGCCAACCGACGAATGGTTCCACCGCGACCCTCTGATTCATCGCCGCCAATGTTATTTTGGGTGTCCATCTTGTCTCCTCAATAGTGAATACTCATAAATTGTAGCACTATTGCCACTTTATGGTTACTACCTATCTTTGTTGGGTGGACGCTCAATTACTGGAACGGCATTAACCGTCCCCGCGGGTGCTTCAACTGGAACCCATGCTCGTGAATATTTGTGTTCAGAAATTTTCTTTTGTTTTATGATTGTGCCATCAAACAAGACATCCAATTCGTCATGCTTCATTGTCAACAAACGGTCAAAATCTTTTTCGGTGTATTTGCCGCTATTAAATAAATCCCTAACAATTGACGAGACCTTGTGCGCTAAAAGATTTCCTCTTCCTCGATTTAGTTGTAAATGCATCATCATGGCTTCAAGCGAGTCACAATCAACAAAAACTACAGGGACTAAATTGTTGTTTTTTTTATTTAATTCAACTATTTCTTTAGAAAGCATCCATCTCTGGCAGCCGTCAATAATAATATTTGTGTTTTTTTGAACAACTATCGGAGCCAGAAAGCCATGTTGGAAAAGAGAAGTTGAAAGAACAAGCAAGTCGGGTCTGACAATGTAGGTGGCATGCCATTCAGGTTTGACAAGTTTCTCAATATCTACAAATTCTATTTTCACAAAGTCTCCATTTTGTTTGCTTTTGATTTTGGGAGAAACCAATATCCATTTTTTTCTTGGCCATCGTCAATAATTTGCTGCCCTTGAGCCCAACAAACTGCCCTATAAGGAAAACCCAACCAATTATCTTGCGCGTTTCTCCTGGTTTTAACACGCAACCCATCAACCAATAGAACATAAATTGCCTCTTTATCGTCCCAAGTTGACAACCTGATTCCTTGCGCTCCAAATGTGTATCTAATCTCATAACCCGCAACATCGGATTCGGATTTAAATTTATTGACATGGGGTACAAAGTCTTGAAGACCACACATTCTGGCAAAGGCTAATTCTGAGCCAGCACAAACCGCATGTTGCCAAGTCTCATAGACATCGCCCTCACTGTAGTTTCGGTTCTTTTCAGGTTTCCCCATCATTGGTAGTTGGCGTTCGTAGCCCACTTTCGCACAAATCGCTTCTTCTTCTGGGGTGAGTGAATATGAATAAAAATTTGGTTTAACCATCATAATTCGTCAATCATTTCTGCTAGTTCGCGAACCCTATGTACTTTTGTTTTCGGACCAATTGGGCTTGCGGAAATTATTGAACCGATTGAATCTAGAAGCATTGTTCTAATCATTTGATACATCGTATAAGATTTTGGGTCAGATAAATGTTTTTTACGGAATTCCGCAACATAAGCACGTGCACGCTTTGTTTTTGTTTCACCAATCATATAGTCATCAATAAACATCGATGCTCCATCAAATCCGAAACGCGCATATCTATCAATGATGACGTCAACATCAAGCGAAGACCAATAAAGACGTTGAGCGTCAATATAAGGGAAAGCCTTTACGAGTTTGTCGTAGAATTCTGGCTCCGTACGGATTACGTCTCCAATTCTCCTAATCGCCACCGCGTGTAGCGGAATCCCAACCCTCGTGTTACTTCCAGTCATTGCTGCAACGTCGTAATAGGAACAATATTCAGCGCCATGTTCTTCTACTATGTACTTAAAAACATCACTTGTTTGCCAGTCATATATGACTTTAGCAAACTTCAAAGGAATACTTTTT
>Ga0209768_10002193_pt1 | contig 12163 bp, 23 predicted proteins | sample LauGreSBDMM110SD_3_FD_187564 | JGI IMG/M metagenome (GOLD analysis project Ga0209768, IMG submission 187564) | Freshwater lake microbial communities from Lake Michigan, USA - Sp13.BD.MM110.SD (SPAdes) (version 2) | ecosystem: Environmental > Aquatic > Freshwater > Lake | place: Lake Michigan... | reverse complement strand
GGCACTAATAGCACAATCCGGTAAGTGAGCCTCACAATGAGGTTTTCTCTTTAAGAACTGGTCTCTTAATATCATGTAGGCAGCATTAAGTTTAACAATCTTGGAAGATTGAAGGCGCATAGGTTTTTTAGCTGTTGGTTTTTTAATACTAGACAAACCCTTAAATTGTTTATTCCAGCAATGCTTGCAAAAATTCTGCGTACCTTCTTTCTTCCAGATTGTTGTTACTTCGCTACAGCCATTACACTTCTTGAGCTTGGCTTGCAGCATTATCAGATTTCATGATAATTAGTGAATCTTCACCGTAGGTCATAGCAACATGGCTATTATCACCTACAAGAGAAATTATGTTGTCTTGTTTACTCAAAGACTTTAACATAATTTCTTCAGCTTCCGTTTCCGGAGTAAGAATGAGTTTCGTTGACCCATTCATTATAAACGTTGTTTTCATAGTTAAATTTTGGCTTTATTAAAGCATTCTTGAACTTCATCATATAGACTTTTATCGGCTTCCTCAATCATGTCCACAATCATTTCAAGTTTATTATTAATATTACTTGATATGATATAATGTTCAGATTCTTGAATCTTATTCAGTTCTTTATCACTAAGAGGTTGTGTAATACGTATTTGACCAAAGTCAAGGATGTTCATTACATCCTCTAGTGACTTGTGTTCAAAGATATCCTCATAGGTATCTAACCATTTACGGTTACTGAAATAAATGAATAGGATTTCGCGATTGTCTAGATCACTAAGTTTCATGTTAATTTATTTTAATTGATAAAAGTTATAAGGTAATACCTTCTCTTCTATTAACTTGTTAACTATTTCCTTTTTACTAACACCTAGAGATTTAAATTCTAGATTGCTAATATATGCAGGATCCACTTCATTAACAAATTTATCGGCATATTCTTTAGCAAAATTACTGTTCCAAAATAGACTCGTTAATAAATCCGCAGTCCATTGATTACTAAGTTGATGCTTCCAAATATTTAAAACAGTTTGCGCACGACTATGCACTTTTAGGATACGTTTCTTCTTATCCCAATGCATCTTCGTCAACTCCTCCTCGGAGTAAACACTTAATCCAAATAATACACGCTTATACAGAAAATTCTGTTGTGGATTAAACTCGTCTTTTTCATAGACCACCTGCTGCTTACGCCCAGGATTACCGTACAACTGGTAAGACTCCATCTTACCTTTGTAAACTACTTTTTGTGCAAAAGTATAATTATTCTTCATATTTATTTGAGTTGATTTTGTACAAAAAACAAGGGTATACTAACCCTTGTTATAAACTAAAATTATCCGCTTGTACTATCTTCTTCAAAGACATAACACTGCGGATTTCTTCTATGTTATCATGCTGTATTAATACATCAGTATCATTACTAGTAGGATCATAGAAACATTTGCGATAAATAGGTTGATTTGCAATAGAACAAATGACTTCGCTGTCACCTGCTATCTTGAGATCTTTATCAGAATTCTCTGGTGAAAAAGGCTCAACACTCTCTTTAATAGTAATGTGACCTGGGAGCTGTTCTCCTGCTTTCCACTCTAATTGCTTAAGTACTTCTACTTCAGCTTGAACAAGTGCGGATAACTCTGTCATGTTTACCCAACCTTTCTTATTAATAACTAAACGCTTTTGTGATACACGAATGTATCCATAATCAGGGTTATTCTTACTCAAAGAAATAACCGAGCCGTCCTCATTCGAGGATACTATAACTCTATAACTCATAAATAATTGGGATTTAGTCTTCTAATAAATCAAAGTTGATATCATCATCAGGAATTTCAGGAAACTCATCCGGGAAATACTCTTTATAGTATGTTTCCGTTTCATCTTCCTCATCCTCAATATCTTCTTTCTCTTCTTTTACATTTTTTATAGAAGCACCATGCCAAGGATTGGTTATATGTTCACCAGCATTACAAGCGACAAGTTCTCTAACATCCCTATCTGTAAGATTAAGGATATCATTAACATCAAGCCATATTGTTTTGCCGTTAGGCAACTGGTAATACATATATATCAAAGGTAAAACTGCTTACGATAAAATGATTTAATATACAATAATTACTATGAAAAAAGCGGCATTATATAGCTAAAGCTGCAATAGAAGCTATTATAGCAATTGTTGCTATAGCTAATGCAAAAGCCATTTTCTCACTTAATTTCTTTGTTTGTCTCATAACGTCTTCATGCTTTACTTGCGTTTCTTTCTTAAAACGCTCAAAGTTACCCATATAAACTACTCTTTTATCTTGCTCACTCATCTTTATTTGTTTAAGATTATATTCCAAATTCTTCTAAATACGCTAACCTTTTCTACCACAGGGGTATCATTAGGAAGTTTGTTTGTATACTTAACGCTGATAACGCCGTCTTCTCGTTGTTTATCGTAACGTTGACGCAACTTAGTAAACTCATCAAATCTTGTGGTATGTATCTTAACCATACCTTTCCAATTACCTTGAGCATCCTTGTACAAGATACCAGAATCTTTTAACGCAATTAGGTATCCTCCACCTAATCCTTCAGCATGCGTAGCATACCCGGGTTTCATACCCCCATTCACACGCTTGCATATATTAGCAACACGCTCTTTTGTAACTTTAGCCATTCTATTGGTTTTTAATTGATACTTATTTAACCCTAATTACAAAGCAGGAGTCATCATAACTCCTGCAATGCATTAGGTCTCTTCACCCTTAAAACGAATACAGGGGTAACCACTCCTGTCTAATAACTTCTATTTCTTTTTCCCATTCACTGCGTTTACTAGTAGTAGTAGAAAGGTCCCAATTAAAATCTATTTTTCTATTGAGCATCCTTGCATATTTTACCAGATCTAGCATTATCCAAGAAAAACCACCATGATTAGATAATTTATCTAATACAACATTAACATCTTGAGCAACATCTACATAGTCAGCTAATGTTTGAACACGACTGTTAGTAGTTGCTGTATAAATCATTAATCTAGTAACATCAACATCATAGTTACGAAGTATGGGGTTACTCTTCATAATACTTTTAAGTAATTCATTAGTATTAGTAATCTTACCTTTTAATACTTTAACAAACACAGAATTGGTAGTACTAATTTTTATACCATTAGGTTCTTTTATAAACCATTCAGCATCAAAGTACTTGCACATATCTTGATACATCTCTGGAACAGCAAACATAATCTGTTTACCAAACCACCACTTAAACTTTTTGGTAGTTTTCTCATAGGTACAACCTACACCTGAAACATTCTTAAGATATATACCTGTCTTTGCATTCCACTTAGGAGTATGCAAAGTCTGGGCCCAATACACATGAGTATCGGTTTCCATCCTACTAACATCTTGATATGGGTATACATCATTACCAAAGAATTTAAATCTTTGCTCTGCCATTGGGGCACCTTTAAGCGCTTCATACATCTCACGAGTAGTATGTGGCTCATTTTCAATATAAGTTAGTGTCATACATTTGGTTTTTAGTTGAACTTAATTTATTTAGCAGTCAGGACAGGATTCGAACCTGTATATTTAGAGCAACGCCCTTTGTGTTTACCGTTTCACCACCTGACTATAAGACTATTAGCTCTTCGGCATTCTACTCCCCGCAATACGGAATTGTATCTAACTTAGCCCCACGTTAGCGGTATGGGTACCGAAGTTCACTAATAGTTTATCTTACCAGTTATTGTGCTGCTTATAGCACTTACTTGGTTTAGCGTTGCTAGACTTCTTATGGTGAGTCTTATAGTCATACCCGCTTTGAGTAGAACTACAAGATACCATACAAGCCATTAATGTAATTAGGGTAAAGTACATTAATATATAGGCATTACTCTTTTTCATCTAATACTTTATGTAAGTTAGTAACAGCATCAGCGTAGTTATCCATAGCAATGTCTAACTCTCTAACCGCTTTATCATAAGCAGTTCTTACTTGGTGTAAAGCATCTAACTTAGCTAAATCTGCTCTAATAGCAGCACGCTCAGCTTCAGTTTCTTCATAATGAAATGATGCAGCCAACTCTTGGTCGGCCATCATTGCTTCAAATTCTGGTGTATTCTTTATTTTACTCATATACCTATAACAGTTTTTATGTGTTGTTGCATATCCTCATTCATTAACTCAAGCTCAAATACACTCATATCATATATGGTATCGAACTCCTCTACACTAATGTTTCTACCAAATAGGAAATTAATGCCTTTGTTTAGGTCCTCTATAAGAGTAACTTTTGTCTTCACTTCTAGTTCCGTCGTCATCTTTCTTATGTTTATGTTTACGATAATACTTTTTCTTATTTCTTTCAACACTTGGGCGAGTTTGACCCCAGATCTCCTGGATAGTCACCTCAATTTTGATCAGCTTCATGGCTTTACGTTTATTTTAGTTTAACTTATTTATTGTAAAAAATAAAGCACAGGTTACCCTGCACTCTATCTTTTAATATATCTAGGACAATTAATCCAAAGTGATACACTTGTATCTCTCATTGTTAATTGTCTTTAGCATTACTGCTAATGGGTTCAAATCATCACCGCCCAATACAGACCTAATAATACTAGGACTGAATCCGCTAACAAGAGCAGTGTTTGTTGTGTTAGCTTTCACAGGTACATTACCAAGACGACCGTTAACATTCCAAAAGACAATACCTGGCATGTCATAACCACAGTGTGCATACAAATCTTTGATATAATCAAAGTTAGTACGAATACCACAGGCTACATCAAACTCCATGTCACTGATAATCAGTAACTTAGTAGGCATGTCTTCTTGTGATACTTTACCTGCAACAGCACGGTCTAGTAACACAGTAAATGCTTTAGTTAGGTCAGTATTCATACCCCAATCCGCACCTCGCAAGTTAACTACTCTCTCTGAAAGAGTATTACCTTGTACTATGTGAAACTGTGGGCTCTCGCTAAACGTCAACACAAGATCCTGGAATGGACCCTCATTACGCTCAGAGATATACAAACCTAATCCTATAGATACATCCATAGGTGTGCCTTGCATACTACCTGATACATCACATACTGGTAAGATACGCTCATTACACCCTTCCATATAGTTAGGTAGAGACTTCCACATAGCATCATATGCTGATATGTTATCATCTTCATCCCATCTAAAGGCTGTAATCTTGTTAACAAGATCACTTGGAAATAATACAGAGGCATTCATCTTCTGCTTACCTTCCATAACATCGGTAATATAAGAGGCGTATCTTATACCATCCTGTTTATAGAAAGCCTGTGCATATCTCTTACCTGCAACAGAAGGTACTTGTGAATAAGGAATAGATTCCCATTCATTAGCACACATCTTCTGCTCCACGGTATTAGACATACTTGTAAGCATGCGTCGGAAAGCACCCGCTGAGAAGTTAAGATACTTATGCATTGCCACAAACCATTCACCCTTGCGAGGGAACCATTTGGCCAATAAATTAGCATTCTCATTCTCTTTTAGTTGGTGACTCAACCAATTAAGCGTATCATCACTTGGTCTTTCAATGATAAAGATATCTTTCCAATACCCAAACGTCGGTATATGTATAGCCAATTGGTCATACACTTCCGGGAATGATATTATAATACTTCTCATTATCACTTGGAAGAATCTCTTCTCACCTGCACCACCACGTGCATCACGTGCCCAAAAGAGAATCTTAATAGCAGTTAACTTATCTTCATGATAAGCACGACTAAATGCTATTAAGATATCTTGTTCAGGCATTGTACGGCTCGCACCTGCTATAAAAAACAGGTCAAGACAGTATTTACCTGCAGTACTATGAGTAACTGCGCCGTTATTGGTAAGACTATCATTAGAAAACATTGCGTTGGTAAAATTATCCATTGCTTTAAAGGTTTTGGTTAAACAATTAATGAGATTGGCAGGCCACGAGTATCACTACTTGGCTTTTGCACATACCACAGAATGAAGAGAACCAAACAACTAACTTGTTGTGGCCTACCTTTCTCTTGAGACTTTTATTGTCTCGTGCATTGTAGTTTTTTTACAGTGCTGATTCATTCTTTCATGTGCGGGGATTGTCTTATGTCAAACAGAATAGTGTTTAACCTTATAATTGTAGTTTTTATAGTGCTGAACTATACTTCAATTAACATAAGAACAAAGGGTTTATGCGTTTAGTCATAATAGAAACTCATTAGGTTTACACTGCATTACCAGCGTCACGTCCCAATTTTGCTTTCATTTCTATTGTTTAGGCTTTATATCTCCTATTACAACTAAACACATAAGGGTTGTAAAGATACAGAATGCGTTTTAACTTACCATAGTTTTAATATTGCAGTTAGCATTCTTCCCTTTACAATTCTTCTTGTTCATTAGCAAGACCATTTACATAGTCTTCCATGAAGTTTGCGATTATACCATCAATCCTACGAGGATTATCGGTAGAAATACCAAGAAGCTGTGACTCATAGTAATGAATTACTTGAGCTACACTATATCCTGGTAACAACGTGCCATCAAGTAAGTTAGTAAACTTCTGTATGGTCTTTATCTTAGCAAGATCCCTAGTCATTTATACAAATGATTTGAGCATTAACACAATCTTGGTTCTTCCTAACAACAACCTCAAGGCAACTCCATGCCTCGGCCAATGTCATACGATCAGAGATACTAGTTGTACCTCTATCATAATGACATATATAAATCCAGTTCTTTTCTTCCATTTTAGTCTAATAAAAGGGTACATAAATATTCCTTATCTACAGCATTCAAGTTATGTTTTGCACATTCAGAATCAACGATTCTATTAAATGCTTCATCACCTTCTACTATATCTAATTGCGTAACACAAGATACATATGCCATGTGTATATCAGGTCTATTGTCCCGTAAACATTCATAATATCCGTGTGCATATGCATCAACACGAGTATTGACCATTACTTGCTCAAAATCTGTGTCAATAGGACCATCCTCAACAAGATTACATTCTCTTGTTACAGGGTTATCACGAGACACATTTATAAACATTAACACAGTAACATAGATTACTGTCGGTATTGCCATACCTATAACAAAGGATTTCTTATCCATTCTTATTGTGTATTAAGTTAAACATTTTAAAGATATAGAACAGCACGGGGGGAAATCTATCATAAAACCCCCCGGCTTCCTACCTATTCTATCTCACCTGCCTTACAAAGGTTATCATCATACATAAAGACACCAGTCTCTATATAGGATAACACCTCACCTTCACAAGCATACTCAATAACAAAACTCTCACTAGTATGTATGGTATACAAACCATCTACCTTCTCAACCTTCCCGGTAAGAAGATACATTAACAAGATAAGTTTGCTCATAGTTATCCTTCGACACTATAAAGTTCAGACTCAAGCTTGTTAATCACATCAAGCAACGCATATTCCTGATTAAGAAACATAACGGCTGTATCAAACAACATAGATTCCACTGCTTTATGCTTATGTTCTTTTACAAGATTTAAAGCAACGGTCAAAGACTCAATAATTTCATTCATACTCTATAAGTATTAAAGGGTTAAACACTCAATGATATACCACTCTGCATTCAGTTGTAAGAAAGGTTTAACAAACCTATAAAGTACTATGGAGCTTATGCTTTATCCATATTATTCTTAACATTACAACTGCTTACCCTTGTGAAGTAAGTTATGATGCATTAGTATAAGGGACCGTGCTCGCAAGCATCTTTGTCCCTTAGCTATCTAGTGCGCACATTTGCACACTATTAATCTACATAGTAGTCAAATACAAGGATATAAGTAGAGTGTGTTAACCTATTAAGCTAACACACTCATACTCAATCACTTAAGTCCTAGAACTTAAACGATTCCTAGACCCTTTCCTGCTGATTCAGGTGTCCCTTGTGAGGATACACCCGTGCTACGCATGGAAGTAACACTAGATGCAATCTGTGCTGCCAATGCTTGGCCCAGATTACCACCATACTGCTCTACCATAGCAGCCTGCTTGTCCATAGTGGTAGTGTCGGCATAGAAACCGGTACCCTCATGGTTAGCAACTAGTGGGCATGCTTCCCCCACATATCTAGATGTAAAGAACAATGGTTGTCCCTTCTCATCTTCCACAAGGAAACTTCCCTGTGCATCACGGTATGCGTCTAATTGTGCGGCAGTGCCCTTCACATTATACACAAATACCAACTTGCCAGTAGTTTTCTTGCGATACTGGCGCGCAAATGTCAATTGTAGTGTGCTCATAAGCCCTAATTAATTGATTATAAATTGATTACTATCCACGCTTACCCGTGTCACCTATACAAGGCAAACACATTGAGCGCTAGCGAGATGTGTAGTATATAAAAAATTCGCGTAGCGAATAAAGCGAGCGAAGCGAGCGTAAATAAATGCGAAGCATTAAAAGCGAAGCGCGAAGCGCGAGCGTATTTAGGATTACAAGCATGCAAATACGCTAACTAGCTGGTAACCAGGGAGTACGTGTTTATGTGTCCCGAGTGAGGTGTATACATAGGAATCCAAGAATGGTGACCCAGGCTATACATTCTACGGCTTCCTATAGATACGGCCATACACATACCAGGGTATATTATACACAGGACAAGGGATTGTATATAAAAACTTGCAGAGCAAAAAAAAACCCTACTCGTTAGAGTAGGGTGTAACCGCGTAGTTACACGATGCCAAGACCTTGTGTCTTGTCAGCGTTTGACGCAGCGGGGAGCGGCTGTTGCACTATGCCGGTGGCTTGGGAAGCAATCTGCATAGCAATTGCTTGTCCCAAGTTACCGCCATATTGTGCAACAAGTGATGCTTGCTTATCCATAGCGGTGTTGTCTACGTAGTAGTCATCACCGGTGTGGTTAAGTGTAAGCATCGCTGTCTCGCCTGCATATCTACTAGTGAAGAAGATTGGGTTTCCCTTATCATCTTCACGTAGATTAGCACTTTGTATATCGCGGAACTGGGTTAACTGCAAAGCAGTCCCTGTTACACGGTAGACGAAGATTAGGCGAGACGGTGCTCCGGGCGTTTTACCGGCTTTGCGGTAAGAACGCTGAAATTCAATTGTTAAATTTTGCATAAAATTTGATAAATTATTTTCACGGATATGTAGTATTATCTCTTTGCGTAGCAAATAAGCGAGCGTAGCGAGCGCATAGGAGTGCAAAAAAAAAGAGTATTAGATACTCTTTTTGTTGGACTCAAGCATATTAAGCGTATTCATATACGCCATATATATGCCATCCATGCGTGCTAAGCCTAGCTCGTCATGGGGCTCGAGTTTCTTATGCACGGCAATACAGTGCTCCCAATGGAGTACTTTATTACGGGTTAAAGAAACTAATACATCAAGGACGAAGTCTGCAGATTTATTTTTCATAATGTTAACATTATGGAAGATATGTTGTATTCTCAATTGCGTAGCAAAAGAAAATGGGCTTAATGCCCATAATCAAATGCCAACCAAACTCGTTTGCCGCTTGGCAGTTGATAGTGCCAGCTTCTTTGTCCGCAGCAGAGATGTGTTTCATAACACTCGTCTTCTGTGGCACATAAGCGCACATTATCAATGCAATCATATTCATAACCTAGGTCCGGGTTCCACGGATCTATGGGTGAATTTGCAACCCTTGCGAATTCAGTAAATGCATCATTTAACTCATCAGGAGTTACTTGTAAATTTATTATGTCCATATGTTTGAATTGGATAATATAAGTTGTATTACTTATTGCAAAGCAAAAAAAAGAAAGCCCGTTAGGGCCTTCTTGCTTTTAGACTTGACCCTCCCAAGGGTCATAGTCAAACGTGATGCGCCATTCATGCAATGACATGGTGTCTTCGCGGCGATACGAGTCGTTAGAGTTACATTTATTAAATGTAACTTTATCGGACCACTTATCATAACTTTTGAATAAAAGTTGATAATGGTTACGAGTGCCATCATCATTCTTGTTGTTATAAATCTTATGATAACGCGGTTGATAATCATAATTATCAATTGGGTCTACATAAGAGCCTTCAAGAATAGCACTTGCAACCATTGGGTTGCTATGTGCGTTGATGATGTCTAGTAAAACTGTTAACGCGATTTGAATTTTGATTGGTTCTACCATGATAAAATTTAAATTAAGTAAATATGATTTAATAGTATATGGTGTATCCATACTTGCGTAGCAAAAAAAAGAAGACTAGTGTCTTCTCTTTCTTTTATAATCAAGTTCTTCAAGCGCAGCTAGGAAGAACAAGAATGATGATACTCCAAAGAATGCTGTAAGCACTGCTTTGGTAATGAACTCGGGAACAAACATAGTTTGCACGAGTCCTGTTATGCATCCTATAAACAAGGATGTATAACTAATAAAAACGAAGTTTTTCATAGATATGTATTTACATATCATATGAAGTATTAATACTTGCATAGCAAAAAGAAATCGCCTAAGCGATTTCTACTTGCATTGTGAGCAACTCACGGTGCATTTGCGCAAGTTCGTGAATTGATTTGCTCCAAAGCAATTTGCGACTTGTGCGTGATTTAGGGAACTTTGTGTAAGCAAAGATTTCCTTAATCATTTGTTTTTTGGCGAGATAGTGGTCATCATGACCAACTAGATTGAATAAAAACTTGTTCATAATAATTAATTATTAGGAACGATATGTTGTATTTACAATTGCAACGCAAAAAAAACCTGCCTAAGCAGGTATACTGAATATATGTCCATTGGGATCAAGGGATATAAATTCAAGTTCATCTTGTAGCCATGACGGCATGATGTAATCATCAGGTTGTAGTGGATGCATAATTTTAGATTATAGAATATAAGTTGTATTCTATATTGCGAAGCAAAAAAAAGAAGAAGGTCAGAGACCTTCTTCGCGCTCAATGCGCCATTCTTCCAGGAAGTTGGCTTCATCTTCTTGCAGCGCAAGATATGAAACAAGTTCTTGGAATTCATCATCCGATAATAACGGAGCTTGCGGAGTTGTAATTGGATTATGCATAACTATTAATTTGTTATGATATGGCGTATTTAATCTTGCGGAGCAAAAAAGAAAGGCCTAAGCCTTTCTCATATCATCTACTTGGTATAGGACTATCCAAGTAATGAACGCCAAGATGACACCGAAGAACAAGTTCAAGGGTGTCTGCATTGGTGGACATTTACTGTTGATGATGCAGATTGCTGCAATGGCATCAAGCCATGCTACAATCGAAATGATTAACATAAATCTTTTCATAATATTATATTATAAAAGATATGTTGTATTACTAACTTGCGAAGCAAGTAATAGACAAGCATAGTGTATACTAGGGGTGGTGGTCGGGGGCGGGTGGCACAACACATGACAGCTTGCTTGTGTTGTGCACCTCAGATCAACATAGTCATAGCATATGACGTATAACATTTTCTCCTAGACAAATGTTTTTCCCTGGTGTGCCTAATAGGCCAGCTGCCTGGCAGAATTTGTGGGGGGTACCCCACCTGCCGAGCTGAACCCGGGGTTGATCTGTAGTATACCCACTACATCATCTCCCACATATAAAATTCCAAAACCCCATAGGTAATTTAGTTATCTCTTTCGCTATCCCCCCGGGGTGTTCCCACCTAACCTTACTACCCGGGGACTATATGTCCCTACGTATAGATATGGGATATATGGCATTCTTATATGCAGGTGCATGCAATTTCTGGAAAAGTTCATGCAAAATTATATAGGGTAACTCGGGAAACTTCCGAGTTTGGCACCTTTTTGTTACGGAGTTTGGCAAATATTTTCCAGTAATGGCGGATTAGCGCGTACCCCTTGGGGATTATTTTCCACAATAAGCCTGATTCTGGTGAATATTTTCCACTATATGCTGTCGCAAGTATAGTAGATATTTGAGACAGATGTGGTTTATAACATCTATCTCATATCAATGGTGCCAGGTTTATCCTGACATCTATACTATAAAACGTACCCGGGAAGGTACGAGACATACCCTCTATACATAATAACATCCCTTACAGGGTATAAAATCATAGTATAGTGTGACTTTTAAGTCACAAAGGTCAAAATATCTATTGACTGTACGCAATTCCATACTTTAGTGTGGTAACATATTTGCATATGTATTTGT
>Ga0209768_10002192_pt1 | contig 12164 bp, 12 predicted proteins | sample LauGreSBDMM110SD_3_FD_187564 | JGI IMG/M metagenome (GOLD analysis project Ga0209768, IMG submission 187564) | Freshwater lake microbial communities from Lake Michigan, USA - Sp13.BD.MM110.SD (SPAdes) (version 2) | ecosystem: Environmental > Aquatic > Freshwater > Lake | place: Lake Michigan... | reverse complement strand
TAAGTGACACCTGGGTTGTGAGCAAGATTAATAAAGATGAAGGCGTGAAAGTAGCTAAAGGACAATCAATAGTTACTTTAAAGAATTACGACGGAACCTTACAAGAGATTAAATCTCCAGTTGCTGGTCGTGTTAGAGCAGTTAATGGTATTAAAGGAGTATCAATTAATGGCACCGTTGCCAGTGTTGGTGCCGGTAAATTACTCATCAGTATTGATGTGACAGAAACAGAATCAACAAAATTAAGTTTGGGCTTACCTATCGCTTTAGCTATTAATTCCTCCAACACTTTGACATCTGGTTATATTTCGTCCATAAAGCCTTATGCTTCCACCCCAAATGACACCACACCTACTTACAAAATTTTGATAACTCCAACACCTAACACTTTGCCCGCAAGTGCCAAAGCAGGGATGACGGCAACCGTGGAAGTAACACCAGTAGGAAGTGAAAAAATTCGATATTCAGATGCGATCTTAATTGACGAATACACCTACGACATTGATGTCAATAACAAAGTTACTTTGTCTACAAAAAATGGGCTTGACTTGATCAAAGTTGTGTCAACACCAAGTAGTGCTGGCACAAAACAATGGAGTGTTAAAGAAATAAAAGTCCAACCAGGATCAGTTGTGCAAGAAGGTGAAGTTATCGCAGTTTTAAGAAACTTTGATAACTCAACAAAAAATGTTAAATCTCCAGTGGCTGGAACTATCAGAGAAATTTTGACCGCACCTGAGGCACTCGTGGCAAACTCAATTGCAACTATTGGTTCTGGACCAATGATTGCTTCCATCAAAGTAAGTGAATACGACATTTCTAATGTGGCACTTGATCAAAAAGTAGATTTAAAACTTGGCAACAGTAGTGAAGTTAGTGCTGGAAAAGTTTCCCAAATTGGGCAAGTAGCAACAACTGACACAAACGGGGTTGCTCAATTCATTGTTTTCACCCAACCAGATGCAGCAGTATCGACCTGGCGTATCGGCATGAGTGTTACAGCAAAAATTATTTTGCAAAGCAAAAAAGCAGCAGTTGCAGTACCACTACAAGCCCTAATTAAAAAAGGTAACGCAACTTTTGTGCAAATTTTGGATATTAATAACAGCCCAGTTGATAAAGAAGTAAAAATTGGCGTTAGTGGTTCAAAACTTGTAGAAATCTTAAGTGGAATAGACGTTGGGCAGGAAGTTGTGCTTGGTAAAAAATCAGCTGATGGCAAACTTCCTACCACCGAAGATCCATTCGCTGACCAAAGGTCGTCGCGAGGCAATAATCGGTCAAGTGACTAACTAATGGCTGCTGTAGTTGAAATGTCGAATGTTACAAAAACATACGGTGAAGGATCTTCAATTGTAAAAGCTCTTGATGGTGTTGACATACGTATTAAAAAAGGCGAATTTGTTGCCATTGTAGGTGCATCTGGTTCGGGTAAATCAACCATGATGAATTTAATTGGTTGCTTAGATCGCCCCACCACTGGAGTTGTTAAAGTGGCTGGTGAAGATTTATCTGAATTAAATGATAAGAAATTAACTTCCTTAAGAAATTATGCAATTGGTTTTGTATTTCAATCATTTTTTCTATTACCCAAAACTGATGCACTAGATAATGTGGCAACACCGCTTTTTTATCGGGGAGTTCCTGCTAAAGAAGCCAGATTTAGAGCCATGGAAATGTTAACAAAACTTGGGATGGAAGATCGTTACTCTCATCAATCAACCGAACTTTCTGGCGGACAGCAACAACGTGTAGCAATTGCTCGAGCATTAGTTACCGAGCCTTCTTTGATTTTGGCTGATGAACCCACCGGTGCACTTGATTCAAAAACTGGTAAGCAAGTGATGGATTTATTTGCAGACTTAAATGATGAAGGAAAAACCATAGTATTGATTACTCACGATTTAGATGTCGCTAAAAGGGCTACTCGAAGAATTACTTTAAAAGATGGAAAAGTAATTAATGACGAGCGTGATAAAAAATGAATATTTTGATTGCTGCTCGTTTAGCTTTTGCCAGAATCCTTGCTACAAAAACAAGATCTGGTTTGACCATGCTGGGCATCATCATTGGGGTGATGGCACTAATTGCTTTAGTTTCAGTTGCGCAAGGAGCAACTTCAGGTATTCAAGATCAATTCAAAGGACTAGGGGCCAGAAACTTAACAATTACTGGCACAACTAATCAGTCGATAACTGTTGATGACGTAATTGAAATAGCACGAGAGCCAGGTGTGGACATAGTTTCAGAAACAGTCTCAGGTCGTGCCACTATTTCTTCAAATCAAGCATCCACTAGAGCCCAAGTGATTGGAGTGGACTCTGATTACAAAACTGTGGTTGATCCAGACATTTTTGTGGGTTCATTTTTACCAAATGTGGAAAACACAAAAGATGCCAGGCTAATTGTTTTAAGTAGTTCTTTGGCAAGTGATTTAGAGTTAGATGCTTACTCAATCAATTCAACTATTGCTGTTGGATCAACAGAATTTACTGTGGTGGGCATTTTGGATGATGCAGATGGATTTGGATCGCAGGGATCTGCCTACATTCCTTTAGACACAGCATTTAAATATGTTGCGGTCCCACCATATTTAAGTTCCATCACAGTTCAAACTATTAATGAAGAAATAGTTCCTGAAGTAACAGCTAATTTAACTTCACTTTTGAAAGCACGTCACAACATCTCTGGTGAGAGGGAAGCTGATTTTGTGATTGTTGATGCCAGTCAACTATTAGACGCAATTGGCACCGTTCAACAATTCTTATCACTATTGCTGGGTGGAATTGCCTCCATAAGTTTGGTGGTCGGAGGTATCGGAATTATGAACATCATGTTGGTGTCAGTTCGCGAGAGAACCAGAGAGATTGGGATCAGAAGAGCAATTGGTGCCCAACAATCTCAAATCCTTACCCAATTTTTAATTGAAGCAATTGTTTTGTCATTGGTGGGTGGAATTATTGGTGTGATTATTGGTGAAATTGTGGCGTACTTTTTAGCGCAACTGGGCGAATGGAATTTTGCACTAAGCCCAACCATGATCCTTGCGTCGTTAGGTTTTTCTATGTTTATTGGTGTGGTGTTTGGTGTGTGGCCGGCCCGAACAGCATCTAAGTTAAAACCAGTTGAGGCATTGCGCTTTGAATAATTCTTGTCATCTGACAAGATTGCCATTATGGCTGAATTAGTTTTCTTTTCCGGAACCATGGACAGTGGTAAATCAACCCTGGCCTTGCAAACTCACCATAACCATTCCACTGCGGGCAGACGTGGCTTAGTTTTCACCAGAAAAGATAGAGCAGGAGAAGCAACTTTAAGTTCTCGTCTGGGTTTAAAGGCCAGTGCCATAGAAGTAACAATAGAAACCAACTTTTTAAGACTTATGACTCAAGCTTTATCTAAGGGTGAAACGGTTGATTATTTGATTTGTGATGAAGCTCAGTTCTATGAAGTTGAGCAAATTGATCAACTAGCAAGAGTGGTTGATGATTTTGGGATAGACGTATTCACTTTTGGAATCACCACAGATTTTCGAACCGCACTATTTCCGGGTGCACAAAGATTATTAGAAATAGCTGACCGAGTAAATATTTTGCAAGTAGAAGCACTTTGTTGGTGTGGAAAAAAAGCAACTCATCAAGCCCGAATTGTGAATGGGGTGATGGTGACAGAAGGTGAACAGGTAGTGGTGGGAGACGCCGGTACAGAAGCCAAACCCGACGAAGTTGTTTATGAAGTTTTATGCAGAAAGCATCACATGAGAAAAGTAACTTCTAAGAAAGCAAAACAAGAACATATGTCAAAAACAGCATTGCCTTTTGAAGACTCAATTGGCTAATCAGCCTGCCAAGTAAAGCTCGTGGGGGATTTAACCAACTGTTCACATTGCATTCCATCTAATGCAACATCAAATCGGTGCTATTAGTACCGTAATGATGGCAAAGTATTACTAATTAGATTTTTTAGAATCGTGGGAGAAAATTCATGGCCAGTAGAAAAGCTCGCGCGTTAGTCTCAGAATTTTTAGGTTCATTCACTATTGCCGCAGCAGTTGTGGGTTCTGGAATAATGGCACAGAACCTGACTGATGATCGTGCCGTTATGTTGTTAATAAATGACATAGGAACAGTCTTTGGTTTAGCAATTGCCATAGCGATTCTTTCTCAAATCGGAGTTGCCCACTTTAACCCGATTGTTACCTTATGGACATTCTCAAGAGGTAAACAAACCTTTGTTGAATCGATTCAGCTCATTGTGTTTCAAATATTAGGTTTCGTAGCCGGGGCATTAACCACGAATTACACATTCGGTGGAGACGCAATTCAACAATCCACTCAAGTTAGAGCCGGTACAGGTCAATTAATTGGTGAGGTTATTGCCTCTGCTGGTTTGATATTTGTGATCACAGCTGTGACCAGGTCTGATGTTCGCGGCGGAGTGCAAGTTTGGGTGCCGATTTGGATTGGGGCAGCCATGCTCTTTACCTCCTCTTCATCTTTTGCAAATCCAGCTTTTACTTTTGCTCGATCCTTAACTGATTCTTTCACTGGAATTGATGCTGGTTCTGTACCCGGATTTATCTTGGCCCAATTTGTTGGCTTAATAATTGGGGGACTACTTTCGATGTTTGTCTTCCAAATGAAATTCAAGAAACCAAAAGTACGATGACAAAAAAAGCAAGCGTTTTGTTTGTTTGCGTTCATAACGCCGGGCGTTCACAAATGGCTGCTGCATATTTGCAACACCTTTCAGAAAATCAAATAGAAGTTAGATCTGCTGGCTCAATGCCAGCAGATCAAATAAATCCTGCAGTAGTAGCTGCGATGTTGGAAGAAAACATTGATATTTCAAAAAATATTCCTAAAATTTTAACTACAGAAGCTGTGCAAGATTCAGATTATGTAATCACAATGGGTTGTGGTGATGCATGTCCAATTTTTCCAGGTAAAAAATATTTAGATTGGAATTTAGTAGATCCTGCAGGTCAAGGTGTTGAATCAATAAGACCAATTAGAGATGAAATTAAGCAACTTGTGTGGGGTTTAATCGAAGAAATTAGGGGTCAATAAAAGTAATAAAACTGCTGGTATAGATTAATTCTTACTAGTAGGAGCTGATTTTTTTATGAAAGCGCTCGTTATCGGAGCGGGTGGAGTTGGGCGTTCAATAGCCAATATCGCATCTAGACGTAAATTCTTAACCAGCATGGTTATTGCTGACCGTACTTTAGAACGTGCACAACTTGCCATTGAAAGATTAAATGATGATCGCTTTAGTGCAGCTCAAGTTAACGCTGCTGAATTAGAAGACATTAGAGAATTAATTAGAGAAACCAATCCCGATGTTGTGATCAACGCTGTTGATCCAAGATTTGTGATGCCCATATTTTTAGCGTGCGAAATCGAAAACACTAACTACATGGATATGGCTATGTCATTGTCCAGACCTCACCCTAAATATCCACACACCGAAGTGGGCGTCAAATTAGGGGATGAACAATTTGCTCGAGACTGGAATTGGGCGGAAAGAAAAATTTGGGCTGTGGTAGGAATGGGAATTGAACCAGGACTAAGTGATGTTTTGGCCAAGTATGCCTCAGATGAACTCTTTAGCCAGATTGATGAATTAACAGTCTTAGATGGATCCAACATTGTGATTGAAGGAGACTCTTTTGCACCTTCGTTTTCTATTTGGACCACAATCGAAGAATGTTTAAACCCACCTTTGGTTTGGGAAGATGGCAAAGGATGGTTTACCACCAAGCCGTTCTCTGAACCACAAATATTTGATTTCCCAGAAGGTATTGGTCCGGTGGAATGTGTGAACGTAGAACACGAAGAAGTAGTACTAATACCTCAAAAAATAGATGCTAAAAAAGTGAACTTTAAATACGGTTTAGGAAAAGAATTCATTGGCATATTAAAGACAATCAACAAGCTTGGTTTAGATAAGAAAGAAAATGTTGACGTGCAAGGAGTTTCAGTTTCTCCTCGAGACTTGTTAACAGCATCGTTACCTGATCCTGCCACTTTGGGATCTCGCATGAAAGGTAAAACTTGTGCGGGTGTATTAGTTAAAGGATTAGATAAAGCAGGACAACCAAAAGCCACTTATTTGTATCATGTGGTTGATAACGAATGGTCAATGAAAGAATATGGCGATCAAGCAGTGGTTTGGCAAACAGCGCTAAATCCTGTTATTGCAATGGAATTAATTCACAACGGAACCTGGAAACCACAAAGTGTTATGGGTCCAGAATGGTTTGAACCCAAACCATTCTTGGACCTGGTTAACGAATACGGTGCACCATGGAAATCAAGAGAAGAAAAAGTTTAACTAAAGTGGTTTCTTGTGGGTATAATGTAATGGCCGGTTTAAAGATAACTAACTCTCAACCTAGTGACTCCTTAACCCAAAATAAAGTGTGAAAACAATAAACGATCCAGTTGTAGGTCCTGCTCCATTAATGCGGGGTTGGCTCCATCTTGGTACCTCACCTGTTGCTTTGATTGCTGGATTTGTTTTAGTAATTTTGGCACCAACTTTATCGATGAGAGTGGCATTAGCAATTTTCACGATTTCCTCTGCGGCACTGTTTACTGTCTCTGCGACTTATCACCGAATTAAATGGACTCCTTACTGGAAAGCTTTCTTTAGAAAACTTGATCACGCCACAATATTTCTCATCATCGCAGGCACTTACACGCCAGTGACCATCTATTGGTTAGAAAAATCTCAAGCTCAAACTTTGTTACTGCTGGTATGGACTGGTTCAATTGTTGGATTACTGGCCAGAATATTTTGGTTAAGAGCACCACGTTGGTTTTATGTTCCTATTTATTTACTCATAGGTTGGGCAGCTATTTTTTATCTTCCTGAATTTGTCAATCACGCCGGATGGTTAATCGTAGGGTTTATCATTGCTGGGGGTGTGCTTTATTCGGTTGGGGCACTAATTTATGGGTTAAAGAAACCTAAATTAAGTATTAAATACTTTGGGTTTCACGAATTGTTTCACTCTTTTACGATTGCAGCTTACATTTGTCATTATGTTGCTATTTCTTTAACGGTAGTACAGATGTATAAAATATAAAGTCCCTAACTGTTATAAACTTGCTAAAATTTGTTTCATCTCAGCAATCTCTGCAGTTTGAACTTTTATCACATTCAAACCAAAGGTATCCACTTCTTGATTGCTGGTTTCATTAATCATGGTAACCATGCTTAGTGCACCCTCATGATGAGCGATCATTCCTTCAAGAAATAACTTGTCAAAGGTTGCTCCAGTTGAAGATTTTAGAATTGCCATATCTGCTTCTGACATGATGCCGCCCATGTCATGTCCCATCTGATTATTCATCTCTTGATTAGATCCATCTTTTCCAAGCCAGGATTGCATCTGCACAATTTCAACACTTTGGGCATCTTTGATTCTTTGAGCAAGATCTAGGACTTTGGCATTTTTAGACGTAGTCAAAGCTAGATTTGACATTTCAACTGCTTGCTGATGATGAGAGATCATCATCTCGGCAAACATGTATTCGTTGGCATTTAGGTTTGAAGAGTTATTTTCTTCCATTTCCATACCCATTTGACCTTGACCATTTTTATCTGAACCATGATTCATATGGTCACCAGAATTAAAAGCAAAAAATCTCAGAACAATTAAAACTATAACTCCAATAACAGCTAAGTAGATGCCATATCTTTTTTTGAGTTCGATTTTCACAATTCTCCTTCTATTTTTTTAATATACCCAAGATTCTTATATTTTGCCATGTGAAATATGAGCGGAAGCTTTAAAAAATCACCCTCCAAGGGGAAAGATTCCACAAAATTTAGGGCCCCTAATTCCTTAGGGGCCCTAAAAGTATGGTGCTGATTGCGATTAAACAGGAATCAAAGTACCAGAGAAGATTTGCCATGCTAGAGCTGATTTTGCAACCAAACTCAAAACAATATAGGCACGTTCTCCTCTTAGGTAATTACTCCATTTACCTTTACCTTTGTATTGCAAATATTGAACCAAGGCAAAAGAGTTAAAGAAGACAAACAAGGAAATTATGATGCCAAAAACAAATCCTGGCACCTGCACATCAGCAGTTGCACCTGGTGCGATCACATAAATTAGTAATCCAAGCCAAGGAACAATTCCTGCGATGCAACCAAACCAAAATGGTAGTAGATCTCCATCTTTAGGTTGAGTGTATTTCTCTTGTAGCCAACCAAAGAGAATCATGGAAGCATTTACCCCAAATATTGCTAACAGGGCAACAATGTCTCCAATTCCACAAATTTGAGCAATCAAAACAATCATCACTGATGATGAAAGTGAGTACTCAACCCAGCGGAATATGTTTTGATTTTTTAACAGGGAAGCAGAATATTTTTTAAAGTAATCTCCACTTGAAACAATAAAGTGAAAAAGTGCAGAAAGCCCCAAGAACAAAGCTACTGCCAGACCAACGGGGGTGGAGAAAATTACCACCGGTGAACTAAATGTTGTTCCGGGAGGTCCATTTAAGTAAGTTCCCGTGACAGGTAAAGCAAAATCATTTGCTAATGCAAGAACAGCAAGCATTTGTAACAGATGAAAAACACCTGCAACTCTGTTGAAGGTTTTTAAAGATTTAATTTGCTTTAGTGTTGGTTTTGCCATTATTGCTCCTTTTTCTTAACTTAAGCGTAAGCCAAATAATTAAGATTAAAGGGATTTAAATGAAAACACCCCCAACAAATTAATGTTGAGGGTGTTTTAGTGCGACTAGTTAGATGTCGTAATACAGCTGGTATTCGTAAGGAGTTGGACGCAAACGAATTGGGTCAATTTCCTTAGTTCTCTTGTATTCAATCCAGGTATCAATTAGATCCGGAGTAAATACACCACCTGCTGTTAAGTAGTCCTTGTCTTTTTCTAATGCATCTAATACTGCATCCAAAGAACCTGGAACTTGTGGCACAGTTTTTGCTTCCTCTGGTGGCAGTTCATATAGATCCTTATCAACTGGTTTTGGCGGTTCGATTCTGTTCTTCACACCGTCAATACCGGCCATCATCATGGCAGCAAATGCCAGATATGGATTACAGGCAGGATCTGGAACTCTAAACTCAATTCGTTTAGCTTTTGGATTAGATCCAGTAATGGGAATACGAATCGCAGCAGAACGGTTTCTTTGTGAGTAAACCAAGTTCACTGGTGCTTCATAACCTGGAACTAAACGGTGATATGAGTTAACAGTTGGGTTAGTAAACGCCAGCAATGATGGAGCATGCTTTAACAATCCACCAATGTACCAACGAGCCATGTCAGATAATCCGGCGTAACCTTTTTCGTCATAAAACAAAGGCTTGCCATCTTTCCACAATGATTGGTGACAGTGCATACCTGAACCGTTATCCCCAAACATAGGTTTTGGCATAAAAGTTGCGGAGTGACCGTTTAGGAAAGCAACGTTTTTCACAACATATTTAAACAACATAACTTGATCTGCTGCGTTTAATAATGTGTTGAATTTGTAGTTGATTTCTGCTTGACCAGCAGTTCCTACTTCGTGATGTGCGCGTTCAACTTCAAAACCTAGATTAATAAGTGTTGAAGACATAATGTCACGCAAATCAGCAAAATGATCTACTGGAGGAACAGGGAAGTAGCCACCTTTAAATGGAGTTTTATATCCAAGGTTGCCACCTTCTTCTTCTCTGCCGGTATTCCATGCTGCTTCAATTGAATCAATTTTGAAGAATGAACCTTGTGGTTGATTATCAAAACGAACTTCATCAAAGATATAGAACTCAGCTTCTGGACCAAAATAAACAGTGTCAGCAATACCTGAGGCTTTTAAGAAAGCTTCAGCTTTAGCAGCAACGTTTCTAGGATCTCTCGAATATGGTTCGTTGGTGAATGGATCTCTAATTGAGAAATTCATTGCTAATGTTTTGGCTTCGCGAAATGGATCAATAAATGCTGTGGTCACATCTGGCATTAACTTCATATCTGATTCGTGAATTGCTTGGAAACCACGAATTGAAGAACCATCAAACATTAATCCGTCTTCAAAAACGGAATCATTAAATGCTTTAGCTGGAATGTTGAAATGTTGCATAACACCAGGTAAGTCCATAAATCTCACGTCAACGAATTCAATATCGTTCTCGCGGATGTACTTGATCGCCTCAGCGGCGTTCTTAAACATCAATAACCTCCTGATAGAACTTTCGTTTGGTTTAAAAGAAGGAGGCACAACCCTGGGCCATCAATCTGTTGGTTCATAACCTACTAAACAGGTGTATCGCTTTGGTATCCCAATTGTTTCGGCCTTGTAACAAGTTTTCCCAATTGCCTCTAAACCCAGAATAAATAGCCAAAAACTGACCCGGGCAATAGGTTGGAGATATGACTGGAAAGAGAATCTTGGCCCTAATCCTTGATTGGGTGGCAGCAATATTGGTTGTGCAAGTTATCCCCAATGCGCCAGCTTATGCAACACCGAAACATTCCTTATTGACCTTAATCATCTTTGGAACAGAGGTGGCTCTTTTCACGTGGATGATGGGTTCATCATTTGGGCAAAGAATTGTGGGATTAAGAATCAAAGATATTGGTTTTGATAGAAATCCAACTTTTATTCAAAGCTTGATCAGAACATTATTAATTTTGGTTGTGATTCCACCATTGCTCGCCGACTCAAACTCACGAGGATTACACGATCGAATAGCTAAAACTAAACTAACTATCGTCTAGGAATTCTCATACCTTTGGGCATTGCCCCTTTAGGAATAGGTAGCGCACTTGCACCTGATGCACCAAATCTGTTTCTCAATTCACGAGATTCAGCTGGAGAAATCTTTTTACCCATTTTCATAATTGTTTTATTTAACTTTTTAAAAGTTACTAAGCCTTCACCATTGCCAACCATTAGGGAAGCAACAGGAATATCACCAGCAATTCTTCTAGCTTTAACTTTTTCACTTTCCAATAATTGAGCAACTCGACTAGGGGATCCTTCACCAACTAACACGATGCCAACTGGTCCAATAACTCTGTGCACAAGATCTTGATTTCTAGTCACAGCAACAGCGGGAGTTACAAACCAACCTTTTCTTAAAGTGTTTAACACTGCAGCTGCAGCACCAGGTTGGCCTTCAATGCGAGCATAAGCTGCCTTCTCAGCACGCTTACCAAAAACAAAAATTGTTACTAATAATCCAGTAGAAACTGCCAAAGTTGTAGTAATTAACTGTGAAAAAGTTGATTGAAAAGCAAATTGAGCAACTAATACAAGTGGCACAGTTGTACCGATAAGTGTGCCTAGAATTATAAAGGGAAGTGGTTTGTCAGTTTGACGAGTTATTTTGTAGGTCTGACCAATTTGCTTTAAAGTTTTAAATCTTTCTTTTTTTACTTTTGGTTCTTTATTCTTCGCCACTAATTTTTCCATTCTTGACTTCTAGTGCTTGTTTATATAGTCGACCGGCTCGGTAAGAAGATCTAACCAACGGTCCAGACATTACGCCAACGAAACCTAATTCTTTAGCTAAGTCACCTAATTCTACGAATTCTTCTGGTTTGACCCAGCGAGCAATCGGGTGATGCAGCGTTGAAGGTCTCAAATACTGAGTAATTGTGATTAAGTCACAACCTGCAGTGACTAAATCTTGCAACGCGGTAACAATTTCTGCTTTTTCTTCACCCATGCCCAGAATCAAGTTTGATTTAGTGATCATTCCAGCTTCTTTGGCCAAGGTAATTACACCTAGTGATTTCTCGTAATTAAAGGCAGGTCTAATTGATTTAAAAATCCTCGGCACAGTTTCTAAATTATGGGCAAAAACTTCTGGTTTGGCATCAAAGACTTGTTGTAATAAATCTTTCTTGCCACTGAAATCTGGAGTGAGAATTTCCACACCACATTCAGGATTATGTTTATGTATTGCTCTGATGGTTTCGGCATATAACCAAGCACCTTCATCTTCCAAATCATCTCGAGTTACCCCAGTTACCGTGGCATATTTTAATCCCATAGTTTTAACACTCAAAGCAACTTTGTCTGGTTCTGTTCTATCTAGAGGATCTGGTTTGCCGGTATCAATAAGGCAAAAATCACAACGTCTAGTACAAGCTGATCCACCAATTAAAAATGTTGCTTCACGATCTTCCCAACATT
>Ga0209768_10002169_pt1 | contig 12272 bp, 12 predicted proteins | sample LauGreSBDMM110SD_3_FD_187564 | JGI IMG/M metagenome (GOLD analysis project Ga0209768, IMG submission 187564) | Freshwater lake microbial communities from Lake Michigan, USA - Sp13.BD.MM110.SD (SPAdes) (version 2) | ecosystem: Environmental > Aquatic > Freshwater > Lake | place: Lake Michigan... | reverse complement strand
CGACAAAACCCAAAAATTAGGAGTTAAGTAAATGTCTCAAGATAAGAATTTCCCTGATCAAAAACCTTCCGCGATGCCGGTGCATCGTTACTCATCATTTATTCCAGTAGATCTTAAAGATCGCACCTGGCCAACCAAGCAGATGACCAAGGCGCCGCAGTGGTGTTCGGTTGATCTACGCGATGGCAATCAAGCCTTAATCGATCCAATGGATACGCCACGTAAATTGGCGATGTTTAAGCTTTTAGTAAAGATGGGCTACAAAGAGATCGAAGTTGGTTTCCCATCTGCATCACAAACTGATTTTGATTTCGTTCGCAAAATTATTGACGAAGATATGATCCCCGATGATGTTGTCATCCAGGTTCTGACGCAAGCCCGCGAACCGTTAATCCGTCGCACCTATGAAGCGATCAAAGGCTCTAAGCAAGCGATCGTCCACCTTTACAACTCGACCTCAACTCTGCAACGTCGCGTGGTCTTTGGCCTAGATAAAGAAGGCATTAAGAAGATTGCAACTGACGGTGCGCAACTCTGCCTAGACCTGGTTTCAACTGTTCCTGGCACCAAGGTTTCCTTTGAGTATTCACCAGAGTCATATACCGGCACCGAACTCGAATTCGCAGTTGAAGTTTGCAACGCAGTAAATGCGATCTGGAAGCCAACACCGCAGTGGAAGACGATCATGAACTTGCCAGCAACTGTTGAAATGGCAACGCCAAATGTTTACGCCGATTCGATCGAGTGGATGTGTCGCAATCTGGTAAATCGCGAGAGCGTCATTGTTTCTCTTCACCCCCATAACGATCGTGGTACGGGAGTTGCAGCGGCTGAACTTGGTTATTTAGCAGGAGCAGATCGCATTGAAGGAACGCTCTTTGGAAACGGGGAGCGCACCGGAAATGTTTGTCTGGTAACTCTTGGTATGAACTTGGTTTCACATGGCATCGATCCGATGATTGATTTCTCAGATATCGATGAGATTCGTCGCACCGTGGAATATGCCAACCAACTTCGCGTTCCAGAACGCCATCCATATGGTGGAGATCTAGTCTTCACCGCCTTCTCTGGTTCGCATCAAGATGCGATTAAGAAAGGCTTTGAGCACCTTGAAAGAGATGCGCAGGCGGCGGGCGTTGATAAAGATAAGTTCACTTGGGCGATTCCGTATCTGCCAATTGATCCAAAAGATATTGGTCGTTCATACGAAGCAGTTATCCGCGTTAACTCGCAATCTGGCAAGGGTGGAGTTTCTTATCTGATGAAGCATGAGCATCATCTAGATCTGCCGCGTCGCCATCAAATTGAATTTAGTCGCGTTGTGCAGGCTAAGACAGATACCGAAGGTGGCGAGATAACTTCAGATGCGCTGTGGCATATCTTCGAAGATGAGTACCTGCCAACCGAAAGCGCCCCATGGGGTCGTTTCAGACTTAAAGGACTTTCGCAGACTTCAGTATTAAATGAAGATGTTCACTTAACTGTGACAATTCTTGATCGTGGTGAAGTTAAAGAACTTTCTGGCCAAGGCAACGGTCCAATTGCTGCCTTCTGCAATATCTTGCAGAACTACGGCGTAGATGTTCGAGTCCTTGATTACTACGAGCATGCACTTTCTGCCGGCGGCGATGCATCAGCTGCTGCCTACCTGGAGTGCTCAATCGGTAGCGAAGTTTTCTGGGGCGTAGGAATCGACCCAAACACCACAACTGCTTCACTTAAAGCGGTCGTGTCTGCAATAAATCGCGCTATTCGCTGACTACCTTTACCTTCGTGAGCCTTTATCGTGACGAAGCAATTATTTTGCGCACCCAGAAGTTGGGCGAAGCAGATCGCATCATCACGCTCTTAACTCGCGAACATGGTCGCGTGCGCGGTGTTGCCAAAGGCGTTCGCCGCACCATGTCTAAATTCGGAGCGCGCCTTGAACCCGGTAGCCATGTCGATATCCAACTTCATAAAGGGCGCACCTTCGACACGATCACCCAAGTTGAAGCGATCAATAATTACGGTGAAGCGCTAACTGATGATTACCAACGCTGGACAATCGCATCTGCGATTTTAGAAACCGCCGAACGTTTTACTTCACAAGAGTACGAACCAGCGTTGCAGGAATTTCAATTAGTTGTTGGTGGCATGAAGGCGCTAGCCGAAAATCGTTATGACGCATCGCTTATCTTGGATGCATTCTTACTGCGCTCACTTGCTATCGGCGGCTATGCGCCATCTACTACCATTTGTTCGCGCTGTGAAAAACCCGGACCACATCGTTACTTCTCGCTAGTTGGTGGGGGATCGGTCTGTATGGAGTGTCGCCCATCGGCATCGGCAACTCCCGCCCCTGAAACCCTGCAATTACTCGGCGCTCTTTTGAGTAGCGATTGGGAAATCGCACAGGCAAGTGAACCTCGTCATCGCCGCGAGGCTAGTGGTTTAGTCATTGCTTACTTACAATGGCATCTCGAACGTGGCCTACGAAGCCTGCCGATTGTGGAGAGAGTTTAAGAGTTGAGTGAAAAGATCGAGATCCCAGAACACATCGCGATAGTGATGGATGGCAATGGCCGTTGGGCAAAAGATCGCGGACTTGCGCGCACCGCAGGACATGAAGCTGGCGAGAAAGTTCTATTTGATTTAGTTGAAGCAGCAATTGGTTTCGGCGTTAAAGAGTTAAGCGCCTACGCCTTTTCCACCGAAAACTGGAAGCGCACCCCTGAAGAAGTTAAGTTTTTGATGGGTTACAGCCGTGATGTACTGCGCCGGCGCCGCGATCGTTTAAATGAGATGGGTGTAAAGATCCAATGGATCGGCCGCCCACAACGTTTATGGAAATCAGTTATCTCTGAGCTAGAAGAGGCGCAGGAGTTAACAAGGAAGAACAAGACCTTAACTTTAAATATGTGCGTTAACTACGGTGGACGATCTGAGCTCGTTGATGCAACTACCGCGCTGGCGCGCGATGTAAAACGCGGCAAGTTAAAGCCCGATGCGATTACTGAAAAGACTATTGAGAAATATCTTTACTCACCGAAGATGCGCGATGTTGATTTGTTCTTACGTTCATCAGGGGAGCAGCGCACCAGCAACTTCCTGCCGTGGCAATCGGTCTATGCCGAATTCGTATTTATGGATGTCTTATGGCCGGATATGACGCCAAAACAATTGTGGAAAGCTATTGAGATTTATTCGGAACGAGATCGTAGATTCGGAAAGGCTTAAGTTTTAAGCCTTAGCACTTTGTGCAGAGGCCAAAGATCTCTGCAGTATGTCCGACATCGCGAAAGCCATGTTCCTCGGCCATCATCTTCGCCCACTTTTCAATTGCGCCGCCTTCAATTTCAACGGTATCTCCACAGCCTTTACAAACGAGGTGATGGTGATGGGCTTCACCGCATAAGCGATAGATAGCTTCACCATCATCGCGGCGCAGAACATCAACGATCTTGTCGTTAACTAAGCTCTGCAGCGCGCGATAAACGGTGGTTAGCCCAATGCTTTCGCCTTCACGTTGCATGAGGCGATAAATTTCCTGCGCGCTGGCGAAACCGCCAGCGCGCTCAAGGGTGCTCAGAACCCTTGGGTTGGATCTAGACATTATTCGACGTGGCCTTCTTCATGTACTTCGCCATCTTCATGGTGTTCATCTTCTTCATCCATATGGCCAACCTCTTCATGCATAGAAGTGTTACTTCCGTGAGCATGTGCATCTCCACTATGTAGGTAACTGACTAGCCCCCACATCACAAATACACCGAGAATCGTGGCGAGAATTGTGAGCTTCGATGAATGACGAGAATGCGCCTCTGGCAAGATATGGGAAGTTGCTAGGTAGATAACAATTCCAGAGAAAACGGCTAAGTAGATTGCGATTAAGTTATCGCCAAGTACCAATGTGGTTCCAAGAGCTGCACCGCTCACGCGGGCAATCGCATCCACACCCAATAACCAAATTCCCTTGCGCCCCCACTTGCCGCTTTTAACCAAGAATGAAACGGTATTTAAACCATCGCTAAATGCGTGAACTAACAACGCGATGAATACTGCAATTCCTAAATCAGAGCTAACTTTAAACGCGACGCCAAGTGCTAGGCCATCAAGGAATACGTGTCCGCCCATCGCAAGTGCACCGAGTGCGCCTGCGATATTTGATGAGTGTTTATGGTCATGGCCGTAATCAGACTCAGCTGGTTCGTGAGAACCAAATAGCTGCTCGTAGAAGTGAAGCAGTAAAAATCCGGCGATCAGCGCAACCGAAACAGCAGGTGCATGAAAGATCTCTTGAGTGCCGAGTTCAAATACTTCAGGCAGAAGATCGAATGCGACCAATCCAAGTAAGAGGCCAGCAGATAGCCCAAGAACTAAATGGAGGCGATCCTTTGATTTAATGGCGAGAAATCCACCAGCGGTAGTTGCGAGGGCGGTTAAGGCGGCCAAGCCGATAGCGATATTCATGGCGAAAAGATAGCACAAATGAAAATGGTTTTCATTTCCGTATGCCATCTACGGCGTGGCGCTAGGCTCAAGCCATGATCGCGATCGCAAGATTTGAGCAGGCGCTGAGCCAAGCAGTGGATTTTCGGGCCGAGCTCGAGTCGGTTAAGGCAGTTTTATCTGAGGCAGCTGGATTTATCTCAGGCACGATCGGTCAGAATTTAGATGAGCCAACCCTTTGGGTGTTAACCACCGAATGGGAGAACGTCGGGTCTTATCGCAGGGCGCTGAGTTCAACTCGTGCAAAGTTAGAGGCGATACCAGTGCTGGCTCGCGCTATCGATGAGCCCGGGGCGTACGAGTAAACTAAGCACACGATAGCAACGCCCGTTGCCTTTCGCCGACAGCCAGCCGGATGGAGATTAGTTATGGCCGTAGATCGTTTAGAAAATATTGTTTCCCTCGCCAAGCGACGTGGATTTGTTTATCCCTCATCAGAAATTTACGGCGGACTTCGCGCCTCTTGGGATTACGGCCCGCTCGGTGTTGAACTTAAGAACAATGTAAAGCGCCAATGGTGGAAATCCATGGTGATGGGTCGCGAAGATGTTGTCGGCCTCGACTCATGTGTGATCTTGGCGCGCGAAGTTTGGGAAGCATCTGGACACGTTGCAACATTTAGCGATCCGCTTACCGAATGTACTGCTTGCAATAAGCGATACCGCGCAGACCATCTTGAAGAAGCATATGAGGCAAAGCATAAGAAGAAGCTTGAATCACTTGCCGATATGAACTGCCCAGCTTGCGGCAATAAAGGCCAGTTCACAACTCCAAAACAATTCTCAGGTCTGCTAAAAACTTTCCTTGGACCAGTCGAAGATGAATCAGGTCTTGCTTATCTGCGTCCAGAAACAGCGCAAGGAATCTTTATCAACTTTGATCAGGTAATGACGACATCTCGTCGCAAGCCACCATTTGGTATCGGCCAGATCGGAAAATCATTCCGTAACGAAATTACCCCTGGAAACTTTATCTTCCGTACGCGCGAATTTGAGCAGATGGAGATGGAGTTCTTCGTAGTACCTGGAACCGATGAAGATTGGCACCAGTACTGGATCGATACTCGCCTTGCTTGGTACAAGGACCTAGGAATCAATCCTGATCGTCTACGTATCTACGATCATCCAAAAGAGAAGTTATCTCATTATTCAAAGCGCACCGCAGATATTGAATATAAGTTTGAATTTGCTGGCACCGAATGGGGCGAGCTCGAAGGTATTGCTAACCGCACCGATTTCGATCTCAAGGCGCACTCTGCTGCATCAGGTAAGGATCTTTCTTACTTCGATCAAGAGAAGAACGAACGCTGGACACCTTTCGTAATCGAACCCGCAGCAGGTGTAGATCGCTGCGCACTTACCTTCCTTATGGATGCCTTCACTGAAGATGAAGCGCCAAATGCTAAGGGCGAGATGGAAAAGCGCGCGGTACTTAAGCTCGATCACCGTTTAGCTCCAGTTAAGGCTGCAGTATTGCCACTTTCTCGTAACGCTGATCTTTCGCCAAAGGCGCGCGATCTTGCGGCGCAATTGCGTAAGAACTGGAATATTGATTTCGATGATGCCGGTGCAATTGGTCGTCGCTACCGTCGTCAAGACGAAATCGGCACTCCTTATTGCATCACCATCGACTTTGAAACACTTGATGATCAGGCTGTAACAATTCGCGATCGTGACACTATGGCGCAAGAGCGAATTGCAATTGATCAAGTAGAAGCTTGGCTTGCTCCAAAACTACTTGGTTGCTAATTCGTGTCACTGACCCTGCCGCTTGCAAGTGGTGACCATGTAATTGATCCACCGGTGGTTCTTGCTCCGATGGCGGGTATTACCAACTCTGCTTTTCGCGCGCTATGCCGCGAACAAGGCGCTGGATTATTTGTCTCGGAAATGGTTACTGCACGCGCTTTAATCGAAAGACGGCCAGATACCTTGCGCATGATCGCTCCTGGCGCCGGAGAATGGCCGCGTTCGGTGCAGTTGTACAGCGTTGATCCGCACACGATGCGCGCAGCAGTAACGATGATCGGTAAAGAGAATTTAGCCGATCACATTGATATGAACTTTGGTTGTCCGGTTCCGAAGGTAACTCGCAAAGGCGGGGGAGCCGCTCTTCCTTACAAGCGAAAGTTATTTTCATCGATTGTTGATGCAGCAGTGCAAGCGGCAAAACCATTTGGAATTCCAGTAACCGTGAAGATGCGTATCGGTATTGATACCGATCACCACACATATTTAGAAGCGGCAAAGTCAGCATCAGATAGCGGCGTTTCTTGGGTTGCACTGCATGCGCGCACTGCAGAGCAGATGTATGAAGGAAAAGCTGATTGGTCGGCTATTGCGCGCTTAGTTGAACATTTAAAGCCAACCGGAACTCCAGTGCTTGGAAATGGCGATATCTGGTCGGGCGCAGATGGCATAGCGATGATGGAGCAGACAGGTTGTGCCGGTGTTGTTGTTGGTCGCGGATGTTTAGGGCGCCCTTGGTTATTTGCCGACCTTGTCGAATCCTTTAAAGGCGGAGATAAGCGAGTCCTGCCATCGCTCTTTGAAGTTCGCGAAGTTATGTTCCGTCACGCTGAATTAATCGTTGATTACTTTGAATCTGAAGATCGTGGTTGTCGCGATCTGCGCAAACATATGGCTTGGTATTTAAAGGGCTTTAGAGTTCCAAGTGAGCTTCGCCGCCAATTCGGAATGCATTCATCTCTAGCCGAACTTCGCACTTTGCTAGATCAGCTAACTGATCAGCCATACCCAGTTGAAGTTGCCGAAAAACCGCGTGGTCGCGTTAGCCATGGCCGTCCGCCAACTCTGCCTGATGGCTGGTTGCTAGATCCAGATGAAGATGTCTCTGTTGAATTAGAAGATGCGTTCTCGGGCGGATGATCTTCTTTAAAATAATTCGCCGCGTAATTGCTGCAGTACTTTTAATTGTTATCGCTGTACCTCTGTACGCGTTAGGCGTTACCTGGCAAGCAGCAAATAATCCGCTGACTCGCAAGGGCGATGTAATAGTTGTATTAGGTGCTGCGCAGCTAAATGGACGACCAGGTGAAGTACTTGAAGCGCGCCTGCAAGAAGCGAAACGAATTTATGAACTCGGTCTAGCACCACAAATCATTACCGTTGGCGCAGGCGCTCCCGGTGATCGCACAACAGAGGCGGCATCTGGAAAGTATTGGTTATCAAAAAATGGAGTTAAATCGCGCTATGTAACTTCACTAGAAGTTGGTCGCGATACCTGGGTCTCAACTGAAAACTATGTAAAGTTTATGAAGGTCAAAGATTGGAAAGATGTAATCATCGTTACCGATCCATTTCACTGTCGTCGCGCGATGACGATGGCTAATGATTTAGGGGTGGTTGCAACCTGCTCGCCCGTAAAGACTGGTCCGAACTCCTTAGAAAAATCCGGAAAGCGCTATTTAGTGCGGGAAACCGGGGCCTATCTCTCGTATGTGACCTTAGGCAGACGCGGCATTCATATCAGCGATCATTTAGGGTAGGGCTATGAGCAGCGGTACAGAGAATTATTCAGAGAAAGATCAAGAGCGCTTTCTCTTTGAACCTGCCAAGCGCCCAGGTCGTACCGAATTTATGCGCGATCGCGCACGCGTTATTCACTCAGCAGCGCTGCGTCGCTTAGCTGCAAAAACACAAGTCGCAGTTCCTTGGGAGAATGATTTTCAACGTACTCGCCTATCGCACTCTTTAGAGTGTGCGCAGATTGGCCGCGAACTCGGTGAATCACTTGGTGCAGATCCCGACTTACTTGAAACAGCTTGTCTCTCGCATGATTTAGGCCATCCACCATTTGGCCACAACGGCGAAGAAGCTCTCGCGGAAGTTGCCAAAGACTTTGGTGGCTTTGAAGGAAATGCTCAGAGCTTTCGCTTACTTACTCGCATCGAAGCAAAGACCGTTGATGAAGATGGTTCTAGCGTTGGTTTGAATTTAACGCGCGCTTCTCTTGATGCGGCAACAAAGTATCCGTGGCCGCGTGCAATTAACCCACGTAAATTTGGGGTCTATGACGATGATGTCGAGATCTTCAATTGGATGCGCCAAGGTGCGCCTTCTGATCGCAAATGTATCGAAGCGCAGATTATGGATTGGTCAGATGACTGTGCTTATTCGGTACACGATCTCGAAGATGCAATATTTGTTGGTCAAGTTAAGGTCGATAACTTTGAACGCGACTTTGATATCTTGCATAAAGAGATGTGCGATGGTTATGGCTCAACTGCAACTAAAGATGAAGCAGCAGCTGCTTTGCAACGTCTGCAACAACTTTCTTGCTGGCCGCGTTATTACGATGGTAGCCATCGCTCACTTGCTCGCCTAAAAGATTCAACCTCACAACTCATTGGTCGCTTTGTACTTGCCGCAGAACTGGAAACACGCAAAGTTCACGGTAATGGCGCACTCCGCCGCTATGAAGCCGATCTAGTTATTCCACGTGAACAAGAAGTAGAAGTGGATTTCTTAAAGGCAGTGGCCGGTCATTACTTAATCAACGCTGCAATTTCGCAAGAGCGCTATGCCAAACAGCAGATCGTTATTAAAGAGCTAGTTGAGATGTTACATAAGCACGCTGCAACTGCACTGGACTCGATCTTCGTTAAAGATTGGGAACGCTCCAGCGATGAGACCGCGCGCATGCGCATCATCATCGACCAAGTTGCCAGCCTCACCGATCCCGGCGCCTACGCGCTCCATGCCCGCTTGAGCGCGCTCTGATATCGGCCTAGAGAGATAACATGTATTTATGAGCGGACGTATTAAGGAAGAAGATGTTGCGCATGTGCGCGAGCGCTCACCTATCGATGAAGTCATCGCAGATTATGTACAACTCAAATCTGCCGGTGGCGGCCAGAAGAAAGGGCTCTGTCCTTTCCACGATGAAAAATCACCTTCATTTCATGTAACCCCAAGTAAAGGCTTCTTCCACTGCTTTGGTTGTCAGGCAAGTGGCGATGTAATCGCATTCTTGATGAAGATCGATCACTTAAGTTTTACCGAAACCATTGAACGTTTAGCCGATCGTATGGGCTATCAATTGCGCTACGAGCAAGGAAATTTCACACCAGCACCTGCCGGCAATCGCTCTCGCTTAATTGCTGCAAATGCACTGGCCGCAAAGTTCTACCAAGAACAGTTAAATACTTCACCGCTTGCCGCACATGCACGCGAGCTAATGACCAAGCGTGGATTTGATAAAGGCGCCTGCGAAACTTTTGGAGTTGGTTACGCCCCAGATGAGTGGGATGGCCTAACTAAGTTCTTGCGCGAACAAGGATTTACTATCGATGAACTTGAAACTGCAGGGCTTTCTAAGATGGGACAGCGCGGACCGATTGATAAATTCCGCAATCGCCTTACCTGGCCGATTAGAGATATCTCTGGTGATGTAGTTGGTTTTGGTGCGCGAAAGCTGGCTAGCGATGAAGAAGATCAGGGTCCTAAGTATTTAAATACATCTGAAACCCCGATTTATAAGAAGAGCCAAGTCCTTTATGGCCTTGATATGGCGAAGAAAGAGATCGCCAAAAAGCGCCAGGTTGTAATCGTTGAAGGCTACACAGATGTAATGGCAGCGCAGTTAGCTGGAATAACGACAGCAGTTGCAACTTGTGGCACTGCATTTGGTGCAGACCACATCCGCATCATCCGTCGTTTACTTATGGATGATGATGCTTTCCGCGGAGAAGTTATCTTCACCTTCGATGGTGATGCGGCAGGCCAAAAGGCTGCGATGCGCGCCTTCACCGAAGATCAAAAGTTTGTGACTCAAACCTTTGTGGCCGTTGAACCAAATGGGTTAGATCCATGCGATCTGCGCCAACAGAAAGGCGATCTAGCGCTCCGTGATTTGATTGCTAAGCGCGTTCCGCTATTTGAGTTTGCTATACGTACTGAGCTTGCGCTCCATAAATTAGATTCTGCCGAAGGTCGCGTTAACGCGCTAAATGCAACTGCGCCGTTAGTTGCACAGATCCGCGACAAGTCACTTCGCCCCGAGTACACACGCTTACTTGCTGGTTGGTTGGGCGTTGAAGTAGAAACTGTTTCATCAGCCGTTGCGCAAGGCGTTAAGCGCCAACCACAACAGAGCGCACCAGTTGTAAATGGCGAAGAAGGAGCGCCACAAGTGCAGTGGCGCCCAAATCCACAAGAGCCACGTTTAATTCTGGAACGTGAAGTATTGAAGGCGCGCCTGCAGATGCCATCTTTAATATCAAATTGGCGAGAGATTGAAAGTGGCGCCTTCACACATCCGGCCTACATTCAATTGGCGCAGATAATTGCTGCACTTGATGAGCAGAGTTCGATTGAGATTGAACAAATCTCAGATGAGAATATGCGCGCGCTCTTTACCGAGTTAAATGTTGAGCCGATTCGCGCCGATGGTGAAGTCACTGGCCATTATGTAGAAAGCATTGTTGCGCGCCTGCGCGAAGTTGGAATCTCACGGGCGATCGCAGAACTTAAATCTTCGCTGCAACGGTTAAATCCTGTAGAAAATGAGCAGGAGTACAACCAAGCCTTCGCTAGCCTGGTGGCCCTTGAGACCACCCGCCGCGGACTGCACGATCTCGCGCTTCGCTCGATTTAGACCCACTGCGCCTCGTGCGCTAGAGTGTGCGCCTGCACGACAAGTTGTAAATCTTTGCCCCATAGCTCAGTTGGTAGAGCGCCGAACTGTTAATTCGGATGTCCCTGGATCGAGGCCAGGTGGGGCAGCCAGCAAGAGATTTAGACCTTAAGGGTCTAAATTGAGTTTATGAAGTTAAAAGCCTCATGGAGAAATCAACTCTGGCCGCTGCGCGTTATGCGCCTCTGGCTTGGAGCTACTTGGATCTATGCCGGTTGGGATAAGGCAAGTGATCCCGGATTTTTAACTTCTGGTTCGCCAACATTTATCGGTTCGCAACTTGCTGCATACGCGCAAAATTCACCGATTGATTTCTTACTCAACAAAACTTTAGATCACGCAACACAAATTGGTATTTTGGTTATGGTTGCCGAATTTGCAATCGGCTTTGCAACACTACTTTGGATAGCGCCAACATGGGCAGCCTTTGGTGGTTTTTTAACATCCCTATTTCTATGGCTATCTAGTACATGGAACGTTCAGCCATATTTCTTAGCAAGCAATTCGGTCTACACGGTTTTTTGGTTCACTTATTTCTTATTCCTCTACGGCTCTCGTCGCAAGAGCAATATCTCAATTGATCGCCGCGGCTTCATCCACGTTTCATCTATTGCCGCACTTGCCGTTGTGAGTGTTGGGCTTGGGCGTTTGCTTCCTAAGAAATCGGCAGCGGTGAGTGCTGGCCCCGCCAAAATCATTGAAGATAGCGCGCTTGCGGTGGGTAAGATTCATAACTTCACATCTAAATCTGGATCACCTGCAGTTTTATTTAAGAGCAAAACAGGGGTTTATGCATATTCGGCAGTGTGTACCCACGAAGGTTGTACCGTGCAATACAACTCAGCATCTAAGAACCTGCAATGTGGATGCCACGGTGCGGTATTTGATCCAGGAAAAGATGGAACAGTTGTGACAGGCCCTACAAATAAGCCGCTGCCTAAGATTAAAGTAGCCGTTGAAGGTGCCTGGATCGTAGAAGCCTAATAATCTTTACACCCAAATCACAGGATTCGCTAAGAATTAAGAGAGATGATCAAGCCATGAAAATCACACGCACACCTCTAAAAGTAACTATTGCTTTTGTTGCCGGCGCACTCTTAGCCGGAACCGTTGCAACCGCCGCG
>Ga0209768_10002166_pt1 | contig 12276 bp, 14 predicted proteins | sample LauGreSBDMM110SD_3_FD_187564 | JGI IMG/M metagenome (GOLD analysis project Ga0209768, IMG submission 187564) | Freshwater lake microbial communities from Lake Michigan, USA - Sp13.BD.MM110.SD (SPAdes) (version 2) | ecosystem: Environmental > Aquatic > Freshwater > Lake | place: Lake Michigan... | reverse complement strand
TTCGACAATAAATTGCTACGGACAACGACGCACCTCACATACTTCGCCAAGGGGGCATGAACACGTCGTCTGAAATGCACCGGCCTTCACCGACCCAGTTTCGGCAATCCGCGTGCGTATCTGCGCACACAACTTCACCGACACCAGTGCAGTGCTGCATGCTGAAAAAACTAAAAGATTGATGAGAACCCAAACTGAGCGAGGAGTGCATGAATATTTTCCAGGTGGCTTGGACTACAGGCCGCCTGGCGAACTTTTTTCCGGGAAACGTGCGTCATCGCACGACACAATGCCGCGTTTCCCGAAATAGATCTTAGTGATTATAAAAACGCGTCCACTTTTTTCTGGGAAACGTGCGTCATAACACGACACAGTGCCGCGTTTCCCGAAATAGATCTAAGTGATTATAAAAACGCATCCATCGTCCATACGATTCAACCGTTACTTTGTCGCATGCACGCAGTGCAGTGCTGGCGAGGAGTGCATGAATATTTTCTAGGTCTCCTTTTACATATGAATTCGAAAATGTTGCTATTTTATGTTCACATATCGTCGTCTTGAGGTCCTGCACAGCCGCACGTCATCGCTCCTCTCATTGCGCCCCTGTCTGATACACATTTTGCGATTGTGTTGTGTGGTGACGTACTGTAGGAGAAGACATGATCAGTCACAACAGTCGCCGTATATCGGCGCATCGACCAGCGGGTGGATGTGTTCATTCATCTCGTCCATTATGCAGAGCCTTCCGTTGGCGTCGCAGTCATAATATAGATGGCGCATCGACCACGGCCGGTTATCCTCCGAGGACGACGGCGCGAGCGCGGCCCTCACGACCTTGATGAGCGTCGCGTACCGTATCTCGATGCTGACATTCGCTTCTTGACCTCCGATTTTGAACTTGTCCGGGTTGAACCGCACGAAGTGCACGTGCCGGTTATTTAGATTTCCCCCCGACAAGTAAGCGGTGTAGATGTCGTTGACCCGCGCGATATCGCTTTTTTGGCAGTAATGCCGATGGGCGTCCTCGTCCACCTCGACGACGACGACCTTGTCGGTAGATTGCAGGACGAAGTCGCACCGCGCACGCATCGACTGATTCTTCCCGCACGCTGTTCGATCGGCGCCTTCGCCGCAGAAATGCACGGACTCCTCCCGCATTGCGGGATTGGTTTCTCCGAACGCCTCCTCGAGTTTGGCCTTGGCATTTTCCTCCTTCTGCTTCATGCGCGGCCCAAATATGGCCGGGTCGCATTCGATGCATTGACCGACAATAGAATCCGGATGCGGGTATTTATACGGCCGCAGTGTGCACTTCACGCACCTTTTGTGGTGGACGTTGATGTGCTTGTCGGGGTCAAAATGCAGTACACAATATTGACGCCGTCCGCCTTCGACGCCGTAGATCGCATAATTATCGCAATTCGAGCCCTCGCATAGCTTACCGTAGAGATTGACGTCGTCCTCTTCGCGATGTGTATAGCACCGAGCTCCTTTGCCGCCGCGCGGGCCGTAATACGCAGAATCGTCGCAATTTGGTTGCTCGCATTTTTTGCGGGAGAGGTTGAAGTCGCCGTTCTTTTGATGGTGAACGCACCGAGCTATCTTGCCGCCGCGCGGGCCGTAATACGCATAATCGTCGCAATTTGGTTGCTCGCATTTCTTGAGGTTGAGGTTGAAGTCGCCGTTCTTTGGATGGTCACCGCACCGAGCTTTCTTGCCGCCGCGCGGACCGAAGTTCGCAAATTGGACGCAATTCGCGTGCTCACACAGAGGATCCACGATGTTGACGTAGCCTTTCAGCCTTCCGTGATCTCTGCAGCAGGTCGCCGTCTTCGGAAGCCCACCCGCCGGCCCGAATGAGGGCGTGAGCTTGCACGGATACTCCTCGCACTTCTTCTTCTTCACATTCTCGCATCCGCCGTGTTTTTGCCCGTCTTCCGAACAAAGGAACGCAGAGTTTGTCGCGCCACCGATGGGGCCGTAGCTGCTCCCCTTGCCACATACGACGCAGACGTGCGAGCCCTTCTGCATGGGATTGGCATTGACGAGCGCGGTTCCTCCGGCATCCGCCGAATTGGAAGGGGCACACGGTTCACATATGGTGCGTTCGCTTAATTCGACTATGGCTCGCTTCCGCGAAGAGTGTGCGTCTGTAATTTTTGCTTCTCTGAATTCCAACTTGACCCTCTACAGTTTGATCTTGTATGTAAATCCAATATACTTTATAATAGAAAGTAGATAAAAGTTGTACAAACAACACCGTGCATATGCCTCACCGGGCGGCGCGGGTCTGGAAAATCAATCGCAATCATCGCACAAACGGTTCGACTTCGGGATGGCCATGACAGTCACGGCACCGACAGCGGCTTCGTTCAAGCAGTACATGCCGGCGTGCTGCGTCTTCCACGACTTCGACATCGATCGCATCCAGGCACTCATCGACGAACAGGAGACGCTACTACAGGCTGTGCAGGACCTCGACAACATCGAACCGGCGGCGCGCACGCAGTACGCCGGTGCCATCAAGAACCCAGTTGCGCCTTGTTCAACGCATCTGCTAGATACCGAATTAGCCGATTTGCTATCGTGCCGTCGCGGATCGCGTTCCTTGTTTCAACACCGTCTCCGGTTCGGGCTTTTTATTGGACTGCGATTCTGGTTGCATGAGACGCATGAGAGCTGCATGTATTATGGGGTGGTGTGTCGTTGAAGGGAGCGAGTCCGACGGTGTGGATTCAATGCCTTCAAATATGCGAGGTAATATTGCACAACGAATACGTGCCACATGATGCATCATTCATCGGCATGCATTAGGAGCCCGATTTCCATCTCGAGCTGTGCGTCGCTGATGTTGCCGTCGACGAGATCGCTATCGGCTGCGAGGTCGGCGTACACCGAAACGACAAACAGGCATGCTTCGTAGACGCCGTCGTGTGCGACAAGGAGCTCGTCGGTTGGCGCAATGCACTGCAGCGCGGCACAAATTTCCTCTTTCATCGAACAGAGGCTGTGTTTCTCGAGAGCTTTCACGAGACGCGCGGCTTCCGCTGCAACGGCACCCTCGTCGCATAAAGCCACGACCAACGATGCCTTGGTGTACATGAGTGTGACCAACGCTTCCGCATACGCACTCCGTTGGTCTGCGAACCGGTCGTTGGAGCCACATGTCCATTCACCGCCGCGATCCCGGATTCAACCGCGGAACGCGCTGCCACGACGCGTTCACCGGAACCACGGAGCCGGTCGGTTATCACACCGACAACGTCCATGATGTTCGTGATCGTGCACTCCGCATCCGACGCACATACGAACATATCGCGTTCAATGGCCTGGTACGACGCCACAGCACAGGGGAAAACGAACCGATGGCTGTCTTCCGCGTCCTTCGCGTCGCGCGTAGCCTCGCGAGTGTCGTTGACCAGCCGGCGGGTCATGTCGGAAAATACACAGAAGCCATCGGTGAGAGACGGCGATAACATGTCGTCAGTTCGCTTCACACAAACAAGGGAGCCTTTTTATTTAAAACGAGTATTAACGAACCCACAACAAAGTCTTGGTGCGCAAATCAGCTATGAGCACGCAACCACGAGACTCGACTGCTGTCCACCTTCCGGAGCTCGCACTCCATGAACACGGCGTCCTCGCCCATCTCGGACTCACGTCCGATGATATACGACTTGACCGATCTGGTGCACTGTCGTCTGTGCGCTCGTCTTTCGTGAACGGCGATCACCAATTCAGCGCAAAAGTTCGCACCAACCTCGGCAACGCTGCCGTCTTCACGCTAACTTGCTCGATTGACGACGAGGCGCGTCTCCGGCGTGCGGTCGAAACAATGCTTTTCGCCCTTGCAATGGCACATGTGCACGTCCGGCCGTCGATTGAGTTCATCACGAGTGAATCCGCGCAAATGACGATGCTATGTGCACCGAAAGATATTCGTCTCATCAGACACGAGGTTCACAATGCGGCCCAATTTGGATGCTTGTCCGCGTTTGCACCCGTGTCATTCGAACCAAAACGAATGTCAAATGTGTGCGCGTTGGGGGATTTCCCTACCGCACTCATGGCCGCTGCAGCCGTTGCGCTCGTTACCCGAGTTCACCTGGCTGAACACGCAACGATGTTGCACTCAACCAACTCAAACACAAACTACACCATGGCCGCGACAGCACAGGAACCCGAAGTTAAAATGCAGAAGTGCCATCTCGCTCCCCGAATCCGAACGATGCTCATGGAGGCACACAAGGCATCGACGGAGCAATATCACAGCTTCTGGTCCTCTTTTATTATCGAATGAGACACACAAGCGCAGTCGGTCCAAGCCGACTAAGCGTCGCTTCCGCGGCGCGGCGAACTTCATAATTCTCGTCCTCGAGCGCCTGCACGACGCCGAGAGCGTGTTTCATGAGCGCCACCGGCTGCAGCTTACCCATCACCTGAACGGACGCGAGGCGCACATACCATTCGGCGTGCTCGAGCTTCTGCACGACCTCCACGACATGGTGCGCGAGCGTCATCTGTTCCATCTTATTTATCGTCCATATAGCCGCGCGGCGAACATACCAGTCGTCGTCCGCGATCATCCGCACGACCGCACCCGCACACTGCGCGATCGCCGCCGGCTCGAGCTTGCCCAGTGTATCCACCGCCACGCGGCGGACATCACGATCGGCGTCATCTAGCATCAGTGCGACGGTGCCAGCGTACGGGGCGAGCACCCCCGGATCGAGTGTGCCAAAGTAGCGCAATGCGAGAAGGTGCCTTATGCGCATCTCCCGACGCGAGCACTTCTCTCGCGATATGCCCATTTTCCGATCATCGGTGGCGCTCGAGCGATCTGTAACCGACCTATTAGTCGTCTCCGTTTGATCAACTGCTCTAACTACCCTCACTCCACATAGAGCCTGTTTCTGCATCATGGGACGCGCCTCCTCGCTTCATGTGCAAGTTAGTGTGATGGCATTGCTAATGGCAGCAGTTGCGCAACTGGGAAGGGAAGTGTGGCGGCTTAAATGCACATCTTTCTGTGTGCATGGGTGTGCATCGAGAGCCCTGTCTCACAAAAATGAATTTTTGGTGTTCATAGTTTCTCACATCGAATCCATATAGATAAGTTTGTTACTCGAAGTGGGTGGACGACGATGTGTGACTTTGTGTAACCGGGAGAATACGGTCTCTGATAACGCTGTGGAGTATATCGAGTTACCGTATTTCGGGGGGGTTTGTCGCAGGGCTAATTCAAGTTCAATGAAAAATACAATATGCACACACCAAGTGCTAACGCAAAAAGCAGATGGTTGCGTTTGCGCATAGTTAACGCTACGTGTTCATATGCATCAACGTGATCAACGCGGACGACCGTGTCACCAATTGCAGTTGTCGCGTGTTCGTGTATGACATTCGCAAACTTGGTGCGACAAAGCGGACATTCTTTCTTCATAGACATGAAACCGATATAACAGTCTGAATGAAATTGGTTATTGCAACATTTCACGGTGATAATCGATGTATCGCCACTCTTGAGTTCATCCAAACATATTGGACAGTCTGATGATTTGTGTGGCATTGGTTCAGTTTCCACACCACTCCGAGAATCCGCGCACATGCGCCCAGTATTATAGTATAAAACGAAACAAATTAATGTGCGTGTGTTTTGCACAATGCGGTGCTGAAACCGGTTGGTGTCATGGTCGGTATTGCCGATTTTTTTATCCGGTATATTTAAAATATAGTATATATAGTAACACCATGTTAAAACGACACATGAGCTTGTGTGCAATATTGAACGCGTGCCCGATGTGGTGTACACGAACCATTATTTGGGGACCTTGTGTGTTAATAAAAGCGGGAAGATGTGTCACGAGCCCGAACTACCCAGAGAAATATGGTGATACTGAAGATTGTGTGATCTCCGGTGTGCCGACAGTTCATCTCGTCGTTCTTGCGTTTCAAACGGAACGATACCATGACAATATGACAATCAACGGGGAGACGTTCAGTGGTGGCACTGGCCCGGAGGGTGTCGTTGCTACGGATGGTGTGATAAGATGGTCGTCAGATGAAATGATGTCTGGGTCGGGCTGGGAGCTTTGCTGGGATATTCGGCCGTCGACGCCTCCGCCCTCGCGTTTGCCGCCGGTGCCAGCGCCATTGCCGCCGGTGCCGGTGCCGTTGCCGCCGGTGCCAGCGCCGTTGCCACCGGTGCCAGTGCCGTTGCCGCCGGTGCCAGTGCCGTTGCCGCCGGTGCCAGCGCCGTTGCCACCGGTGCCAGTGCCGTTGCCGCCGGTGCCAGTGCCGTTGCCGCCGGTGCCAGCGCCGTTGCCGCCGGTGCCAGCGCCGTTGCCGCCGGTGTCAGTGCCGTTGCCGCCGGTGCCAGCGCCGTTGCCGCCGGTGCCAGCGCCGTTGCCACCGTTGCTAGCGCTGTCGCCGCCACCGTTGCTAGCGCTGTCGCCGCCACCTTCGCCTCCGCAGCCGAAGCCATCGCGTTGTGCATAAAATTTGCACCGGTCGTATTCTGTCTCCGTGTAGACGCTAGCCGCGCATCAATAGTTTGATATAAGTGGTTCACGTGGCTGTCGAGCGGCGTGAAAACTCAGAAGGATTTCTGGTATCACGACGGTATATGATTTGCCTTCGTTTACGGTACTGATATAGAAGCGATGTGTGTGTTGGTACAGATATGTTTTATTGCGAGTGTATAAAATGGTACATAACCGATGAACACGGCGTGCAGCCATGCGTTGAGCTCTTCTGTGTTCTTGCTTTGCACCCACGACCAACTGCATTTTGAGGTACTATCTCGTCGACGTGTTCACTGGCGTTGGAGCTCATCGTGTGGTCGAGAAGCGACTTGATTTCGGGGTCGTTCGTTGCAAGCATGCGATTGAAGCGTGTGTCGTCGCCAAAATGTTCGTCGTGTTACCGGAGAGGCGCCGACAGAAATTCGACGAATTCATCACGGAATGGCACGAAGCCCCCATTGTCTGTGATACCAAAGGCTACCACGTCGAAGTCTTTCATCTGACCGAGCTCTTCTCGGAAGATTCTAGCGACTTGGCCGGGTGGGTTTCTGTGGATGCCGCAACCAAATGCATCAAGCACGACGTGGCGCACGGATTTGTCGATGAGGGTATCAAGCATAGCACGGACGCGGCGACGGCACTCTCCCGCCGCGTTTTCGTCAAATTCAATTGACCTAAAATTGATATTCATATCCAGCGGCGCCGCTCGCAGCTCGTAGAACGGAAAGATCTCGACGAGGGGTAGGGCGGCGTAACCGATATTTTCGGTGGTGAAAGCTACCAACGGATCGCGCGCGCGTGCAGGCCCGCGCACACACACACGCGAATGATTGTAATCGAGGTACACTCGGCCGGTTTTGGCGGCGAGTATATCACTGAATTCGCGGAAGTACAACCCAGTTTCGTGATCCACTACATCTCTGTGTGAGAGCGAGAAGTGGCAATCTGTCCGTCGGAACATAGCCTCCACCCGCGCTAAAGCCGGCGGCTGTATTCAGCACAGCGAACTGCTTTCCGAAATTCTTCGTCATCTTCCGCGCCAGCTCACCCCAATCGAGCTTTTCCACGAACACCACGCAGGGAGATTGCAGCACTCGGTCACTGGCTGCATTCGCCCACCGATGTAAGTTGGCCTGTCCCAGGAGGTGGTACATGCAAGTGGGGCTCGCGCGCTCGAATGCGACGAGCGTTTCCATAAGCACTTGTTGGCGAATGCGATCCTCCGCTTGAAACTCAGGAAAATCACGAAGCGCCGCAAGTGGTCCACCAAAATCCATCCATCGCTGACCCACATCGGTAGTGGGTCCGTAGCGTTGATATAAAAACTGATTGGTTTGTGCAATGTATTTGAGCATAAAACCACATACGTTTGAATTGAATGTGACTAACCGGGTAAGGTAATTGTGCAACGAATCAGGTGAATTGTAAGCTCTCAGTTCTTCATTAAGTGATTGCATTTCCGTGCATTTAATTTGCATATGGGCGAGGCAGTTTCGAATACCAGACAACCGCAGACCTGACATTCGCCCTTGTGCAGAACACAACAAAAAAATGAACATATGTGCACGCAAACAAAGTCATTGGCGGGAATCGCCGACTTGAGAAATAAAAATGGTGCATTGTTTATTTCAATGCAAGTGGAGCAAGTCCGTTCGAGCGGCACGCAGGAAGTGAAAGTGGGATTGGTCGTCATCGTGACCGACACATTGTTTGAACTCGACGTACCGAAAGGGATGGACACTTTCGTCCCCAAGTACGCCAAAACGATGCGCGATGCAATCGCCGAATGCAACAGCGTCAACCAGCGCACGGTGGTCGTGCATATGTTCGCTACTGCCACACACACAAGGACCTGCTTCGTTGGTGCGTGGCCATTCCGAAGGGCACAAAGCGGTCATCGATTTCGGCTATGGACAGATGGTTGGATTCGCTAGATGCACACTTCTCGCCCGCCCAGTGCCGGCGATTGCGCTGATGCGACAGAGCGCACGGTTAGTGGAATGCGAATGCTCGCACTAGATGCTATAGCGCTGGTGTGAATTGGCGTCGCGAACACGCTCACAGCCGCTAGGTATGGAGTTTGCGTCTAGGCGACCAATGCATTGGGCAAGATGAAGCGGCAGTGTGTGTGGCTCCAGTGGGCCACTGTAAAAAACGAAACGTCGCAACGGTAAAAAACGAAATGTCGCATATCGTTGTAAAAAACGAAACGTCGCCTCTTGTGGTATAAAGTACATGAACCGGGAATCGTATTTTTGTGTGATAACAAACCTAAGTCGAATCCAGTCCATGGCATTCGGAACGGCCAATTTTTTGTGTTTGTAGATATAAACATACGACTGATGAAATTTGTGATTTTGGGATGGATGCATTTGGCATATGCGATAAAATTCACTAACAGTAGTGCTTTAAAGCGTGCAGTGAACGATTGCATAGCTGAATCGTCCGTAGGCGAGTGTACGGGGCTATATGGCGGTGTACCAATCGGCAAATGGGATGTGTCTGCTGTGACATCCATGAGTGGACTTTTTATGTTAAATGAATTCTTCAACCAACCCCTTGTTGAATGGGATGTTCGCAATGTAAATGCGATGGACTTTATGTTCTATGGTGCAAAGTCGTTCAATCAAATCTTATCTCAGTGGGATGTCAGGAAGGTAACCACAACGAATGCAATGTTCGAAGGAGCAGCCACCTTTAACGGCGATATTTCTACGTGGGAAGTTTCGTCACTGCAATCGATGGTATGGATGTTTAAGGATGCATCGCATTTCAACGGTGATTTATCTCAATGGGATGTATCGAAGGTAACTAACATGGTTGAAGTGTTTTCTGGCGCGTACGAATTCAACCAGGACATCTCATGGTGGGATACATCGTCTGTGACGAAAATGAATCAAATGTTTTATGGGGCACTTGCATTCAACCACGACTTGTCGTTCTGGGATATTAGTAAGTTGACCAGTGATGGAACAAAAAATATGTTCGCGGGGAATACCGTCGTGGGTATTCAACTGTGTTCGGTATTATGGGCAGGGCGAGATGGAGATGATATGTTCAGCGGCGGCAGCAAGTGGTCGATTTCGCCACCGTCTGCAACGTGCAAAACACGGACGTTACCTCCTCCGCGACCACCTAGTGCGCCGTCCCCCATGCCACCGGTTCCTGCACCAGCTCCACCGCCACCGCAATCACAGAAACCGCTGGTAGCTGGTTTATCCGTTGGTGTGGGTGTGATTGCTGCATTCGTATTATACTACTTATGTCGCCGTTACGTCTGTCGTCACAGAGGCGGAACGTTCAGGAAACGAGAGTTCGTTCTTGGCACCAATGCTTCCCCGCCCATCAATATCTAACGGTGACCCGTCCGTGCTTGGTGCACACACTCCCATATGAAATAACTTGCACGCTGGTTGCAAGACCCTGTTCGGGCAGTCAGTGCCTCACGAAACAGAAGCTCGCCTCGTCCAGCTTGATGTTGCCTCGTATCCTGTATCATCGCCGACGTAATTAATTCCCGGTGCGTACATGAACCGGGAATATTATTTTGGTGTGATAACACAACTAAGATAGTCGAATCCAGCCCACTGCATTCTGAACGGCCGATGTATTTTTTTGTTTGTATATATAAACATACGACAGATGAAATTTGTGATTTTTGGATGGATGCATTTGGCATGTGCGATAAAATTCACAAACATTGATGCTTTACAACAGGCAGTGAACGCTTGCATAGCTGAATCGCGCGTAGGCGAGTGTACGCAGCTATATGGTGGTGTACCAATCGGCAAATGGGATGTGTCTGTTGTGACAGACATGCGTGGACTTTTTATGGCAAAGGAATTCTTCAACCAACCCCTTGGTGAATGGGACGTTCGCAATGTAAATTTGATGAACTATATGTTCTATGGTGCAAAGTCGTTCAATCAAGATTTATCTCAGTGGGATGTCAGGAAGGTTACCACAACGAAAGAAATGTTCGGAGAAGCCGACACCTTTAACGGCGATATTTCTACGTGGAAAATTTTGTCACTGCGATCGATGGACTATATGTTTCATAATGCATCGCATTTCAACGGTGATTTATCGAAATGGGATGTATCGAAGGTAACTAACATGGCTGGAGTTTTTTCTGGTGCGTACGAATTCAACCGGGACATCTCATGGTGGGATACCTCATCTGTGACGAACATGATTGAAATGTTTTATAGGGCACTTGCATTCAACCACGACTTGTCGTTCTGGGATATTAGTAAGTTGACCAGGGGTGGAGACAAAGATATGTTCGCGGGGAATACCGTCGTGGGTATTCAACTGTGTTCGGTTTTATGGGCAGTGAATGCTGCAGATGATATGTTCAGTGGCGGCAGCAAGTGGTCGATTTCGTCATCGGCTGCAACGTGCAACACACGGACGTTTCCTCCTCCGCGACCACCTAGTGCGCCGACCCCCCTTCCCATGCCACCGATTCCTGCACCAGCTCCACCGGTTCCTGCGCCAGCTCCACCGCCGCTACAACCCGGAGGTGCATGGGTAATTCGAGTGCAATTCGACGTGCAATTCGCGAGTAACGCCCGTCGCAATAGGCAGCTTGAGCAGTTGGTGGCTACCAGCATCGATGTTGCGTGCCGCTCTCTTCTCATCACGCTTCTCGGTGACGCACCAAATTTGGTTGTCGACGAGTTTGGCATAGATACGTTTCGTGTCACCATCACGCTCGATTCGGCATCTGCATACCTCGCTAACCAAGTGAAGGATTTTGTCAAGAGCCAGAGCTTCGTCGACAATCTGTTCAAACTACTATCGCTACCGGTCGGCAACATCCCTGCAGTGAACATTTTCGTCGAAGCTGTCGGTGCACCAGCTCCGCCGCCGCCGCAATCACAGAAACCACTGGTAGCTGGTTTATCCGTTGGCGCGGGTGTGATTGCTGCATTCGTATTATACTGCTTATGTCGCCGTTACGTCTGTAGTCACAGAGGCGGAACGTTCAGGAAACGAGAGTTCGTTATTAGCAACAATGCCTCCCCGCCCACCCATATATAACGGTGACCCGTCCGTGCTTGGCGCACGCACTCCCATCCGAACGCACTTGCACACTGGTTGCAAGACCTCATTCGGTCAGCCAGCATTTAACGGCGGCGTGTTGCACTTCGGCCTAATCGAGAGACACTGCGTTAGCTCTGGCTGCGCGCCTGCAATATCTATGCAGTTAAATGGGGCGGCGCACGCAGCGAGGGTGGAGTCGGGTGAGATGTGGCCTTTGTGTGTGGCCTCGCGCCACCCTCCTTCCTGCGTTTAAATTGAATCGCGTGTATGTGAATATTGGTTTGAATCGAAAACACGCCAATGTGGTTGTGCGGTACGTGTCCGTCGTGTTGGTAACATATTTGTGTATCAGCGAAGCAACATAGTTGTATAAGACAACCACATTGGATACGCTATTACGCACGACACCAGGTGAAAATTAAAGCGGAACAGGACGCGGAACGGGCACTATAAATTCAGTTTGAGTCGGCCGACTCTTGCATTTATATAATGCTCTTGCCGACAACGATAAAACACCAGTGATCACCGCACCTACACTTGATATAATAGCGATCGTGGATTGTGCAATTTCCCACGGAGGTGGTGGCGGTGGAGGCGGAGGCGGCGGCGGCGACGGCGGTGACGGCGGCGGCGACGGCGAGGGTGGTGGTGGTGGCGACGGTGGTGGCGATGGCGGTGGTGGCGAAGGCGGTGGCGAAGGCGG
>Ga0209768_10002165_pt1 | contig 12278 bp, 10 predicted proteins | sample LauGreSBDMM110SD_3_FD_187564 | JGI IMG/M metagenome (GOLD analysis project Ga0209768, IMG submission 187564) | Freshwater lake microbial communities from Lake Michigan, USA - Sp13.BD.MM110.SD (SPAdes) (version 2) | ecosystem: Environmental > Aquatic > Freshwater > Lake | place: Lake Michigan... | reverse complement strand
CGCTGCGGTTCCATACCACCACGCCCTGGCCCAACTTCAGCAGGTTGCGAGCCATTGGTGCTCCCATGATACCGAGGCCAACGAAGCCCACGGGCTTCGAAGAGGCGGACATTGCGACGCGGCGGCGCAGAGGCGCGGGGCGGCACGGAGAAGGGCAGGACAGCATACACGAGCGAGGCGACGTGAAGTGAAGTGTGCCTGCTGATGACGTCATCATCGCGCTCTTTTGAGCATGCCGGGCGGTGGTCCGGGCGCGGAGCTGCATTCTGGCTCAGGGGTGTAAGGCGTGATGCGCTGATGCGACGACGACGATGGCGGCTCCTCTTCTCCTCTTGACGTGCACCACTTTACCCCCCCCCGGCTTCCTCGTGCACAGCGGACAGCGCCTGCTATCGCGCCCCGCGCTTGAGGAGCCTATGTCGGCCGTCTCTGCGTTTCCAGCTGGAGACGCCGCAGCCGCCGGTGCGTCAGCCGCCGCAGCCGTCTTTGGCGCTGCTGTCTCCCCCAGCGTGAACGCGGCTGCCGCCGCGGCCAGCGCGCTGCAGCTGGATGAAGAGGAGGAGGAGGAGTGCGCCGCTGAGAAGGGCGAGAGCACCGCAGAGGAGAAGGCTGCGCGCAGAGACGCCGCCATCCTCAAGCAGGTCGAGTTCTACTTCTCCGACGCCAACCTGCCCACCGACGAGTTCCTTCTGGGACGCATTCGGGCCAATAAGCATGGCTGGGGTGCGTGCGCCGCCTCCTGGCTTGCTGCACGCCGTTGCTTACCCCCTTTCCTCTCTCAGTTCCCCTGCACACCATCGTGCGCTTCAACAAGATGAAGCGACTCTGCAAGGGCGAGTGCGCCGTGGCGGCCGCGGCGCTGCGCAGCAGCAGCGCGTTGGAGGTGAACGCTTCAGGGACGAGCGTCCGTCGACTCGCACCACTGCCGCCCACGGACCCCTTCGAGATTGGCGCGCGCACCGTGGTAGCTGAGAACCTTGCGCCCGGATGCACCGCCGAGTCGGTGACTGTGCAGTTCGGGAGCGTGGGGGTCGTGCGCATGGTGCGTCTGTGCGCACCCACGGGCAGCACGGCAGGGGGCAGCACGCTGCATAGCGCCGCCGCCGCGGATCCCTGGGGCGCCCTCAGCGTGAGCAGCACGCAGCAGCACGCGTTGGTAGAGTACGAGAGCCGTGCGGGCGCACTGGCTGCTGTGGAGCAGCTCAACGACGCCAAGAACTGGCGCACGGGCTTGCGGGTGCGCCTGGTGCGCCGAGAGGTGGCCAAGGCTGCGATGGCGCCTCGGGATGGGGAAGGAGAGGATGGGGCGGCGCACGTGGACGAGGCTGGCGAGCCGTCGGCTCCGGCGCCGACGCAGCACCCCGCGGGCGCCGGCCGCGGACGGGGACGCAAGGAGAAGCCCCCCAAGCGGGATTACGCGGCATGGGCGTCCGTTGGCGCGCACAAGGAGAGTTTGGAGAGAGAGAGAGTCGCAGCGGCTGGCAGCCCTCCGGCGCCCTTGCCACCGCCGCCGCCCCCGACGCTGCCCGACGCTTCGCCACCGCCTGCGGAGGCGCGCGCGCCCAGGCGCTTCGCGCCGCAACTGCCCGCCGGCGGCGGCGCGGGGGCGGCTGCACCTGGCAGCGGCGCTGGTGTGAGGGAGGCGCGCATGCCCGACGGCACGCGTGGCTTCGCGGCCCAAGGGCGGGGCCGCTCCCTAGCGCCGCCGCACTTCGCTGCGCCGCAGCCGCCGGTGGTGTGAGGGGACAGCTGACGGGACAGGACGTATGAGACGAGTCACCCGGATTTCTATTGCAGCGCCGGCGGGCCGCCTAGAGCCGCTTCGTCGCCCTCGTCGGAGGCATTACCCCCTCCAATCTCCAGTTCCATCTGCGCCATCGCCTCCAGGAGCTCCTCCTCCTCGCCCGAGATCCAGCCATCCACGTCCAGCAGCTCCTGCATGGCGGGGTCAACCACCAAGGGAGCCTCCTCCTCCTCCGCGAGTCCGTACGGGTCGTTCTCTTGGAAGGGCTCGCACTCCGGGAGGGCAGCTTGAGTTCGAACTTGTTCCACGTGTTCGACCAGGTGCCACAGCTGCGCGTCCAGAGGGGGCCACAGGAGCGTCTGCGCCTCCCACGCGACCGCGGAGAACAGGATGCGGTCGCGCAGGTGCTGCGGCAGGCTGCGCAGGTGCTGCGCTGGGTGGAGGGCTCTGAGCAGCGCGTGGACGCGCGTGCGGAAGTGCCTCGGGTGCTGCCCGTGCGCTGCGGGAGACCAGCGGATGGGCACCTGCTCAGCTGCCAGCAGCAGCTTGAGGCACACGTGCGCCGCCTGGCGGCGCGCCGCGTGCGCAGCCTCCACAGAGGGGGGCGCGTGGGGAGGCGGGCGGCTGCGCGCCAGCTGCCTCGCGGCTGCGCAGGCGGGGCCCAGCCCGCGGCGACATCCCAGCGTCAGACACGCCACCAGCGCGGGCACGCTGCCTGAGCGTGCCGCGGCGCGCAGCAGGCCGCGGGGTGAGCCCAGGCCCGCGCCCCGCTGCACCAGCAGCAGCAGAGCTCCCACCGCGCCGTGCGAGGCCGCCACGCAGATGGGAGGCTCACCCCGGTCGTCCAGCGCACGCAGGCTCTCCGGCGCCCAGTCCAGCAGCTGCGCAAGCACCTCTGTGCGACCGTGAGACGCCGCCACGTGCACTGCGCTGTATTCGCCAGCCGGCGAGGACGCAGGGACGCCGTGCTCGTACAGCGCGCGGCACAGCGCCGTGCTGCCGGACTGCGCGGCCGCGTGCATGGCTGTCGCTCCATCCTCGTCCACAGCGAGTGCAAGAGTCGCGGGCAGACGCGCAAACGAGACCTCGTCGCTGGCGGGTGCCAGCAGCAGGCGCACAACGTCCAGGTGACCATCCAGCGGTTTACAGCCCCAGGTGGCCCACCGGTGGTTGGCGCAATAATGCAGCGCCGTCCAGCCAGCCGCGTCGCGAGCGTGCGGCACCGCCCCAGCACGCAGGAGCGCGTCAGCCACCCCAGCGCGGCCCTCTTGCGCGGCCATGTGCAGCGCCGTCACTCCCAGAGACGTGCAGTCGGCAGTGGAGGCGCCGGCACGGAGTAGCAGGTAGCAGATTTCGCTGCTCGCCCATTTACCGGCCATGTAAAGCAGCGGGAAGGAGCACTGCGTGCCCCACCACTGAGAACCCAGGTGCGCGTCGCTGCCCAGGAGCTTGAGTGCGTCGACGCGGCGGATGCGCACGCGAGCGCTTGCGCCCGCTTTCAAGGCAGCCTTGCAGCCGTCGTGGTCGCCGCGGCATACCGCCAGCAATAGCGCAGCTTCTGCGGCACTGCATTGTAGCGCCGGGGGCTCTTCAGGCACCTCAGGCTCAAAGAAGAACGGGAGGAGTGGCGGTGGTAAGTCCATGAGCACTGTCGCAGCAAAGCACGGGCGGCACGGGTGGCACCAGAAGCTGGCCAACTGCAGCCCGCGCACTGCTATTAGGCTGCGTATCTCCGGAGGCGTCAAAAGTGGCAGCAGGCGGGACTCCCCTCCTGCTGCATGCGTCCTGCTAGGCTGCCACAACACCATCTCCACGCTCCTCGCCTCTCGCGTGATGTTGGCCGGGAGGTTGACGCCTGCCCGTGCAGGAGGCAACAGACAGGAGGTGGCGCAGCGAACAGCCAAACCTCTGCGCTGTGCAGCTCAAGGCGGCGCCAACCCGCTGCAGGTGCTACAGTCGGCCGCTGACGCGTGGTCGCGACGGGGCGCAATAGCCCGTGCGAAGCAGGCTCTGCGGCAGTGCGTGGCGGGCACTGCGCGCGGCGTGAGCTCTGGGAGCGGCACTCGCGCCGCAGTGGAGGCACTTGTGGACCAGCTGGCTGCTTTTAGCCGCGCGGAGGTGGCTGCGGGCGGTGTCGCTCCGACTGACGCTGGTGTGCTCACGGGCTGCTGGCGCCTGCTCTGGACGAGCGAGCGGGAGACGTTGTGGCTCTTGGAAAACGGGCTACCGTTCACGGGCTGCGCGGCCGGGGAGAGCTATCAAAGCATTGACGTGCAGAAGGGCACGCTGTCCAACGCGGTGCTGTTTGGAGCGGAGGACTCGTACGCCTTCGTGGTCACCGCACGCGCGCAGGTGGAGAGCCAGACACGCACGCGCTTCGCCTTCAGCGCCGCAGAAGTGCGCCGCCCTGCAGCGAAGCCGCTGAACATACCGCCTTTCGGCTCCGGCTGGTTTGACACGCTGTACGCGGACGCGGAGCTTCGCGTGGCGCGAGACTCGAGGGGTGACACCCTGATTGTGGAGAGGTGCCGCACGCCAAGGAGGCTGGACTGAAAATGCACTGATGCACTACATCACGCTGCGCAGAGTTGAGCGGGCGCGCACACAGCCCTGAACGCCCCCCGCATTGCGGCCACGAAGCGCTGCAGCCCGTGGCTCTGCGGCTGCGCGTTGAGCTGTGCCAGAAGCTGCGGCGCCGCGTCCAGCTGCGGCTGGCAGGCGGCCAGCGTATAGGCGGAGCCGGGGCCGCCCGCATCAGTGAGCAGCGTGAAACTGCACTCTCGCTCTGGCTCCGCCGCGTCCAGCAGATGGAAGGTCACCGTGAACTCGCCGGGCGCTGCGTGCGAGCTGTGAGCGTCGCGCGGAGCGAGCGCAGGAGGGCAGGTGGCGCACCGTGACTGAAGCTCATGCCCAGCTGGCTGGCGTACTTGTCAACCACTTGCGCCACAGTGTCTAGCGTGCCCGTCACGCTGGCGACGCGCACGCCCTCGGCTGAAGGGAAGAAGACGGACGGGTGAGAAAGAGGATGAGAGCTGCGCAGAGGAGGGACGGGCACACGCACCGGCCTTGGCGCGCGCCAGGCGCTCCCGCGTGGTAGCCACGTCAGCAGCGAGGGAGGCTACTTGCGTGGGCAGCGCGTCGGCGGCGTCGCGGGCCTGCGCGAGGGGAGCAGAGCGGAGAGGGGGAGACGCTCAGGAGGCGGGGGTTTGTACGCGGCAGACGGCGACGCGCCTGCTGCGCCTCCTCTGCCAGCGCCTCCTCCTCCGCGCCCTGCTCCTCCGCCACTGTGCGCGCGGGTGAGTCCTGTGCGGCGAGCGGGCGGGACGGGGGCGAGCAAGCCAGGGAGGCGCGAGGCACAGGCGCGGGGTGCGACGCACGTTGCGCCAGCTCCTCCACCTGTCGAGACAGCGCGTGCTCCCGCTCCTCTAGCGCCAGCTGTTCGCCTGCGCGCGCGAGACAGAGCAGACGCGTCAGCGTCAATACCGTGCGCGGCGAGCATCCACCAACAGAGCGCGTGCGCCCGCCACCGCCACCGCCTCCCGTGCTGCTGCTGCGCACCGTACTGCCCCTCCAGCACAGCGTCGTGCTTGTGTTTCGCTTTGCGAGCCTCCGTCGCCAAGTTCTGAGCCCACTGCTCCAGCTCGTCGCGAGCCTGCTTCAGTTGCCCGCGCAGAGACGCCAAGTCAATGTCCAGCGGCATTGCGGCAGACAAGACCTGAACAGAGCTAGCGGAGGCGAGCACAATGCGCAAAATGGCGCTTCGCGCTTGGCGCAGAGGCTCACCATCACGTACACGTATAGTGCAGTCACTAGCGCAAAAAAAAGGGCCCAGTTGTTGCCTCCGCCGTCCATATCGCGCCTGCACGCACCTCTGTGCCGCCACTGCTGCAGAGAATGCAGAAGTCTGCCTGGGATGACGCGTGGGGCTTCACGCAAGCGCCTGCTTTGGCCGGCTGTGTGGAAGACCTGGAAGAAGCAGAGGCGCTCCGCTCTGCGTGCACAGAGAACGAGGAGCCCAACTGCGACGCCATAGAGCAGCTGGTGCAGCTGGACGACCAAGCTGCTGCGAGCGAGGGCGACGAGGAGGCGCCTGTTGCACACATCACACAGCTCTACGACGCGCACGACGCGGCGCAGTCGGAAGATGAGGAGGAGGCCGAGGAGGAGCAGGCGCAGGCCCAGTGGTGCGGCGCTGGGTGGGTGCGACGCTTGAAGCGTGCCTCTGAGCGCGGCCGCCAGGTCTGCTCCCGCGCCCGCAGACGGCGTATCGGACAGCGACTCGCGCGTGGGCGCGTTCATGGACACGCTGCGGGTGCGCATGGGGCTGCGGCGACGCGAAGGATGCCAGATGTCTCTCTCCTTCCCTCACTTCCTCTTCGCTCTCAGCTCTCAAAGTACGAGCCCGTGCTGCGCGCCGCCGCCGTCACGTGGCCCGCCCTAGCTGCTGCGGGCGAGGACCAGCTGGTGGAGTGGGGCCTGCTTGCGATGGGCCCAAGGCTGCGCGTACTCGCTGCACTCACCGCTGCACGCGCTGCCTTAACCGGTGCTCCACTTCCTCTGCCCGCGCATACTCTGCACCCCAGCGCAGACGCGGGGGTGCAGCCGCTGCAGTTGAAGCGTGTTGTTGCTGCCGCATGCGGGCCGGAGCGCTCAATCTACGAATTCTTTGGAGGCTCTGCGCCGCCACCTGCCAAGCGACCGCACCTGCCTGCGACCGCTGCCGTACCGCCGCGACGCGCTGGACGCGCTGGTGGCAATCGCGGCAGCGGTGCGCAGGCAGGCGCGCCCGCTCGTGCTCGGGGCTCTGGCGTCGCCTATGCAGGCGCCGTGCCGCCCTGGCAGGCTGTGCCTGGCACCCCTTTCGTTGTAGATGGCTTCACGGGCGCTGCTGCTCGGATGAGCACTCCCAGCGGTTGGTTCCTGACTCACTTCCATAGCGACCACTACAAAGGCCTCGGCCCACGCTGGCCAAGCACCGCGCCCATCTTCTGCACACCATCCACCGCCGCGCTGTGCCGCCTGCGCCTGCGCGTGCGCCCGCAGCTGCTGCGCGAGCTGCCACTGAACGAGCGGTGCGTCATCGACGGCGTCGGGGTGACGCTGTTCGACGCCAACCACTGCCCCGGCGCCGCCATGATCCTGTTCGACCCGCTGGAGCCGCATGCGCCGGTGCTGCACACGGGCGACTGCCGATGGAGCACCGAGCTACATGGGCCACTGCTGGCACCGGCGCTTGGGGCGCTCTCTGGAGAGCGGCGCGCGCGGCTGAAGCTGATTCTGGACACCACCTACTGCGACCCGGCCGCGGTGTTCCCGCCAGCCAGCGAGGCTGCTGCGTTCGTGGCCAACGCGGTGCGCAGCGAAGGGTTCAACGTGCGACGCACGCTCTTCCTGTGCGGCTCCTACACCATCGGCAAGGAGCGCGTCGCATTCGCAGCAGCGCACGCTGCGGGCGCCCGCCTCTACGCCGGCGCCGCCAAGCGGGAGGTGCTGGCCTGCCTGCCGCTGGCTGCGGCAGACGCGCAGCTGCTCACGTCTGAAGACGCGCACACCAACGTGCACATCGTGCCCATGGCGTGCGTCTCATTTGGCCGCATGAAGGGCATCTTGGCGCACTACCGCGGGCGCTTCGACACCTGCGTGGGCTTTGCACCCTCCGGTTGGGCCTTTGGCAGGGAGGCTGCGCGCACGGGCGGCGCGCGCACCAGGCGTGGCTCCCTGGTCAAGTATGATGTCCCTTACAGCGAGCACAGCAGCTTCGCGGAGCTGCGCGATGCTGTGGCGTGGCTCAAACCAGAGGCGATCTGCCCCTCCGTCAGCAACGACATGGGCGCCAAGTGCCAGCGCATGGTGCAGCTCCTCACGGCGCCGCCGGGCAGCGCGATGCTGGACGCAGTGGTGGCGCTACGGAGGCCGGGGCGCGGGGCGTGGAAGGGACGCAAGGCGCAGGCAACGTTAGAGCTCTAGTCAAAGCACGCAGCGTCAGAAAAGCACACATTGTTGCACCCGTTTCCCTTCAAGCCGGTCCATCCATCGGCGCCATGTCATCCGGCGTCAGCGCGCGTCAGTGGAGTTGAAGCGGAGGCGCTCCTGCAAGCTGACACTCTGCCTGCTCCCGCTCCAACTCCTCGTTTCAGGCGTTGTATCTCGCGGTCGACTTGCTCTTGACGCGCCTTGTTCGCATCCATTTCGCGCAGCTTCTCTTCCATTTCGCGCAGCAGCTTTGCCTTCTCCGCAGCGGCCTCCTGCGCCTGCTGCTGCTTCATCTCTTCTTCCTCCGCACGACGGATGTGCGCGCGCAGCTGTTTCACCACATCGTCCTGAGCCGCGCACGCTGCTTCCGCAGCAGAGAGCTTGGCGCTGGCTGCATCCGAGGCCGTGGCGGCAGTAGCCTTAGCCACGGCCGCGGCGTCAGCGGCGGTGCGCTTGCGCTGAGCCTTTTCGGCGGCGGCGAAGGCGGCGGCGGCAGCGGTAGCGGAGGCTGTGGTGGCGTCTTTAGTTTGCTTCGCCAGCGCATCGCACTTGCGCTGCTCCGCCGCCAGCCGGCGGCGCAGCATGTCAAGCTCCGACAAAGGCCCCGACACCGCCGACAGCAGGGCCAGAGCGCCCTGCTCCTGCACCGGGTCAATGTCCCCAGGCGGAGCCGCAGCCTCTGCGTGCGCCATCTCCTCATCATCGCTGCTGCTCACGTCCATGTCCTCGGACACCGGTTCGCCGTCGCTCGCAGCGCCCTGAGCCTCGCTCTCCAGCTGCGCAGGGCCGCTGCCGTTGCCGGGCTTGGGGTGGGGGATGCGCACGTGGTCATTGCTGTACAGCGCAAGCCAGCTCTCCTCGCCCGTGGTGCATCGGATCTTGTGTTTCCAGGTGCACGGGTCAAAGCCAATGATCTTTGCCTAGCGCGACATGCGCAATTGGCCCGTGGGGTCACGGCCCTCAGAGAAACCGATGAGGATGCCGATGGCCTGCTCACCGCGCGTTGAGAGCCAGGCCCCGTCGTGGCGTTCGGACTGGCCTCGGACGCACGCCTTTTTGCCGCTCAGCGCATTGAGACACGGTGGGCACTTACCGCAGCGGGAGTAAGGGCGCGCGCCACCTGCTGAGGCGAGGGTGAGATGCGCGGGTCTCACTGCGCTACGCGGGTGTGCCCTTACCGGCTGAACGACGGCCGCGCGGGGGGCCGCCGCTCCGCTGAGGTGTGGCGAGCTCCTTCGTTTTCTCCTTCGCGGCTATGGCAGCGCTGGGAGTGGGAACAAGACAAGAAAAGCGAGACGGAGGTCAGCGTCGTGTCAGGGGCTTTACACCGCACCGTCGCGGCCCCAGCGGCTCAGCTTCCTCGCTCCAAGGAGCTTCCTTCAGCACAGGGTCGACGCGCGGGCGCTGCATGGTGCGCAAGCAGGCGGAGGGAGGTGATGAAAGATAGAACTTGTACGTAACGAATCACGTTGCATCGGCTTCCATCGCCTCCGGTGCCATCAGCAACAACGGCAGTGCCCCCGTCTCCGCCGTCTCTCGCTCCTGGCGCGCCTGGAGCAATGCGCGCCTGCGCTCCTCTAGGTTGGCCTTCCGGCGCTCCATCTCGCGCTCCTCTTCGGCAATCGCGGCAAGCTGCTCTACATCAACCGCGTCGCACAGGCGTGACTGGAGTGTTTTCAGGGTCTTCTGCTCCAACGCAGCCGTCGCGCGGGCGTGGGCGAGCTTCACATCAGCCCACTCTGCAGCTGCGGCGGCAGTTGCCGCCCTCGCGTGCCTGCGAACGACTTTCCGCTCCGCCACGGTGAGGCGCGCAGCGTGCTCCTCCGCGCTGCGCTGCGCAGCCGCCACCGCACTGCGCAGCGAGAGAACAGAGTGGTCATCCGTAAGGATACCAGGGGCCCAGGCAGTGGCGGCTCTTCCTCGCCATCCGTGCCCTCATCCATGCTTTCCGCGTCGCTCTGCTCGATGGAGCTGCTCTGCCGAGCCGCCTCGCACGGCGCCGCGGCAACCTGGCGCGTCGGGCGGGGCTGCCCAGGGCGCGCGGGGGGGCCAGGCAGGCGCTCCAGCACGCGCACTTGATGCTCACGCTTATAGAGGGCGATGAACTCTTTCTTATGGTCGATGAAGTACTTCACCTCGTGCTTCATCGACTCTGCGTCGTACGACATCACCTCTGCGGCGTAGTGCTTTCCGTCCGTAGGCCAGTACACGCCCACGAATATGCCCACGGAATAGGGGCCTAGCAGTGTCAGGCCTGCTCCCACATTGCCATATCGCGCCATTCCGCGAATGCAGCCCTGCTTGAGAGAATCCTTGCGCTTGCAGTTGACGCAGTGGTTGCAGCGATCCTCCGGCAGGGCAGAGGAGACCAGTTCCTGCGGGGGCCCAGGCTCGCGGCACAGACGTCGGGTGCGACCTGAGGGCGTGGCCCGAGGCCGGCCCGGCTTCTCCCCGCTTCGGATCCGCTGCGCTTTCGGCAGCGGCTGCTCGGGCTCGCTGAGAAGCGAGCAGGCGTTTTCCGCAGCGCTGAGCGCGGGAGCAGGAGAGCGACAGGGAGCGTTTAGGTGTTGACAGGTTCTGCAGCACGCCGTAAACGCACCGCCTCTTCTGGCCTTTGGGGATGAGCGGGTTTGCTTTCAGCCACTTGTTTTCAAGGCGGGTGCGCGGTGCGGCTGCAGCGCCGGGTGTAGCGAGCAACAGTTCTTCCTCGCCCTCAGCCACTCCTCGTGCCTCCTCACTGTCGCTCTCCTCCGTCCGTTCGACAGAAGGCGCTGCTCCTTCGGGGTCTGCCCATGCAGCGTTCCAGTCCGCTTCGGTTGTTGCCATTGTGCTGAGGAGGAGGAGGAGGAGACAGGCGCCGCCACAGGAGGGCACCCCACACACACGCACACACGCTCAGGTGATGCCGCGCAGGCGTGACAGGCTCGGCGAGGGAGGCTGCTCTGATTGTGATCGACTCATCACTTGAATAGAAAGAACTAACTACGCGTGCTCTTTGCGCGCGCTTCTGAGCGCATCCCGCAGCTCCGCCACCGAGCCGGCCGTGCTGAGCCCGCGTGCCTGCGCCTCCTCCACCAGCAAGGCCTTGCTCATCCGGGACAGCGCGGCCAGCTTCTCCGCGAGCGGCTGGGCCGCGGGCGGGTCTGGCACCGCCGCGGGTACAGGCGTTATGAGGCCCACCTTTGGGGGCTGCTGCTGGTCCGCCGCAGCCGCCGCCAGGGCGGCCCGCTTGGCCAGCGCCTCCGCTCGCGCCTCCGCCTCCGCAGCGCGCTGCGTGGCCGCCTGCGCCGCCACCTGCACCTGCGCCAGCCTGGCCGCCGCCTCCGCCTGCTGTGAGCGCAGGGACGCCTCCAGCTGGCTGGCGCGGCTCTGCGCGCCCTCCTGGGCGTCCATGGCGAGCGCCAGCTGCTCCCGCAGTCGCTCCAGGTCCGCCTGCGCCGCGCTCTGCGCCTCGAAGTGCTGAGCGGCGAGCTGCTCCCTGGCCGCAGCCAGCGCCTGCGTGTGCTTCGCCTCTGCGTCGTCCAGCCAGCGCTCGGCGCGGTCGCAGCGCTCGCGCAGCTGCGCCAGCTCCGTGCTGCTCTCAGCCGCGTGGCCGCTGACGTCAGCCAGCTCGGCGGCGGTGCGGCGAAGCTTCTCCTGAGCGTCGGACAGCGCGCGCAGCGCGTCCTCGCGGTCGCTCCACCGCGCGGCCGCCAGCCGGTTCACCTGCAGCAGCTCCGCCTCCTTCGCCGCCAGCGCCTGCGCGAACGCAGCGCCGTCCGCCGCGCGCGCAGCCACCGCCGCGAGCGTCTCCTCCTTGGACGCTGCCAGCGCCAGGCGCAAGCTGGCCGCCTCGCGCTCTGCGCTCTCAGCAGCAGCCTGCGCGCGCGCGACGAAGGACACCAGCTCCGTGCGCTCGGCCGCAAAGCTTGCGCCCGCGTGGGCGGCGCGCGCCTCTGCGCCAACCACTCGGTCAACCATCTCCTCCGCGGCATCGGCGGCCGCTGCGGCGCTGACCGCCGCCATCTCTGCGGCCACCTCCGCGTCCACCCTCTGCGCGTGCGCGTCCGCCAGCTGGCGCTCCAGCAGCGCCACTCGCTCGCGCAGGGCGGAGGACTCGCCCGCGGCGGCGTCGCGCGCGGCGGCGGCGGCGAGCGCAGCAGCCTCCAGGCCAGCCGCGCTGTCCTGCAGAGCCTGCAGCTGCGCTGCCTGGAAGCGCGCGCCGGCGGCGGCCTCGGCGGCGGCGCGGTCGGCCGACGCCAGCTGGGCTTCCAGGGACGCGGCCTGTGTGAGGGCGGCCGCCGGCGGCGCCGGCGTGGCGCGAACATGCGCAGGCGGGGCGGCGGACAGGACGAGAGCCTCGCGGTCGCGCACAAACACAAGCATCAGCGCGGCCAGCATGCGCGCGTTGGCCAGCTGGAGGGATAGCCAGCGCGCGTGTGAGAAGCTGCACAGCTATGCGACGGGAGAGAGTGTGCGCACACCTCGTGGGGCCCCGGAGGGGGCGATGCTGTCCCTGCCGCGCTCTCACGCTCCCTCAGCGCGCCCAGAATCACGCCGCCCAGCTCCGAACGCAAAGAGA
>Ga0209768_10002164_pt1 | contig 12278 bp, 11 predicted proteins | sample LauGreSBDMM110SD_3_FD_187564 | JGI IMG/M metagenome (GOLD analysis project Ga0209768, IMG submission 187564) | Freshwater lake microbial communities from Lake Michigan, USA - Sp13.BD.MM110.SD (SPAdes) (version 2) | ecosystem: Environmental > Aquatic > Freshwater > Lake | place: Lake Michigan... | reverse complement strand
CACCGCATCCAAGCGCTCCTGCACTTGGGCGCGGGGCAGTTTGGCGGCAGTAACCAACAAATTGTCTTTGACGCTGAGTTGTTTGAAAACCAGTCGACCTTCTGGCACTTGGGCCATGCCCGCACTGACCAACTGGTACGGTGACATGTGTGTGACATCATGACCGTCGAGCTTGACCATACCTTGCAAAATTTTGCCGTGATGCAAGGGTAATAAGCCGCTGACCGCACGTATCAAAGTGGTTTTGCCAGCGCCATTGGCACCCAACAATGCCACAATGCCCCCAGCAGGGACGCTCAGGCTGACATCGTCAAGTGCTAAGCCTTTGCGGGCATAGGCCACGCTTAAATGATCAGTGTGTAGCATAGAGCTCAAGGGTGATTCCACAGTGCGACAAAACGGGTTTGGATTTTTCGACCAATGCCTGCCAAGCCCGTAGGCGCAAAGATCAGTAAGACGATGACCAAAGAACCAAAAATGACTTGCACCAATTGGGACTTATTTTCCACCAGCATCTGCTGAAACAGGCCACCATCCGTACCGCCCTGCGAGGCAAAGCCAGTAATGATGGAGGGTAATAACAACCATAAGGCAGCACCCACCAAAGCTCCAGACAAAGAGCCCATGCCGCCAATGATGATCATGGCGATGAACTGTATGGCAAAGTGGATGCCGAAAAATTCGGAAGTTACGTTGGTGAGGTAGTAAGCATACAAAGCGCCTGCCACAGCTGCGATGGCTGAACTGAGCGCAAAAGCTTTGAGGCGCAAAAACCGCACGTCGATACCACTAGAAGTGGTGGCAAGTTCGTGGTCACGCATGGCCAGCATGGCACGCCCCTCGCGAGAAGACAGGGTGTTTTTCAAACCCCAAAACACCAGTACTACCATGGGAAGCAAAACGAAATACCAGCGTGTAGGTGTATTCAGGACAAAGCTAGAAATCGATGCCTCAGGGTAAGGCACGCCCACTACATCAAAAAATTTGAATTGGTATTCTTGAAACACAAACACTACGATGTAGTGCATGGCAAAAGTTGACAATACAAAATACAAGCCTCGTACCCGCAAAGAGGGCAAGCCTGCTATCACCCCCACCAGAGCGCCTACTGCTGCGGCTGAGACGAGTACGGCGGGAAACGGCCAGCCCCACTGCGAGCCAGTGATGGCAGCCACCATCGCGCCTGTGGCGTAAAAAGCAGCATGCCCAATGGAGATGAGCCCTGCCATGCCAGTGAGGTAATTGAGCGACAGCGCACCCAACATGGCAATCAGCATCAAGTTGATTTGGGTCAAACCCAAGTTGAGCAGCTGCATATTGGACAAACGCACACCCAAGATGCTGCGCTCGGTCAACAGGACAGGCAGGTAAAGCAGGATCAACACACCCAAGATGGCCAAGCCCCAACGCCAGAAGCGTGAAGAATCAGACACGGCCCAACTCCTTTTGTCCAAACAACCCCCAGGGGCGAATGAGCAAAATCAGTATCAACAGTATATAAATAAATATGTCGCTGGCCTTGGGTGAGATGTAACTTGCAGACAATTGCTCGATCAGGCCGACCAACAAGCCACCAATGATGGCTCCAGGAATACTTTGCATTCCGCCAATCACAACCGCCGGCAAAGCAAGTAAGCCAATGCTTTCCAAATCGTTAGAAGCCAGTTGCAATTGGCCCAAAAATAATCCCCCTACAGCGGCCAAGACCGCGCCAATCGCCCAAGCCAACCGGTTCATCAGATTGACATTGACACCGCAGACCAATGCCGCCTCATGGTTGTCAGCAGTGGCACGCATTAGCAATCCAATCGGGGTGAATTTGAAAAATGCACCAAACAGCCCCATGCAAAACCAGCTGACCAAAGCTGCCACCAAATGCAGCTGAGAAATACGCAACTCGCCCAACAAGAAAACGCCAGTTGGCAAAGGCGTGGCTAAGGTACGTCCTTGGGGTCCAAAGGTGATTTCGATCACCGCACGCATGACGATGGACAAAGCGATGGTGAGCATGATGACAGACAGCATGGACTGACCCGACAAAGGCTGAATCAGTACACGGTGAATCAAGATACCCAGCGTCGCTGCAGCGACCACGATAAAAACAAGGGAAAGGCCGAAGGGAAGACCCAGTAAGCTGATTGCGGTGACCGCAAAAAATGCGCCACACACGACCAACATGCCCTGCGCAAAGTTGAACACCTCGGTGGCTTTAAAAACCACCGTAAAGCCCAAAGCGACTAAACCATAAATACTGCCTAAAGCCAGACCGCTGAACAAAACTTGAGCTAACATGAAAACACCTCTTCACTGTAGGACATGGATTACTTAAGGTACTTCATGTAGTCTGCGTAATCACCAAAGGGTTTGAATTTTTTGCTGGCATAGTCATAATTGAAGGTTTTCAAAATAGAGGGGCCAGTATGGTCGTCCTTGGTAAAGACTATTGGCGCTGACAATCCCTTGGTGTCTACAGAAAAACCCTTGTTCATGGCTTCAACCAATTTGGCACGAGTAGGCTCTTTGCCTGTTTTAAGCAAGGCCTCGGTGACGATTTGTGCAGCCACCCAACCGGCCACATAGTTGATGTCTTCCTTGATAGCTGAATGGTTGTATTTGTCGGCAAATTCAACCAAAGTTTTGTTGCCAGGCGAGGCATCCGAGCCTCCTGGGGTAAAGCAACTGACAAAGAAATAGTTGGCACCCGCATCAGGGCCTAGGGCAGTGAATATTTGGGGTGCACCCAAGTACGAAATGCCAAAGATAGGTGTTTTCAAGCCATACTGGTGCATGACTTTGGCAGTCAATATGGAGGTATTTGAGACGCCATAGACAGTGACGAAGTCGGGTTTGAAGGCCAAAATCTCCAACACTTGTGGCGTGACATCAGCAGCAGTGACTTTCATGGACACCGAACGCGCTGTACCGCCAAGTTTGGTGACTGTTTCATTGACCATCTCAGCGTACTCAACGCCTCCAGCACTCTCAATGTGAACCGTCATCACTTTGGGGGCTTTGAGTTTTAGTTTGTCGGCAAAGTAACCAATGCCGGTTTTGGCCATTTGCTTATAGCCACAAAACCCTCCGTAGACCATTGGAGAGACTGGCTCGGACAAAGCCTTGGTAGTGGTGTATGTCGCAACGATGGGCACTTTGCCACTTTTGATCGCTGGAGCCAAAGCGACTTGGGCACCCGAGGTGCCTAAGCCGGAAATACCTAGCACCGGTGTTTGGGTCAACAATTTTTCAAAGTTGACCTTGTCGGTGGCCGCGTTGAAGCGACTGTCCTCGGTAAGCACATTGATTTTTCGACCATACACCCCACCCGTCTCATTGACTTTTCGCATATGGTCCTGAAAACCATTCACCCATATGCCTTGCGATGCAGATGTGGGACCACTCAAGTCCATCATGACCCCCCAATCGATGCGGTCTGAATCAACGCCATCTAAGGGCGCTTCAAACGAAAACACATGGCTTGTCAACAAGGCAAGTGCGCTGGCTAAAGCTGTGTTCAAACAACTTTTGGTAAGGTTTCTTGTTTTGTACATGAATTTCTCCTGAGAGCCGTGAAGAGATGGATAAGAAATAGGAAAGGTTTTTAAAATTTATTCGTAATATTGAAAGTATTTTTGCTTTTTCGAAATTATAAAGACTCCACTTCACTTCTGAAGTCTTTAAATACCTTGTAATCCATAGGATTTACCCTTGCTTGCAAGTAAACAGGTGGGAATTCATCAAAGTGCAGCACCGCCATCCATCGCCAATTCGGCGCCTGTCATGTAGCGGCTAGCGTCGCTGAGCAAAAAAATCACCAAAGCCGAGATTTCATCCACGGTGCCTAAACGCTTGAAGGGCACTTGCTGGACACGTCGGTTGTTTTCCTCGTGGCTACGAATTTTGAGCATGTCGGTGTCAATTGGGCCGGGGTGCAATGAGTTGACTCGAATGTTCAAAGGTGCCAATTCAAGAGCGGCGGCTTTGGTCATGCCGCGAACCGCCCATTTGCTGGCGGTGTAGGCAATGGCGTTGGGTGCGCTGCGCAAACCGACCGTGGAAGACATGTTGACGATAGAGCCTTCACCGTGCTCTCCCATCGCCTTGGCCGCCACTTTCATGCCCAAAAAAGTCCCCAACTGGTTGACCAACATATGGCGATTGAAAAGATCTGCATCGCTATCTAGCATGGGTTGTGGCACATAAATTCCCGCATTGTTGACCAACCCAAACAATGCGCCCAACTTCTTGGCACTGGCGATAGCGGTGTGCCATTGGGCCTCGTCTGTGACGTCTAAGGGTTCGTAAATACAAGCGCTGCCTAAATCGTTGGCGACTACCCGTCCTTGCTCGTGCAACACATCGCCAATCACGACGTGTCCACCTGCTTGCACGATATGCCTTGCCTGCGCCTCACCCATGCCACGGGCGCCACCAGAAATCAACACCACTTTGCCTTGCATGCTTATCATTTGTTCACCTCATTGGAAAAAAAAACCTCGGTAACCTTCGCAAATAATGTCTTCGCACAAGGCTCGGTAGGTACCCACGCCACCGATATAGGGCACAAAAACCTTAGGTTTGCCTGGAATATTGGCACCCGTGTACCAAGAATTGGTATCTGCAAACAAAGTTTTAGCAGCTAAGGCCTCAAGATGATCGACCCAGTGGTCTTCAAAAAATAAGTCGGTTTGCACAAAGGTTTTGCGCTCTGTTTGCATATGTTGCAAGATGCGTGCGATGAAGTCCACATGCTGCTCAATAGAGACGATCACGTTGGACAAAATCGAGGGACTGCCGGGACCAGTGATAAACATCAGGTTAGGGAATCCTTCGGTCATCAAACCTAAATAGGTACGCGGCCCTTTTTTCCATTTGTCGTTCAAGGTCTCACCAAGGTGATTGCGAATGTCTATTGCCTCAATCGCGCCGGTGATCGCGTCATAACCTGTGGCAAACACAATGCTGTCAAAGCCATGGTGCTTTGCCGCAGTTTGAATACCCTGTGGGTCAATGTGCTGAATGGCTTGTTGGCGCAAATCGACCAACTGCACATGGGACAAATTGAAGGTTGCGTAGTAGTTGGTGTCAACGCATATGCGCTTGGTACCAATGGCATGGTCTTTAGGACACAGCAACTCGGCAACTTGCGGGTCATGGACGATGCCGCGAATTTTGGTACGAACAAATTCTGAAGCGAGTTCATTGGAACCACTGTTGCTAAAGAGGTCATTGAATGCGTGGGTGAAATTCGCTCCTCCCTTGGCCCAGCGACGCTCATACTCTGCGTTGCGTTCTTCTTGTGAAACCTCGGTGGTTGCGCGGTTACTGTAGTCGTACAAAATTCCTGAACGCGTATGTCTGGCCTGTTCACGGTACTGTGCGTACTGGGCCTTCCAAGCGTTTTGCTCCTCTAAGGGTAAGGGGCGGTTCCAAGCTGGAATACTGAAATTGGCTGTTCGCTGAAACACAGTCAGTGAACTGGCTTGCTTAGCCAATTGGGGAATGAGTTGAATGCCAGAGGACCCCGTTCCAATGACCGCCACATGTTGCCCTGAAAAATCGACCTCATGTTTAGGCCATTGACCTGTGTGGTACCACTTGCCTTGAAAGCTGTCTAAGCCTGCAATATCTGGTACCCGCGCAGCAGACAAACAACCCGTGGCAGTGATAACAAAGCGAGCTTGCACCCGCTCGCCATGTTCAGTGATGATTGACCACAGTTTGCTGTCAGGTGCAAAGTGCGCTGCACTCACACGCGTATTGCACTGGATGTCACGTCGCAAATCGAGTCGATCTGCGACATGGTTGATGTAGTTCAAAATTTCCGACTGTGAGGGGTAACGCTCGCTCCAGACCCACTCTTGCTGCAGGTCCTCCATAAAAGAGTACGAATACTGCATACTCTCGACATCGCAGCGTGCACCTGGGTAACAATTCCAAAACCAGGTGCCGCCCACGTTGTCTCCTGCCTCATACACGCGAGCGCTCATCCCCAGTTGGCGCAAGCGATGGAGCATGTACATGCCAGCAAAACCCGCACCGATGACGACGGCGTCATAACGCGAAGACTTCAATGGTATGGACATACCTATTTGGCTTTCCAAGCGGGCGAACGTTTTTCGGCAAAGGCGCTGGCACCTTCACGGGCGTCTTCGGTCTTGAGCAAGTGTCCGGTAATGACCTCTTGCTGGGCGAACATCTCTGCCAAGGGCCAATCCCACGACTCAACTATCACGCGTTTGCTGGCAGCCACCGCCAGCGGCGCATTGGCCATGATTTCAGTAGCAAGTACTTTGGCTTGGGTCAATGCCTGACCTGGCTCGGTCAAACGGTTTATCAGCCCAAAATGAAACAAGCGTTCGGCGGTGATCAGGTTGCCGGTAAGGGCGGCTTCCATGGCGATGCGTTGCGGTATGAGTCGAGGCAAACGCATTAGCCCGCCCGCTGCAGCGGCGAGTCCGCGCTTGACTTCTGGGATGCCAAACTGTGCGTCCCGCGCCGCCACCACCAAGTCACAAGCCAGCAGGGACTCAAAACCACCGGCCAGCGCATAGCCTTCAACAGCTGCAATCAAGGGCTTCTTGGGAGGGGTGATGGCGATGCCCAAAATACCGCGACCTTCAACTCGTGTGATTTCACCTTGCAAAAAAGCTTTCAAATCCATCCCAGCACAAAACGTCCCGCCTGAACCTGTGAGTATGCCTACGCGCAAATCGTCGCGAGCGTCGAGCTCGTCTACCGCTGCGCACACACCATAAGACACGGCGCGGTTGACTGCGTTGCGAACATGCGGGCGATTGATGGTGATGATCACCATGCCGTTAGCGTGTTCGACCAGAACCTCGTCGCTCATGTCATGCATCCATTCCAAAAACTTCGGGCGACCAGTGTTGCATGCGTTCTATGGTCTGTAAATATTCTGCTTGTAAATTGAGCATCACGTCTTTTACCGACAACTCTTCATTGAGCATCCCAACGACTTGTCCAACCGGAAAAGAATAGAATTCACGGCTCTTAGCCCGTACCACACGCACATGCGCCTCGTTGAACAGAATGCCTTGCAAAGGCGTTGGCAAAAAAGGCGGCGCATCCGATTTTTCCCAAGCTTCAGACAATTGGCTTTTGAGCATTCGCACATGCTTGCCCGTACGTACTTTACGGCGCACCGCGTCCTCGGTCTTGGCCTCTAACAAAACGCTTTTCTCAAAGGGATCGAGTTCGCTCTCGCGGGTCGTCAACCACAGTGAGCCGCACCAAACACCCTGTGCGCCCAAAGCCAGCGAAGCTACGATTTGGCTGCCCAAGGCAATGCCACCGGCGGCCAGCACCACCATCTCGGGACCACAGGCTTGAACCACTTGCGGCACCAACACCATGGTGGCGACTTCTCCGGTATGGCCACCGGCTTCTGTGCCTTGAGCGACGATCAGTTCAACACCTGCGGCTTGGTGCCGACGCGCATGTTCGGCTTTGCCGCACATGGCACCCACCATGATGTGGCGCGCTTTGAGCATCTCCACCACATCGGGAGGGGGCGAACCCAGTGCAGAGACCACTAAGTTGACTTGGGGGTGTCGCATCACGACCTGCAACAAGCGCCGTGCACCGTCCGGCGTCATATTGCCGCGTCCCAACACAATTTCTTTTTGCAAGCGCAGGCGTTCTTCTTCTGGCAAGGCGCTAATGCCAGCCTTGTCCAAAATGGCTTCCATGAAGTTGCGCTGCTCGGCTGGAATACGCTTGACCAGTGTGTCATGGTCAGCCTCTTCTGCCCCATGGTCATAACTGGTGGGCACTATCACATCCACACCGTAAAAACGACCATTTACATGGCTGTCGATCCAACGCAACTCGGCCTCGAGTTGTTCAGGTGAAAACGTTGACGCTCCAAGCACCCCAAAGCCACCTGCTTTGGTCACCTCGACCACCACATCTCGGCAATGTGAAAACGCAAAGATAGGAAGCTCGCAACCCAGCTTGTGGCACACAGGGGTTTTCATTGGAAAATTTTCAAGACCAGTTTTAAACCAGCTCGAACCAGAAGTCCAATGAATCACCTTGACGGTCTTTGGCGAAATGTGTCATGACCTTGGTGCCAATCGCCAGTTGCTTGGCTACTACTGCACCGTCGCTCAAATCCAGTCCCTTGAAATAACCACCAATGGCGGTGTCTGCGCCTTTTAGCAGCACATAGCCAAAGGCATAGGGTGGATCGGGCAAATTATTAAATGCTTCATAAACAATGGTGAAGCACTCGATGGTGCCCTCTGGACCCACAGGCACCCATTCATTCGTCGGCTCCAGCGATTCGTCCGAAAACGGACGTGGCGGCACTAACACCCGCTTGGTTTTGGCATCGCGGCGACCATAGATTTGCTGGTTATCGCGAATCTGCGCAAAAAACCAGCTCGCGGTTTCCCCCAAAGCGTGGTTGTAGGTGATATTCCATTTTTCAGTACGTGTCATCAATTCCATGGTGTGTTCCTTCAATTAAGACTCGACGACTACTGCGCCGAAAAACTGGTGATCTCCGCCGTTGCCAGAGGCCACGGCACGTTTGGCGTTTTTCACTTGGTGAGCGTCTGCGCGACCCCAAACCTGCAGGGCAGCCTCTGCCACACGCACCATGGCGGTGACAGCAATTGCGTTGGCGCACAACACGCCACCAGAAGGGTTCACAGGGCGCGGACCATCATGCGTGAAATATCCTTCTTTGAGTAGAGCTGGCGATTCCCCCAGTTTTGCCAAACCTGCAGCTTCAATCGCGTGAAACTCAGTATTGCTAAAAGGTGAATACATCTCTGCCACATCGATTTGTTTGATGGGATCGGTGATGCCGGCCATCTTGTAAGCGCGCTGAACAGCTTCGCTCAAGGCATGCGCATCGGCATGGTCTGCTGCGTAACCTATGCCCATACGGTCGCCGATGTAATAGCTCTCTGTGCTGTGACCCACGCCAGTAATCCACACTGCTTCAAGCTTATTTTTACGGATGTAATCTTCTGAAGCCAGCACCATGGCGCAGCCGCCGGTGGACTGGGGGCAGCAGTCAAACAACTTGATAGGCCAAGAAATCATGCGTGACTTCATCACGTCATCAATGGTGGTTGGGGTTCGCAAATGGGCGTAAGGGTTGAGCACAGCCGCATTGCGGCTCTTCACCACAATTCGAGCCATATCCTCTTCGGTCATGCCGTACTTGTACGCATACCGCACAGCGGACATGGCGAGCATGGTAATGGTGCCTAAAGGCAATGGACGCTCATAAATGGGATCCCAAATTTTGTTCAAGATGGTTTGCGAGTCCCCGCACTCACCCACTTTATCAGCACCTGCTGCCAGCACCACATCACATACCCCTGAAGCAATATGTGAATGGGCTGCGGCGACAGAAGAAATACCCGTTGAACCACCGGTGTTGATACGCATAAATCGTTTGTTGCGAGCGCCTACTGCATCAACACCCAATCTTTCTGCGTTGCCAATCCCCAGCAGCGCATCAGGTGCGAGTGAATACACAACGGCCTCGATGTCGTCAAAGCTGAGCTTGCAATCATTCATTGCTAAGGTGACGGCTTCGCGAACCAATTCAGGATAGTTTTTATCTTGTCGTCGAGCTTTGAAATGTGATTGGCCAATGCCAATAATGCCTACGCGAGGAATGTTCATGCCAATAACCCCTGAACTTTGTCACCAAAAATCACCACGGTGTTGTATTGCATGGCAAAGCCACTGGAACCGTGGGCCAAGGCTTTTTTCACTTTGACTTGCTGGTGCACACCTGCTTTGCCGCGAACTTGATTAGCCGCTTCCATGATGCGCATCAAGCCAGAACAAAACACCGGGTTAAAACTGAGTGCTCCACCAGATAAGTTCACTGGCAAGCGACCTTGTTTTCCAAATTCGCCTGCTTGGGTGGCTTGAACCCAATGCGCACGTGGGCAAAAGCCCAAAGCCTCAAGAGACAACAGTTGTTGGTAGGGTGTGGCGTCAGCCACCTCAGCCAAATCAATGTCCGAGACTTTACATTCAGCCTGAGCAAACGCTTGTTCGCCAGCTGCGACCAACGAGGGCAACTGTGATAAATCGCGGTCACCTAAGAAAGCTGTTTCGGTAGCCCACCCCATGCCATGCACCCAAGCAACGTGGCTAGGTTGATGGGCTTTGATCCATGCTTCGCTGGCAATCACTATAGCCACTGCGGCAAAAGCTGGCTTGCTGACCATGCCCTCAGAGATGGGGTAGCGAAGCATCTTTCCGCCGTCAATCCACACAGACTCACTGGGATGCGCCGACTGGTCAGGATAGGCCATATGGCCATGCTCTCGGTTGGTTCGCGTAACTTCAACAGCCGCCGCATGCAGCCCAGGAATACGTGACTCCAAAACATTTGCTTGCAAAGCGTGAGATGCCAAGTCGTCCAAGGGTAAAGCGCGATGAAAATAGGGATCGTTGCTCAGGCGTTGGACCTCATTGACCGAATCGGTCTCAAGTGGGCTCCACGACACCACCAAATGGGTTTGGTAAATGCCTGATTTGACTCGCAAACTAGCCAATACAAAGGCATGCTCCCCACTTGAAGGGGTCGACAAAATATCGCGACCTACGCCGCCGACTGAACCAGAGGCCGCCATGATGGAAATGGCGCGACCGTCCATTTGATCGCAGCTTGCAACCACGATGCCATCGATGTCATCAATGCTGATGCCCGCATCGCACAAGGCCGCCTTGGTCACGGTAAACATGGCCTCTTCCAATGAAACGCTGTGGTGATCGCGCGGTGCAAAGACCGAACTGCCGATGACACCCAGCTGCCTTTTTTCTTGCATAAACACCTTTCAGAATAGTCTGAATCACAGTTAAAAGAACAGATTTAAATTCTATATTTCGAAATTTAATCCAATATTTGGAAAAACTATACCACAGCATGAGCATGGGTGTCCGTATACTTACCTTACAAATTAACCTTTAGAAAACTCTTTTTTATGGCTACTCCTCCCCTCCAAGGCGTTCGCGTGATCAGCCTAGCCGAACAGTACCCTGGGCCTTACGCTACTTTGCTGTTGAGCGATTTAGGCGCTGACGTGATCATGGTTGAACGCCCTGGTAGCGGCGACCCTGCTAGGCGCTTCGAGGGCCTTTTTGCATCGTTCTGCCGAGGCAAACGCTCTGTGGTTCTAGACTTGAAATCAGCACAAGGACACCAAGATTTTTTGCAATTGATCGACGGTGCTGATGTGGTGATCGAGGGTTTTCGCCCAGGCGTGATGGACCGCCTCCAACTTGGCGAGCGACAACTCTTGGAGCGCAGACCAGATTTGATTTATGTGTCTATTTCAGCGTTTGGACAGACCGGCCCGATGGCGCAAGTGGTAGGCCACGATCTGAGTATCCAAGCCAGTCTGGGCATGCTCAATGTTCCCATAGGCGGCGAAAGCCGACGCGATGTGCCCATGCTACCCATGGCCGATATTGCCTCAGCCATGTTCGCGGCAATAGGTGTGGTCAGCGCATTATTTGCACGCCAACAAGGCGCAAAGGGTCAGCGTATTGATGTCGCCATGTTTGACAGCTTAATGAGTTGGATGACCCCTTTTCTGGTGCCACCCGCCAACGGACTTCCCACCCGCACCTTGCCTCCGCTTGATCCAGGTTATGGTATTTTTCTCACAAGAGACCAGCAGCAAATCACGCTCAGTATTGCTGGCGAAGACGCCATGTGGAACGCACTTTGCCACTTGCTTGGTTTGACCGAATACGCTTCCCTGAACGAGCAACAGCGCGAGGCCAGAGCCCTAGAAATTGATATCCCCCTACGGAGGCAATTGGCATTGTGGGATTACGCACCCCTTTACAAAGCATTAGAAGAAAAAGGGATCGCCTTTGGGCCAGTGGTGGCTCTGTCGCAGGTGGCTCAGCTACCGCAAGTTCAAGCCAGGCAAATGATGCGCTCTGACCCGCAATCCAAGGACAGTCAAACCTATGTGGGCCAACCCCTGCAGTTTAACCATGGGATTTTCGATTTAAAAACAGGTGTCCCAGCATTGGGTGAACATAACGAACAACTGATGCGGCCTAAAGCTCCTTGACCAAGTTAGATCAAGGGGTGTTGAGGGCCGCGACGACCAATTGCGGACTCTCCTGTGTATTTTCAAAAAACACCTTTACTGCCATGCCTATGAGCAAGTCTTGCGTTGAGCGCCATCGACCCAAAGCGCGGACGCCTTCGGGCAAATCGATGGTTACCAAGGTGTAGGGAATTTCACCCACAAAGCCTGGGT
>Ga0209768_10002157_pt1 | contig 12292 bp, 12 predicted proteins | sample LauGreSBDMM110SD_3_FD_187564 | JGI IMG/M metagenome (GOLD analysis project Ga0209768, IMG submission 187564) | Freshwater lake microbial communities from Lake Michigan, USA - Sp13.BD.MM110.SD (SPAdes) (version 2) | ecosystem: Environmental > Aquatic > Freshwater > Lake | place: Lake Michigan... | reverse complement strand
AATTGCTCCAGTATTAGTACATACATAACCATTGTTTGCGCCAACAGTGCCTTCTTCAACAAAAGTAAATGCACCTGGAGTAATTTCACTATCTTCATCAGCGTCAACTGTACGAGTCAATACCCAGTTTGTAGAAACAGTACCAACAGTAGTAACTTTATAGAAACCATTCTGTAGAGCAGTTGTTTGATCTTTAACAAGAACACGCTCGCCAACAACTAGAACTCTACTATCAATAGTAATCGCAGCTTGAGTACTAGAGTTAGTAAGAGTTGCACCAACACCAGAAGTTCCGTTGGAATATGTGGCAGATAGATTACCATTTGTAGTAACGATAACTGAATCTTTAACATCAAGACCAGTTTTAACAGCATCAACATAGTTCTTAGTTGCAGCATCAGTAGACTGAGTAGGTTCAGCAACAGAAGTAATACGCTTGTTAGCAACATCAACAGAACCTGTACCAGTTGGAACTAGATTAACACTGTTGTTACCAGCTGCAGCATTAACAGTCATATTACCAGAAGTGGCAGTAATGCTAGTGGCAGTTGCAGCACCAAGAACTGGAGTAACTAGAGTAGGAGTATTAGCAAATACTAGAGCACCAGTGCCAGTCTCGTCGGAGATTACACCAGCAAGTTCAGAAGAAGTAGTTGCAGCAAATGCGCTTAGTTTGTCTGCTACATATGCAACAGTACCACCAGATCCGAATGCCACAGAAGAAGTATCTGTACCAGTGAAAGTTAATGTATTGCTTGCAGTAAGAGTTTTACCGTCAGCAATAGTTAGCGTAGATCCAGTTGCTGGAGTAGTAAGAGTAACTTTGTTAATGCTAGTTGCAGTGGCAACACCCAATACTGGAGTTACAAGAGTTGGAGTATTAGAGAATACTACAACACCAGTACCAGTTTCATCGGAGATGGCAGTAGCCAACTGAGCAGAAGTAGTAGTTAGTGTATTGTTCGCTAAGTTGATGGTCTTATTTGTAAGAGTCTGAGTAAGATCTGCTAGAACAACAGTACCAGTTGCGTCTGGAATTGTAACAGTACGATCCGCAGTTGGATCAGTTACAAAAAGTGTTGTTTCAAATGCATCAGCAGTCGCACCTTCAAAGACAATGCTACTATCTGAAACATTAACACCACTGATAGTTGGGTTAGTAAGAGTCTTATTTGTAAGAGTCTGAGTGCCATCTAAAGTAACAACAGTGTTATCAATACTAAAGTCGACTGTATTAGTTGCTGAAGTTACTGTTGAAGTAATACCAGTACCACCAGCAAATGTAATTGTATCAGTAGCTAAAGCGATTGAATCTGTACCAGTGTCACCAGCAATACCAAGTGTAGTGGTAATAGAAACAGTAGAAGCTGCAGTTAATTGACCCTGTGCATTAACAGTAAATGTAGGAATCGCAGTGGCAGATCCATAAGATCCTGCAGTTACTGCAGTATTAGTAATACGAATGGTAGATGTGTTTGCATTATCATCGTTGGTAACAGTAAGACCAGTACCAGCAGTAACTGCACCACCAATTGTATCATAGATGAATTCAGCAAGAGTTACACTATCTCCGCCAATATATGGATTATTAAGAACTAATTTACCAGTACCATTTGGAGCAAGAGTTAAATTGCCATTGGTATCAGTAGAAGATATTGTGTTACCATTTAAGTCGAGGTTATCAACTTTAAGGTTATCTAACTTGCTATTTGAGTCGGTAATTAGTGCAGATGATGCTGTCAGTGTACCACGAGTATGATCCAATAAATCAGTAAAGTACTTACCACCAATAACTATATGGTTTGCTGCATCACCTGCAGTTTCTGCACCTATACCAATGTATAGTCTATCACCACCATTAGAGTCGTTATTACCAAGTGCTGAGTATGCTAACTCACCAGCACCAAGTGTTGTTGGATTTCCTGCTGTCGACGATCTTTTTATTCTAATTATTGATGCCATCTTTTATTCTCCGTTACAGTTAATATTGGCCACCAGTTACATCTTGCGCATCAAGAGTTGTAGTGGAAGTCCATTTGTTTGTTGTTGTTTTGTAGACCAATACCGAGCCATTTATCTGGCCATTTGTAGTAACATCGACATTTGCGATTGAACCCATAGATTCTACTACGGCTGGATTAGCCAAATTAGTTGAGGTGTTGAGTACATATGTACCCTCCGACACTGCAACTGTTAATGCTTCATCAGGTGTTACGACTGCTGTGATTTCTGCCATAATTATATTTGAGTAATTTGAGGATTTACTGTTACGATCCCTTCTACCACTCTAGTTTTTGTACCAGAAGGTGAAGTGATCTCCACATCGTACAACCATCTTCCAGCAGGAATGGCTTCGGATTGATTGGGAGTTAATTGTAATCGGATTTTTCCAGTTGCAGCGTCGTAAATACTAGCTGTGAATGCATAAACTGTACTAGAAGAATAAGACTTCCTCATCTGGGAAGCAACAGTGTAGCTGGTCAAAGCAAGAGCCTGACCATTAGAAGCAGTTACAGTGATAATATTACTGTATGTCGCTCCAGCGTCCACATAAAGATTGCTAATAGTTGCCATTCTGGAATCCGATAAAATTTGTATACTTCTTATTTATAATACCAGAGACTGCAACTAAAAAACCCTCCAGAAGGAGGGTTTGGATATTTAATCTATTTCTATCCAGCTTGTAGTTTCTTCGTCCCAAACATGAGAGGTAAGCACACCACTAGGATATGGAACAGGTGCTTTCCAGTCCATAATTGTTTCATCTAATACCCAAGATGGATATGGTTTTCGATAGAGAAATGCATCTTTTTCTGCATCATATGTACCACCAATTACAGCATAATTCCATCTTAGTGCTTTAGATTGATCTACTGCTAAATTTGCATCATTATAATTTTGTCCCGCAGTTTCTGGTTGCGGTTGAGGTGTATAATACTTGCCATGATGAGTATTATACGAAGTTTGAACCCAGAAACCACTATCAGGTAATGTATTAATAAAGTCTTGTTCAGCTTTAATTACATTTTCTACCTTTTTAGTTATAGCATTTACTTTTGCATAGTGTGCCATAAATTATCCTTAAGCTATGTAAGTGCCAGCAGTAGTAAATACGTGAAACGTATTTCCTCCTGAGTTTGTTATCGAACCACCAGAGGCTCGTGTGGCTCCAGTGTATTTAATAGCAACTATACCTTGATTACCACCATTTGAGTTACCACCACCTGGATTTTGCCCTTGGCTTGAATTACCACCATTACCATAGTTACCATTACCAGCACCAGCAGGACCAGAACCACCACGTCCACCGCCACCGCCACCAGCACCAAACTGTGTAGAAGTACCTGTAGTAGAAACTGTTTTACCAGCACCACCTGTTTGACTACTAGATGCACCACCCGCACCGCCACCACCATGACAGTTTGATTGATTTCCACCAGATGAGTTATTACCAAAACCATATGTTCCAGAATCGCCAGCTTGAGATGTTTGTTGCTGAGTCGCAGTCCCTCCAGCCGTACCACCTGCAGAACCACCTGGAGAACCACCACCATGATTTCCTGCTCCACCACCAAGTGCAGTTAATGGACCAAATACAGTGTTTCCGCCATTGCTGCCAGTTCCACCCCAATTGCTCGATCCACCACCACCACCACCAATGGTAACTCCATACGATGAACCAGTTCCAAGTGAATAGCTTGTTATATACACCATCCCGCCACCACCGCCACCACCGCATGCATTACCACCGCCACCACCGCCACCACAGAGCATAACTTCTGCTGAGTATGGTGCATTGTCAGCAAAGAGAACCCATGAACCAGAAACATTATCATACCATTCTGGTGCATTTCTTGTGCTATTAAATCTGATCATCCCCTGCACACCAGATGGTCTGTTTGCAGTTGTATCAGTAGGCAGTGTTACTGCTTGAGTTCCTAGTATTGTACTTGGCATTACTTAATCCCCTTTAATTTCTTTACTTCGTTATTTAGTTCTTTGATCGCTTCTATAAGAAGCGGAACAAGTTTCTCATATTGAACAGTTTTGTAGTCCTCTCCACTACGGGAGATAACAGCATTTTCAAAAAGCATCATATCAAACGGAGCAGGTTTAACTGCTTCGGGTAATATTGCTTCCACATCGGCAGCAAGAACCCCGACTTGTTTTTCTTTTCTAAATCCAAATGACTCTGCCAAACTATTTGGCTCGTATGTAACTCCACGAAGAGTCATAACTTTGTCTAGTGCATTTGGAATTAATACAATATTTTCTTTAAGTCTCTCGTCTGAATAGAACGAGGTAATCTCATCTGTTGCAACAATGCTACCAGCAACACCAGTCGCTGCAACTCCGATACCAAGTGAACCAAATCTTATATTAGAAGATGTTGCTGTATCTTGTGGAGTTGAAAGAGTAATAACACCAGAAGTATTAGTTACTGAAATTCTATTTGCAGTTCCAGTCAGCGTAGTACTAACATAAGCACCAGCAGATGTACCGACCAGTAAACTACCACTAACTGGGGTATCGGTAATACCAGTTCCACCAGCAGTAATGGGCAGAGTTCCCGTGCTTAAAGCATAAGAACTGTTGGCAAAAACTGCTCCACCAGAAGTAAACGATGTTAGTCCAGTTCCACCATGAGTTGTAGCAATTGTAGTTGCATTCCATGTTCCAGTCGTAACTGTACCTAGAGTAACAAGATTAGAATTACCTGTATACGATGCCTCTAATTTATCAGTGTTTAGATTGATAAAGTTAGTATCAATTTCGGCATTTGTTAGAGGGAGATTTTTCCTAGTGACACCACCTGTGCCAGTAGTTCCTGTTTCTCTAGTTGTAATCGAAGCCATTTATGGTTGTTCCTATGGTTTACAAGTTATTTATTATTTAGGAAGACCTACGATTAGGTCTCCTGAATATGATTCTATCGCAGTTTTTATATCTAAATCTTCTATATCTACAAAAAACCTTATCATTAATGCTGGGGTTTCTCCATAGTTAAACACATTATGATAATGATACGAGTTAAAAATATAGGGAGTTCCTAATACATATTTAGAATCATATGAACGCAAAGAATTTTTGGTAAAATCTGAGGTTCTATACTGAGCATAGTCTATAACAGAATATTTAAAATCTGTTGGAATACTAATAGGAAGTTGTACTATTAAAAGGGAATCTGGTTGATCAAATTCTAACGAATGACTATGCCAACCTATGGTCACATTGGATTCAACTTCTTCTATTCTAGCAAGGCATTTACCACCACCCAATAAATGTAAAACTTCATATGTATACGGTAGATACTCAGATAATCCTGTCTTTATATATTTACCATAGTTATTTTTTAGTTCACCTTTACTAGAACTTTCCAAAGGGTCGCAAAAAATATCTCCATTAACACTGTATAAAGCCAGACTATTCCATCCAGAATAGTAGTTATGTTTCTCCTGACTAGTTGGAGAATATTGCATAAGAGGATACGGCATCGCTCTTATTTCTTCTTCTATTCTTTTATAGTCGTATTTAAAAAGCAAGGGAAGGTGAGGTATGCTCTTGACTTTCTCTAATAATGTTTTCATAAAAAGTTCTTACTTTATAAAATGAATCGTATTTTGTAGAAAAGGTTCTTCTGTAAGAATTAGCCTGTTCTTTAAACTGTTCTATAATATCATCGGTTATTTCAAGATTAAGATCTTCAGCAACAGATGTTAAAAATTGTGTATACTCATCCTCAAAAACTACAACACATGCTTTAAAAATATAACTAAAATCCATGGAAACATTAGTAAAAGGAAGATTGTATAATCTATAGTCTATAACTTCCTTTCTTTGCCCAGAAATCAATTCATACATTTCATCGTTTAATTGTTTCATGGCTAGTACGTATTTATTAGATGAAGGCTCATTTATTTTATCGTAGAGTCTTCTAAAAAACAAAGAAGGTTTTTCTAAGTTTCCGATATCAATATTATGTTTAATGATATTGTTTGTAAAATTTATTAAAGACACATTGTCAAGAATCCAGTAATTCATAAAGAAAAATTCTGTGTACTCTTTTCTGGTGTATCCATCTGCTTCTACAACAAATTCTACATCTGAAATATATTTTGGATCATCAGTTATATAATACTCAGAAAATGTAGTCACATCGTCTAAAGTATAGGTATTCATTTTAGATTTACCCATACAAATTTTTTCAGTTTTAATATTAAACTTTTTTTGATATTCTGGATTAGCTGCAGGAGAATCGGGTAATAGCAACCACAAATATCTTTCTAAAGAATATCCATGTTCATATTGAATATCTACCTCATCATAAAAGTCATCTTTAGTGTGACCTGGAAGACCCATAATCATTTCAAAATCTGATCTAACATCATATGTTTTAAATAAGTATTTTGCAAATTCAAAATCTTCATTACGAGGGATATCAGTTCTTTTAATATTTTTAAGAACCTTGTCACTTAAAGACTGTAAACTTAACTTATATCTGTTAACTAACTTTCCTCTTACTAATGGTTCTACTGTAGCCCATCTTCTTTCTTGTTTTGATTTTGTAAATCCATATATTTCAACTAAATGTGGTATCTCAAAAACTCGTTTCATTTCTTCTAGATACTTTGAAACATCTTCATCTTCTTTGTAAATACCATAATTTGCGTCTAATAAAGCAACTTGCTGAATTCCTGCTTGGGGTATCCAATCTAAATCTTCAAGAATGTGCTCCATAGGTTTTCTAATAACCTTGCCACCGATGCCACCACCCCATTCACAGAACACACATTCGTAAGGACAACCACGAGTTAACTCCAGTGGAAGAACTAAATCAATATTTCTATCCATGGCAATATCTTTACACTTGAATAGTATATCTTCGTTTCCCTTTATTAATCCTCCAGGGAATTCAAAATCAATTTTACTCGGAGATGGTCCACGACCAAATCTAGAAATTGCAAATCTAACTTCTTTCCAGTTTAAAGAATCTTCAACTAGTTGGTTTAACATATCTGTAATAAACCACTCACCATAACTGGTAGGTTCACAGATAGCATCAATAAACTTGTTTTTAATAAACCACCCTAAATCATTATGAGTAATATTAAGATGTGGACCACCAAGTACAATTATTCTGTTCGGTTTTCTTTTCTTTAACTCTTGGGCGATATCCATAATCGCCATGTGACTCCAAAGATAACTGGAAAATGCATAAACATCAGAATCTTGTTTATCATAGTAATCTACAATTTTGTCAAATGTCCACCCTTCTAAGTTAAGGATGGGTTCATTCCAAACAACTTCATCTGCATACAGTCCATTTTTTCTGTAGTAGTTCTTAAAGTTTAACCAAATAATTGGTAACCTTTGAAGAGGGATACGAAGATCGATATTAAGAAAAGAGATTTTTATGGATCTTTTGGCTTGCTTCAACATAATCTTGTTCACTGTTAATTTTTATAATTCGTGGAGCCAACTGTTTCATATGTGAACAGTGCTCTTCTACCATATCGTGTTTCTTTAAATCTTTAATCGTTTTCTTACATCCATTGCAAATAGCAAACATTGGACAACCGATGCATTCATCCTTTAAAGAATATAACTCTGGAGCATCTTGCAGTGGAGTTATAAAACCACCCTCTTTAACTTCTTTTACAAAGCTAATTGGATATTCTTTATCATCGCCCATGGCTCCACAAGAGTAGTAATCACCTTCTGGATTCAGTGCTCTAATATGATCATCACAATTTCTTGCTTGGGGACATACATTGGCAATATTATTCAAACGACTCATCATCTGTTTAGTATTAAATTCCCACTCCCACAAACCCTGTTCGTGGATTTTTACATATGTTTCGTATATTTTACTCAGACGATAAGGTTTATCTTGATCACCAGAAGCCATTGCATAATTTAATTTACATTGCACATTCATTTTCTTGGCTAACTCAACATGTTTAATCGCATGCTGTTCATTTTCTTCAGAGATAACTGTAATAAAACCTGGACGATATCCAACTTGTTTTAAGAATAAATCGCTAACATCCCAAAAATCTTTTTCAGTATAGACTCGGTTCTCATTAATCTTACGACCAAATCCATATTGAAAACTTGTAGTAACACCAACTCTTGGGTGATTAAACAAAGGAGTCCACATTTCTGGTTTCTTATAGAATGCCCAAAGATTGGTGGTTAAACTAAGTTGTGTTATTAATTTATGCTTATCAATATAATCAAGTATGGTAAAATAATACTCGGGTTTCATCATTAGTGGATCACCACCATTGACGATAATTGTGTTTGTATTGGGGAATCTTTTTAAGAAATCAAATATGTGCTGATGATCAAGAGTGCTGGCTTTGTCTTCTACTAACTTGGTCGAGGAACAGAACGAGCATTTAAAATTACATAACTCAGTGGGTTTAATTATAAGTTCCATTTTTCACTTTATACTCATTAAGCCATAATGTATTGTTTTTATTTTTTAAAATTTGATTCCAGAAAATTGGATTGATTGAATCAAAATTAGAAAGGTTGGGAAATACTAACTGAAGTTTTATCGCCCTAGCTGGATCGAGCATATAGTTTTTAATAAAGTCTTCTTTATTTAAACTAGAAAGATCTTCCCAGAACTCTTCATAATCTGCACAATCATTAATAACAGTAAAATAGTGAGTCATAAAATCAAACCCAAATTTTTCCTGTAGTATTGGTAATATATTATTTGCAATAACAGTATCAACTTTAAACTGAGAAACAAATGATTCTATAAAATCTTCATTAGTTAAATTTGCAATTGTAAATTCTTCATCTGAAAGTAGTGCTGGCAAATTCTGCTCCGCATCCCTTTCCCAAAACCCAGGAGATCCATCATATATTTTTGTGGCACGATCCACACAAAAATTAAATGCATCTTCATTACCTCTAACTGAATTAGCAAAAGCGATCTCAATTCTAGTTTCAGTCAATAATGACGAGAAGGTAGAAGAAGTGTCAGTTCCAGTTAGTGTTTTTGGTAAGTTAACAAACTCTACATCTCTAATTGCAAATGTACCAATTCTATAATTTTCTTTAAGCATATCAAATGTGTATAACTCTTTAACAGCAGATTCTTCTAAGACACCATTAAAGAAGTATGAATAAACATACATAAAATTATTAATGTCGCAGTAAATTACAGTTTTTACATCTGAGTATTCTTGGTGAATATTATTGAATAGTTCGTCAAGTTGCTCGTCATCGATCTCTTTATATGAATGTAAAATGTCATATGTTAGATGAAGCATTGGATCTTGAATCTTTGGATGTGAACCTATCCAAACTTGTTTGCAAGTTTCAACAACACTATTTGTAGTTGATAGGTAACAATTATCGAATAGGTATATCATGCTATTAAACGCAACTGTGTAATGTTTGATTGTGGTAATTTAAGTAGCCATCTAAGTAACCAAGTGTCTACTTTATCATTGGATACTAGTAATAAAAATTGTGGATCTTTTAATAGTTCTTCAGTGACACCAGTTTCAAAAAATTGTAAAATTAAAGGATCTGTAAATAAAGCCAATTCTTTTCTCATTTCCATGTATAAATCTCTCATGGAAATAACTGTTCTAAATTGTTGATTAAATGGATCGGTTGCCCATCCATTTTCTTTTCTTGAAAGATAACTTGCCTGTGCTTCATCAAAGAATGAATACACGTGACGATTAATAAGATCTGTTGCAATATCGATATGTTTATTTGGGACACCACATTTTCTGTTGACTATTTTCCATTCAATACCAGCGTTTTCCCAAGTCCAATATTCAGACATTGGAAATTTATTAACTGTAGATGCTGAGGTTAAAGCAATAAACTTATCGCCGAGATTGCTAATAATTTGTTTGTTGCTAGAATCAATTAACTTTGACTTAATCTTTAAACGAACACCAAAAAGTTTTGCAAGTTCAAGGAACAAAGATTCGTCAAAATTAAAAATATGTGATTTAATTTTTGCAGTAAAAAACTTGATTAGTGTTTCATCATCACAGTAAATTATAAACTTTTCTTTATTACTACAAACTGGTTCAACCAGATTACTTTTAATAAAATCTTCATAGGTAGCAAATCTAGCAAAACATTGTTTTACAAATACATTGTTATAATAAAAACTATTTTCAATACCAACACCTAGAATGTTGTGTTTCTGCCCCACTACGATATAATCAGTAGATGGATCAAACATTGCGTCTGGATAAACATAGCAAGAATTATAGAGATGTAGCATTTGTCTCTTCGTAGATAGATTTAAATTGTTCAGTAGTTAATGGTGTTTCTAACATCATTCTTAACAAAGGAAAAATAATGCATCCTTCTGTTATATGAGACATGAGTGTTTTACCTGAATAGATTGGTCTGTCAAAATAAAACTCAAAATAGTTTATGTCATCAAACTTTGGAATAGAAGCATAGTAATGTGAATTGAAAGTCTCATTTGAAAATAAATTTACAAATGTTTTTCCCACTTCTTGTTTTTCAATTACAATGTTCGTTGTGATAAAATCACCCATTTCTTTTTTATATGCAGTTAAATTTTTAATTGCATACAATAGGGTTCCATCTAAAATTTCACAAAGTGTTTTAACTAATTGTGTGTTTTCCAAAACAAAGTCTTGAATTTGAGAATTAGTTAAAATACTCTTTTGTAAATACTCTGTGTCTAATTTTGATTCGTCAACCAAATATAAATTATATCCTCTTTGGTAAAATATAATTTTGATAACAGTTGCTAATAACTGCTCAATATTTGCAGTGGAGTTGTGTTTAATATACTCACACAGTAATTCGTTTTTCTCATCAATAGAAATATCTGTGAAATCAACATTAACAGTTTTGTACTTTAAATTGCTAAAATAGGTAATAAAGTTTTTACCTTTAATAGTAGAGTCCTTGTAGTTAACCTCTGGTGAATCAATCTCACCAGTAATAATCTTTTTTAATATATCAGAATCAAATGGAGCAATATACATTACAAACTACCGTGACAAGAACCATGACAGTTACTATGGCAATAAAACTCTTCAATAAGAACAGTATTTGTTCTATTACTATTAATAGCAGTAGATAACGAAGCCACAAATGAATCTAATGCTGCAGCATTAATAGGTGTACCTGCTACAGCATCACCAGCTGCACCAGTAATATTAGCATATGTATTATTTAAATTAGTAATATTTGTTTCATCAGACTGAAGTGCAGATCTAACATCACCTTGATTTTGATACCACTTTTGTAAACGAACGCTTCTAATTCTAGATAATAAAGTAGCATATACTCTAAAATTTGTTGTGATAGTAGAAGCAGTTACATTAGTATCTGATATATCGGCTTCTAATGTTTGAGAATAACCACTAGCATTACCACCAGTAATATCTGTTTGAAATGGTTGGCTGTGAGTTCCCCACACAATACCAGTATTATATGTGCTCGACAACGCTGCCATCGAAGCAACGATGTTTGCCTTTGTTATACTATCGCCAGCTGTTGTCATTCTTTAACCTTTGCATTAGTGTTTTTGGTGCTGCACAGATATCTCCCTGCCACTTCAATTGATGGCAGTCGCTATTACAGATATCAAATACATCACAGGTATAGCAACGAGAGTCTCTTTCTATCTCGCATGTAATGTTATTTATTCTTCCTCTGGCAGAGAGTAGAGTTCTAATGGGCTGAGATATATCTCCAAATCCATTACCAACTGCAGCGTTAGGACATCCAGCCACAGTTCCATCGGCATTAATCGTGAAGATTTTTTGCTCACAATCTCTGCATCGAACCCCACCATGTATTCCCTTAGTTATAGAGGAATACACACCTTCCAAGAGGACATCTTTATATTTAGGTTTTATTGTCTGATAGGTTTCATGCATTCTAACGAACCAGTCGTCTTGATCTTTATTTGCAGGAAATATATGGGTGTTTACCAGAGCCGAACCATCATGAGTTAGTCGTTCAAACTGCACCCAATTAACACCAAGAGTATTGAGCCATAGAACTAACTCAGTGGTATCCATCTGCATTAGTTGTTTGTTAAGACTAATATTCAGTGTGATATTATGCCCAGCATCTACTACAGTTTGAAGATTCTTTCTCCAAAGGTTTTCTTGTTTATCATTTTCAAAACGAATACCTTTATCCCACGAAGTGCAGAATCCATTTTTAAGAACAGTTTTGAAAAACTGCATATGATCTTCAGTTAGATTAAAACATAGATTTGTAGAGCAAGACCAGTTAAGATTCGGGAATAATT
>Ga0209768_10002156_pt1 | contig 12297 bp, 10 predicted proteins | sample LauGreSBDMM110SD_3_FD_187564 | JGI IMG/M metagenome (GOLD analysis project Ga0209768, IMG submission 187564) | Freshwater lake microbial communities from Lake Michigan, USA - Sp13.BD.MM110.SD (SPAdes) (version 2) | ecosystem: Environmental > Aquatic > Freshwater > Lake | place: Lake Michigan... | reverse complement strand
GCAAGGTGTGCAGATCGACAAAGTTGTTGTAGGTTCAGGCAGTTCCGGCACGCATGGCGGCTTGCTGGCGGGTTTTTTGGGCAACCATATTTCTATTCCTATCATCGGCATCGGTGTCAGCCGCGACCCGGTGGACCAGGACCCCTTGGTCCACAAGGAAGCCCAGGCCGTGGCCGACCTGCTGGGTCTGAACATCACGGTGCCGCGTGAGGCGGTGTTGAGTTTCGGTAACTGGTGGCGCCCCAAGTACTCGGTGCCTAACGCAGCCATGGTTGAGGCCGTGCAGATGCTCGCGCGCACCGAGGCGATTTTGCTGGACCCGGTCTACACCGGAAAAATCATGGCCGGCTTGATCGGTCTGGCGCGTCAGGGCTACTTCAAGCCGGACGAAAAAGTACTGTTTTTGCACACGGGGGGCGCAACTTCGCTGCACGCTTTTGAGCCAACGGTGCTGGGCCTGACAGTCTTGCCTGCTTGAAACCGGAGCTACCGGTCGCGGCGAGAAGCCCGGTTTAGCCGGGTTTAACTGGCTTCGCCGCGTCGGGCTCTGGCCCGGGCCAGCGCAGCTTCGATGACGGTGCGCTTGGCGTCCAGCTCTGCGGGCTCGGTAGGCTTGGTGTGCGTCGCCAGGTCTGCCAGTTTGGTTTCGGCTTTTTTTTCCAGCCGCCTGGCCTTGGCCAGAGGCTCTTTTGCCAGCCGGATCTGGTGAACCGCATAGCGCTCTCGCGCTGCGTCTGCTTGAGGCGCTGACCATGCGCTCCAGCCGGTTTGCACGCCGCTGACATGAACCAGGCTGATGCAGTCAACAGGACATACGGGCAGACACAGCTCGCAACCTGTGCAGTGCAGCTCGATCACGCTGTGCATGCGCTTGTTGCTGCCCACAATGGCGTCGGTGGGGCACACCGGCAAACACAGGGTGCAACCAATGCACCAGGCTTCATCGATGACGGCCACGGTGCGTGGCCCTTCTAAGCCGAGCGTCTCATCCAGTTCAATGGCAGGCCGCCCGGTCAGTTGGGCCAGGCGCTCTATGCCTTCAGCGCCGCCGGGCGGGCATCTGTTGATATCTGCTTCGCCTTGGGCCATGGCCTGGGCGTAGCCGGCACAGTCCGGGTAGCCGCAGCGTGTGCATTGGGTTTGCGGCAGAGCATCATTGAGCCGATCCGCCATGCTTTGCAATGACATGTTGCGCTCGCTCATGCCAAACCTATTTGTATGGCGCCGCGAAAACTTACTTGCGTGTGGCCGGCTTGGCTTTGACCGCGGCCTTTGGCTTGGCCCGCGTCACGGATTTGACTGCCGGCTTGGCAGTTGCTGCTGACGTGGCCATCGGCTTGTTGCTAGACAGGATAAACGCCTTGACTGCCGGGTAAGCACTTTCGCGCCAGCGGCGGCCGCTGAAGATGCCGTAGTGCCCCGCGCCCTTGACTTCAAGGTGCTTTTGTCTGGCTTTGGGAATGCCTGTGCACAGTCCGTGGGCAGCTTGTGTTTGGCCGGAACCCGAGATGTCGTCAAGCTCGCCTTCGATAGTCAAATGCGCCGTGGTTCGGATGTCTTGCGGGCGCACACGTTCGAGCTGACCTTGCGGGTTGCGAACATCCCAGGTGCCATGCACAAGCTTGAAGTCTTGGAACACGGTTTTGATGGTGTCCAGGTAGTAATCGGCGTCCATGTCGAGCACGGCGTTGTACTCGTCATAAAAGTTGCGGTGCGCCTCGGCACTGGCGTCGTCGCCTTTGAGCAGGTCTTTGAAGTAGTCGAAATGGCTTTTGGCGTGCCGGTCAGGGTTCATGGCGACAAAGCCAGTGTGCTGTAAAAAACCGGGGTAAACGCGCCGGCCAGCACCCGGGAAGTTACTCGGTACGCGAAAAATCACGTTGTTCTCGAACCAGCTGTAACTCTTATTCATGGCCAGGTTGTTGACCGCCGTCGGCGACTTGCGTGCGTCAATGGGGCCGCCCATCATGGTCATGCTCAAGGGGGTTGTTTCACCCCGGCTGGCCATCAGCGAAACGGCCGCCAGTACGGGCACCGTCGGCTGGCACACACTGATCACGTGGCAATTGCCGTAGGTGCCTTGCAGGTGGCGAATGAATTCCTGCACGTAATTGACATAGTCGTCGAGGTCGAATTTGCCTTCAGACAAAGGGACGATGCGGGCATTTTTCCAGTCGGTGATGTAGACCTTGTGGTCTTTGAGCATGGTCTTGACTGTGTCGCGCAGCAAAGTGGCGTAATGGCCTGACAGGGGGGCCACAATCAACACCACGGGTTGCGATTTCAGGCGCGTCAAGGTGGCCGGGTCGTCGGTGAAGCGCTTAAAACGGCGCAGTTCGCAAAAAGGCTTGTCCAGGTCTATGTGCTCGTGGATGACCACGCTGGTGCCGTCGACGTCTACCGTGTTCAGTCCAAAGCTGGGTTTTTCGTAGTCTTTGCCAAGGCGGTAGAGCAGGCTGTAGCCGGCAGCAACACGCTGGGCTAAAGGACTCTGACCCGCCGGCGTCAGGGGGTTGCTGTAAAGCTTGGCTGCGGCCTGCGCAAAATCAACGAAAGGTTCCATCATGGTGCGCTGGGTTTCGTAAATTTGATAAAGCATGGCTTAACCCTTAAAAGATGCGTCAGGTGACAATGTTGCAATGCAATATAACAGCAGCAGCGCTTTGAAATACGAGCTAAAACACTAATCCGCTGCCCAGTGCCCCTGTAGGCGTTAATTTAGTGCAAGTTGCGCTAGTACGCCAGAGGAGAATTTGCCTCTTTCGGGCTCACGCCAGCCAGATTGCTGGTGATATTTAAAGGTTTGAACCGACATGGCCCAAAGTATGGACCGCCTTGCGACTTTGCAATGGCGAAAACTAAAAGCCTCCGACCCTATGCCTGTGCTCTTTCTGGGGCATGGCAGCCCCATGAACGCGATCACCGACAACGAATACCGCCGCAGCTGGCAGGCGCTGGGCGCACGCTTCGGCTCGGACTGGCCCTTGCCTCAGCTTGTTTTGTGTATTTCTGCCCATTGGCTGACCGAGGGCTGGTGGCTGACCGCCATGGCGCAACCCAAGACGATCCATGATTTCGGCGGTTTTCCCCAAGAGCTGTTTGACCAGCAATACCCCGCGCCGGGTGACCAGGATGCCGCCGCTGAGATCAGTCTGGCGGTGCGCCAGCGGGCTTCGGCACCTTTGGGCCTGGACACCAGTTGGGGCCTGGACCACGGCGCCTGGTCGGTGCTCAAGCCCATGTTTACAGCAGCGGACATCCCCGTGGTGCAGCTGAGCATGGACTACAGCCGGGCCCCTTCAGAGCACTATGCGTTGGCCGGCCAGCTCAAGGCCTTGCGCCAGCGCGGCGTGCTGATTGTGGCCAGCGGCAACGTGGTGCACAACCTGCAGCTGGCGCAGCGCGGTGCGGCGGGCAACCAGGCGTACGACTGGGCGTTGGAGTTTGACCAGACCGTTGCCGGACAGCTTCAGCAGGGGCAGCTGGATGCGCTGCAGAATTTTCAAAAGCTGGGCAGTCTGGCCAGCATGGCGCACCCCAGCCACGAGCACTTTTTACCCTTGTTGTATGCGGCCGGCGCAGTAGCGCCCGGCGAACAGCCTGAATTTTTTAATACCAGTTTTCAGCTGGCATCGATCTCGATGCGGTCCATGCTGTGGGGCGGCCGCTGAGCGGCCCGGCCCTTACATGACCTTGGCAATCGCGGCGCAGACGTAGTCGATATTTTTGCTGTTGAGCGCGGCCACGCACATGCGACCTGTGTCCGTGCCGTAAACACCGAATTCAGAGCGCAGGCGAATCATCTGGTCTTTGGTGAGGCCCGAGTAGCTGAACATGCCGATTTGCGTGGTGATAAAGCTCATGTCCTGCTTGACGCCGGCGGCCTTGAGTTTTTCAACCAACAAGGAGCGCGTCTGCTTGATGCGAACGCGCATTTCGGCGAGTTCGGTTTCCCAGAGCGCGCGCAGATCAGGCGTGTTGAGCACGGCAGCAACCACGGCACCGCCGTGAATGGGCGGGTTGCTGTAGTTGGTGCGGATGGCGATTTTCAGCTGGCTGAGCACGCGCTCGGCTTCTTCTTTGCTTTGGCACAGCACGCTGAGGGCGCCCACACGCTCGCCGTACAGGCTGAAGCTTTTGGAAAATGACGTGGAGACAAAAAAGTTCAGGCCGGCAGCGACAAACTTGCCGATCACGGCGCCGTCTTCGGCAATGCCGTGGCCAAAGCCTTGGTAGGCCATGTCTAAAAAGGCAACCAAATCACCCGATTTGACGGCGGCAATCACCTGATCCCATTGGGCGGCGGTGATGTCGTAGCCGGTCGGGTTGTGGCAACAGGCATGAAGCACCATGACGGTGCCGGGCGCTGCAGCCTTGATGCTGGCCAGCATGCCTTCAAAATTGATGTCGCGCTTGGCTGCGTCGTAGTAGGGGTAGGTCTGTACCTCGAAGCCGGCGTTGGTGAACAAGGCGCGGTGGTTTTCCCAGCTCGGGTCGCTGATCATCACCTTGGCGTTCGGGTTCAGGCGATTGAGGAAGTCGGCCCCGACCTTCAGGCCGCCGGTGCCGCCAATGGCTTGGATGGTGGCCACACGGGCAGACTTGACGGCGTCGCTGTCGGCACCAAATACCAGGCTCTTGACAGCGGCGTCATAAGCCGCAATGCCATCGATGGGCAGATAGCCGCGTGCCGTAGGCGCGTTCGCCATGGTTTTTTCGGCAGCGCGAACACACTGCAGCAATGGCAACTTGCCGCTGTCGTCGTAATAGACACCGACGCCAAGATTGACCTTGCTGGGATTGCTGTCGGCATTGAACTGCTCGATCAGACCCAGGATGGGGTCGCGAGGGGCCATTTCGACGGCGGTGAACATGGACATGAAAATCTTTCAAAAAGAGGCAATAAATGCAAGGTTGGCAAAGTGAGCAGCCTGGGCTGGGCGCTTTGGCGACGGGCTGTGCTCCAACGACTTTCACAGCGGGGGCTGTAATGTCGTATTCTGTTCAGTTGTCCGCAATTTTAGCGGGCCTGAAATGAGGTCTATGCAAGAAGTCAGACAAGCGCTCAGCCCAGTGCCAGATGCACAGGGCGAAGCCCTGCCGGGTCGCTTTGTGCGTTACCCGGGCTCGCCCTTTGAGCTGTTCATGCCCTACGAGCCGGCCGGGGATCAACCCACGGCGATTGAGCAGTTGATCGAAGGCATTAACGACGGTGAAGTTTTTCAGACCCTGTTGGGCGTGACCGGCTCGGGCAAAACTTTCACCATGGCCAATGTGATTGCCCGCCTGGGCCGTCCGGCCATTGTGTTTGCGCCCAACAAGACGCTGGCAGCGCAGCTGTACAGCGAGTTCAGGGAGTTTTTTCCGAAGAACGCTGTCGAGTATTTCGTCAGTTACTACGACTATTACCAGCCTGAGGCCTATGTGCCGCAGCGCGACCTGTTCATCGAAAAAGACTCGGCCATCAACGAGCACATCGAGCAAATGCGGCTGTCGGCGACCAAGAGCGTGCTGGAGCGGCGCGACACCATCATCGTGGCCACCGTCAGCGCGATCTACGGCATTGGCGCCCCCGAGGACTACACGCAGATGCGGTTTATTGCCCGCGTTGGCGACAAGATGGGCCAGCGCGACGTGATCGCCCGCCTGATCCGCATGCAGTACAGCCGCAATGAGCAGGACTTTGCGCGCGGTACTTTCCGCGTGCGCGGCGACGTGATTGACGTCTTTCCGGCCGAGCATTCCGAACTGGCTATTCGCGTGGAGTTGTTTGACGATGAGATCGAGTCGCTGCAGCTGTTTGACCCGTTGACCGGCCGTATCCGCCAAAAAGTGCCGCGCTTTGTGATTTATCCGAAAAGCCATTACGTGACCCCGCGCGACAAAGTGATGATTGCGGTGGAAACCATCAAGCTTGAGCTGGTCGAGCGCGTCAAGCAGTTCATCAGTGAGGGCAAGCTGGTTGAGGCGCAACGCATCGAGCAGCGCACCCGATTTGATCTGGAAATGCTCAGCGAAATCGGTCACTGCAAAGGCATTGAAAACTACTCCCGGCATTTGAGCGGCGCACCGCCGGGCTCAGCGCCGTCGACCCTGTGCGACTACCTGCCCAAGGACGCGGTGATGTTCCTTGACGAAAGCCACGTCATGATCGGCCAGCTCAACGCCATGTACAACGGCGACCGGGCGCGCAAGACCACCTTGGTGGCCTATGGTTTTCGCTTGCCCAGCGCGCTGGACAACCGGCCGCTCAAGTTTGAAGAGTTTGAGGCCAAGATGCGGCAAGCGGTGTTTGTATCGGCCACGCCGGCCGTCTACGAGATCGCCCACGCCGGGCGCGTTGTTGAGCAAGTGGTGCGGCCCACCGGTCTGGTTGACCCCCAGGTCGAGGTGCGGCCGGCGACCCATCAGGTTGACGATGTGCTGCAGGAAATCCGCATCCGCGTTGACAAAAATGAGCGCGTGCTGATCACCACGCTCACCAAACGCATGGCCGAGCAGCTGACCGATTACCTGACCGACAACGGCGTAAAAGTGCGCTATTTGCACAGCGACGTGGACACGGTAGAGCGGGTTGAAATTTTGCGCGACCTTCGACTGGGCGCCTTTGATGTGCTGGTCGGTATCAATTTGCTGCGCGAAGGTCTCGACATTCCCGAAGTCAGCCTGGTCGCCATCCTGGATGCTGACAAAGAGGGCTTTTTGCGCGCTGAGCGCAGCTTGATCCAGACCATCGGCAGGGCGGCCCGTAACCTCAACGGGCGGGCGATTTTGTATGCTGACCGCGTCACGGACTCGATGAAAAAAGCCATGGGTGAGACCGAACGCCGTCGCAACAAGCAAATTGCTTTTAATGTGACCCATGACATCACACCGCGCAGCGTGGTCAAGCGCATCAAAGACCTGATTGACGGCGTTTACAGTGAAAAATCGGGCAAAGAGGCGCAAAAACTGGAGCTGCAAAAAGCGCAGGTCGAGGACATGAGCGAAAAAGATATCGCCCGTGAGATCAAACGCCTGGAAAAGGAAATGATTGATCACGCTAAAAACCTTGAGTTCGAAAAGGCGGCGCGCGTGCGTGACCAGTTGAGCCAGCTTAAAGCCCGGGCTTTTGGGGCGGCCGGGACCGACCACATTTCTTCGCCCCCTTGAGCGGCAAATTTCGGGTAAACCCTTAAATACCCCCATGCCTTGAAAGGTCGACTAAATCGCTAGGCTTTTGCTCTATACTTGACCAATTCAGTCGAGATCAATCCCCACAAGGCTGTTTCGCTGACCGCTTTTGAGCCGCTCAAAAGGGTAGATTCTTCGAAACCTGGACCCCCAAAAGTTGTCAGGGTTGACGGAAAACGGTAGTAAAGCAATTATTTTTTAAGGAATCTTGAAATGCGCCTCACAACCAAAGGCCGCTTTGCGGTCACTGCCATGATTGACTTGGCCTTGCGCCAGAACAACGGTCCCGTGACGCTGGCTGCCATCAGCCAACGGCAGCAAATTTCTTTGTCTTATCTGGAACAGTTGTTCGGCAAGCTGCGCCGCCATGAACTGGTGGAGTCCACCCGCGGTCCAGGTGGCGGCTATTCACTGGGCAGAAAAGCTGCTCAGATTACTGTTGCAGACATCATTTTGTCGGTGGACGAGCCCATTGATGCCACCCACTGCGGCGGCAAAGAGAACTGCATGGGCGAAGCCGGTCGCTGCATGACACACGAGTTATGGGCTTCACTGAACAACCGCATGGTTGATTTTCTGGCCTCTGTGACGTTGCAAAAACTTGTAGACGACCAATTGGCCAAAGGCCTTGTCGTTGAAAGCAGCCCGCAAATCAAAAAGGCTATCTTCAGCTCGCCCATCGTCAAAACTGTTCGGGTGACCGGGCCCAATTCAGTTTTTGCACTTGGCAAAGCTTTTTCTAAAAGCTGAGCAAATTCGTTTCGCCTGATTTTTCATTAACCGTTATTTAAGAGCAGCCATGGACACGCCCCACTTTCCCATTTACATGGACTACAGCGCCACCAACCCCTGCGACCCGCGGGTGGTTGACGCCATGATTCCCTGGTTGCGCGAGCATTTCGGCAATCCGGCATCGCGCAGTCATGCCTGGGGTTGGGAGGCCGAGGCTGCTGTCGAAAAAGCGCGTGAAAATGTCGCCTCACTCATTGGCGCCGACCCACGCGAAATAGTCTGGACCAGCGGCGCGACCGAGTCCAACAACCTCGCAATCAAAGGCGCGGCGAATTTCTATAAGTCCAAGGGCAAGCACCTGATCACGGTAAAAACCGAGCACAAAGCCGTGCTCGACACCTGCCGCGAACTCGAGCGTCAGGGTTTCGAAGTGACTTACATGGACGTGCAGGCTGATGGCTTGCTCGACTTGGACGCGCTCAAGGCCGCCATTCGTCCCGACACCATCATTGTCAGCGTCATGTTTGTCAACAATGAGATTGGCGTTGTCCAAGACATCCCGGCGATCGGCGCTTTGTGCCGCCAACACGGTGTCATTTTTCACGTGGATGCGGCGCAAGCCACGGGCCGGGTAGACATTGACCTCAATACGCTGCCTGTCGATTTGATGAGCCTGACCTCGCACAAGACCTACGGCCCTAAAGGCATCGGTGCGCTGTATGTGCGCCGCAAGCCGCGCATCCGCCTTGAAGCGCAAATGCATGGCGGCGGTCATGAGCGCGGCATGCGCTCGGGCACGCTGCCCACGCACCAGTGCGTCGGTATGGGCGAGGCCTTCCGAATTGCCAAAGCTGAAATGCACGATGAAAACAAGCGCATCCGCGCCTTGCAAGAGCGCATGCTGGTCGGCCTCAAAGACGTCGAGGAAGTTTTCCTCAATGGCCATGCCGACAAGCGCGTGCCGCACAACCTGAACATGAGCTTCAACTTCGTTGAAGGCGAGTCCTTGATCATGGGCATTAAGGGCCTTGCGGTTTCCAGCGGTTCGGCCTGCACCTCGGCCAGCCTAGAGCCCAGCTATGTGTTGCGCGCCTTAGGCCGCAGCGACGAACTTGCCCACAGCAGCCTGCGCATGACCATAGGCCGCTGGAGCACCGAAGAAGAGATTGACTACGCGGTGGGTACCATCAAAGAAAACGTCGCCAAATTGCGAGAGTTGTCGCCACTTTGGGAAATGTTCAAAGACGGCGTAGACCTGTCTACCATCCAGTGGGCGGCGCACTGATTCATCACACTTCAAGGCGGCCGGTTGTCCGGTTTGCTCACCTTATCTAGTACAGGAGTTAATTCAATGGCTTACAGTGAAAAAGTGGTGGACCACTACGAAAACCCCCGTAACGTCGGCTCTTTTGAAAAGGGCGACGATTCGGTTGGTACCGGCATGGTGGGCGCGCCCGCTTGCGGTGACGTCATGAAATTGCAAATCAAGGTCAACCCTTTGACTGGTGTGATCGAAGACGCGCGCTTCAAGACCTACGGCTGCGGTTCGGCCATCGCTTCAAGCTCGCTGGTGACCGAGTGGGTCAAAGGCAAGACACTGGACGAGGCGGCGAGCATTAAAAACAGCGCCATCGCTGAAGAGTTGGCCCTGCCACCCGTCAAGATTCATTGCTCTATCCTGGCCGAGGACGCCATCAAGGCAGCGGTCAACGATTACAAGCAAAAGCACGCTCACTAATTTTAAAGTCACCAAGATGTCCGTAACTTTGACCGATGCAGCCGCGCGCCACGTGACGCGTTACATGACCAAGCGCGGCAAGGGTGTCGGTGTTCGTTTGGGTGTCAAAACCACCGGCTGCTCAGGCCTGGCCTACAAACTTGAATACGCCGATGCGATCGCCCCTGAAGATGTGATCTTTGAAGACAACGGTGTCAAGGTTCTGGTAGACCCCAAAAGCATGCCCTACATCGACGGCACTCAACTCGATTTTGTGCGTGAAGGCTTGAACGAAGGCTTTAAGTTCCTCAACCCGAACGAGCGTGACCGCTGTGGCTGCGGGGAGAGCTTTCGCGTTTGAGTCTTTACCCAGGCCCTCAGACTGTTGCCGCCTTCACCCCCGGTGCTGGCGGCTTTTTCTCGGGCTTTCTTTGTTATGAATCTGCAATCCAACGACTTCGAACTGTTTGAACTGCCCGCGCAGTTTGAGCAGTCGCGGGAGCTCATTGATACCCGTTGGAAAGAGCTGTTGCGTCAAGCCCACCCTGATAAATTTGCAGCCCAAGGCGCTGCGGCTCAGCGCCTTGCCATGCAGTGGTCGGTACGAATCAACGAAGCTTATCAACGATTGAAAGATCCCTTGGCGCGTGCCAGCTACTTGTGCGAGCTCTATGGCGCACCGATTCAAGCTGAGAACAACACCGCCATGCCGTCTGCGTTTTTGATGCAACAAATGACTTGGCGGGAGTCGCTTGAAGACGCCAACAGTTTGCTCGAACTCGAACAGCTGGCCAATGAGACCGATGCAGCCCAAAAAGCGCAACTCACACTCATCGCTTGCACACTCGACCACGATAAAGACCCCATCAAAGCTGCCGGCGAAGTTCGCAGCCTGATGTTCATTCAACGTTTTGCTGCCGAAGTCGAAACGCGCATTGACCTTTTGTTACCCTCCTAAAATTTCATGGCATTGCTACAGATTTCAGAACCCGGCCAGGCGCCAGACCCGCATCAGCGACGCATTGCGGTGGGCATTGACCTGGGAACCACGCATTCGTTGGTGGCCAGCGTGCGCAATGGCGTGGCGGAATGTCTGCCTGACGCGCAAGGGCAGGTGATTTTGCCCAGCGTGGTGCGCTACCTCAGCGCCGACAAGCGCCAGATCGGCTTCGAGGCGCTGGCCGCCCAGCTGGAAGATCCTCACAATACGATTTCATCCGTCAAACGCTTGATGGGGCGTGGGCTGCGCGACATTGCTCAGCCAGAGCGACTTCCTTACCAATTGATCGACAAGCCCGGCATGGTGGCTTTGCAAACAGTTGCAGGTGAAAAGAGTCCGGTAGAAGTCAGTGCTGAAATTCTGGCGACACTCCGGTTTCGCGCTGAGGATACCTTTGACGATGACGTCTTTGGTGCAGTGATCACGGTACCTGCTTACTTTGACGAAGCTCAGCGCCAGGCCACCAAAGATGCTGCGCAACTCGCCGGGTTGAATGTGCTGCGCCTGATCAATGAGCCAACTGCTGCGGCCATCGCCTACGGATTGGACAACCAAAGCGAAGGTATTTTTGCGGTCTATGACCTGGGCGGTGGAACCTTTGATATTTCTATCTTGCGGCTGACGCAAGGTGTTTTCGAAGTGGTTGCTACCGGCGGTAACTCTGCATTGGGCGGTGACGACTACGACAGTGTGCTGGCCGATTGGGTATTGGCAAAGGCTGGTTTTTCTGCGCTGGACAAGGCTGGCGACAAGGCTGCACTGCGGCATGCCGCTCGCTCAGCCAAAGAAGCGCTGAGCACGCATGCCAGTGTGGATTTGGCGCTCGATCTGTCGGCAGGTCGTCTGCAGGTTTTACTTACAAAGGCTGATTTTGAGTCCGCCACAGCTGCGCTGACTGCGCAAAGCATGGCCGCTGTGCGTAAGACTTTGCGCGACGCTAAATTAGACAAACACGATATTCAGGGCGTGGTGATGGTGGGCGGCTCAACGCGCATGCCGCAGATCCAGAGTGCAGTCGCAGAATTTTTCGCTCAAGTGCCTCTGACCAACCTCAACCCTGATGAAGTGGTTGCATTGGGCGCCGCAATTTCTGCCAACCAACTGGCCGGTAACCACACCGGCGATGATCTTTTGCTGCTCGATGTGATTCCACTGTCGCTGGGCATTGAAACCATGGGCGGTTTGGTCGAGCGCATCGTTCCGCGCAACCAGACCATTCCCACCGCCATGGCCCAGGACTTCACCACGTACCAGGACGGCCAGACCGCGCTGGCCTTGCATGTGGTGCAAGGTGAGCGAGATCTGGTGGCTGACTGCCGCAGCCTGGCCCGCTTTGAACTGCGCGGCATACCGCCCATGGCTGCTGGTGCGGCGCGCATCCGCGTGACCTTCACAGTGGACGCCGATGGCCTGCTCAGTGTCAGCGCCAAAGAGCAGGGCAGTGGTGTGCAAGCGCACATCGATGTCAAACCCTCCTACGGCCTGTCTGACGAAGACATTGCCCGCATGCTGCAAGAGAGTTTTTCCACTGCAACGCAAGACATGGCTGCCCGCGCCCTGGCCGAAGCACGCGTCGATGCCGATCGCATGCTGTTGGCAACGCACAGCGCACTCCATCAAGATGCCGACTTGCTGAGCGCAGAGGAGCGCACACGGATTGACCAGTTGATGGCCG
>Ga0209768_10002153_pt1 | contig 12302 bp, 9 predicted proteins | sample LauGreSBDMM110SD_3_FD_187564 | JGI IMG/M metagenome (GOLD analysis project Ga0209768, IMG submission 187564) | Freshwater lake microbial communities from Lake Michigan, USA - Sp13.BD.MM110.SD (SPAdes) (version 2) | ecosystem: Environmental > Aquatic > Freshwater > Lake | place: Lake Michigan... | reverse complement strand
CCGGTCACCAATCTGTATCGCGACGAGATTCTTGACGCGAGTGAATTGCCGAAGCGCTTCTGTGCCTTTAGCGCCTGCTTCCGTCGTGAAGCCGGGGCCGCCGGAAAGGATACGCGCGGACTGTTGCGCGTGCACGAGTTCGACAAGGTGGAGCTGGTCCGCTATGCCAATCCCGACACCTCGTTGGAAGAGCTGGAACTGCTCACCAGCCAGGCGGAAACAATCCTGCAGCGCCTTGAGCTTCCGTATCGCGTGTTACTGCTGGCCGCGGGCGATACCGGATTCTCCAGTGCAAAGACCTACGACCTTGAAGTCTTCGCCCCCGGCGTCGGGAAGTGGCTCGAAGTATCGAGCTGCAGCCTCTTCACAGACTTCCAAGCGCGTCGGGCGAACATTCGCTTTCGTCCCGCACCGGGCGAGAAGCCGAAGCTCGTGCATACGCTCAACGGATCGGCCCTCGCCTTCTCGCGCGTCATCGCGAGCCTGCTGGAGCATCATCAGCAGCCCGATGGCTCCGTTCGAATTCCCGAGGCGTTGCAACCGTACCTCGGGCGCGCCGAACTGCGCTAGGCACCGCTGATGCGCCGTCGCCGTTGGCCCGTCGTCGTCATGGTCCTTGGCGTGCTAGGGCTGCTCACGTGGTATGTCGTGTACACGCAGCAGGTCGTGCGCGAGCTGCGGGTGGCGGCCGCTGGGCAGGGACAGATGTACTCGCGGATCTTCCGGGCGCTTCAGGATACGAGCGCCACGCACGATCCCACCGTCACCCTGCTGGAGCTCTCCCAGCAAATTCGTGAATCGGGCCTGCCGCTCGTGCTCACCGATCCCGACGGACGAGTGTCGGCGGTCGCCAACTTGCCCTTCGACGAACCGCTCGACGGCGACCGCACCCGCGCCTTCTTGCGTGATCTCGACCGGCAAAACGCACCCATTCTGCAGCCGGGATTCGGTGGCGTGCACTACGGAGACAGCCCAATCGTGCGCGGCCTCCAGGTCATTCCCATCCTGCAGGCCATCGGCATCGGTCTCCTCGTCGCGTTCGGCATCTCTGCGCTCGTCGAGCGCGGACGGGCCGATCGCGAGAAGGTATGGGCCGGGATGGCGCGTGAGGCGGCGCATCAACTCGGGACCCCACTCTCGGCCATGGCGGGATGGCTCGAACTGCTGCGCGACATGGTCACCACACCCCCCGCCGCGCGCGCGGTCGATGCGATGGAGCAGGATCTGCAGCGGTTGGAGCGGGTGTCGCATCGGTTCGAGCGGATTGGCCGTCCGCCGCGTGACGAGCAAGTCGACTGTGCGGCCCTCGTCGATCGGCTCGCGTCGTACTTCGCCGCACGTGCCCCCACCCTCGCGCGCACCGTCCGCATTCGGAGCGAGCACCCCGATGGCCCGCTCATGACCCGCGGCGACAAGGTGCTGCTGGAATGGGTCCTGGAGGTGCTGATCAAGAACGCGATGGATGCCCTCGCGGGTCGCGACGGCGAGGTGGTGGTGTCGGCGATGCCGCTCCCCGAAGGGGGCGTGCGCATTCGCGTACAAGACGATGGCCCCGGCATTCCCCGCAAGTTTCGCCAGCGCATTTTCGACGCCGGATTCACCACCAAGGATCGGGGCTGGGGCATCGGATTATCGCTAGCCCGTCGTATCGTGCACGAAAATCACGCCGGCAAGCTGGTGCTCGCTGACACCGACCGCGGTGCAGCCTTCGACGTGATCTTGCACGGATGACGACGACGGGTTGGTCCGGTTCCCTTTTTGACGCGCTACCTGCGGCACCCGCGGCACCGGTGCTCGATCTCGAGGCGCTGACACGAGGCCTCAATCCGGGCCAGCGCGAGGCCGTATTCCATGACGACGGGCCCTCCCTCGTGCTCGCCGGCGCGGGCTCCGGCAAGACCCGGGTACTGACCACGCGCATCGCCCGGCTCATCGGCGATCGCGGCGTGGCACCCCGCGAAATCCTGTCGGTGACGTTTACGAACAAGGCGGCCGGCGAGATGCGGGCGCGCATTACCAAGTTCCTCGGGCACGAACCCAAAGGCATGTGGTGCGGTACGTTCCACGCCCTTGGGGCCCGCCTCCTGCGCGGCGTCGCGCCGATCGTGGGACGCGAGAAGAACTTTACGATCTACGACGAAGACGACACCATCGGTGCCGTCAAACGCGTCATGGAGCGTCGCAAGCTCAGCCCCGCGCAGTTCGCGCCAAAGGCTATTCTCAGTGCGATCTCGAGTGCCAAGAATGCACTCGTTTCGCCAAGCGAATACGCCCGCACGGCACGCGACACCTTCACGACGGCCGTGGCTGGCGTCTATACCGATCTGGAACACGCGCTCCAGCAGGCCAATGCCGTCACGTTCGACGATTTGCTGGTCCTGCCTGTCCGTGCGCTCGAGCAGGACGAAGCCTTGCGGGCGCACTACCAGCGCCGCTTCAAGTACGTGCTCGTCGACGAGTATCAGGATACCAACGCCGCGCAGTTCCGCTTCGTTCAGCTCATCGGCGGAGGCTATCGCAACGTGATGGTCGTCGGTGACGATGATCAGTCCATCTACGGATGGCGGGGCGCCGACATCCGGAACATCCTCGACTTCGAACGCGCCTTCCCAGGCGCGCGCGTCGTGCGCCTCGAAGAGAACTACCGTTCCACGCCGAACATTCTCGCGCTCGCCAACGCCGTGATCGCCGAGAATACGGAACGACGCGGCAAGACGCTGCGCGCCACGCGGCCAGCCGGCGAAACGGTCACGCTCGTCGAGGCGCTCGACGAGCGTGACGAAGCCGACTTTATTGCCGACACCATCACGGCGCGCATGTCGCGCTCCGATCTTTCGCGGCGCGACTGCGCGGTCCTGTATCGCACCAATGCGCAAAGCCGCGCGATCGAGGACGCCTTCCGACGCCGAAACATCCCGTATCGCCTCATTGGTGCGGTCCGCTTCTACGATCGTCGCGAAATCCGCGACATCATGGCGTACCTCAAGCTGGTGGCGAATCCCGCCGACGACGAGGCCTTCCGGCGTGCGGTTAACGTACCCAAGCGCGGTCTCGGTGACGCCACCATCACCCTGCTGGTCGAGCGCGCGCAGCGCGAAGGCGTGCCCCTGCTCACGATCGCATCGCGCACCGACGTCGTCGCCGAGCTGCGGCCGGCGGCGCGCACGGCACTCGCCGACTTCGTGTCGCTCGTGCAACGGTTGCAAACGGCCGCCGTCGATTCCGCCGTCGACGAGTTGTTGCGCGATCTCGCCGCCTCGATCAAGTACGCCGATCATCTGCGCGCCGAAGGACCGGAAGGGCAGGAGCGTATCGAAAACGTGCGCGAACTCATTGCCGGCGCCGCGGAAGTCGTCGCCGACGAAGGTGGGGAAGTCGGACTCACGCCGCTCGATCACTTCCTGCAGTCATCCACGCTCGTGGCCGGGATCGATAAGCTCGATCCGAACGCCGACGCCGTGACCTGCATGACCATGCACAATGCGAAGGGACTCGAATTTCCCGTCGTGTTCGTCTCCGGACTCGAGGACGGACTATTCCCGCTGGCGCGCGCCGCCGAGGATCCGAGCCAGCTCGAAGAGGAGCGCCGCCTGTTCTACGTCGGCATTACGCGCGCCGAAACGAAACTGTATCTCACCTGCGCCGAGCAGCGCCGCCGCAACGGCGAGATGATGTTCTCGATGCCGTCGCGCTTCCTGAAGCAGGTCACGATCTCGCTCGCCGAACGACAAAAGACGGCCCGCGCCAAGTCCGAGGGACGCGGTGGCTTTGCCTCGATCGGTGGTGGGCAGTCCGGGCGCGACGCGGACGATGGCTGGGGACGCAGCAGCTACAACGGAAGCGGTGGTGGCGGAGCGAAGCGATCCGGTGGACCGTATGGCAGCGCAGCGTATGGCGCCGGCAACTCGTCGTTCGGAAAAAGCGCGGGCGCATTCTCCGCGCCCGCCCGCCGAGATCGTCCCATCGAACCGGAAGACGAGTCGCAAGATGCGCCGATGTTCGCGGTCGGCGCGAAGGTGCGACACGCCAAGTTCGGTTCGGGCACCATCGCCGAACTCACCGGCAGTGGACGCGACCTGAAGGTACGCATCGACTTTGAAGACGAAGAGATCGGGCGGAAAACACTGGTGCTGGCGCAGGCCAAACTCGAACGCGGGTGGGAGTAGGTGTCGGTCACCAACGAAGATGTGCTCCATGTCGCGCAACTCGCGCGCCTCGCGATCGACGATACGCGCCTGCCCGGGCTCGTGGCGGAACTGAACGGCATCCTGCAGCACATCGATGCCCTGCAACAAGCCACCATGCCCGCCGACCTTAGTGCGCGCACCGTGGCCGGAATGCCGCTGCGTGCCGATGATGCGCCGCCGGTCGCGCTCCGGCGAGCACGCGAGCTGTTCGCGCCGGCCACTCGCGATGGGTTCTTTCTGGTTCCGCGTCTGGCCACGCACGGTGATGCGGGGGTCTCGGCCAGCGCATCCGACGGCGAGGGAGACGCATGAGCGTCGAATCGCTGCAGGCCCACACGGTCGAGGCGGCCTGGTTGCAATATGATGCCGTCGACGCCGGACCCACGGGCCTCAACGCCTTCTTGTCGGTCGATCGTGAGGGCTCGCTCACGGCCGCCGCGTCGATCGCCGCCACGCCACACACGGCGGCGTCGCTCGCGGCGGATCTGGCCGGTGTGCCGGTCGCCATCAAGGACAATCTCGCCACCCTCACGCTGCCGACTACCTGCGGCTCTCGCATCCTCGAAGGATACGTGAGCCCGTACGAGGCCACCGCCGTGCGAAAGCTGCGCGAGGCCGGTGCCATCGTGATCGGTAAGACGAACATGGATGAATTCGCCATGGGTTCGTCCACTGAGAACAGCGCGTACGGTCCCACTAGGAATCCCGTCGATCGCTCCCGCGTGCCTGGGGGGTCCTCTGGTGGGTCTGCCGCGGCCGTCGCGTCGGGCGTCGTCCGCCTCGCCCTCGGTTCCGAAACCGGGGGTTCCGTCCGACAGCCCGCCGCCTTTTGCGGGATCGTCGGGGTGAAGCCCACCTACGGACGGGTCAGTCGTTTCGGGTTGGTTGCCTATGCCTCGTCGCTCGACCACGTCGGCGTGTTCGCGCAAAACGTGTTCGACGCGGCGCTCGGGGTCGAACTCATCGCCGGCCACGACCCCTACGATGCCACCTGTTCCGAGCGGCCGGTGCCCGCGTTGCGGCAGTCGGCGGTGGTCACCGACCACGCGCAGCCACTCGCCGGTCTCGTGGTCGGTCGCCCCGTCGAGTATTTCACCGACGCGCTCGATCCCCGTATTCACGCGCACTGCGATGCGTCGCTCGAACGCCTGCGGGCGCTGGGCGCCGTGGTGCGAGATGTGTCGCTCTCGCATACATCCCTCGCGATTCCCGTGTACTACGTCCTCGCGCCGGCCGAAGCGTCCAGCAACCTCGCGCGCTATGATGGCGTCCGATATGGACAGCGGCGTAGCGCGGACGGGCTTCGCGAGATGTATGAGCGAACACGTACTGGCGGATTCGGTGCCGAAGTCACGCGCCGTATTCTGCTCGGAACGTACGTGCTCAGTGCGGGCTACTACGACGCGTATTATCGTCGCGCGCAGACCGTCCGCGAGCTCATTACGCAGGATTTCGAACGCGTCTTTGCCGACGGGGTGCACGTGCTCTTCACACCCACCGCGCCGACGCCGGCGTTTCGCATCGGTGAGGTGTCCGATCCCTACGACATGTATCTCAGCGACATCTACACGGTAACGGCCAACCTCGCCGGCATTCCGGCCATGTCGCAGCCGATCGGGCTCGTGGACGGCCTTCCCGTTGGTGGCCAGTTCATGGCGGCGCGCTTCGACGAAGCCACCATGTTCAAGGCCGCCGCCGCGCTCGAGTATGCGATGGCAGCGGAGGGCGGCGTATGAACACCACGTTGCCGGCCGCCGGCGGGCCCATCGACTGGGAGCTCGTGATCGGGCTCGAAGTGCATTGCCAGCTCAAAACGCGCAGCAAGATCTTTTGTGGATGCGCAACCTCCTTCGGCGAAGCGCCCAACACGAACACCTGTCCGGTGTGCCTCGGCTTGCCCGGCGCTCTGCCAGTGTTGAACGCGCACGCCGTCGAACTTGCCACGCGCGCCGCACTCGCGCTCGGCTGCGTCGTGCACAACACGTCGGTCTTCGCCCGCAAGAACTACTTCTATCCCGACTTGCCCAAGGGTTATCAGATCTCGCAGTTCGATCAGCCTATCGCCACCGGCGGTACGATCGTCGTCGATGACACGTCAACGCCGCCGCGCGCTATCCGCATGCATCGCGTGCATATGGAAGAGGATGCAGGCAAGTCCGTGCACGATCGATTCCGCGACGCCACGGCCATCGATCTGAATCGCGCCGGCACGCCGCTCATCGAAATCGTCTCGGAGCCTGAAATCCACTCCGCCGCGGACGCCGTGAGTTATCTCCGACGCCTCAAGCAGATCCTCGAGTACACCGAGGTCTCCGACGCGAACATGGAAGAGGGCTCGCTGCGGGTGGATGTCAACATCTCGATCCGCCCGCGCGGCCAGACGGCGCTCGGCACGAAAACCGAAGTCAAGAATCTCAACTCGTTCTCCTCCGCCGAACGCGCCGTCGAGGTCGAGTTCGCGCGGCAGCGCGCCATCCTCGAAAGCGGTGGTCGTGTCGAACAGCAAACATTGCTCTACGACGAGAAGCGCAATCAGGTGCGCTCCGCGCGGAGTAAGGAAGGCAGCCACGACTATCGGTACTTTCCCGAACCGGATCTTCCCCCGCTCGTGCTCACCGACGACTTCGTGCGGCGTCAGCAGGTGGCGCTCCCCGAGTTGCCCGCCGCCAAGCGCGATCGCTTCGCCACGCAGTACGGGCTTGGGGCCGCCGATATCGAACAGCTCATCGTGAACCGCATGCTGGCCGATCGGTTCGAAGCCGTTGCCTCGTCCTCGGGCGACCCTCGTCGCGCGGCCAATTGGATGCTGGGACCCGTCCTGGCCGCCGTGAACGCGTCAGGCGGTTCGCTGATCGAACACACCGTTGATCCCGACAGACTCGGGGCGCTCATCACACTGGAAGCGCACGGCGACGTCTCCAACACGGCGGCCCGTCAGATCTTCACCATGATGGAGCGGGAGCCGGCCGAGCCGCTCGCGATTGCGACACGCGAGGGCTTGCTCAAGGTCTCCGACGACTCGGCACTCGTCGCCTGGATCGACGAAGTCTTCGCCGAGTCACCCACCGAGGCCGCGCGTTTCATGGCCGGTGAACGAAAGCTGCAGGGCGTCCTGGTCGGTCAGGTCATGAAGAAGTCGAAGGGCGCCGCCGACCCGAAGAAAGTCAATCAGCTGCTGGCCGCTCGCGGGGAGTAAACAGCGGCGTCGGCAGGGAAGCGGCATGCCGGAGTTCCGTCGTCGGCATGCCAAACATGCGATCGGCTTCCAGCGCCGCTCGGACATCGCCCCCCTCACGCTTCGCCTGTCGACGGACCTTTTTCGCGTCGCGCAGCGGACCGTCCCCCGACGGATCGAACCGGAAGGCATCGCTCTGGTCCCAACGATTGAAGAGATCCACGATGTAGTCGAACGAACGGGCCATATAGCGACCGACGTCGGCGTCACTTAAGTCCCAGCGACTCTTCTCCGACACCAGCTGGAAGATGCGCTGCCACGAATCGCTGTCAGTCACATACACCATGCCACGGAAGATCCGGCGATTCGTCGGTGTTCCGAAAAGCGTGGGGCTCAAAATACGATCCAGATGCTGATCGGCTGGCGAGTGGTCAACCGACAAAAGCTCGCGCGCGCGACGCGGCCAAGGATCGCCGAGATGCGTGTCGATCCGGCTCTCCCAGTAGCTGTGACCGAGCGCGGTCGTGCTGGAGGTTACGGCGAGCTGTCTCGGTACGAAGAAGTTGTGCGCGACGACGTCAGCCGCCAGATGAGCGAGATACCCCAGGCCGAACGCGCGCAATGCGGGCGGCTCCGCCTCGTTATGGATCTCGAGTCCCACACGCCACGAATGACAGTGGCGTCCGACCTCCGCGTACTTTTTCGCGATACTGGTATCGGCCGCGATCGAACCATACAGAAAGTCAGTTGGATGAGCGGCCAGAAGCTCCGCGATCGTGTGCGGCACGAACGACAGATTCCGAAGGAGCGCATCCCCGAGAAAGACGTGGGTGCCCGGAGTCCACGCCCACGCATCCGTCGGGAAAAGCACGAGCGCAACGAGGACGGCCAGTCCCCCGGCAATCGTGGCACCATGGCGGTCGCGTTCGACAGGAACGGCGTGGTCGCTGTCACCAGCCGATCGACCGTCTCGTTGAACCTGCGCACCCCGGCTCGAATCAAGACGAGCAGCAGAATCGTCGCGATCAGCACGCCGATCCCACGGCGCCGCACGACGATCTGGAGCATGCCGCTCGTCCACTCCAGCAGACAACGCACCGACAAAGGTCATCCGCGTGATCTAAGGGTTCCGTGCAGGGTCGGGAAGGGGGACGTGCGCGACGCTTTCTCGGCTGCTATCCTTCCACCCGACCGCTCCGCTCAATCGCCGCGTCTAACCCCGAGCACATGTCCGCCGTCCAGTTCGTTGTCGAAGGGGGTCAGCGTCTCGGCGGCTCGATCCGTCCAGCAGGCAATAAGAATGCCGCGCTGCCGATCGTCGCTGCCACGCTCCTGACCGATCAGCCCGTACAACTGCATAACGTGCCTCGGATTCGCGATATCGAGACGCTCGTGGAACTCGTGCGCACCACCGGTGCGGAGTGCGAATGGAACGGTCCGAATTCGCTGCGGGTGCATGCCAAGTCGGTGCAAGCGGCCGACCTCGATCCCGCGATGTGCAAGCGGATCCGGGCCTCGATCCTGCTCGCCGCACCACTGCTCGCGCGCTGTGGTACCGTGACGCTGTCACCGCCCGGTGGGGATGTCATCGGACGCCGCCGGCTCGATACCCATTTCCACGTGCTACAAGCGCTCGGTGCTGAGTACGAATTGGGCGAGCGGTTTCGCTTTACCGCCACGGGGCTCACTGGCGCCGACGTCTTTCTCGATGAGCCGAGTGTCACGGCCACCGAGAACGCGCTCATGGCGGCCGTCGCGGCCAAGGGACGCACGACCCTCCGTAACGCGGCGAGCGAACCGCACGTGCAGGATCTCGCGCGATTCCTCGTGGCCCTCGGTGCGCGCATCGACGGGATCGGCTCGAACGTCTATACCATTGAAGGCGGGATGCCGCTGGGCAGCGCCACCCACGAGATCGGTCCCGATCACATTGAAGTCGGATCGTTCATCGGACTCGCGGCGGTCACTCGCTCCGAGATTCGAATCGAGCGCGCCGGTGTCGAGCACCTGCGCAGCATGCTCATGGGGTTCGAACGCCTCGGCATTTCGTGCATCATCGACGGTGATGACCTCATCGTGCCCGCCGAACAGTCGCGCGTAATACAGAGTGACCTCGGCGGACATGTACCGAAGCTCGAGGATCAGCCGTGGCCCGCGTTCCCCGCCGACGTCATGTCCATCGCGATCGTCACCGCGACGCAGTGCGACGGCATGATCCTCATGCACGAAAAGATGTTCGAGTCGCGCCTCTTCTTCACCGATAAGCTGGTGAGCATGGGGGCCCGCATCGTGCTGTGCGATCCGCACCGCGCCATTGTGTCCGGCCCCACCAAGCTACGTGGCAGCACGGTGGAGTCGCCCGACATTCGCGCCGGGATGGCCATGCTGCTCGCGGCCCTCTGCGCCGATGGCACGAGCATCATCAACAATGCGCAGCAGATTGAACGGGGCTACGAGCGGATCGAGGAACGTCTCGGCGCGCTGGGCGCCCGCATCCGGCGCGTCGAGCTCAGCGCACGCTGAGCTCGGGGGAATCGATGACGCTCATGCCGCTGGGGTCGGCCGAGTCGGTCACGGGTATGCCCGACGGCGTGTTGGCGTGGACGACCACCCGCGCCGACGGGTCATACGGACTCGGAGCCGTGGAGCCGGTCGGCGAGGTCATGGAGCGGTGGGCGCGGCTACAGCACGGACTCGCTGCGCTGCGGATTGAACGACTGGCGACGGCCCACCAGGTACACGGGGCAGCCGTAGAACGGCATGACGGCGGGTGGCGTGGGTGGCTGCGCCTGCGCGGCGTCGACGGCCACGTTACCAAGTCGCCGGGCACGGCGCTGGCCGTCACGGTCGCCGATTGCACCCCCGTGTTCGTGGCCCACCCAGGCGGGGCGGTCGCCGCGCTGCATGCCGGCTGGCGGGGCACCGCGGCGCGAATCCTGGACGCCGGTCTCGATGCGCTCGGAGCCATGGGGTTCCCCGCCGATGAATGCGTCGTCCATCTGGGTCCGTCGATTTGTGGCCCGTGTTACGAGGTCGGTCCAGAGGTGCTCAGCGCGGTGTACGGACGGCCGGCAACCGGAAAGGGTCAGCTCGATGTTCGTGAGGTGCTGCGGGAGCAGGCCTGGCGTCGTGGGGTCAAACAAATTTCATCGAGCGCGGCCTGCACCCGATGCCACGCCGATCGGTTCTTTAGCCATCGCGGCGGAGATCCGGGTCGTCAGTTGGGTGTCATTGCGCTCCAGTCATCTTGACCTTGCAAGGGGTGAGGGGTACGTTCCCAGTCTAGGTAGTAGCTCCTTCGTGACTTTCGCCCGCCTAGCGCGGGTGGGTGAAGTGTGGGGATGGTCCCCACACTTTTTTGTTCTTCGGTGTTTGGTTTTTTTCTGGTTCTTACTGGAGATGTGCAGGTGGGCGAGATCGTCGAACCCATTGTCGCACAAGAGCTTGACACGCTGGGCTTCGATTTGGTAGAGCTGCGACGCGGGGGCTCACGCTCTCGCCCGGTGCTCGAGATCCGAATCGACCGGCGCGATGGCACGAAGGTGACGATCGAAGACTGTGCCACGGCGTCCCGCGCTGTCGAAGCGCGACTGGAAGCTCAGGCCTTAGTCGGAGAGCAGTACGTATTGGAAGTGTCTTCGCCGGGCGCAGACCGGCCGTTGAAAACCGCTGCCGATTGGCGCCGATTCGTCGGACGCCGAGCAACGGTAACGAGCGGCGCGCTGGCGGGGGGCAAACAGGAAGTCGAGATCCTTGCGCTGGATGGCGAGGAAGGCGCCGAAGTCGCGCTGGTGCGTGATCCGAAGGGGCGGGAGTTCCAACTCCCGCTCGTCGAGGTCACCCAAGCGCGATTGGCGTTTCACTGGAAACGATAGGGGAGACGGATGGCCGGACCAGCGGAAATTCTCGCAGCATTCCGTGAACTGTCGATTCTCAAGCAGATCACGCGCGAGGAACTGCACGGGCTTCTCCAGGACGGCATTCATGCCGCGCTGGCCAAGAAGCACGGGGCCAACGTGCAGGCCGAAGTCGAGATCGACGAGGAGAAGGGCGCCATCCGCATCGTGCTGCTCAAGACGGTCGTGGAGGAAGTGACCGACCCGGCTCGTGAGGCCCCGCTCGAAGAGGCACGTTTCATGGACCCCGAGTTTCAGATCGGGGACGTGATGGAGATCGAGGTCGATTTCAACGAATTCGGCCGCACCGCCGTGCAGGCCGCCAAACAACGCATCGTCCAGCGTGTGCGCGAAGGCGAGCGGACGCGCATTCGTGATGAGTTCGCCGGCCGCGTCGGAGACCTCCTCTCCGGTGAGGTGCAGCAGATCGAGCGTGGAAAGCTGGTCATCATGCTCAACAAGTTCCGCGAAGCGGAAGCCATTATCCCGTATCGCGAGCAGAATCATCGCGAACACTACCATCAGGGTGAGCCCGTCAGAGCGGTCCTTAAGCGTGTCGAGGACACGCCGAAGGGCCCGCGACTGATTCTGAGCCGCTCTGACGCGCTGTTCGTGCAGGCGCTGTTCAAGCTCGAAGTGCCCGAGATTCAACAGGGCATCGTGGAGATCAAGGCCGCCGCGCGTGAAGTCGGCAGCCGCACGAAAATTGCCGTTACCTCCCGTGATGACGCCGTCGATCCGGTCGGCGCGTGCGTCGGCCTCAAGGGATCGCGCGTGCAAGCGGTCGTGAATGAACTCGGGGGCGAGCGCATCGACATCGTGCCCTGGTCGCCCGATCCGGAGCGCTTTGCCAAGCTGGCCCTCGCGCCGGCCCGCGTGGCCCGCGTCTTTAGTGACGCGTTGTCGCGCACCATTCAGGCCGTCGTGGACGAAGACCAGCTGTCGCTGGCGATCGGTCGCAACGGGCAGAACGTGCGGCTCGCGTCTGAGCTCACCGGATGGAAGATCGACCTGTATTCGAGCCGGGAGTGGATGGAGAAGGGC
>Ga0209768_10002150_pt1 | contig 12303 bp, 10 predicted proteins | sample LauGreSBDMM110SD_3_FD_187564 | JGI IMG/M metagenome (GOLD analysis project Ga0209768, IMG submission 187564) | Freshwater lake microbial communities from Lake Michigan, USA - Sp13.BD.MM110.SD (SPAdes) (version 2) | ecosystem: Environmental > Aquatic > Freshwater > Lake | place: Lake Michigan... | reverse complement strand
TAAAACTGAATCGTTTAGCGCAGTCACTTATTTTGCGGCCCACAGCTGTGCGTCAATGTACAGCTGTACGAGACGATTGGGGACGTTATCCATGGGTAAGGCACCATCGGCCTGCGTCCAGTCAACCATCGAGCCGGCGTAGAGCTTGACGTTTGGCTGACCTACTAGCTCTGACAAGACAAACCAGTTTGTTGCAGCCCAGTGGCCCGTGTTACAAAAAGAGATGACGTCTTGATTGCCTTTGACAGAGGTGGCGAGGGCGAGTTTTTTTGCTTCGCTTGCAGGTACAACCTGGCTGCTATTTGGCGCAAACCACGTTGAGTGTTCGACGCTGACCGCGCCTTTTAAGGTGCCAGGCACCTTGGCAGCTGTGTGCCGCGTTGAGCCATCAAAAAAAGCGGTGGGGCGCGCGTCAATGAGTTGTGCTTTACCTGATTGAACGCTGCTGACGACATCGGCACGCGTGGCGATCATGCTTTGGTTGATGCTTGGGGTGTACGTGCTTGCTGTAGCTGTCACTGGTTTGGTGTCTAGGCTAAACCCCGCAGCCTGCCAAGCCTTTAAACCGCCGTTCAATACAGACAAGTTTTGTAGGCCTAAAACTTTGAGTGTCCAATACACTCGAGCAGCCGCACCGAAATCAGTTACGTCTTTGCCCGAAGATGCCACAATCACATGTGCACTGGGCGTGAGGCCCAGGCGTTGTACGAGTTTGGTTAGGTTTTCGAGCGAGGGTAATTCGCCGGGGTTGCCCTCGGGGCCACGCCACGTGCCGTAAGGCGCGTTCAACGCTCCCACAATGTGACCGCTTGCGTAAGATTTAGGGTCGCGGATGTCGATGACAACCGTGCTTGGTGTGGCGAGCGCAGCCTGCGTAGCTTGTGCACTCAACAGGGGATCGGCGGCGCTTGCACTTGCGCTAAGAAACAGACCGAACAAATAAAAAGCGATTTTTTTTATCATGGCGCAAACGACCTTTAAACGTGTGTATTAAGCAGCATTGTGCGCTTTGCTTATTGCTAACGGAAGTACATATTTTATCTCTTATTATAACCAAAAGTAATATAGCACTACTCATATGAAGCGTATCTATTGTTGGGCGTCATGCGGGCATCCCTCCCGCACTTTGCAGCGTGGATAAGACTGCTTTAGCTTGCGTTTTTTGGTCCTGACCCTAAAAATTGCCGCGTCGCAGCATCTATTTCACGCAAGAGTGCAGGCATAGTTGCAAGCTTTGACTACGAATGAAAATTTCCTTTACCAAGGCTGTATCGTCTCAACATGGATATAGAAATCTCATTGCCATCTGTCACCCCAAGCGGTAGTCACTGAACGCATGACTTCTTCGCTATCTCTAGTTGTTACCACCGCAGTTGCACTGCTGTTGATCTTTATGATCGCCTGTATTTTTAGGCTGCGTAAGCGTACACAAACACTTGACGTAGTCGCGATCGATGCCAACCGTCAGTACGCCGAGCTTTTGCACAAAAATGATTTGCTCATCGCCGAGATCGAAAGGCGCGATGCACTCGAGCTTGAGTTGCGCGGCAGCGAAGAACGCTATCGAACCTATGTCGAACACGCGCCGATGGGGATTTTTGTGGCAAACGGCGGTGGTGAGTTTGCCTTTGTGAATCCTGCCATCAGTCTGATGACTGGGTTTTCTAAGAACGAGCTGTCTACGATGACTTTGGCAGAGTTGTTTTCTTCAGACACCTCACAAGAGTCGAGTCTTTTTTTTGAAAATGTTCATCAACAGAATTCTGATGAAAAAGAAATCACACTACGCAAGAAAGACGGCTCTGCCCTTCTTTCGTACATACATGCGATCACGCTACCCGGCCATTCTCTGATCGGGTTTTGCATGGATATCACCGAGAAAAAAAGGGATGAAGAGCAGATCTACAATCTTGCGTTTTTCGATGCCCTGACTGCTCTGCCGAATCGTCGCCGCTTACTAGACAAACTCAGGCTCGCCACGTCTAACAGTGTGCAAGAGCAGGATCTGGGCGCGTTGCTGATGATGGACTTGGATCATTTTAAAAATTTGAATGATACCCAAGGACACGATGTCGGCGATCGCTTATTAAAACAAGTGGGACGTCGACTGATGGATTGTGTTCGCCCAGACGATACAGTGTCTAGAGTCGGTGGCGACGAATTTGTAATCATTCTTGAAAGACTTGGCAAGGACGTTGCCATCGCAACGCAGCGTGCGCACGATCTCGTTAAAAAGATTCAAGCGTCGGTTTCACAGTTGTATCCATTGATTCCAGGTCGACCTGATTACTACATCACCTCAAGCATAGGTTTAACAATATTTGGTGACGAAAATAATTCAATTGATGCGTTACTCAAAAAATCCGATATCGCCTTGTATGAGGCCAAGCGGGGCGGCAGAAATACCTATCGGTTTTTTAGCCCAGAGATGCAGGCTTCAATCGATAGCAGCACTTCGCTTGTAGATGCCTTAAGGCGTGCTCTTCAGAATAACGAGTTCACGCTGTATTACCAGCCCCAAGTCAATGAAACAGGGCATGTCCTGGGGGCCGAGGCGCTGTTACGTTGGACACCTCCGAATGCTGAGATCATTTCACCGCTGACCTTTATTGCCGCAGCAGAAGAGAGCGGTCTGATCGTGCCGATTGGTGATTGGGTCGTCGAGCAGTGTTTCAGGCAACTCCAGCGCTGGCAGCAGCAACCCGACACAAGTGGCTTAAAACTTTCAATCAATATCAGTGCTGAACAGTTTCACCACGCTGATTTTGTTGCCAAAATTTGCAGCGGGATTGAGCGCTTTCATATCAATCCAAACCGCATCACACTTGAGCTAACCGAAAGTGCGGTTTTACAACGAGTCGATCAAGCGGCGCAAAGAATGCTTGAGCTTAAAAACCGAGGGATTAGTTTTTCTTTAGATGACTTTGGCACTGGTTATTCATCATTATCTTATTTAAAGCTTTTGCCCCTGGATCAAGTCAAGATCGACAGTTCATTTGTGCGAGACATTTCGTTTGACCCGGATGACGCAGCTATTGTGCGGGCGATTTTGGCGATGAGCAGCTCACTAGGTCTGAGCGTGATCGCCGAGGGAGTCGAAACACACGTGCAGCGCGAGTTTTTATTTGAGCATGGCTGCTTGCATTATCAGGGCTACTTATTTGGCCGGCCTGTGCCGATCGAGGGCTTTAGCACAGACCCTTCGCACGCCTCAAGATAGATTTGGCGCACTCACCACTCGGTCAGGCGCTGTTGCGGGGTGCTCGGCTTTCGTTTGAAAGCCTTTTGGTATATTTTCGTTAATCAGGTGTGTAGGGTGTATCTCTGCCTGGCACCACCCCTGATGGTAAGCTTTCGATATGTTGACAAATGGCGCCAGGCGTGGTGATCCAAAGCTCAGCCCGGTGCTTCATGATGTGATCGATGACGCGTCTGAACTGGCGAAGCCGATAGGGCTGCCCCAAAACAAAGCTATGCAACACGATGGGCATGACCAACGGTCTGCGTGCCGACTCTTCAAGCATTTCATCAAACTGATCGATGAGATTTTGACAATAAAGTTGTGAAGGCGTGCGGCGGGTGACGGCCTCAATTGAGTCGTTTAAGTCGTGCTGATACGGTACAGATAGAATAGGGCCATGGGCGGTTCTGAACCAGACTGGTTGATCATCTAAAGACCAATCCATCATGTAGCGGTAGCCTGCTTCTTTGAGCAAATCGAGCGAGTGATGCGTTTGTGAGATGTAAGGCGCCAACCACCCCATCGGCGGTTTGCCTTCGTGGCGTCGAATCGCGTCAGTCGCTTGAGTAATGCAGATCTTTTCTTCGTCGTAGCTCATATCGATCTGGCGTTCGGCGTTGGTTCTGCCATGCCCCACGATTTCGTCGCCTCGGCTGCTAAAGGCTTTAATCATCTCGGGGCAATAGTCATAGAGCTCGGTGTTTATTAACAGAGCATACGGAAACTTATAGGCCTCGGCTAATTCAAGCAAACGCCAGGCACCAACTCGGTTGCCGTAATCTCGCCAAGCAAAGCTGCGAGTGTTCGGCTGCGGACCGGGCCCGCCGTAGTCGTTGCCGATCCCTTCGCCAAAAGAAAAATGCTCAACATTTAAACTGAAGTGCACCGCCAGGCGCTTACCGTTGGGCCAACTGTACTCCGGCCGCGCATTGATCGGGCTGTAGTCATAGCGATGGTGTGTTTTAAGCATGATAGGCGCAGCTGGCGATGAGAGGGTTTCACATGACTACACGCCAAGTGTAAGGTAACTTTGCTAAGCTATCTTGGGCTAATTAAAATTTTTTGTGCAACTTGTTGATTGCGCTCGACCGAGGCGACTATTGTGATCGTTGAAGGTAGATCGCCGCACTGCGAATAAATTAATTGACAGACGCTAAGCCTGATCCTGAAACTTCAGCGCAATTGCCTGAAAAGCTGTCGTCTCTAAAACAAACGCTTGCACGAGTTGAGGATCGAACTGCTTCCCACTCCTGCTGATAATGTCTTTGCAGGCTTCTTCGTGAGACCAAGCCGCCTTATAGACTCGGTGACTGATTAAGGCATCATATACATCTGCCAACGCCATGATGCGCGCTGGTAAAGGGATGTCTTCGCCCTTCATTCCTCTTGGGTAGCCCATGCCATCCCAGCGCTCGTGGTGACCGGCGGCAATTTCTAAAGCGATCGCCAGAATGCTTTGTGTGTCGTTGCTGGTTGTATCTGCTGCCGCTAAAACATTTTCGCCGATAGTCGTATGAGTTTTCATAACTATCCATTCTTCTGCGTTCAATCGCCCTTTTTTGTGAAGGATTTGATCTGGGATTCCGACTTTTCCGATGTCGTGCAATGGGGCTGCTTTATACATATCTTCTATTTTTTTATCATCAAGATACGCCGTGTGCAGACCGAGCTGACGAAGGCGTAAGGCAAGCTGCTTGACATATTTTTGGGTGCGCAGAATGTGCTGCCCGGTTTCGTTGTATCGCGCCAAAGATAAAGCGGTTAATGACGAAAGCATCTGCGTTTCATTATTTTGAGCTTTTGCCTGAGATCGAATTAACGACAATTCAAAAAATCGATTGCTGATTGTGAGCATCAAAAGTACGCTGAAGACTGCTGCTATCAGGCGTAATCCAGTGCCCTCCAATAAATCGAATAGACCGATCGTGTCGGGGTTGATGATGTTCATGATACCGTAACCGGTGCGAATGAACCAAAAGCAGGTCGCGCTAAAAAGCATGGCCGCCAGAAATTTAAGATGAATTGATGCCTGTTGTTGCCAAAGTTGCCCGCCAACAGAGAGCAGCGGCCAGAGAAAAATAAGCGTCATCGCTAGCGACGCAATTGTCAATCTTTTTACAGTCTCTCCACTGTACCTGAAGACTTCGAAACACATTGCGTAAACCAACAAACCAGCTAGCATCAGGTAGATTTTTTTTTCGCTTAGGCTTTCTGTCAAATGAAAAATTAGCAAGGCAACAATTGCCATTGAAACCGTGATGAGGAGGTTTGCGAAGAGAAGAGAGATTCCCGGTGATTTCGCAAAGGCGTTCAGGCCATACAGAGGGATGGATAGACAAAAGAGAACGAGGGCAAGAGGTAGCAAAAGTGTTGCGCGTTGAGGCCACTTTTTCGAGGTTGATAGGGCAATGGTCGATTTAAAAAAATATACACCCAACATGGTTGAGAGAGTCGAGAATATAACTACGAATAGTAGTGTTTGCTAAGCGAGATTTGTAAACATATTTGTTGCCTGTACTGTTATTACTGCTTCTTACGACAGGCTTAGCTCGATGTTATTGGTGAAGCGTAGCCCTAGAGCCGACTAGAACCTGTAACCTAGCCCGATGAGCGCATTTTGAGCGCTTGATGAAGTTTTACCAGAGACATTTATCGGCCCGTTTTTTGCGCTTAAAGACAAGTCTGCATACTTGTAGTAAGTGAGCTCTATAAAGACGTAAACATTATCCGTCAGCAAAAGTTTTGAGCCTATGCCCACCAAAGGGCCACTCAGGTAAGCAGTTTGAGAGCTGACCGCGAGCCCAGGCAACAAGGCGTCGACCGTTGTCTCCATGTAAGCCCAGCCAAGTTTACCGTAAACTTGCTGGATTTCTGTCATAGCCAAGCTTGGAATGATTGATAAAGCGATGCGGCCACTTTTTGGGTTGTATTCAAAACGAGCTCCCAGACCTGCGGCTTGACTAAGAGCGGCTGAATATCCAATATTCACGGCGAACGGTACGCCTGTTATTTTTTGCTCTCGATCCGCCCGCCCGAAACTCAGATTATTGATTTTGACATCGTGTACTTTAGCGGTCATTTCTTGATAGCCCGTGGCAGCCTCAAAGAATAGACCCACAAATCCAATGGCCTGCGCGTGTGCGACGGTGCTGAGCACTAACAAAGGAACACTCAGGAAAATTTTACCAAAGAATGTACTAAGTAGGCATTTCATAATAAGTTTGTCTTCTCGCTAACAAGCGTACTTTTATTTACAACCAATCTTATCAATAACTACACAACTTTACTGTAAAGTTTTGCAGATATAAATATTAGTTTAGGCCTCGATGTAAGCGGTAGTCTGACACAGGGGGCTTTTTGTTAAACTATGGTCACTTAGGTTGACGGTTGGCTCGGCTTATAGAGGCCTTCTCACAGATTGTCGTCAACGTGGTGATATGTTAAACCTCGGGCGCCCAATTTGCTAAACCTCGAAAAGTACGTTTAATACTGATCGCTATATAAGTGTTTGATGTTTTTTATTAGAAGGCTAAAAGTCCTACCCAAAGAAGGATGAGATATTGCGACTTTCTGAAAAACTCAGCGCGTTAGGTGAAAAGGTTTTGTGTATTTTGCTTGTCGCTTTTACTTTGGTTGTCGCGTTTAATCGAGATCAAATTTTTCTCCGTCGTCTGTTTCTATAGCCCCTTGTGGTTTTTCTGTTTACTGAGGTTTTAAACATGTCTGCACAGGCTGCATCAATGCCCCCCTTTCATTTGGCTTTTCCGGTGCGCGATATCGAAGAGACGCGCCAGTTTTACGTTGGCGTTTTGGGCTGCGGCGAAGGTCGTAGTGCACCAGACTGGGTCGATTTTGATTTTTACGGACATCAAATCGTTGCGCACTTAGCACCTGACGAATGCGGAAACAAGCAAACAAGTGCGGTCGATGATCATCAAGTACCCGTGCGTCATTTTGGGGCGGTGTTGTCGATCCCTCAGTGGGAAATCATGGCCACAAAACTCAAAGCGGTCGGTACATCGTTTGTAATCGAACCCTACACCCGCTTCAAAGGCGAGGTCGGCGAGCAATCAACCATGTTTTTTTATGGATCCGTCGGGCAACGCGATCGAATTTAAAGCCTTTGCAAATATGAGTTCGCTGTTCGCGAAATAATGCAGTGATGTGAGATCGTGCGGTGTTACCGCATCAAGCGATGCGGTCGAAGAAGTAGGGTAGCTTGCTCTTGGCTAGCTTACCTTACATCTCTCTGTGCCAGCCAGCCTTGGCTGATCAAGACGACTGATGAATCACCCACCAGAGTGTCAGTGCTGATGGCCCAAACAGCAAGAGCATGAGAGTCCATACCGCTGTCTGACTCATGCCGCTAGCGGGTGCTTCATGCTGTGACGTTTCGTGTTGCATAGTTGCCTCTTGATAAGATTTTGTTGCTGCATTATTCAACAAGTGTGGGTGATTCACAAGGCGATATTTGTTTTTGGGTGGCTAGAGGGTTCAGTCAGCCAGCCACCTATTGCTAGTTGGTGATCTCATTCAAGCAGCAGTCTTTCATGGTCGGCGCAGAGAGCTTAGCGTTTCAAAAGTTGCAGCCCGCATTTTTTGCAGCTTGCACCAAAATTTTGATCTTTTCAAAGCTTGCGTTGTAGTCTTTCAGATATTGACGAGGCACGTCGCGTTGCGGATCGATCGTATAGAAAACTTCTAGACCTTTGCGCGCTGAACTACAGGCACCAAATAAATCATTAGCGTTTGCGGCTCGCGTCGAGCGCGTAAAGTGCTCTGCCGCTGTGTTCAGGGTGCGCTCGAGTTGAGCTTCTGTCATCGGAGCCGCTACGGCGGCGTTAGCGCTCAAACATAGTAAGACGCTGAGAATGGCTATTTTTATTGATTGCATGTTTGAATGAATGCTTGCGAGAAAATTAAAGCTTAATGGGTCTTTGCGTTATTGAAAAGAGTCCAGCAAGATTTTTGTAATGCGCTGCAAGCTACTCGGCCTTGATCCCGTTCTGTTTCATCAGCGCAGTCCATTTGATGATGTCTGCCTCAATCTCTGCGGCAAATGCCCGTGGGGTGCTGCTGATGGCTTCAGAGCCCTGCTCAGCAAAGAGTTTTTGCGTGGCTGGGTCGCGAGCGATTGAAGCGACCTCTGCGGCGAGCTTATCGACGATGGCCCGTGGCGTGCCTGCGGGCGCAAGCATGCCAAGCTTAAGCGTGACTTCGTACCCTGGGTAGCCTAACTCGGCAACCGTCGGTACGTCAGGCAGTAGCGCTGAGCGCTTATTGCTGGTGACCGCTAACGCGCGTAACTTGCCACCTTTTATATGAGGCAATGCGGTCGAGGTAGTCTCGATCATCATTGAGGTTTGCCCCGCCACGGTATCTGCCAGGCCGGGCGCGTTACCTTTGTAATGAATTGCAGTGAATTGAGCGCCCGAGGCCATTGTTAATAGTTCGACGGCTAAATTTGCCGAGCCGCCGCTGCCCCCAGTGGCCACGTTGATCTGCTTGGGCTTTGCTTTCGCAAGCGCAATGAGTTCTTGCAGAGTATTCGCCGGTAAAGAGGGATGCACCACGACGAATAAGGACAGTTGTGTTAACAGACTGATCGGTGCAAAATCTTTGTTGGTGTCGTAGGGCAGGGTGGCAAATAAGCCCGGATTCAAAGTGTGCGCTGAAGTAATGGTGCCGGTGATTAGCAGCGTATAGCCGTCTGGCGTACTTTTTGCGACAGACTGACTGCCGATGATCGTGCTGGCACCTGGCCGGTTTTCAACAATCACTTGTTGCCCAAGATGCTCAGACAACTTCTTTGAGTAGACTCGCGCGGTAATGTCGACGTTGCCGCCGGCGGTGTATGGCACAACGACTTTGATTGGTCGGTTCGGATAGTCAGTTTGTGCGTGAACGCCTGTTGCTGCGCCAAATAGGCCGATTAAACCCGCAAGCGCGATTGAGGCGATGCGATTGACATGAATTTGCTGCGACATTCTTTGAATATTTTTTTTCAAGTCGTTCTCCTTAACACTTCGACCGGTTCAGCTGTTGGGCAAACAATTCACTTTCTCTTTAAAACACTTTTCTCGCCGCAGTCGAGTCAACCTTAGCGTCAGCAGTGTCTGCTTTAGGCGGCACCAAGCTCCGCACGCACAAGCTGTGCCCCTTGACTCAGCGCACAGAGTTTTCCGTAAGCGATGTCGCGGGACAAATACTTCATGCCACAGTCTGGCGCAGGGATCAGTTGTTCAGCTTTGACATATTTCAAGCCTGCTCGAATGCGAACTGCGACTTGCTCGGCCGTTTCAATTTGATGATTGCCTAAGTCCAACACACCCAACATAATTTTTTTACCGGCTAAATCTGCGAGCACGCCAAGGTCGAGCTTTGGCTGCGCAGCTTCGATTGAAATCTGCGTAGCAATTGAATCACCGAGGCCGGGCAAAAATGAATAGCCCGTTGGCTTTTGCCCTTTGACCACAGCTGCATAACCAAAGCATAGGTGCACAATCGTGGGCACGCTAACCCCCTGCAGGGCGCGATTGATGGCTTTGACGGCATAGCGTTTAGCGGCCTCAGGGTCGTGGCGCAACCAGGGCTCGTCAAGTTGAATGAAGTCCGCGCCGGCGGCTTGCAACGCAAGTGCCTCGGCATTCACGGCGGCAGCAAAGTCCATCACCATGGCTTCTTCGTCGTGATAGAACTCGTCTTTGGCTTGCTGGCCCATGGTGAACGGACCAGGAAGTGTCACCTTGGTTAAGCGGTCGGTGTGCTGTTTTAAAAACTTAAAGTCTTCGACCTCAACAGAATGCACGCGAGTGATCTTACCGACTACGCGGGGTATCAGCGTTTCAAGTCCGTTCTGCGAACGAATCACAGCGGGGTTTTGGTCGTCAATACCATCCAACGAATTCGCAAAGCGGTTTGAATAGCTTTCGCGCCTGATCTCGCCATCAGTAATGATGTCGATGCCTGCGCGCTCCATCTCTTGGATGGCGAGCTTGGTGGCGTCGTCTTGCGCGGCTTGAAGCTGCTCGGGGGCAACGCGCCAAAGTTCTCGTAGGCGCGTGCGCGGCACCCCTTGGGCGAGTAGGGCGTGATCCACTAGCCAAGCGGGCTGAGGATAGCTACCTACTACGGTAGTCGGCAAAATGCTAGGAGTCGTTTTTGTTGTCATTCAAAAAAAAGATTATTTTTAGCGTGAACCGTGAAGAGTATTACAACGGCTTGAATCAAAGAGAGGATTGCAACGGTCTGAACCGTGTAGGGTATTAGGCGTGGCACACTGAAGGCGAATCATCGCCCTCAGTGTTTGGCTTTGCAACGTAAGACGCTTAGTTCGCTGTTGCGCCAGAGTCTTTTACGATCTTTGTCCACTTAGCAAGCTCTGTCACGGTAAACGCATTGAAGTCTTTTGTATTCATCGGGGTGATGATCAAACCGAGTTCAATAAAACGTTTTTGTGTAGCTGGGTCTTCCAAGATCGTCATCGTGGCTTTATAAAGTTTGTCGATCACGGGTTGAGGCAAGCCAGCAGGGCCTGCCAAGCCCCACCAAGGGCGTAGGTCGTAACCCGGCACGGTGTCGCTGATAGGTGGCACTTCTGGGGCGATCGGGCTGCGTGCTGTGGTCGCGACGCCCAACGCTTTCAGGCGGCCAGACTGCACATGGGGATAAATGACAGGCACGTGATAAAACGCCATCGAAACTTCACCGGCAAATAAATCACTAAAGCCTTGGGTGATGTTTTTATAGGGGATGTGCCGGATATCAATGCCAGCCAGTGTTTTGAGTAACTCACCCGCCATATGCGGCGAGGTACCCGAGCCGGCCGAAATATAGGTCAGTTTCCCTGGGTTCGCTTTTGCATAGGCGATGAGTTCAGCCATGTTGTTGGCGGGGATTTTAGGGTTGATGGCCAACATGTTTGGCGCCGCTACCATCAAGGCGATATGTGTGAAGTCTTTGATGGGGTCAAACGGGACGTTGGCATAAAGTGTCGGATTGGTGGCGTGTGTGGCGCTTGTTGAAAACGAGATGGTGTAACCATCGGGCGCGGCTTTGGCGGTTGCGTCAGCCGAGATGTTGCCGCCCGCACCAGCCTTGTTCTCGACCACCACGGTTTGACCAAGGCTGTCGCCGAGCTTTTGGGCGTACAGTCTGGCAATGACGTCGGTTGTCGTACCTGCCGAATACGGGACCAAAAATTTAATAGTGCGATTGGGATAGTCTTGCGATTGCGCGTGAGCGCTGAGCGAGGGTAACGCGCTGGTGAGAGCGACGGCCAGCATACCCACCAGTTGAGTCAGTTTTGGAGGTGAAAAGCGCAACATTGCGGTTCCTTTTGAGTGTCTGTCTGTATCAATTTTTTGCGAAGGAGTCTTTGCTTGATCGCCAAGCGCCCTACAGCAGCGTCAAGGCCTCTCGTAAGCCAAGTGTAAATCGCAAACCGCGTCAGCGGGCAGGTTTTTCATACAGGTGATCCTGTATTGACAGGCTGCAAATAGTCAGCAATCTTTTTGGTCGCGGCGACAGGCGTGTCTAAAATGTAGCCTTGACATCAGCTCTTTTTACGCAGTTTGCTGCAGCGAATCTATTCGTTTTTTAGTCGTTTGACCAACGCCTCAGTAAACGAGAGCGTGGTCGCCTTACCGCCTAAGTCAGTCGTCTTCACGTTGTCTTGATTCAGCGTTAGTTCAATCGCGGTGCGTAGACACGTAGCAAGCTCGGGGTGCCCAACGTGGTCAAGCATAAGCCCAGAGGCCAACAACAGTGAAATCGGATTGGCGATCCCTTTGCCGGCAATGTCCGGGGCTGTACCATGCACTGCTTCAAAAATTGCGACATCCTTACCAATATTGGCACCCGGGGCCAAGCCCAGGCCGCCCACCAAGCCAGCGAGCTCGTCTGACAAGATGTCACCAAACAAGTTCGAGCATAAAAGCATATCGAACTGCCACGGGTTCAGCACAAGTTGCATGGCACAGGCGTCGACAATACGGTCATCCACCGCGACACGGCCTTCGTATTCACGTGCGACGTTGCGAGCCTCTTCTAAAAACAATCCT
>Ga0209768_10002146_pt1 | contig 12311 bp, 12 predicted proteins | sample LauGreSBDMM110SD_3_FD_187564 | JGI IMG/M metagenome (GOLD analysis project Ga0209768, IMG submission 187564) | Freshwater lake microbial communities from Lake Michigan, USA - Sp13.BD.MM110.SD (SPAdes) (version 2) | ecosystem: Environmental > Aquatic > Freshwater > Lake | place: Lake Michigan... | reverse complement strand
TAGACCTTATTATTTAACAAGGCATAATGATTCTATAGTTGATGAAAAAAGGGCATACAATTCTAGCACTCCACCCTTTCATAATATTAATTCAAATACTTTAGGCTTTGGTAATTATAAGAGAGTTTATTCTCACAGCTATATTGAGGACCAACTTGTATTTTATACCATGAATGATAATTGGGAAACGCGATACTTTGCTGTTCATGATGAAACTGATGAGGAATTAAACCGGAAAACGATTGGTTGGAATGATGTAATAAATTTATAAAACATGGATATTAGAATTTGTGATGTCTGCGGACACAAAAATCCAAAGGAAAAAGTATACTGCGAAAAGTGTGGTAATCAGTTGTACGATGCTTTCATTAAAATATTTAGTTGTGTCAATTTAAAAAATGGAAAATAATCTGAAATTTAGCCAAGATTTCTGGAAAATCCATTTCGATGATTATCAAATCAACGGACTTGATTTAAATAGTCAATCGCATAGAGGCTATTTTTCGGACGGCCCAAATGTTCATGTTTTATCTGGAGATATTGGGAAACGAATTTTTTTAAAAAATGAACGTTTTTTAAAACCGATTAATACTACTCTTTTTAAATCCTTTGCTAATAAGCATCAATATCCAATAATAATGAATTTTATTGAAGGTGACTATCATTTGCTATTTAAAAAGGATTTACATAGTTTCATAAATGAAAATCTTAGTTCGTTTAACGATTTATTATCAATTGAAGTTTTAAGTTTTTGGGATAACTTTAATAAATCATCCCAGACTGTTGACTTATTTGATGAAATTACAGAGTTGGTTGTCAAACAACAATTTCTCTTTTTTTTCAACTACACTTTAAGTAAAGAGGATTTACAGCTATTTTCATTCTATGAAGATTATTTTACGTTTGGATTATATCTTGATAAGTTAACTGAATTAGAAAAATACTATTCCTTTGACAAATTTGAAATAGCCAAGAAGAAATACGATCTAATATTTCAAAATATTTTAGAAAAAGATCAACCGTCTCGTTTTAGTGAATTTTGTAATACTATGACTTGCAATAATTATGATATCAACTATGTTTTTAGTCAATTTTACAATATTTCTATTGCAGGAAGTACAAACATCGCTAAATCGTTTATATACCTTTTATGTTTCTGTGAAGACGAAAATTTAAATGACACCTCACATAACTCTAATCTTTCTGAAAAAGAAACTTATGTCTTATCCGGGAAATTACTAGCTGAACTATACCGTCTTCTTCCATATGTTTATAATCAGGTTGTTCCACCATTTATTATTCGCGAAGCTTTTGAAAAATTCAGAATAAATGATGAAATTGAAGTTATAAAAGGTGATAAAATATACTATTATCATCTTTTGAAAAATATTTCAGACAAATTAAATTCTCCCTTAGAATTTAATCCATTCAGAACTGATAACGATCACAAAGGTAAATCCTCCCCAGTTTTTGGATCAGGACTGCATAGGTGCTGCGGGGCTTCTCTTACAGATTTGTGGCTTCATCATATACTAGTTGGGTATCTAAAATCAGGTGTAAATCTAAAAAGTGAAAAGGGACTTGAGCATTCAATTTATAACCCTGATTTTGAAAATATAAAAAAGGTAAGTTATATGGTTAAACCATCAAAAGATGAAAAAAATTAATGATGTTTTAATAGACATTTTTGACGGGGTTGATGACAACTCATCTATTTCAAAAATATATTTGAAGTGGGAGGTCATTTTTGTACTAGGGATACTACTTCTTATTTGTTCCAATCAGATATTTGAACTATTAAATAAAGATTTATACAAATTTTTCTATATATTTTTTGTTTTAATTTTTTCGTTTCAATTTTTAATTAGGTTATTAATAATCCCTTCTGTTTATAAACAATCAACTAAAAATGTTAAATCAAATATTTTCAAATCTCTTTTAGTTGATTTTTTTGCAGGTTTGGTTCCTTTATTCGCATTGGTTTTCAGTGAACCAAATATTTATCATCTATCGCTTATATCTGCCGTAAAAATTATTCGTCTTTTTGATGTGCTTCCTGGTTTTCTGTTTCTCAAAAAGGCCGTATTAAGTAAAAAGGAAGAAATTTTATATTCTGTTCTACTTGTAGCTTTTGCGAGCTTTATTTTAAGTTGCCTGATATATTTTCTGGAAAGCAATAATCCTCAAAGCCCTTTTAAAAGCGTTTTAGAGACTCTTATTTGGTCTTTTTCGAAATATACAAACGACTATGGTTCTATTGCAAACTTTGCTCCTTATTCGCCACTTGCAAAATTCTTTGCAACTATAAATGGACTTTTAGGGGTTGCTGTATTCGCTGTTCCAGGTGCATTGCTGAGTTCTGCTTTTATTGAACAAATTTCTGAAAAAAAAAGAAGAGAAGAAATTGTTGAAAAAGAAGAAAAAATTACAAATAAGTTTAAAGAATCATTATGGGAAATTGTTCAATTAAGTGAAAAAAACATACCATCAACAAAAGAGAAACTCAATGAAAAATTAACAGTGTATGATCGATTTTGGACATTTGAAATGTTACAGTCAGAATTTCTATTTAATGAAAATGAAATTTTGGAAGTCCTTCGTAATAGCAAAAATTTAAGTTATAGAGTTTTAGATAGTAATAGCTCTGATAATATAATTCGAAATAATATTGTAGAGCTAAACTGTTTTTCGGATTATTTCGAAAATAAAAAGAAAAAGACATCATATGGTCTATATTATTATGGATCTGAGAGTGACATCCTATTTATTTCACCTCGTGATACTTTCATGCCATGCAAAAATCATTTTGCATCAACACTTGCAAAAATATCTGATATAAATTTTATTTCTCAAAATGAAAGAATTAAAGATGAAGAAACCAATAATTCATGGAACTTTGCTAGTTGCCAAGAATACTTAGATTTTTTAGAACATGGCAAGCATGAAAAAATACCAAAAATGTACAATGATTTTTTACATGATATAGATAATGCAATATCTGAAAAAAAGTGTAGAACAATTATTGTTTTAAGAACATGTTCTTCTGGCAGGGGATCAAATGGGAAAAATGACGAGAAAAAGAATGGCTACGATGTTCATTATACTTTTGGTCAATCATCTAATGATGAATTAGATTTTAGCAAGGGGTCAATAAAAAAAGAAGAAAATAACAGAATCTTTTTTGATAGCTTAAAAAGTAATTTAACAGATGTTTCAACAACGACTCGTAATTGGTTTCAAAATAACATTAGTTTTTCATTAGCAACTCATGAGTTTCAAGAAAATTTAGATGATCAAAAATATTTATCTAATATTTTGTTTGAGAAATATTCTTCTCTAAATATTAATTGCATTCAGCTTTTTGTTAATCGTGATATAATACAAGGTTGGGGAGAATTAGGAGACGCTAACTATTATGCATTAATGAGAGCATTAAAAAACACATTCAATAGTTATGACAAAATCATTAATAATAAGACACGCACATCGTGAAAAAATGCCCAGTGAATTAGGGCAGTTTGTTGATGGTTTTCAAGAGAATCTTGTGCCCGTTACTGAGGAAGGTAGATTGGCGGCGAGGAATGTGGGTAAGTTAATATCTGCTCAATATGATTTTGTCACCTTTTCATCTGTTTTGCGATGTAATCAAACAGCAGCAGCTATTAATTCTCAAAATACACTAAATAATATTGGAGAAAGTGAGTATTTAGTTTCAGAATACTTTGGGAATCTCAACCAATTAAACGAGAAAGAAAAGCAGATAGCCATTGACAGTCTATTAAATCGAGAAGATTCCCTTGGACTAGATTTACATAAAAAAATGGAATTAATTATGGATTACTTTAATACAAATAGTAAGTTAGGCAATGGCATTTATGTAACGCATGATTGGTGGATGGCTTTGTTTCTGAGTTATTTTACAGATTTGTTTAAGCAAGATGGATATAACATTTGGCCTGATTTTTTAGAATATTTTGAGATAGATTTTGAGAAGAATGAAATTATTTATAGAAACAGAGTATTCAAATTATACATTAATCCAAATGGTTCTACCACGTATTGAGTGAAAAATGATAATTTAGCATCAAATTATTGAAAAATATGAAAGAACTTTCAAAACAAATGGCTGAAGATATGATTACCAAAAATAATTTTGATGAACTAAGTAATTTCAAATTATTTGATTTTGAAGCCTTAGAATTATTAGTGAAACATAGTTGATATGGACCAACGGAACATTTATTTTTAGATCTCAGTGGGATTGAAGTACTTGATATAAAAACTGCTAAAATATTATCAAGTCATATTGGGCATCTAAAACTTGGAATTACCAAATTGGAAAATAGTATTTTCGAATATATATCAAAGATCGGAGGAAGGCTTATCCTGGATTCTGTTAATGAAATTAATCACACTAGTATAAAAGGAGTTGAAAATCACTACGGTCCTCTATTATCACTAGATGCTATTACATTTATAGACCAATCTATTGCGAAGGAGCTTTCTAAACACAATGGCGCATGCATAAGTTTAGAAGGAATTACTAAAATGGATCTTGCTGCACAAAACGAATTGGCAAATTATAAAGGGTCATTATTCTTAAATCAAATATTTAAAAAAAAATATCCTCTGATAACCTTAAAAATATTCTAACATGACACAGGTAAAACAAACAAGCACCAACCGGTCAATTGATGCATCAAACATTGAGAATACAGTATTTCTGGTGAGACATGGCCAATGCCTTTCAAACGTAACATGGCCTATGGATAATTATTCGGATGAGATCGATGTGTTAACCGATTTAGGTCAAATACAAATATCTAACTCATTAACATACTTCAATCAATTCGACTGCGAATACAAAATAATCCCTTCAACACTTACAAGAGCTAAACAATCTGCAGATATATTGCAAAAAGGATTAAATAAAAGTATACTATTAGAACCTGATGAACGAATAGTTGAAAAAAGTCACGTAGAAACAATTGAATCATTCGTTAATAGGCTGGAGTCCTTTATTAAGTCAAGAATTAATTCACAGGGTCCATTCATACTTGCAACCCATGGACATGTTATTGAATGTATGCTTCTCACTCGCCTAAGCGCACCATATATCCTGAATGAAAAAATTGATGGCCATATTGGCATTAAAGGCATTCACGGAGTTGCTAATGGATCATTGAGCGCATTAGTAGATAGTACTTTTGTATTTTTTAATAGGACTCCCTGAAAAAATGTATCAAAATAAATATAATTCAATTGAAGGCTATTTGGGTAAATGTAATCATGCACCTGTATATAGTAATATAAAAAAGTGGAAGACATTTTTCAAATCGTCTAGCTTTCATGGTCATCTAAATGAAGTCAATGTTTCTATACATAGCGAGGACAATGGCTTTACAGATTTATATATTACGGATTCTTGGGGAATAAATAAAAATAGTATAGATGCTTCAGATACTGTTGACCGAATAAAACAAGCGAAACAGAAGAATCTTCCGATTATTGCTTTTTTTGGAGGCTCTACATTAAAAGGTGTGGGTTGTGGAATGCCTGAATATTCTATACCCAGTTTGGTTGAAAAAGAAATGAAAGCCAGATATGGGTTAGATGTGATATGTGTTAATCATGGAGTTGCAGGTTGGTATTGCGCTGATCAATTTCATTATCTACTTCACAAAATGCATTATGAACCAGATTTCGTAGTTTTTTATGATGGATGGAATTGCCTTTGGAATTTGTATAATGGTTTTTTAATAAATGAAAAGGAAGAAAATACATGGCACAAGGGAACATCGCTAAGGCATGTTGAATATGATTTACTAAATGCAAAATTATTTCAATCCGGATACCTCTTAAAAAGGGGTCTGAATCTATTTTTCAACAAAACTTTGGATAGAATAGCCAATTTCTTTAAATACAAATTCTGGAATCTTTTCTGGACTTCTCTTGCAATTAAGTCCTTTCCTATCAATAGAATAAATCCTGTAGAAGGTCTTCACAAATATTCATTAAATGAAAAAGATCGAGATAAAATAATGAATTCAGTTGCTAATGAATATATCAGAATTCATGATCTAACTAAAATAATTTGCGAATCTAGAAAAATAAAATTCATACATTACTTACAACCCATATTAGAAACCACAACAAGAGATCTAAGTGATAAAGAAAAAAAAATACTTACCGTTGGCGTAAAAATGGGAAATCCTGAAATATTTTCGCTATTTCCTGATTTTATCAAGAAAGTTGGCTGGCCAAACGAGCTAATTGATTTATCTAAAGTATTTGATGATACTACAGAAGATATTTTTGTGAATGATGGACATCTTAACAAAACTGGCAATGCACATGTTGCAAAAAAAATAGTTCAAGATCTATATTCAAAAATCTATAGTAAGTAATTCATGACAGGATTTTTTAAAATTATAAGTGAAAACAATTATGAATTTTTGGAAGTAAATGATAGCCTTCCAATAGTGGTAGTTGATGCTATAGGAAGATGGGGATACGTCATTAATAATAAAGCACTGTTTCCTGTTCAATACGAGCGTTCTGTTGAGATATTAACTCAGTGGGGAACTGCAATTAGCTATGATCAATTTTTTAGGGATAATAATGATAATCTATATCCATTACTAACATCTAGTATGGATTTTTCAATTTTAAAGGCAGAGAGGGTTCAAAATGGTTGGATTTTTAAAACACTAATGGGTCAAAAAATCAGTCATTTTCATGATGTTCAGGGATATTCCCATGAGGGAAGAGTTTTTATTGATAATCCCAAAAATTTTGTATGCCTTGATTTAAATGGGAAACCCCTTTTCGAGTTAGAAACAGAAAATTTTGGATTTTTCAATGAAGGTCTTGCAAAGATTTTTAATGAAAAAAAATGGGGGTATATGAATTATCATGGAGACATTAGCATAAAATGTAATTATGAAGACGTTTGGAATTTTCATGAAGGATTAGCAGCGGTAAAATTGAATAATTTATGGGGGTACATTGATAAGAAAGGTGATTACATTATTGAGTCACGCTTCATGGATGCTCGAGATTTTTCAGAGGGCATTGCCAGGGTTTCTTTAGATACAAGATACACCATTAATAGAACTCAAATTTCTAAAGAATCATCTTACGGTTTTATCAATAAGAAGGGTGAGCTAATTATTGATTTGATTTTTTCTGAAGCAAAGGATTTTACGAATGGTTACGCGGCAGTAAAGTACAATAATACATGGAATTTTATCAATAAAACAGGATTTTTGTTGTTTAAAGAAAACTTTGACGTTTGTAATTCTTTTCACGAAAACAACGCATTAGTTATAAAAAATCAAAAATATTATTTCATTAATAATTTTGGGAAAATTACAAATAAAGTAAATATTGAAAAAGCATTTGATTATAGCGAAGGTTTAGCAGGTGTAATGTTTGAAAAAAAGTGGGGGTTTATAAATATAGAGGGGAATTGGCAAATACACCCAGAATTTGATGATGTTGCCCCATTTCGTTTAGGATTTTCAAGAGTATTGATAGGGGGGAAATACGGATTTATAGACACTTCCGGTAAAGTTGTAATAGCTCCGATATATGAAGAGGCAACCTCATTTAAAGAGGGTTTAGCAATGGTAAGGCTAGGAAATAAACGAATGTTTATTGATCTCTATGGAAAAAAAGTTTTTGAAATCTAAAATGTATTGAAAATGAAAAATCTCAAACTACCATAAAGGATACATTTGGTCGGGCGAATCCGACTTGCTTTTTTTTGATTTACGGATGAACTTACTACTTACTTTTAAATAAATACTTTTGAGCAAAATAACTAAATGTTTCATTATTTCTTTATGTTTGTTCAAATATAGTTGTTTGTTTTAAACGATGAAAAAAATATTAGGAATATCTGCTTTTTATCATGACTCCGCTGCGGCAATTATTGTTGATGGTGAGATTATTGCTGCTGCTCAAGAAGAAAGATTTAGTAGAATAAAAAACACTTCCGAATTCCCCTCAAATGCTATCAAATATTGTTTAAAAGAAGCAAATCTTAGTTTAGATCAATTAGATGCAATTGTATTTTATGATAAACCAACACTAAAATTTGAAAGACTAATAAAAACACATCTTGTTTATGCTCCTTATGGTTTAAAACAGTTTTTGGTTGCAGCAAATGATTTAATAATTAATAAACTAAGTTTCAAAAAAAAAATACTTAGATTATTAGCTAAGATTGATGCATTTGATAAGAAAAAAATTAAATTACTTTTTTCAGAACACCATTTATCTCATTCAGCGAGTTCCTTTTTTACTTCCAGCTTTAAAGAATCGGCCATCCTTGTTATAGACGGAGTGGGCGAATGGGCAACTGCAACTATATCAAAAGGAAGTGATAATAATATTACATTGTTAAAAGAGATGAGGTTTCCTCATTCTGTAGGCCTACTTTATTCTTGCTTTACTTATTTTTTAGGGTTTAAGGTAAATTCAGGAGAATACAAGCTAATGGGATTGGCGCCATACGGTAACTTTGAAACTGATGAATGTAAATTATTTATTCGCACAATAAAAGAAAATTTAGTTTCAATCAACTCAGATGGTTCAATTATTTTGAATTTAGATTATTTCAATTATCATATCGGTTTGTCTATGATTCATGTTGATAAATGGGAAGCTCTATTTGGTATTTCAAAATTAAATGAAGGTAATAAAATAAAACAATGCCATTGTAATTTAGCTTTAGCAATACAACATGTCACTGAAGAAATAGTCATTAAAATGGCGATTGAAACCCGAAAAATTACTAATTGTGATTATTTATGTTTGGCTGGAGGAGTAGCTTTAAATTGTGTAGCAAATGGAAAATTACTTGCCAGCAATATATTTAAAGACATATACATACAACCAGCTTCTGGCGATGCAGGAGGTTCAATTGGAGCCGCATTAGCAGCTTATTTTATTTATTTCGGTAACGAAAGAATAATAATTGATGCAGAAAGTAAAAAAAATGAAGATTTGATGAAAGGAAGTTATTTGGGTCCTTCGTATAATGAAAATGAAATCATGGAAACCTTGGATAAATTAGACGCGAATTATACTAAATATAATGATTTTCAAGAAATAGTAGATAAGATAGCAGATGAAATCAATTTAGGAAAAGTAATTGGGTGGTTTCAAGGTCGAATGGAATTTGGCCCAAGAGCTCTTGGAAATAGAAGTATTATTGCGGATGCAAGAAATTGTGAAATGCAAAAAAAACTTAACTTAAAAATAAAATATAGAGAAGGTTTTCGTCCATTTGCCCCAGCAGTTTTAGAAGAAATTCAATCTGAATACTTTGATTTAAATAAAGTCAGTCCGTATATGCTTTTTGTAGCTCCAGTGAATGACAAAATTAAAAAACAGCCCCCAAGGAATTATGCCGAAATGGGTTTATGGGATAAATTATATTTTCAGAGAAGTGTAATTCCTGCTATAACGCACATTGATTATTCTGCAAGAATTCAATCTGTCAGAAAAAAAACAAATTCGAAGTTGCATGCACTATTAATTTGCATGCAAAGTAAACATAATATAGGATTAGTAATTAATACAAGTTTCAACGTGCGAGGAGAGCCTATTGTTTGTTCTCCGAAAGATGCCTTTATTTGTTTTATGAGCACAGATATGGACTTTTTGGTTATTGATAATTTTATATTAATCAAAGAAAAACAAGTAGATTACCAAAACAAAGGAAAATGGAAAAAAACATATATAAATGACTAGTTAAAATGATTGCACAAATTATTAAATTGTATTTTTTATTTCTTCGGATGTTGTTCATTCGGTCAAGATTGCCTTTTAGTAAGTTTTTTCTAAATTTTATGTGCTTTTTGATATATTATTTTTTCTTAATTCCAGTATCGTTTTTCTGCATTAATAGAAGTTCTAAAAGTAAATTATTATTTCAAAAAATGAATATAAAGTATAATAAAAATAGTTTTAAAAAATAAAAATTGCATGAAACTAGCCATAGAAATTGCGAAAAGAATTATGGACAAAAATACTTTTGATGAGCTTCAAAAGTTGAACGCCCCATACAATGAATTGTTTGAAAAAGACAATCATACAATTGGCATACCCGGCATTTGGGGTGTTGCCAATGGTTCCATTAGCACTATTATTGATAATAACCTTACTTACTTTAACTTTGTACCATGAGCACACCATTTAGCACCTGCATTGTAAAAGTTGTTAGTCCATGTAACTTGAATTGCACTTATTGTTATGAATATAACAGAGGTGATGAAACATGGCGTAACAGACCCGTACGTATTTCAAAAGACGTGGTTGAAAAACTGGCTGAACGCATTAATGAGCATTCAGAATTACATGCCATTAAACAATTCAATATTAATGCACATGGAGGGGAGCCATTTTTACTCACCGCGAACGGTTTAGAAATGTTCTATTCAACCTTGTTGGGAAAAATAAACCCACAAATTAAGCTGAACTTTGGTCTTCAAACCAATGCCACACTTGCAACAGAGAAAATCATAGATGTTCTAAACAAGTATAAAGTATCTGTAGGGGTTAGCATGGACGGATACGATAAAGCGAATGAATTCAGAATAAATCATAAAGGTGAAGATTCTTTTGAAGCAATACACAAGGGTGCATTGCTTATCAAAGAAAAGGCAAAATATTTTAGTGGCTTTTTATGTGTGATTAATGTTAATTCCGACCCTGTAAAAGTTTTGGATTATTTTAAATCATTCAATCCTCCAACCCTAGATTTACTCCAACCATTTGGAAACTGGGATAACTTACCTCACAATGATACAGTGGGTAAACTTGGAGATTGGCTTTCTAGAGCATTTCATCATTACGTTAGTGAATCTGGTTTTGAAAAAATAAAAATTCGGATTCTGGATGATGCCCTCAAAACAGTTTTGGGCGGAAAACCATCTGTTGATTGGTTTGGAAATATTGAACCTGATTATTTTATTGTTACCACTGATGGCAATTATGAAGGGTTAGATACTCTAAAAGTGGTAGGAACAATTGGTCGTGAACTAAACCTTTCAGTTTCTGATACTTCAATAGAACAAATAAGACAAAGCGATTTTATTGCTATGCGAAGCTTAGGAATGGAACAAACAGCTAAGAAATGTCAAGAGTGCAACATATTCAAATGGTGTGGTGGTGGATATTTACCAACAAGATTTTCAAAAGAAAATAATTTTAAGAACCCATCTGTTTACTGTGAAGATTTGAAAATACTTTTCAAAAATGTTGCTAATTGGTGTAAAGAAAATACAGAAGTAAATAATGAGGTAATATCTGAAACTTTAATGAATATTGATGGATGAAATTAGAAGGCAAAACTGTCATAATTACATCCAATTCTTCTGTTTTCTTAAAGCTAACTAAATTATTTATTGAAAACAGTGGAAAATCACGTTCTAATTTTTTCGTTGTTGCTGAAAACGGATTGCCATTTAAGGATAGATTTCGCAAACGAATAGAAAAAATAGGCATACTCACTGCGTTAGACGAATGGTTATACACAAGATATGAAGCACTTTTTAACCACTGGGCAAAGGCAGAAAGTAAACTATTAAAAGATATAGAAATAACCTCATTCAGTCCTGATATTTTAACAGATACAGTCAATAAAAGCAGTGTTAGTATTTTAGACTCATTGAATAAATTTGAAGCGGAAAATATTATATCAATTGGTTCCGGTTATATACCCAGTAGACTTTTGGAACAATTTGATGTAAAAATAAATATTCACCCTGGTATTTTACCCAATTATAAAGGTATTGGTTCTCCTGAAGCAATTATGCGAGGTGATCATTTTTCCTTAGGTTGGTCTCTTCATGAATTAGCGCCAAAAATTGATTCTGGTAGTATCATCCACAATCATATAATATCTTATAAAGATATTGAAAATATGACATTTGCTGACATATATATTACAATTTATAAGTTGGCAATTATTGATTTTTATTCTGTACTAAATAATTCGAATAAAAATGAAATTAATTTTAAATCTGACGCAAAACATTTTGCATTTGTTAGTTTTACACTTTTTATAAAATATAAATTTAAACCAGCCCATAACAGCGTGTAAGCAATATTGCCTTGCCGCAGGTGCAACACAAGGCAACATCGCCTACATGCAAAACGTTACTGATGAGGGATCTGCGGCTTATGAATTTCCTGATAACCTTATTGGCAAGTGGTACACTATGGGCGGAACAAAATCTTATGATATTATTTTGACAATAGTTAAATAATTAAAAAGAAAAAAACATCTAAAAATAAAA
>Ga0209768_10002143_pt1 | contig 12316 bp, 16 predicted proteins | sample LauGreSBDMM110SD_3_FD_187564 | JGI IMG/M metagenome (GOLD analysis project Ga0209768, IMG submission 187564) | Freshwater lake microbial communities from Lake Michigan, USA - Sp13.BD.MM110.SD (SPAdes) (version 2) | ecosystem: Environmental > Aquatic > Freshwater > Lake | place: Lake Michigan... | reverse complement strand
AAAATAAATTGGTTTTATATTTCCGGCTTTTATATCGTTTACAATTTTTAAAACTTCATCCATTGATTTATGTTTAATGTTTAAAGTTTAAAGTTTTTTAGAATCGTGTGAAACATTAAACCTTAAACTTTAAACTTATTTTATACTTTTGCTGTATGCAACAACTACATTTTCCAAAGTATTCATTCCGATTCAAAAATAGTGAAAATAAAGTAGCTATTTTCGATGAAATCAGGAAAAAATTTATAATTATTACTCCCGAAGAATGGGTACGTCAGCATGTAGTTCAGTTTTTGTTGCAAGATAAAAAATATCCAAAGTCACATATAAACGTTGAAAAACTGTTGAAAATCAATGATTTAATTAAAAGATATGATGTCGTAGTTTACAATCCTGATGGTAGTATTTTTATTTTAGTGGAATGTAAAGCGCCCGAAATTAAAATATCGCAACATACATTTGATCAAATTGCACGCTACAATATGACTTTAAATGCCGATTATTTGATGGTAACTAATGGACTTAATCATTACTTTTGCAAAATGGATTATGAAAAGGAAAAATACGATTTTTTACCTGAATTGCCAGAATATCAATCTTTAAATTCGATTAAATAAGTGAAAATTGCTGTTGTTATACTCAATTGGAATGGAGTGAAATTGTTAGAACAGTTTCTACCTTCTGTTGTTCAATATTCAACTGAAGCTACTGTATATGTTGCAGATAATGCTTCAACTGACGATTCAATTTCGTTTGTTAAAGCAAATTTTCCAACAGTTCAAATTATAAAAAACGAGTGTAATTTTGGATTTGCACAAGGCTACAATGAAGCTTTAAAAAATGTTGATGCTGATATTTTTGCTCTTGTAAATTCCGATATTGAAGTTACCGAAAATTGGTTGCAACTCATCATCGAAACTTTCAAAAACGAACCACAAACAGCCATTATTCAACCAAAAATATTGGATTACAAACGCAAAGAATACTTTGAATATGCTGGTGCTGGGGGCGGTTTCATAGATAAATATGGATATCCTTTTTGTCGTGGACGGATTTTTGAAACTTTAGAAAAAGACAACGGACAATACAACGATACTTGTGAGATTTTTTGGGCTTCGGGCGCTTGCTTTTTTATTAGAAGTTCGGTTTATAAAGAATTGAATGGCTTTGATGCCGATTTTTTCGCTCACCAAGAAGAAATTGATTTGTGCTGGCGAGCATTCAACAACAATCATATCGTTAAATACAATGGAAACTCCACTGTTTACCATGTTGGTGGCGCTACATTAAATGAAGAAAATCCTAAAAAAACGTTCCTGAATTTCAGAAACTCCTTGTTGATGTTGGTAAAAAATTTACCCAGAGAATCCTTAGTTCAAGTGCTTTTCTTTAGAATGATTTTAGATGGTATTGCTGGAATTCGATTTATATTTCAAGGCAAATTTGCTCATTTTGCAGCAATATTAAAAGCTCATTTTTACTTTTATCATCTCCTTTCAATAAATTATAAAAAACGTGGAAAAACACAATTGCAAACATACTACAAACTAAAAAGTGTCGTTTATAGTTATTATATAAAAAGTGGCATCGTATTTGAAAAGCTATTTTAACAAAAAATAAATTATTAATTTTAATAACATATTATTTACTTAATTTTGCAAAAAAAATCTATCCTTATGAAAAAAATCATTTTAGCAGTTTCATTAGTCGCTTTATTAGCTACTTCATGTGGTACAAAGAAAAAAATTGCCACATTAGAATCTAAAAATAAAGAAATTCAAGATTTATTGAATTCGTGTTCAATAAAATTAAACATGTGTTTGACTGAAAAAGAAGCGATTGCAAGTCAGATTGAATTTCTAAAGAAAAACAATTCTGATTTACTTAGTACAATGGGAAACATGACCACTTTATCATCTAAAGGAGCTCAAAACATTGAAAAAGCATTAGAAGCAATCAAGGAAAAAGACTTGAAAATTACAAGAATGCAAGACGCTTTGACCAAAAAAGATAGCATGACACTCGCATTGGTTACCAGCATAAAAAGTTCGGTTGGAATATCGGATCCAGACATTGAAGTGAATGTTGAAAAAGGCGTGGTTTTTATCTCTATTGCTGACAAATTGCTATTCAAAAGCGGAAGTTATTTAGTAAGCGAGCGTGCAAAAGAAGTACTTGCAAAAGTTGCTAAAATAATCAATGACAAACCTACATTTGAATGTATGGTTGAGGGGCACACTGATAATGTTCCATTCATTGGAAACACTATTCTACTTGACAACTGGGATTTAAGTTCGAAACGTTCTACTGCAATCGTTCGTGTTTTAACAAATGATTTAAAAGTAAACCCAAAACAATTAATCGCTGCAGGTCGTGGAGAATTTATTCCATTAGTAGAAAATAATTCAGTTGTAAATCGAGCAATTAACAGAAGAACTAGAATTGTCATCCTTCCTAAAATCGATGAGTTTTACGAAATGATTGAAAAAGAAATGAAGAAGAAATAGAAACATTTTATAATTAAAAAAGGAGCCTAAACAGCTCCTTTTTTAATTATATTATTTAACATAGATTAAACATTGTCTCAATTCAGGTTTTTTAATCGTGTAACTTAAAAGCCAGTCTGTTAATTGTTCTATTTCGTAGGGCAATAACATTTTTAAAGCTTTTTCTAATTCTTTACAAAAAAGTTTAGGATCAAAACTAACTCTTTCCAAAATATTTTTCGTGTAAGCGACCATTGTTATTTTCATAAAATAATATTTATATTCGTTAAAATGAATTAATAATCGAATACTCAAATTTAGATAAAAAAAATATTTGCTTTATAAATAAAAAGTTAAAATTAAAATATTTCTTGTTAAACCTTTTATTTGCTGCTTAAATTAAAATTATAGTTTAGTCGCTCTAAACATTTCCCTTTTGCCAGGTGGTCCAGCTAACTTTTCAACTGTGAAACCAACTTCAATCATACTTCGTTTCACTACCCCACGAGCAGCATAAGTAACTAATACACCATTTACTTTAAGTGCTTTATACATTTTTTCGAAGATTTCTGTACTCCATAATTCAGGTTGAACTCGGTATCCAAAAGCATCAAAATAAATTAAATCATATTGATTTTCATCAGAAATTTCATCAAAAAATTGCTTTCTTTTCGTTAAAGTAAAATTAGAAGCTATCGTAATTTTTTCCTCCCAATTGGATTGGTGCATTAATTCAAAAGCGCTTCTTTCTTTTTCGGCATTCAATTCAGCAACATAATTCATTTGCAAAACTTCTTCTGCTGAAATTGGATAGGCTTCCACTCCAACATAATCAATGGTTTGAACTGATTTTTGAGATTCTAAAAAAGTTATAAATGCATTTAAAGCAGTACCAAATCCAATTTCTAAAATTGATAATGGTTTCCCTTGAAATATTGACAACCCATTTTTTATGAAAACATGATAGGCTTCCTGAATTGCACCGTGCTTTGAATGATAAGATTCGTTCCAATCTGGTAAATGGATTGTTGTTGAACCATCTAAAGTTTGCAGTATTTCTCTTTTCAAATTTACTTTATGTATAATTTTTTAATTTTTGGAAGTGGCCCACCACATTTTACTTCATGACAACGAACACAAGCATTAACCACATCGTTAAAATGCTGTTTAGCATTTTTTGGGTCTTGATAAATAAGCTCTTGAGCTTTAATGAATAACTCCGCTTGTTGCTTAAAAAAAACATCATTTTCCGTTTCATCGGTCATTGCGACCTTATGAATTTGAAGAAAATGGCTAGGAAATTTTCCTATAGTATCGCCTTTTTTAATTCGTTCTTTCAGTTGTTTGTTCTCAAGATACATACTCTCCATCAATGCTGCCATTTCTGACAATTGGTACATATCGAACTTTTTATCTGATTTAGCTATAGATTCTGATTCACATTTAGATGAATCTGGTTTTTTATTGCAGCCAAATAGAAGAACTAATGAAAATAATATGACACTCTTTTTCATATTATTTTACTATCAAAACTCCATCAGCCATAAATGAATACGTTGTTTTCGGAGTTACAATACTATCAATAGCAGCTTGAGACTTTCCTTCATCTTTTGCATAATGTTTTAACTCCTCAACAGATTCAATACTTACAAAGGCTTTTCCGTTTACAATTACTTCTTCATCTTTAGCATTTTTAGGGACAAAAAAAGCATAATCTTTGAACTTCACAAAAGCTTCTTTTTCGTTTGGCAAAACCAATGTCATCCAACATCCTTTTTTCTGGCAAACGTTTTTAATCTTTGATTTAAATTTTACATTTAATGTATCTCCAGCTTTCAATTTATCAAATTGGGCCAAGATTTCATCATTAGATAATGCTTTCTCATCTGAAATACTATCCCCAAAAAAAGCATATTTATCTTGTTTTTGATTTCCTGTTGCAACGGATTCTTTTTTACAACCTGTTAAAGCAAAAAAGAAAAAAGTAAAAGCTACTATTTTTTTCATAATTTCTACTATTTAATTTATTCATTCAATGCAAAAATATAAGAATTTTTAAATAAAAATGTATTAAAGCTATAAATTAACACTATTAAAAACTAAAAATAATAAAATTATAAATAATTGATTTTGAAGTAGAAACAAATCTAATTTTTATTAATTTAGCACCTGTTTTAAAAAGTACCCCTTTATATTTTAAATTAATACAAATAGGTGTTTTTCAATGATTTAAAAATAAAATTTTACAAAACTGAATTAAATATGAATTCAATTACTGCTCAAAAAATCAACATTTCTAAAATTTCAACTTCAAAAATTGATTCTGTAGATTTTGAACACCTTCCTTTTGGAGAAGTTTTCACAGATTATATGCTAACTTGTGATTTCGTGAATGGAAAATGGGAAGCGCCTTCAATAGTTCCTTATGCACCTTTCTTAATCGATCCTTCCTCTAAAGTTTTTCATTACGGACAAGCTATTTTTGAGGGAATGAAAGCTTACAAAGATGAAAGCGATTCGGTTTGGTTATTTCGACCAGAAGATAATTTTCAAAGATTCAACAAATCGGCTGTTAGAATGGCAATGCCTGAAGTTCCTGAAGAAATTTTCATGGGAGGTTTAATAAAGTTAATTGATTTAGAAAGAAATTGGATTAAAAAAGGATTAGGAAATACGCTTTATATCCGTCCTTTTATGATAGCGACGGGGACCGGTATAATTGCTGCTCCTTCTAATGAATACCGATTTATGATTTTGCTTTCACCAGCAAAGTCCTATTATTCAGGAGAAGTAAAAGTAATTGTTGCTGAACATTTTAGTCGCGCTGCAAATGGTGGAATTGGCGCTGCAAAAGCTGCAGGGAATTATTCCGCACAATTTTATCCAACGAAATTAGCCAATGAAAAAGGATTTCAGCAAGTAATTTGGACTGATGATGCTACACATACAATGCTAGAAGAATCTGGAACAATGAACGTTTTTTTTAGAATTAACGATACTATATATACTGCCCCAACAAGTGAAAGAATTCTTGATGGTGTAACCAGAAAAAGTCTGATCTCAATTGCCGAAAGAGACGGAATTCAATTAGAAGTTCGACCAGTTTTAGTTTCAGAAATAGTGGAAGCTGCGAAAAACGGTTCGTTGAAAGAAATATTTGGTGCCGGAACTGCTGCAGTTGTGACCACTATTAAAGGTTTTTCTTATAAAGATATTTATTATGAATTGCCAATAATAGAAAACCCAATTGCATTAGAGCTAAAAAACAAACTAACAGCTATTCAATACAAACTTGCAGAAGACACATTTGGATGGACCGTTAAAGTATAATTTTTATTATATAAATGTAACAACCCCTTGATTTATTATTTTTCTATTAAATTAAGGGGTTGTTTTTTGTACAAATATCCTTTAAATTATTTTTGAAAAGTCGGGTTTAAAATAGTTTGGCCCTTTCATAACTTTTCCATCTTCTCGGTAAATTGGCTTTCCATCGTGATCTAATTTGCTCATATTACTGCGTTGTATTTCATCAAATACATCCTCAATTTTGTGTTGTAATCCGTGTTCAATAATGGTACCACACAAAATATAAAGCATATCGCCCAGAGCGTCTGCAATTTCAATCAAATCATTATTTTGAACGGCTTCCAAATATTCTTCGTTTTCCTCTTTCATTAAATTGAAACGAAGCATGTTTTTTGATTCCCCTAAATCAGATTTTGGACTTTCGCTATATCCAATTTCGAAAGCAGTGTGAAATTCTTTAACGGCATTAAGTTGTTTAATCATAGTAATTACTTGTTAAATGATAGCGCAAAATAGTAACTTTTCATAACAAATTTAGTATTTTTGTATAAAATAAAAATTTATGTTTAGCAAAGGGCAATTAATTTTTGCAGGTTTATTCTTCATCTCTTTCGTAATTGCAATCATCTATTCTTACAGAAAAGATATTCTAGTTCATCAAAAAGTATACAAAGGAAGTTATAAAATATTGATTGGTTTTTTAATTTTTATAGCCTTGCTATTCGTTATTAAAATATTCTTCAAACACTAAAAGTTTAAATTATAAAATCTTATAAGTCCAAATAAATCAGTAATGAAAATTATAAAATATATCTTATTACTTATTGTACTTCTATCAGTTGGTGGAAGCATTTTTGTTGCTACCCAAAAAAGTGATTTTAAAATTGTAAAATTTAAAGTTATAAATTCTCAAAAAGCATCTGTTTTTAATTATATCAACGACTATAGGAATTGGGAGAATTGGTATGTTTGGGAAAATGACACCACGGAAACACATTTAATATATTCAAATAAATCCTCTGGCGTTGGGAGTTCTTATCAATGGACGGGAAATGGTGATAATGTATATTCTACCACTATTTTTGCAAAAGAAAATGATAGTATTGTTCAAAAAATAGATTTTAACGGAGCTAATTCAGAAATAACTTGGCAATTTAAAGATACAATTGGCGGAACAAAAGTCACTTGTATATCAAAAGGGGAAATACCTTTTATGTTTAAAATAAATGCATTTTTAAATGGTGGAATTGAAAAAGTAATCGGAAGTAAACTAGAAAAAAGTCTTGTGAATTTAGACCGAAGTTTAGATTTTGAGTTGAACACTTTTTCTATAAAACCAAATGGAGTTGTAATTAAAAAAGGCGGATATTATTTAGAACAAACAATTAATTGTAAAATTTCAAAATTAACTCATAATTTTAGAATTATAATTCCAAGTTTAATTCATTTCACCAAACAAAATAATATCCAGCAAAATGGAAATCCTTTTGTGCTTTATAATTCTTATGATATTGAGAAAGGAATCTCAAATGTTTCTGTTTGTATACCAATAAAAACAAGAATATTTACAAGTACTGGAAGTGATATTATTTGTAAGGAATTAGAAGCTTATACAGCCTATAAAACTTCATTAATCGGGGATTATTCTCATCGAGATGAAGCATGGAAAAAAGCAACAAAATTTGTATTAAAAAACAAAGAAATTCCAAATAAAACAATACCTATAATGGAAATTTTTACCAATGGATTTAACGGGGAAAAAAGACCTTCAAAATGGGAAACTGTAATTTACATTGCTACACAATCAAATTATATTACTAAATCAACTGCAGATACTAGTACAGATAAAAATAAAGAATCATTTGAAATTGAAGCGCAATAATGTTTTTTTATTGCATTAAACCTTTACTATTTTTTCAATTCTTATTCATAAATACATTTTTTGGAAGAAAAGGATTTTATACAAAATTTACTGAACCCAAAGACGCAAAATGAGGCGTTTCAAAAACTCTTGTTAGATTATCAAAAACCATTGTACAACCATATTCGAAATATTGTTTTAAGTCACGATGACACTGACGATGTTTTACAAAACACATTTGTAAAGGTATTTCAACATCTAAATAAATTTAAAGGCGAAAGTAAATTGTTTTCTTGGATGTATCGAATTGCGACGAACGAAGCGATTACATTTTTAAATAAAAAAGCAAAGCAAAGCGGAACAACGAGTTCATTTTTACAAACAAAAATTCTAGAAAACTTAGAATCTGATTGCTATTTTGATGGAGATGCCATTCATTTAAAATTACAAAAAGCGATTTTTAAATTACCAGAAAAGCAACAACTCGTATTTAAAATGCGCTATTTTGAGGAAATTAAATACGAAGATATGTCAGAAATTTTAGGGACATCTGTTGGCGCATTGAAAGCTTCATATCATCATGCTGTAAAAAAGATTGAAATCTTTATGATTAAGGATTAAACCAATGTATATAAAAATTGTCTAACGAATATGAATGATTTTAAAATAAATAGTAAACACAAAATAGATTCTGGATTTAAAATTCCTGAAGATTACTTTGAGAATTTCTCAGAGAAAGTGTTGTTGAAAATTAGTAAGCCAGAACCAAAAGTAGTAACCCTTTTTTATAAAACAAAAACTTGGATATCCTCTGTAGCAGCAGTTTTAGTAATTTCGTTATCAGTAACTTTATTTACAAAAATAGCGGTGAAATCAACCGAAGAAAAATTAACTTTGGAAAATTATATTACCAATCAATCTGAAATAAGTCAATACGATTTGGTTGCTTTATTAGACACAAAAGATATTGAAAGAATTAAAATTGATTTAAAATTAGACGATAAAAAGATTGAGGAAGAGCTTATTAATTCAAGTGAAATTGAAAATTATTTAACTGAATAAAAAAATTAAAATGAAAACAAAAAATATTTTTACAATACTATTATTGTCACTTTCCATAAGCTTTTATGCTCAAGGAAAGAAAATGTTAGAAAAGAAAGAACAGATTTATGCGCTAAAAGTGGCATTTATAACAAATAATTTATCCTTAACTTCAACAGAAGCTGAAAAATTTTGGCCAATTTATAATTCATTTGAACAAAAGCAATTTGAATTAAAACGTCAAAAATCTATTTTTTTTATCAAAAAAATGAATGATGAGACTTTGAATAAAATGTCAGATAAAGAAGCCTTAGCCGTTTTGACACAAATGGAAGCCTCAGAAGACGAAATGTTTCAATTGCGTAAAAAACTAATTATCACCCTGAAAAACATTTTAAGTCCTGTAAAAATTATAAAACTCAAAAAAGCTGAAGAGGAATTTAATAAAAAATTATTACAACAATACAGGGACAAAGGACCTAGAAGATAATTAGACTCCTTTATTAATTTTTCAAAATATTACTCTTCTTCAATTTCAAATAAAAACGGTTCCAATAGCATTTTTTCAGCCAATATTTCGATTCTTTCTGTAAGTTGTTCCGAAAAAATCAAGCGTTGCGTTCTCGTAATGCTATTCGAAATTCGCATAATTTTAGTTTCGTGGCGCAATTTCAAAATAGCATCGGCATCATCAAGAATAAACATTTTTAGGCGGTTTACATTATAACCAGCAGTTGTAAACATGTCTCCAAGTCGATTGGGTGTTCCAATTAAAACATCAATTCCTGTAGAAATATAATTTTTATCGTATTCCATGTCTCCCTTATCGTGAACACCGTAAACGCGTAAATCGGTTTTACAACCTAATTGTTCAAAAAGATCTTCCAATGCCAAAACTTTCGCTTTGTCTTCAACAATTATCAATGCTCTTGGCGATTCTTCCCCTTCACAAACCAATTGCTGAATCACATTTAATACAATTGTTGTTGATTTCCCGCTTCCTTTAGGTGAAATTACAATGCAATCGGCACCGCTCTTCAAAGTAGAAAATGTTTCCTGTTGCAATTCATTTGCTTCCGTCAATCCAATTTCAATTAAGGCTTCTTGTAATTTTTCGTTTATTTTTTTTAATTTCATTTTTATTGTTTTTTACACGAAGATTCTCAAAATAAAAAGAAGATACACTATTATTAAATTATATTTCTTTGTTCCAACTTTGTGAATCTTTGTGAAATAATTTATTTACTTGCAAATAATTGTACATCAGTTTCGGAAATTTCGTTGCTACCAAGGATGATTAAGCGTTCTACAACATTTCTCAATTCCCGAATATTTCCTGTCCAATCGTATTCTTGTAACAATTTGATTGCCTTTTTAGAAAAAGTCTTTGGGGCAATTCCTTGTTCAGCTGCTATTTTTTCTGTGAAATGTTCGATAAGCAAGGGTATATCCTCTCTTCTTTCGTTCAATCCTGGAACTTTTATCAAGATTACCGCCAAACGATGGTACAAATCTTCTCTAAAACGCCCTTCTTCTATTTCCTTTTTTAAATCTTTATTGGTCGCAGCAATTACGCGTACATCAACTTTGATGTCTTTATCGGCACCAACACGTGTAATCATATTTTCTTGTAAAGCTCGTAAAACTTTGGCTTGCGCAGATAAACTCATATCACCAATTTCATCTAAAAATAGAGTTCCTTTATCCGCCGCTTCAAATTTTCCAGCACGGTCTTTTATTGCAGACGTAAAAGCACCTTTTACATGCCCAAATAATTCGCTTTCTATTAATTCCGAGGGAATTGCAGCACAATTCACTTCAATTAATGGGAAATTAGCCCGTTCGCTTTTTTCGTGTAATTGATGCGCAACCAACTCTTTTCCGGTACCATTAGGTCCTGTTATTAAAACTCTTGCTTCGGTTTTGGCGACTTTTTCGATCATTAGCTTTATATAGTTAATCGCTTCGCTTTCACCGATCATTTCGTAGTTTTTACTCACAATTTTCTTAAGAATTTTGTTTTCAACTACGAGTTGTTTTTTATCCAAGGCATTCCGAACCGTATTCAATAATCGATTCAAATCGGGTGGTTTTGATATGTAGTCAAAAGCGCCTAAACGCATTGTTTGTATGGCTTTTTCCATATCACCATGGCCCGAAATCATAACTATTGGAATTTCAGGTTTTATTTTCTTTACGGCTTGAAGTACCTCTACCCCATCCATTTTAGGCATTTTGATGTCGCACAAAACCAAATCGTAATCGTTGTTTTTGATTTTCTCAAAACCAATTAAACCATCTTCAGCATCCTCTACTTGGTATGCGTCATTTTCTTCGGAAAGTATTTTGGTTAATACTCTTCGAATGGATGCTTCATCTTCTATGATTAATATTCTTGACATATATTTTTGTGTTTAATTGGTAAATTGTTTAATCGATTAACCAAATAATCGATTAAACAATTTAACTGAATCAATTAATATTTTAACCATTTATACAATTCTCTCCAAGTTGGTTTTTTTCCATACATTAAAATTCCAACTCTATAAATTTTTGCGGCAAACCAAACTACAAAAAAGAAGGTTCCAAATAGTATGGTAACTGAAATTGCAATTTGCCACCAAGGTACGCCAAATGGAATTCGCATAAGCATTACGATGGGCGATGTGAGCGGAATCATTGAAAAAACTGTTGCAATTGTTCCGTGTGGATCATTCATTACAGTGAAAAATCCGATGTAAACTCCCAATACCAAAGGCATAATTATTGGTAATAAAAATTGCTGCGAATCGGTTTCATTGTCAACAGCAGCACCAATTGACGCATAAAATGAGCTATAAAGGAAATACCCTCCGATGAAATAAATCACAAAACTTATAAGTAGGGTTGCTATGGGTAAGTTCCATAATTCTTTAATATACATTTGAGCTACACCTGCAAATTCTTGTTGCGCAGAATGCAACATTTCGGGTGGAATTTTAGCTGTTGGGCTTGCGTTTATTCCCAAAAACATTGAGGCTGAGAACATTAAAATGAGTCCAATTAATGTCCAAATAAAGAACTGCAAAATACCTGCTAATGACGTTCCGATAATTTTACCCATCATTAATTGAAAAGGTTTTACCGATGAAATAATGATTTCAACAATTCGATTTGTTTTTTCTTCGATGACACTTCGCATCACCATATTTCCATAAATGATAATGAACATCATAATTAAGTATCCGAAAGCACCGCCAATTGCAATTTTGATTTCGTTGAGTCCTTTTAGACTGTCTTCTCCAGTTGCTTTTTTTAATTCAATATTGACATTTGCTTCTGCATTTCTAATTGCCAAAGTATCTAATTTGGCAGTTTCAAAATTTTCTTTTGTGATTTTTTTCGCAATAATATCTTGTACATTTTCAACGAAAGTTATGCTTGGACTGTCATTTGAAATGTATTGTACTTTGTTTTCCAATGTTTTATAATTCGCTATTTTTGGAATATAAATTAGACCTTCATAGCTTTCATTGATTAAACTGTCCTTGATTATTTTTAAATCAATGGGCGATAAATCGATATATCTGTATTCCTCAGAATTTTTAAATTCAGAAACAAAAAGCCCCGTTTCATCGTG
>Ga0209768_10002142_pt1 | contig 12320 bp, 14 predicted proteins | sample LauGreSBDMM110SD_3_FD_187564 | JGI IMG/M metagenome (GOLD analysis project Ga0209768, IMG submission 187564) | Freshwater lake microbial communities from Lake Michigan, USA - Sp13.BD.MM110.SD (SPAdes) (version 2) | ecosystem: Environmental > Aquatic > Freshwater > Lake | place: Lake Michigan... | reverse complement strand
AGTCCTATACAAGTGTTGAGAGCAGTGAAATTGATTAACTAACCGGCTAGATGCTATTTGTCTTTTGTGTAAAGTCAATGATGGTTTTCCGTTTCGCACGCTGATTTTGCAATACATGAACATGTCATCATTGATTCATATAGGTTGCATCTGAGGACAGGTCTATTTCCAAGGGATTACCCTAGGAAAATCTGAGTCAGCGGCAATTGTTGCGTTTTTGATGAAAAATTTAACGTCGCTTGAGTACATGCACAAATTCGTCCCCGACGGTTTCCTGCGACAACAGTTCATTGCCGGTTTGTTTGGCAAACGCGGCAAAGTCGCGCAATGAGCCTTTGTCGGTAGACACCACTTTGAGCAACTGACCGGTTTGCATGGGTGTCAAAGCCTTTTTGGCTTTCAAAATTGGCAAGGGACAGTTCAGGCCACGGGTATCGAGTTCCAGATCTATATGCATATGAGAATAAATTCAAAAAATTAAAAAGGTTTTATTCCAGGCTTTGCGCTGCACGCTCTTCCCAACTCATGAAGCGCGGCTCTATGCCTTGCGTTCGCAGCCAGTCTCCCATGGCGTAGCCGGTTCCTGCCGGCCAGCAAATGATGTCCTCATAGTTGTACAACTTGTATTCAGCGAGTTCCGGCGATAAACGCACTTCGCCGTCAGCCACCGCATGGTAGGCAATGATGACCTGGTTCATGCGCTGAAAGTCATACACACCGATCAGCTTCAACGCCGAGACTTGCAGGTTTGTTTCTTCGGCAATTTCCCGGGTGATGCCTTCTTCAGGCGTTTCGCCTGCTTCCATGAAGCCCGTGATCAACGCAAAACGTCTGCCCGGCCAAGCGGCATTGCGCGCCAGCAATATTTGTTCGCGGTACTGCACGATGCCAGCGAGCACCGGCGTCGGGTTGTTCCAATGCGTCCATTGACACACCACGCAGCGCATGCGTTCTTTGGGCCCCCCGTCCTCCTCCATGCTGATGAGTTGCAACTCGGTCGCGCACATCGGGCAGTATTGAAATTGGCTCATGCGGGAAACACTCCGGTGGATAAATAACGGTCACCGCGGTCACACACGATGAAAACAATGGTGGCGTCGCGCACCTGTTGCGCGATTTGCAAAGCCACCCAACACGCCCCGGCAGCTGAGATGCCTGCAAATATGCCTTCTTCGCGCGCGAGCCGGCGGCACATGTCTTCGGCGTCGGTTTGACTGACGTAAACCAGTTCATCCACGTGCGTGGCGTCGTAAATTTTTGGCATGTATTCGGGGGACCATTTGCGAATGCCCGGGATGCGCGAGCCTTCGCTGGGTTGCGCGCCGATGATTTTCACCTTCGGGTTTTGCTCTTTCAAATAACGCGACACACCGGTGATGGTGCCGGTGGTGCCCATGGCGCTGACGAAATGCGTGATGCGTCCGCCGGTTTGCTGCCAGATTTCTGGGCCGGTAGTTTCGTAGTGAATGCGCGGATTGTCCACATTGGCAAATTGGTCCAACACCCTTCCCTTGCCCTCGGCTTGCATGCGGTCAGCGAGATCACGCGCGCCTTCCATGCCGATGGTTTTGGAGGTCAGTATGAGTTCAGCGCCAAAAGCTTTCATGGTTTGCGCGCGCTCAATCGACAAATCCTCGGGCATGATCAACACCATGCGATAGCCTTTGATGGCTGCCGCCATGGCCAGCGCAATACCGGTGTTGCCCGATGTGGCTTCGATCAAAGTGTCGCCCGGATTGATGTCGCCGCGCTCTTCAGCGCGTTGAATCATAGACAAGGCCGGTCTGTCTTTGACTGAACCGGCCGGGTTGTTGCCCTCGAGCTTGCCGAGCAGCACATTGCCGCGCGATTGGTTGTCAGCAACACCTATGCGTTGCAAGCGCGCGATGGGCGTGTGGCCGATCGCAGCTTCGATACTTGGATAGTTCATACCTACACTGTGCCATAATTCTGATCCCTCTCCTGCCGGAGTGGCGAAATTGGTAGACGCAGCAGATTCAAAATCTGCCGGTGCAAAACACCGTGCCGGTTCGATTCCGGCCTCCGGCACCAGCTGTAGGCAACAAAAACACGATCCCACAAGGGTCGTTTTTTTATGCCTATCCAAACTGATGCAAGCCCCTCGGGGAATTAAGATGACGGTTTGCGATTTACCCACCAAACCACACCATGAGCCTGCTGTTCTCCCCACTACAACTCAACTCTCCGCGCGGTCCGTTGACGCTGCCCAACCGCATAGTTGTAGCTCCCATGTGCCAATACGCCTGTCATTTGGACGGCAAGGCCAACGACTGGCATTTGATGCATTGGGCCAATCTGCTCAATAGCGGTGCCAGCGTATTCATGATTGAAGCCACTGCCGTCACAGCGCAAGGCCGTATCACACCCAATTGCCTGGGATTGTGGGACGACGCCACCTCGAATGCATTGGCCGACACCTTGGCGCGCGCTCGCAAACTCGCGCCTCCTACTGCGGTGTGTTTGCAAATCGCCCACGCCGGGCGCAAAGCTTCCAGCGCTCAACCGTGGAACGGCGGCATGCTGATTCGCAAAGCCGATGGCGGTTGGGAACCGGTGGCGCCCTCGCCCATCAACCTGTTGCCCGGCGAAGACCCGCCGCATGAAATTGATGCTGCCGGTTTGATCGATATTGAAAAAGCATTCGTGAAAACCGCCGAACGTGCGCAGGCCATGGGCCTGGAAATGCTGGAGTTACACGGCGCACATGGTTATTTGTTGCACGAGTTTTTGTCGCCTATTGCCAACCAGCGCAATGACAATTACGGCGGCAATTTCGCCAACCGCGCGCGTTTCCCCTTGCAGGTGTTCAGCGCGGTTCGCAAGGTGTTCAACGGCGTGCTGGGCATGCGTTTGTCTGCCAGCGACTGGATAGAAGGCGGATGGGACTTGGAGCAAACCACTGACTTCACCAAATTGTTGAAGCAAGCCGGTGCCGACTTTGTCCACGTGTCATCCGGCGGCATTTCACCGCAGCAAAAAATCAGCATAGGCCCGGGCTACCAGGTGCATTTTGCCAAGCACATCAAGCAGCAAACAGGTTTGCCCACCATCGCCGTCGGTTTGATCACCGAACCGCAACAAGCCGAGGACGTATTGCAGGCAGGCGACGCAGACATGATTGCGCTGGGTCGCAGCTTTTTATACAAACCGCGCTGGGGCTGGGAAGCCGCCGCTGCACTTGGCGGTCATGTGCAGGCCACACAGCAATACTGGCGTAGTCTGCCGCGCGAAGTCACCGGCATTTTTGGCGATGCCAAAATCGGCATGCGCTAAAAAACCGGCTTGCCCTGCAAGCCTTCGCGCACGCTGGGGTAGCGCAGCTTCATGCGCAACTCGGTTTTCAAACGCTGGTTGTGCATGCGTCTGGATTCATTCATGAAGCTCAATGCCATGGCAGGCAATGCGGTTTGCGCCTGTTCTCTGCTGATGCGTGGCGGGCGCGGCAACTGCCACAAGTCCGCTGCCCAGTCCATGTAGTCCCCCATCAACAGTTCGCTGTCATCACTGACATGCAAAGGCCGCAAGCTTTTGCCGCGCCAGAGTGCAAGCACAGCGGCACGCGCCAAATCGTCGGCGTGAATATGGTTGGTGAACACATCGTCTGCGGCTTGCAGCACTGGTGTATTGCGCTGCAAACGTTCGCGCGGTGTGCCGCCCTCGCGGTCCAGCGCATAAATGCCGGGAATACGCAATACGTTGATGCGCGGGAATCCGCGCGAGCCCCAGGCGTTCAACCAGGCTTCGGCATCCACACGCCTTTGGGCTCTGTCGGTTTGCGGGTTGAGCAACTGTGTTTCATCTATCCACGCGCCACCGCAGTCGCCATACACACCGCTGGTGGAACCGTACACCACACACTGCGGTGATGAACGCAATTGCAGCGCTTGCACCAACGCACGGGTGCGCGGATCGCTGCGGCCTTGCAAAGGCGGCGGCGCCATGTGGATGAGATGGGTGGCAACACCTGCGAGTCTTCGCAACGAGGCTGGTTCGTCCAAATTACCTGTTAACGCAGTGATACCTTGTTGATGTAATTCGCTGACTCGCGACTCGCTGCTGGTCAAGGCATACACACGGCCGGCGTTTTTCAACAAGCCGGCGGCTCGCATTCCCACGTCGCCGCAACCGACGATCAACACACGCGGACGTCTGAAGCGCGCAGGCAGTGCGCCGAGAGGGCTTTGGTTTGAGGGCAAAATCCAGTCTTTCGTTGTTTTAAAAAATCCAAGGATAGCAAGCATGACGTTTCAAGTTTCAGTGCAACCCAGTGGCCGTTCGTTCAGCGTGGACAAGGACGAAACGATTCTGACGGCGGGCATACGCCAGGGAGTCGGCTTGCCATACGGCTGCAAAGACGGTGCCTGCGGTTCCTGCAAATGTCTGAAAGTCTCGGGCGACATCCAAATGAGCGCGTACCAAAGTAAGGCATTGAGTGACGAGGAACTGGCCAAAGGTATGGTGCTGACCTGCCGCGCTACCGCCCTGAGTGATGTGGTGCTCGAGTCCCGCCAAGTCACCAGCGCCGATGCTTTTCCGATTCGCAAAATGCCGGTGCGCATTGCTTCGTTGGAAAAAATGTCGCATGACGTGATGCGCATCTCACTGCAATTGCCTTCTACTGAAAACGTGCAATACCACGCCGGTCAGTATGTGGAGTTTTTATTGCGCGACGGTTCGCGTCGGGCCTACTCCATCGCGAATGCGCCACACACGCTTGTTGCAGGTGCGCCTGTCATAGATTTGCATATCCGGCATATGCCGGGCGGCAAATTCACCGATCATGTGTTCGACGCCATGAAAGAAAAAGAGATTCAACGCATAGAAGCGCCGTTCGGCGGTTTTTACCTGCGCGAAGACAGCGACAAGCCCATGGTGCTGCTAGCCTCGGGCACCGGTTTTGCGCCTATCAAAGCGCTGCTGGAACACATGCAACACAAAAACATACAACGCCCCGCGCGCTTGTACTGGGGTGGGCGCCGCCCGTCCGATTTGTACATGAACGACTGGGTCATGGCGCAATTGGCTCACATGCCAAATCTGCAATACATCCCCGTGGTGTCTGACGCTTTGCCCGAAGACAACTGGAGCGGCAGAACCGGTTTTGTGCATGCCAGCGTGCTGCAAGATCTGCCCGACTTGTCAGCGCATCAGGTGTATGCCTGCGGCGCGCCGGTGGTGATTGAATCCGCTCAGCGCGACTATGCGGCGCACGGTTTGCCTGCCGAAGAATTTTTTGCTGATTCGTTCACCAGCGAAGCCGACAAGCTTTAAGTTTTTTTGGCTTGCGTATTTTTGTCGCGCAGCAAACGCATTTTTTCCGCTATCTTGATTTCCAGACCTCGCTCCACCGGCTCATACAACACCGGCGGCTTCATGCCATCTGGCCAGTAATTTTCACCGGCGGCAAACGCATCGGCTTCGTCATGCGCATACCTGTAGGCCCGGCCGTAGTCCAAGTCTTTCATCAATTGTGTCGGTGCATTTCGCAAGTGCATGGGCACCGGGCGTGTGCCGTCGCTCTTGATGAGTTTGCGTACATTGTTGTAGGCCTTGTAGACCGCATTCGATTTAGGCGCGATAGCCAAATACACCACGCATTCGGCCAACGCCAATTCGCCTTCGGGTGAACCTAGGCGCTCATACACCTCGGCAGCGTCCAACGCCAATCGCAATGCGCGCGGATCGGCCAAGCCTATGTCTTCGGCAGCCATGCGAATCATGCGTCGCGCCATGTATTTGGGTTCTGCGCCGCCATCCAACATGCGCACCAGCCAGTACAAAGCCGCGTCGGGGTCCGAGCCGCGCACGGATTTGTGCAGCGCACTGATGGTGTCGTAAAACTGCTCGCCGCCTTTGTCGTAACGGCGCATGCGTTCGCCCAGCACTTTCATCAGCCAAGCATCAGTCAGCAACAACAGTTGTTCACGCTGAGCCGCCACTGCCAAAGTTTCCAAGGTGTTGAGCAATCGTCTGGCGTCGCCGTCGGCATACGCGATCAAGCGCGCTTGTGCTTGATCGTCAAGTGCGGGCACTGCATCAATGGCGCGCGCTTTGTGGATGATTTGCGTCAAGTCATCTTCAGACAAAGGCTGCAACACATACACCGCAGCACGCGACAACAAGGCCGAGTTCACTTCAAACGACGGGTTCTCCGTGGTCGCACCGATGAAGGTGAACAAACCGGATTCCACATGCGGCAAAAACGCGTCCTGCTGGCTTTTGTTGAAACGGTGCACTTCATCGACAAACACAATCGTGCGTTTTTGTTCCAACGAATCCCGTGCCGTTTGCGCCATCTCCACCGCTTCGCGGATTTCCTTGACACCACCGAGTACCGCGCTGATAGATAAAAACTGCGCGTCAAACGCATCCGCCATCAAGCGCGCAATCGTGGTCTTACCGACACCCGGCGGGCCCCACAACAAACAACTGTGCGGTTGCCCGGATTCGAACGCCACACGCAGCGCCATGCCCTCACCCAATATATGTTGCTGTCCCACGACCTCGGCCAATTTGCGCGGACGCAAGCGTTCAGCCAGCGGTGAATGGGGGTTGGGAGATGCGGTGCTCATGGTGCTAAAGGCTATTGTGACCCGATCACAGCCAAACCTGCTTGCACGAACACATCACGCCAAGCGTGCAGCTTGCGCTCGAACGACCAACCGGCATTCGCCGGACTGCTGGACGGCAGCCGGTACACCTCTACGCCCAGCGCTAGCGTGTGTTTGGCATGTTTGAAACTTTCGACGCCGTTGTGCGCAATCGCCTGCAATTGCGGACACGCGTTTTTCAAAGAGGCCACGCCTGGAAAACTGCCCAGCACCAGCAAACGGGTAAAGGCAGAACAAAGCGGAGCCAGTCCTTGCAACACCTCAGGGCTTGATCAAATCCGCGCCTTTGGGCGGCACAAAACTGAATTGCGAAGGGGTCAAGTATTTAGGATTGATGTCTGTGCGTTCAAACTTAATCAACGAACGCGTGCCGAACGCATCCAGAATTTCGATTTGCGACAACATCACCTGCGCAGCTTGCACACGCATTCCAATACGGATTTTTTGTAAGCTGCCGTCCTGGGATTTCGGCACGGCGCTGATCCATTGCAAACCCTCAGCGTTAGCCTCTGCCTGCAAATCAAATTCTTTTCCCAAGGTTGCCAGGTCGCTGGCCGAGGCGATCAAAGCAGCAGGTGTACTGCCCAGGGCCTGCGCTTGATTGCGTTGCGTGACTTGGTTCATGTCTGCGTCATACAGCCACAGGTGTTTGCCATCGGCGACGATGTTTTGCAAAAAAGGTTTGGCGTAATCAAACCGGAACACCATCGGCCTGATGAAAGAAAAACTGCCATTGGAAATCTTGATCTTGGCGGGACGGCTGTCTTTGGACGGTGTGGTCACTGTTTGCGTGAATTCAGCGCGCATGCTGCGTGTAGAAGATAAAAATTTCGCCAAACTGTCCAGACTGTCGGCGCGTGCCGCCGTACACAAGCTCAAGGCCGCTGCGGTTAAACACACAACACGGATACAGACACTGATTGCGGAGAATAACTTCATATCAACTTTCAATAACAAATACACAGAGGAGCTTGAATTTTTGAACAAACATGCATTTATTCCTGACGCGTAGGCACCAGAATTTCACGCTGACCGTTGCTGCTCATGGCGCTGACCATGCCGGCTTTTTCCATGTCTTCCACCAAGCGGGCGGCGCGGTTGTAGCCGATTTTCAAATGCCGTTGCACCAGCGAAATACTGGCCTTGCGGTTTTTTAACACCACTTCAACGGCCTGGTCGTACATCGGGTCTTTTTCACTGGTGGTCTCGCCGAACAGATCAGGCCCGTTGGCTTCACCGTCGACCGTGCCGCCTTCCAGCAAGCCTTCGATGTAATTCGGCTCGCCCTGGGTTTTCAAATAATTGACGACGCGGTGTACTTCTTCATCGCTGACAAATGCACCGTGCACGCGGATAGGAAAACCGGTGCCACTGGGTAAATACAACATGTCGCCCATGCCCAGCAAAGCCTCGGCTCCCATTTGGTCAAGAATAGTTCGACTATCGATTTTGCTGCTGACCTGGAACGCGATGCGCGTCGGGATATTCGCCTTGATCAAGCCAGTGATCACGTCCACACTCGGGCGTTGTGTGGCCAGAATCAAATGTATGCCGGCAGCGCGTGCCTTTTGCGCCAGCCGTGCAATCAGTTCCTCTATCTTTTTGCCAACCACCATCATCAAGTCAGCCAACTCATCAATCACCACCACAATATGCGGCAAGCGTTCCAGTGGTTCCGGATCATCAGGCGTCAGACTGAACGGATTCGGAATAGAGTGACCTGCTTCCAGCGCTTCTTCTATCTTGTGGTTGTAGCCGGCCAAGTTTCGAACGCCTAACTTGCTCATCAATTTGTAGCGACGCTCCATCTCACCGACGCACCAGTTCAGCCCGTGTGCGGCTTGGCGCATGTCGGTGACCACGGGTGCGAGCAAATGCGGTATGCCTTCGTAGACCGACATCTCCAGCATCTTGGGGTCGATCATTAAGAGGCGCACATCGCGAGCTTCTGCTTTGTAGAGCAGGCTCAAAATCATGGCGTTGATACCCACCGATTTGCCCGAGCCTGTGGTGCCTGCGACGAGCACATGCGGCATCTTGGCCAGATCAGCAACCACGGGATGACCGCCTATGTCCTTGCCCAGGCCCATGGTCAGCAAAGACTTGGCTTCGTTGTACACCTCAGAGCCCAGAATTTCACTCAAGCGAATGGACTGGCGTTTGGCGTTGGGCAACTCCAGCGCCATGAAATTTTTGCCCGGAATGGTTTCCACCACACGTATAGACACCATGCTGAGCGAGCGCGCCAAATCTTTGGCCAAGTTGACGATTTGCGAGCCTTTGACGCCGGTGGCCGGTTCGATTTCGTAGCGCGTCACCACAGGTCCGGGGGCGGCGGCCAGCACTTTGACTTCCACACCGAAATCGCGCAGTTTTTTCTCTATCAAGCGACTGGTGAATTCGATGGTCTCTGCATCCACCGGGTCTTGTCTGGTTTGCGAATCGTCCAGTAAATCGACCTGCGGCAGGCGCGAGTCCGGCATGTCGTTAAACAAAGGCTTTTGCCGTTCGCGCGCCATGCGCTCGCTTTTTGGTGGTGCCAAGGGTTCAGGGTCGACCAGAATACGCACCGGTCTGGGCGGCAACTCTTCGCTGTCCACTCTGTCGGTATGCACGTCTTCTTCGCGTTCACGCGCTGCCGCCAGCCCCAGTGCCAGGTCTTCGGCCATCTCACGTCGCTCGCGCCAGCCGACAATGGCCTGGTCAATACCGGCGCCGATTTTTTCAGCCAGCTGCACCCAGGAAAAACCAAAGGTCCAAGACAGTCCCACCAGCATGAATACGATGAACACCAACGCAGAACCGTTAAAGCCCAACCACTTGGCCGCCGCACCGCCGACCAGGTAACCCAGAATGCCGCCCGCATGTTGTCCGGCTATGTGCGCATCAAAACGGTACAAACGGGTGTATTCCAGCCCGGTGCTGGAGAGCATCAACAACACCAGACCGCTCCAGAAGGCCCAGCGGCTTAATCGCCAAATGTGTGCTTCAACCACCGGACTGTCTTCGCTGCGCATACGCGCAGCCAGTGCGTTCAACCAACTGACCAGGCTAGCCAGATAACACCAGACGATGGAATAACCGGCGATAAAAAATCCCAGGTCACTGATGGCAGCCCCTATGCGCCCGCCCCAGTTGTGCGGCACCGCGCTGGAACCCGAGGTGGTCCATGCCGGATCCTGGGCGGTATGGCTGAGCATGGCCACCAGCCAGAAAAGCAGAAAAACAAATCCTAAAGACAGCGCGATTTCCTGCACAAAGCGTTGCCAACCGCTGACAGGAGGCGGGTTTTCCTTGGAGTTATTGAGGGTATTTAAAGAGTAAGTCATTGCCGGACGTAAGCTTAACAGGCGCGCCGGGGATGGGCACTTTGCCAAAGCCTAAAATCACAAGCTTCGAAGCGCAGCGTTTGCCTTCTCACCCGTACCTCTGGACACCATGACATCCCCCCAACACAGCAAAGTTCTTATCCTCGGCTCCGGCCCTGCCGGTTACAGCGCCGCCGTTTATGCCGCACGCGCCAATTTGCAACCTACCTTGATCACCGGCATGGCACAAGGCGGCCAACTGATGACCACCACCGATGTGGACAACTGGCCGGCCGATGTACACGGCGTGCAAGGCCCGGATTTGATGCAACGTTTTCTGGAACACGCCGAGCGCTTTAACACCCAGATGGTGTTTGACCACATCAACAAAGTCGATTTCAGCCGCCGGCCTTTCACGCTGACCGGCGACAGCGGCACTTACACCTGCGACGCACTCATCATCGCCACCGGCGCATCGGCCAAATACCTTGGCCTGCCTTCAGAACAAAGTTTCATGGGGCGCGGTGTATCCGGTTGCGCCACTTGCGACGGTTTCTTTTACCGGGACCAGGTTTGCTGCGTGGTCGGCGGCGGCAACACGGCTGTCGAGGAAGCTTTGTACTTGTCCAATATCGCCACCAAAGTGCATTTGATTCACCGGCGCGACAAATTCAAAGCCGAGGCCATCATGATCGACAAGCTGATGGACAAGGTCAAAGCAGGAAAAATCGTGCTGGAGCTGCACAGCGTGCTTGACGAGGTGCTGGGTGACGCCTCGGGCGTGACCGGCGTGCGCTTGAAAAACGTACAAGATAACCAGACGCGTGACTTAGCCGTTCACGGCTGCTTCATCGCCATCGGCCACCAACCCAACACCGGTATTTTTGAAGGCCACCTGAGCATGAAAGACGGCTACATCGTCACGCAAAGCGGTTTGCAGGGCATGGCCACCCAGACCAGCGTGCCCGGCGTGTTTGCCGCCGGTGACGTACAAGACCATGTGTACCGCCAGGCCATCACCAGCGCGGGCACAGGTTGCATGGCAGCCTTGGATGCACAGCGCTTTCTGGAGCAATAAGCATTCACTGACCTGAGCGGTTCAGCCCGATTGCAGCACGCTATAATGTATGGCTCAGTGTGATCCGGGCAGACTTCAAAGTCTACCGGTGACAGGGATACCGCCCCCTTCTAAGGCGAGGTCAAGTCGGGTTTCTTCCCGGCTGTTAACAAGGAGTGTCTGATGGCACGTGTATGCGAAGTAACGGGCAAAGGCCCGATGGTGGGCAACAATGTTTCCCACGCCAACAACAGAACCAAGCGCCGCTTTTTGCCCAATCTGCAATACCGCCGATTCTGGGTAGAGACCGAAAACCGTTGGGTGCGTTTGCGCGTGTCCAGCGCTGCATTGCGCCTGATCGACAAAAAAGGCATTGACGTCGTGCTCGCAGACATGCGCGCCCGCGGCCAAGCTTAATTTTTCACCGACTTTTAAAGGACTTTCACCATGGCTTCCAAAGGCGGACGCGAAAAAATCAAGCTGGAATCAACTGCCGGCACCGGTCATTTCTACACGACCAGCAAAAACAAAAAAACCATGCCCGAAAAAATGTCGATCATGAAGTTCGACCCCAAGGCACGCAAGCACGTCGAGTACAAGGAAATCAAACTCAAGTAAGTTTGTCTTGACCCGAGAAAAAAACCGCCTCACGGCGGTTTTTTTTCGTCCTGCGGTTTTGTGTCAAGTTTGTTTGACGGCAGGTGTAGTGGCAGCAGCAGGAGCGGCGTCTTTCTTAGAGGCCTTGTGCGCGACTTTGTACTTTTTCACTGTGTCGGCGACAGACTTAGTGGCTCAAACCCGCGCAGCGCGCAATTGCATAGAAAAATCGCGCAAGGCATCCACGCCGCTTTGCTCGGCGCGCAAACACCATTGCTGCAAATCCAACGCCAACTGAGCGCGGCTGGCATGCGTGTTCAGCCACATTTGACGCAGTTCTTCGCGCATGTGAACCATGGTGTCTACATTTGGCAAAGCATCTCGCGCTTGCTTGAGCAGCGCATGGAATTGCACCGGCACTTGCACTTCGTCGCGGTGCATCCAGCGCTTGGCTGCGCTCAGTACCGCGTCAGCTGGCAGCTTGGGCAAGGCGGCGATTTCCTGCTTGACGGCAGTTTGCAACTGGCGCGCAAAACCGGCCATGACTTCATAGCGGTTGGTGATCAGCGCTTCCAAGGTTTGCTCGTTCGCCTCAGGTTGGCACTCGGCGTAATGCAGTTTGGGCGGTGTCTTTTTCACGGTTGCCAAGCCCAGCGCTTGCAAGATACGGATATACATCCAGCCGATGTCAAACTCGTAGGGCTTGACCGATAACTTGGCCGATGT
>Ga0209768_10002141_pt1 | contig 12321 bp, 15 predicted proteins | sample LauGreSBDMM110SD_3_FD_187564 | JGI IMG/M metagenome (GOLD analysis project Ga0209768, IMG submission 187564) | Freshwater lake microbial communities from Lake Michigan, USA - Sp13.BD.MM110.SD (SPAdes) (version 2) | ecosystem: Environmental > Aquatic > Freshwater > Lake | place: Lake Michigan... | reverse complement strand
AAAGGCGCTGATCTGCCCCTTGGCATCTTCCGCACCTTTTCCCACTATACAACAGAATCCCACACTTTCCAGATGTGCAATCCAGTCTTTTTGCTCGGCGCTCAGGCTGCCGCCTTTGGTGCGCTTCATCTCCACCCACAGCCCCCAGGCAGGCACAAACAGGTCAGGCACGCCACTGCTCACGCCCTCGGCCTTGAGCCTGCCAGCGGTGGCCGGACTGCGAGCGCCACCGTTGGGGATGGCAAAAATGCGCACGCCTGGCCAAGTCTGGCGAAACCAGCGCACCAGCTCGCGCTGCTCCTCGTGCTCAGTCGGTATGCGGTCTAGAACGGACATTCGCGCTCCCACTTATCGCAGGCATCCATGCTGGCCGCAAAGTCCTCGGGCGGCGTCATGAAGAACTCAACACACAGGCCATCGACCCCGTAGTGCTCGCAGGTGTGGCAGCACTTGGGTGGCCCGGCCTTGTCCCACTCACGCCACTGAATCAAAAACTCCGGCTCGCTCGGTCTGGTGGTCGGTTTGTCAATCATGCCCATCTCCTTTTCATCACTCTGAAAAATTTGCCATCGCGCTTGAACTCGATGCTGGCCGGTGGCTGCGTTTGGTTCATGTTGGCCACCATCTCCTCCAGCGACTGCACATTCAGGCCACCAGGCACGATCTGACTGCGCTCGGCCATGTTGACCAGCTTTTGCATGGCCATCTGTCCCGCATATCCCTCGTGCAAGATCGGCAGGTACTCGGTGATGGCCGGATCACTCAGGCCACCGTAGTAGGTCACGGCGATCATCTCCTTGCCACTGGCCTTGCTGACATGCTTGCGCCAGGACCAGCCTGTCACGTCCAGATCGCTGCCCTCCAACCCCATGATGTCGTCCTGGTGCAGCTCCAGCTTTTTGCGCTCCGGCTCGGGAAATGGATGGCCGCAGGCAGGACAGACAGACACCGAGATGACGCACAGCTCCCCGCAGTTGTCGCAGACCTTGACCGGTGCCTCACCATTGCCCTCTCCGGCCTTCTTGGGCGGCTGCACAGCGGTGATCGGCCCGTGGGTGGCCACTACCCCAGCAAAGTCCAGCACCAGGCAGTGATCGATGTGCGACTTCACCCGCATGCCCCGGCCTGCCATCTGCACGTACAGGCTCGCGCTCATGGTGGGGCGCAGCATGGCGATCAGATCGATGTCTGGGTAATCGAAGCCGGTGGTCAGCACGTTGGCGTTGGTAAGAGCCTGCAGCCGTCCGGCCTTGAAGTCGGCCAGCATGCGCTCGCGCTCCTTCTTTGGCGTCTCGCCTGTCACGCACTCAGCAGCCACCCCATGCTGGCGCAGGACAGCGGCGATGTGCTTGGCGTGCTTGACACCTGTGCAAAACACCAGCCACGCCTTGCGCTCGCCTGCCAGCTCGACGATCTCGCGCACCACGCGCTCGTTGTTGTCCTTGGTATCCACAGCGGCCTGCAGCTCGGACTCGATGAACTCCCCGCCACGCTTGTGCACGCCAGTGGTGTCCAGCTTGGCCTTGGTGACCTTGCTGCGCAGCGTGGCCAAGTACTTCTTGAAGATCAGCTCCTCGATGGTCACCGGCTCGATCAAGGCATCGAACAGCGCAGGCTTGTCGGTGATCAGGCCATGCCCTAGGCGGTAGGGCGTGGCCGTGAGGCCAATCACCCGCAGGTGCGGATTGATGGCCTTCAGCTCGGCCAGCAGTTTGCGGTAGCCTCCCTCGTCTTTATGGTTGACCAGATGGCACTCGTCGATCAGCACCAGATCGATGTGGCCCAGCTCCTTGGCCTTGGTGCGCACCGACTGGATGCCTGCAAAGGTGATCGGCTCGCCGAGCTGCTTCTTGCCGATGCTGGCGCTGTAAATGCCAAGCGGTGCACCAGGCCAATGCTGGCGCATCTTCTCGGCATTCTGCTCGATCAGCTCCTTGACGTGGGTCAGCATGAGCACCACGGTCTCCGGCCAATTCTGCAAAGCATCCTTGCACAAGGCGGCGACGATGTGGCTCTTGCCGGACCCGGTCGGCAGCACCAGGCATGGGTTGCCTGGCTCACCAGCCTCGAACCACGCATAAAGCTGGTCGATGGTTCGCTGCTGGTAGTCACGCAGCATCACGGCCCCTTGCTCGGATGGAGTACGCGTCAAATAGTTCTCGGCAAATGTTTTGCATTGCATAAGCCTCGGACTCATTGCCGATGTTTCCACCAATTGTTTGTTTTGTTTCTTGCCAGACATGCGTTGCTTCGTGAACAATCAGGGCCGCAACATGCGTTGACTTCATGTTTTTTGTGTGCTCTAGGTTAATGCAGACAATGCAAACTAGACCTTCAGGGTTGTACCAGGTGTGGGTGCAAGCGTGCCAGTTTGAGTTGCCGCACCAGTGCTCTGGCGGTTCAACCTTGGCTTCTTTGACCAAAATTTTTAACTCTGCTTCTGAGGTAGCCAAAGCTAAGAACGGGCCTACTAGCAGGGTTCTATCCAGCCACAGCTTACTCATGCTTGCCCTTTTGCTCTGATGGCATCAGCACATTCAATAGAAGAAAAATCCCACGCAGCTTGCTCCAAACCATCTAAATAATCTGGTGCTATTAAGTCATCACACACCTTTGCACACGCCTCACGTTCGCGCCTCCTAACCTCCTCGACGATGCGGCGAATGCGTACTAGCTGGCGTTCGGTGTAAGCGCCTGGGCCGCGCCAATCCATGTATCCCGCGATCTCTGCGTCAGTCATCCCACAATCCTCCCGCCGAAGTCCCTGCGCATCTCGGCAATAAACGCATCACCGCTGGCGCAGGCAGCAGCGTTGGCCAGCAGCTCCTTAGAGCCGAACACACCTTCCTGCTCAGGGTCTCCATTGGCCAGATTCACGCCATTGATCTCATACACAGCGGTGAACTCGTCCGGCCCGTCCTTGCGCTGCCACGGCACCAGATCAGGGTGCAGCACATGGCCCTCGCAACCGGTGTGCTGGGCCTCCAGAGGCACCACAGCATCCCAGCGCACACAGTGCCACTCGCTGGCCTTGGTGGCCGTGCTGTGTGCGCAGGTGCGGCAGTTCACATGCTTGGTGGTCTTGCTCTCGTGGCAGAACTCGTGCGCGTCGCAAAACTTGCACTGGTACCAGCTCGGGTCCGTGCTGATCGGTGGCGGCATGTGGTCGTCCAGCGCCAGCCGGTGGCCACGCTCGATGGCCTTCATGGCCACAGCCTTGTCGTAGGCCACGCGCTCGGTATAAATGCGGTCGTCGTCTTTGCAGACAGCCAAGTACAGGGCGCGGTCGATCTCGGTGCCGTGCATGTAGAGCTGCATCTGCACAAAGTGCTCGGGCTTGGACTTCTCGACCCCGTGCTTTTCCATGTCATCAAAGGACTTCTTGCTGTGCGTTTTGAACTCAGCGATGTGGCGCTTCTTGGGTGCCTCCGGCACGCCAGACTCGACGATGGCGTCCAGGCTGCCGGAGACGTGGCAGCCAAGATCGACTCGGGTCTGCTTGCCCGAGGTGCCGCGAATGTCCATGCCGATGGCTCTGAGGTCCGACACGATGGTGGCCTCCTCCATCTGGCCACGGCGAAACAAACGCAGGATGCGGCCAGGGAACTTGGGCTGCACAGCCCAGCGAAACGACAGCCACAGCCACCGGTCGCAAGGATGGCCCAACTGGCTGCAGCCCATGTGCCCTCTGGGCTGCTCGGCCTTTGCCTCGTGCGCCTTGTCAATCAAGGCCTGAATGGTATGCTCTGATTCGGGAATCTTCACTGGGTTCTCCTTCATGTAGTTGCCATTTGCCCCAACCTCCGCAAGAGGCTGGGGCTTTTTCTTGGGTGGGGTGGCCGGTACTGATCTCCGGCTTGTTACCTTGCGGCGGTGGACTCAACCAGAGAGAAGCCTTACAGGCCCGAGGCGCTTTTCAATTCCGCCTCACGCATCTGCCCACTGGCACCACAACAGCATGATCTTGCTTGCGTATCAGCCTACGCATTCACCCCAAAAATCACTTCTTGACCCAAGGCGGCGAGGCCTTGGCAGGCTTTGCCGGTGCGGCCTCAGCCACCTGGGCGGCAGCCGCAGGCGCTGCAGACAATGCGCCTTTGAAGGCAGGCGCAGCACCACCGCTGATAGCGCGGTAGGCCTTGACCTCGTTGCTGGCCTCGTACGTCTTGCCAGTCTTCTCGTCCAGGCGAGAGGCTCGAATGGACAGCTTGATGTTCAGACTCCCGCCAATGAGCTGGTCGGTGTCGGTCACCTTGGCCAAGCCGATGGCGCGCATGATGTCGCCAAGCTGCTGGCGTCCGATCTCCTCGGCCTTGGCGCTCGCGTTTTTGATGTTGAGGTTTGAGAACACCACCCGGCCCTGGTGCGTTGGCCCGGTGATGTCCAGGCGTATCTTGATGTACTGGCCAGTGCCGTCGGCGGTGGGCTTCAGCTCAGCCTGCGTGATGGTGGCGTTGTAAGCGCCTTCAGGAACCGGTGAGCTGATGTTGCTGCTCTGGGGCAGGTCGTTTGCGTCGAATGTTTGTCCAAGAAAAGCCATGATTTACTCCTTGATGGTGATTTTGAAAGATGGGCGGCCAGGCTTGGCCGTGATAGCACCGGCCAGCGGTTTGGTGATTGATTCGTCTGCAGCCTTCCACAGCGTCATGCTGATCTCAGGCTTCCAGCGAAACAGGCGGCTCAGGTGCTCGGTCAGGCCGTGCTCAGCGGCCAGCTCCTGCAGCTTGTCGCTGTCCACCTTGCGGTCGATGCGGCCCGAGATTTTGACCACAAAGCCTTGCGGCTCGGCAGTCTCGGTGCTCTCAAACGACTCAGGCAGCGCCAGCAACTTGACGATCTGATCCTCGATCTTGCGGCGCTCGGTGACTGCCTTCTCCTCGTCGGTCTTGTGGCGCAGCCAGTCGGCGCTCAGGGTTTTAAGGTCGCTCATGCTCGTGCTCCAATCTTGGCGATGATGGCGGTCAGGTCCGGCGTCTCCCAGGCATCCAGCTTGCCGCTGCGGTCCTTGGCCAGCCACAGGCCATCGCTGTCGCACATCAGGGCGCGCTGCGTGGCACCCTCGCCATCCTTCTCAACACGCAAGGCCAGCACCTCATCAAAGAAGTAGGGCAGCGCCTGGCCGGTTTTGTTGCCCGGCATCGAGGGCGCATACAGCACCCGACCCATCTCGTCCTGCGTCTTCTCCAGCTTGGCGCTCATGTAGACATGGCGTCCAGGCAGATCGCGGAAGGCGCGGATGATGTCGGCCATCTGCTCTTGCATTGCACCGTAGGCTGCGCGTGGGTCTTTGTTGACCTTCTTCTCGTGGTTGAGGCAGACCTCAGCGATCTCGCTGATCGAGTCAAGGGCCACCGACTGGTAGGCCTTGGCATCGTCCGAGCTGGTCAACCATTCGTAGGCCTCCCGCAGATCGTCCATCGAGGCGATCTCGATGAAGGGCAGGTCTGCGTCCTGAATGGACAGCAGGCCACCTTCAGCGGACAGCACGATGGGGCTGGGCAGGCTTTTGATCAGCGAGGTTTTACCCGCACCGGCCTGGCCATAGACCAGGACTTTGACACCGTTGGCAGCCAGGCTGCCGGTGGACTTCACGTTGATTGCCATGAGTGGCTCTCCTATTTGGGTTGCACCTCCGTCGGGGAATCCGTTTGAGGTGTGCTTGCATCTTAAACCAGAATTAGGGTATAGTGCAAGCACTCCCGCAAATATATTTTCAGAGGTGCAACTTATGATGACTGTTGAGCAAATCAAAAAACGGCTGGAAGATGCCAATCTTAAGAGGGTGGCCGAGAACGCAGGCGTGCATCCGGCCACGGTTTACCGCTTCATGCAGGAGGAGTCCAAGCCCCTGTATGAGACGGTCAAGGCGCTGTCGGACTACCTGACAAGGCAGGAGGCCACAATCAATGGCTGACCTCTCCAACGTCCTGGGCGGCCCTTGGTCGCCACCACCAGAAAAACGAGTTGCACCGCCTGAAGAGCAGCTCATCGATGCGATCAAAGCAGCAGGGCTTGAGCCACCAGATCACATCGAGATGGATGGCAAGATTCACCGCTTCAAGTCAGGCACCAAAGGCACACCAGGCATTGACAAGCCCGGCTGGTATCTGATCTTCGGTGACGGCATCCCGGCAGGACGCTTTGGATGCTGGCGATCCGGCATCGAGGTGACATGGCGTGCGGACGTGGGGCGCAAGCCCACCGAGTTTGAAGAGATGGCCCATGCCAAGCGCATGGCCGAGGCAAGGGCGCTGCGCGATGCTGAGCTGGAGCGCAAGCACCAAGTGGCCAGCGAGACGGTTGAGAAAATCTGGACAGGCGCTCAAGGAGCCAGCCCAGAGCATCCATACCTGCAGCGCAAGGGCATTGGCGTGCATGGCGCACGGATTACCGGCGACGGTCGCCTGGTGGTGCCGCTGTATGACCAGGATGGCACCTTGGCCACGCTGCAGTACATCGACCACGACGGTGGCAAGCTGTATCACCCCGGCGGCCAGACTGGTGGCAAATTTTGGATGGTGGGCACGATGGACGAGCCAGGCACGCTGTTCGTAGCCGAGGGCTTTGCCACAGCGGCCACCATCCACGAGACGACCGGCAGGCCGGTGGTGGTGGCCTACAGCGCCAGCAACTTGGTGCCGGTGACTGGCAGCCTGCGCGAGGTGCACGGTGCCAGCCAGGACATCGTGATCGTGGCCGACAACGACAAGTCAGGAGTTGGCCAGCGGTATGCAGAACAGGCCTCGGCCAAATTTGGAGCCAGGATGGTCATGCCGCCAATCGAAGGAGATGCCAACGACTACGTGCAGGCAGGCCATGACCTTGCCAGCCTGCTCATGCCCAGCCACGACGACTGGCTGATCCCAGCCGACGACTTCTCGGCCCAGCCCTCACCCATCTCCTGGCTGGTCAAACGCTGGCTGCAGGCCCAGGCGCTCATCATGGTTCACGGCCCAAGCGGTGGCGGCAAGACATTCGTGGTGCTCGACTGGTGCCTCAGGATCGCCTCACAAACGCCTGAATGGGCTGGCCAAAAGGTTCGGCCAGGCAACGTGGTGTACTTGGCCGGTGAAGGCCACCACGGCCTGCGTGGGCGCGTCGCAGCCTGGAAGCACCATTACCAAGTCGGTCGCCTATCCATGTGGCTGTCCAAAGATGGCTGCGACCTCAACACCCCGACCGGCTACCTGAAGGTGGTCGAGCAGGTCAGGATGCTGCCAGAAAACCCGTCCGTCATCGTGGTCGACACCCTGCACAGGTTCTTGGCCGGAGACGAAAACAGCGCTCAGGATGCCAAGACCATGCTGGACGCCTGCAATGCCCTGATGATGGAGTTCAAATGCTCGGTCATCCTGGTGCACCACACCGGCATCTCCGACGAGGCCCAGCACAGGGCGCGAGGCTCAAGCGCATGGCGCGGTGCTCTGGACATCGAGATCAGCATCGTGCCAGGCAAGGACGGCGTGCCCATGCAAATCGTGCAGCGCAAGTCCAAGGATGCCGAGCTGGCGCAGACGGTTCACGTCGAGCTGCAGCAGGTGACCATCCCCGGCTGGTACGACGAGGACAACCAGCCGGTCACCAGCGCGGTGGTCGTGGAGGCCTCAGCACCCATCCAAACCACCAAAAGGGACAGCAAGATCGACACCCACCGCAAAACACTTGAGAGCGCCTGGTGGGGCACAGGCGCTGAAGAGCGAGAGGGTTTACCCTACATAAGCAGGTCGGCACTCAAAGACAAGCTGGCAGCCGATGGCCGAAAACCTCGGACCATCGAGAACGATCTCAGCCCAGCATACCCAGATAAATTGATCGGCGCACTCATCCTGGCTGAACTTATCAGCCCACTTGAGCACGGCTGGGTGGTGGTCGACAACGTCCAATCGAGTGCCATGATGATGCGAAAAGGTGGTAAATCGTGATGCCCCCTAGCCCCCTGAATCCCCCTCTAGGGTGTTTTGGGGTTAGGGGGCAAAACGCACGAAAAAGCCCCCTCCCCTCCCCTCACTCTCTTAAGAGTGAGGGGGCAGGGGGGCATCGATGCGGCAGGTTTCCAGAGAAAAGTTATCCACAGGAAAGTGAGCAGGCACTAACATGAAGCAACATCGAGAAACACCAGAATTCGCAAGCTGGGAACATGACACACTGGCCAAGTTCGCCAGAGACTGCTACACCAGACTGCAAGATGAGCAGGCCGCAAACGAGCAGCTTAGGCGCGATCTCAAAGACGCCATGAAGCTGGCGCACAAACAAATTCTGGAGGACAATCGAGCATGACCACGAAAACCCACGATTTAAAAGCATCGATCGAGTACATCTCGGTCGACAAGCTCGTCCCCTACGCACGCAACAGTAGAACCCACAGCGATGCGCAGGTGGCCCAGATCGCTGCATCCATCAAGGAATTTGGATTTACCAATCCGGTGCTGATTGATGGGGGGGGGGGATCATTGCAGGACATGGTCGAGTCATGGCGGCACGCAGCATGAAAATTGACACAGTCCCGTGCATCCGACTTGGCCACCTGACCGATGCACAGAAAAAGGCCTACGTGATCGCTGACAACAAGCTGGCGCTGAATGCAGGGTGGAACGACCAAATGCTTGGCCTTGAACTGGCAGACCTACAAGGCCTTGGCTTTGATCTGGAGCTGACAGGATTCAGCAAAGACGAGCTGGCCTCCATCATGGCGCCAGAGCCGACCGAAGGCCTGACAGACGAAGACGAAGTCCCAGGCATCCCAGAGCAGCCGAAAAGCCAGCGTGGCGATGTCTGGCTGCTGGGCGAGCACCGGCTCATGTGTGGTGACAGCACGCAAGCCGACGATCTGGCCAAACTCATGGATGGCGACAAAGCCGACCTCGTCTGGACTGATCCACCTTACAACGTGGCGGTCGATGGCAAAGCAGGCAAGATCATGAACGACGACATGAGCAGGTCAGAATTCAGAAAGTTCCTGCAAGCGGTCTACGCCAGATACTTCGAGAACATGCGCGAAGGCGCGGTGATTTACGTGGCCCACGGCGAATCCGAACGCTCAGCTTTCTCGGACTGCCTTGTCGAAGCAGGACTGAAACTCTCCGAAGTCCTGATCTGGGTGAAGCAAAGCGGCACGCTCTCGCGCCAGGACTTCAACTGGAAACACGAACCCATCCTCTACGGATGGAAGGAAGGCAAAGGCCACCACTTTTGCGGTGACTTCACCTTGACCACGGTGATCGATGACGATCTGGACATCGACAAGATGAAGAAGGACGAGCTGGTGGCCATGCTCAAGCAGATCAAGGAGCAAATGCCAACCACCATCGTGCGCCACGACCGGCCAACCAAGAGCGATCTGCACCCGACCATGAAGCCGGTCAGCCTGGTGCAACGCATGGTGGAATGGTCAAGCATGGACGGATGGATCGTCCTCGATCTGTTTGGTGGCAGCGGCAGCACAATGATTGCCTGCCAAAAAGCAAACCGTCGATCACGACTGATGGAGCTGGACCCGAAGTTCTGCGACGTCATCGTTAAGCGGTGGCAGGATTTCACAGGCAAAATCGCAACACACGCAGAAACCGGCAAACCTTTCGCGGAGGTTCACAATGACAGCAAAACTTGAAAAACCCACTCTAAAAAGCAAAAAGACAAAAATCGTGCCAAAGAAAGAGCGCGACCAAAATTATGGCGGCACTCGTGAGGGCGCAGGTCGACCAGCCTTCGAGCCGACCGATGCCGAGCGCAAGCAAGTCGAGGCGCTGTCCGGCTACGGGCTGCCCATCGAGCAGATCGGCGCACTGGTGCGCAATGGCATCCACGTCGACACGCTGCGCGCACACTTCAGCTCTGAGCTGGTGTCCGGCAAGTCCAAGGCAAATGCACAGGTAGGGAAAACCCTATTCCAGAAAGTCATGGCAGGCGACACGACCGCAGCCATCTGGTGGAGCAAGACCCAGATGCGATGGGCAGAAACCCAAAAGCATGAGCTGACCGGCGCAGACGGCGCACCTCTGGAGTTCACCAAGATCGAGCGAGTGATCATCCGTGGCAAAGCAAACTCTCAAGATTGAAACCCCAGAGTGGGCGCTGCCTATGCTGGAGCCTGCGCGCTACAAGGGCGCGCACGGTGGCCGTGGCTCGGGCAAATCCCACGCCTTTGCCGAGATGATGATCGAGGCCCACATCCTCGACCAGACAAGCCGCAGCGTCTGCGTGCGCGAGGTCCAGAAATCACTGGCCCAGTCCGTCAAGCGCCTGCTTGAACTCAAGATCGAGCAGATGAATGCAGGTGCCTACTTTGAGGTGCAGGAGGCCGTCATCAAGTCCAAGAAGGGCGACGGCCTGATCATCTTCCAAGGCATGCAAAACCACACAGCCGACTCGATCAAGTCGCTGGAGGGATACGACCGTGCCTGGTGCGAGGAGGCACAAAGCCTGTCGCAGCGCAGCCTGGACCTGCTGCGGCCAACCATCCGCAAGCCCGGCTCCGAACTGTGGTTCACGTGGAACCCCAGCCAGGCCAGCGACCCGGTCGATCACCTGCTGCGCGGTGACCAGCCGCCACCCGACGCTGTGGTGGTCGAGGTCAACTACAGCCACAACCCCTGGTTTCCCGACGTGCTGCGCTTTGAGATGGAGTACGACTTGTCCCGAGACCCGGACAAGTACGCTCACGTCTGGCGCGGTGCCTACCTGCAAAACAGCAGCGCTCGAGTCTTTCGCAACTGGCGCGTCGAGGAGTTCGAGACGCCACCGGAGGCCATCCACCGGCTCGGTGCCGACTGGGGCTTCGCCTCCGACCCGACCGTGCTGGTGCGCTGCCACATCATTGGCCGCACGCTCTACATCGACGAAGAGGCCTACATGGTCGGCTGCGAGATCGTGAACACACCCGACTTGTTTATGACCGTGCCCGAGTCCGAGAAGTGGCCCATCGTGGCCGACAGCGCCCGGCCCGAGACGATCAGCCACATGCGCAAGCACGGCTTTCCCAAGATCATGGGCGCGGTCAAAGGTGCCAAGTCGGTCGAGGAGGGCGTCGAGTGGCTCAAGTCCTACGACATCGTGGTGCACCCACGCTGCACGCACACCATCGACGAGCTGACGTTCTACAGCTACAAGACCGACCCGCTGACCGGCAAGGTGCTGCCGGTGCTCCAGGACAAGAAAAATCACGTCATCGATGCGCTGCGATATGCTTGCGAGGGCGTGCGCAGGGCGGTACCCATTACACGGTCCATAAACTTCACGCCATTGCCAGTGAACAGTAAATGGTGAGAAAATACTTGAAACGAGGGCGAAAATATGGCACGCATTTCAAAAGAGCAATTCTTAAGCACCCTGCATGATGATGCGCTAAAGCAATTTAACGACATCCAGACTGCCCTGCGCGACGAGCGCCTGCAGTGCCTGCAAGACCGGCGCTTCTACAGCCTGTGCGGTGCGCAGTGGGAAGGGCCACTTTGGGACCAATACGAGAACAAGCCCAAGTTCGAGGTCAACAAGATCATGCTGTCGGTGATTCGCATCGTCAACGAGTACCGCAACAACCGCATCACTGTGGACTACGTCAGCAAGGACGGCGAGAACGACAAGCTGGCCGATACCTGCGACGGCCTGTACCGTGCCGACGAGCAGGACAGCGTGGCCGACGAGGCCTACGACAACGCCTTCGAGGAAGCAGTGGGCGGCGGCTTCGGTGCCTGGCGTCTGCGCACGGTCTATGAGGACGATGAGGACGAGGAAAACGAGTATCAGCGCATCCGCATGGAGCCGATCTTCGATGCCGACAGCTCGGTGTTCTTTGACCTCAACAGCAAGCGCCAGGACAAGTCGGACGCCAAGTCCTGCTTCGTGGTCACCTCGATGACCAGGGCCAGCTACAAAGAGGAATGGGGCGACGACCCGACCGACTGGCCCAAGATCATCCACCAGTACGAGTTCGACTGGGCCACGCCTGACGTGGTGTTCATCGCTGAATACTACAAGGTCGAGGAGGTCAACGAGACCATCCGCATCTTCCGAGCCATCGACGGCACCGAGGAGCGCTACCGCCAGATCGACTTCGATAAGGACGAGAACCTCGAAGAAACCCTGAACGCCATCGGCAGCCGCGAAGTGCGGCGACGCAAGATCAAGCGCAAGCGCGTGCACAAGTACATCATGTCCGGCGGCAAGGTGCTCGAAGACGCAGGCTACATTGCAGGCAACTGCATCCCCATCGTGCCGGTCTACGGCAAGCGCTGGTTCGTGGACAACATCGAGCGCTGCATGGGCCACGTGCGCCTGGCCAAGGATGCACAGCGCCTGAAGAACATGCAGCTCAGCAAGCTGGGC
>Ga0209768_10002139_pt1 | contig 12327 bp, 19 predicted proteins | sample LauGreSBDMM110SD_3_FD_187564 | JGI IMG/M metagenome (GOLD analysis project Ga0209768, IMG submission 187564) | Freshwater lake microbial communities from Lake Michigan, USA - Sp13.BD.MM110.SD (SPAdes) (version 2) | ecosystem: Environmental > Aquatic > Freshwater > Lake | place: Lake Michigan... | reverse complement strand
CGAATTGAATCCAAAAGATTATAGTAGTGCCATGGATTTACGAGGATACCCTACACATGTTTGCCCTTGTGGTTGCTTTGTTTGGAACCTTAAAGTAGTTTTTGTTGATTACGACATTGCAACTTACTTTTTGGATATGCAATGTTCAGCTTGTGGAAGTCTGGCAACTGCTCCCACCCCTATAGATAAGGATAAGATTTAATGAGAAAAAGCGAAAGAATCCGATTGCTAGAACTTCAATTAATCAAAATTGAGTTTGAGATAGATCTTTTAAACAACATGCTGATAACTTTATTAGAGGCAAACAATCTATCACAACCAGAACTAGACGCTGGAAAGTGGTACAAGAGGAGATTAGACAAAAACTCTTGACAGGATTTTAGTATTTTAGTACAATATAGAAATGAATAAAAAAATAATTAGAGCGCTAGTCGCTGTAACTCTCTCTGCCTCCACCTTAATTCAGGTGGCACCTACGGCACAAGCAAACACTGTGCCTGCAATAGCAATTCTAGATACCGCTTTAAACAGCTCTCTGCCAATTTTTAAAGACAAGGTTGTGCATGAAGTATGTATCATGGAATGGAATAGTTGTCCAAACGGAAAATCATTTATGGAAGGTCCTGGATCCGCACAGCTTCCAGTAGATATTATGTCTGCAGGTGGATTTGATCATGGAACTCAAATGGCTTCTGTTTCTGTAACTATAAATCCAAACGTTAAGATAGTTTTTATTAGGATTATTGGTAATGTTCCTGGAACATCTCAAAGACAAGATGCTGGTTTCAATACTGTGTCCAAAGCTCTTGAATGGGTTAATTTAAACGCTGAAAAGTTTAACATCAAAAGCGTTGCCATGGCTCAAGCAAATTATTCTTTGGTAGCAAATCCTCAAGTAAATTACTGCCCTTCAGATAATTCAGTAACACCTTCAATAAAAAACCTGCTCTTAAAGCAAGTACCAGTATTTTTTGCAGCAGGAAATAATAGAGACTATAAAAGAATTGCTTGGCCGTCATGTATTGCAGAGTCTGTTTCTGTTTCCATGTCAGATCAATATGGAGAACTAAGTAATTTTTCTAACTACGATGCCAAACTGTTAGATTTTTACGCTTTGGGAGCAATGCCGATTACAAATCCAAACGGATCTGTAAAAAATGGCTCAGGATCCTCTATTTCAGCAATTGTTGCTGGAACAGTTTGGGCTGGTGCTGTTTTAAATAACCCTAAGTCTAATTACAATGAAATTATGCAATCTATTGTGTGTAATTCTAAATTCACTAAAGGCGCAAGAGGACAACAAGGTAACGTTATCCCAACAAGCCCAATTCGTGTTGGAACTTGCCAAGGAACTGGAACCAGCGCACCAGTCGTAGCACCAGTAGCACCAGTAGCACCAGTAGTTCCAGCGGGACCAACAAAGCAACAACTGTTAGATTCAATAAATAAATCATTTAATGATGAAATTATTAGAATAGAAAAAGAGCATCAGCTTGCCTTGATTAATCTAAATGATTCTAAGAACAAGCTAATATTAGACACTAAAGCAAAGTATACAAAAATGGTGTCTGACCTTGGATAAAATTACGGTATTAGAGGAAATTATCAAAGAAATCGGTGAGGAGTTGTACCAGAAATGGTACAACGCCCTTGCTATTGAAGATAGAACAGAAGAGGCCTCTAAAGCAATGGCACAAAATTCTGGAGAAACCGCATTTTGGGTAATTCAAACATTTATGTCAAAGTTTAACGAAGCAGCGGAAGAGCTTAAGGACAAGTAATGCCTTTTGTTCCTGGGCCATCTAACATCAAGGGAGTCCAATACTATCCTATAGACCCAGAACAAATTGAGTCAGCCGTACCAATAGATCAATCACAGCTTAGTAAATCAAAACTTTTTTCCAATAGGGAAACCTATATTCAAACTCTGCCAAAAAATTTAGATTATATGGAAATAGGTGTTGCATGGGGATATTATTCAAAAATAGTTGCAGAAACTTTAACTCCTTCATCTATATACTTGCTAGATAGATATGATCAAGATCAATTATGCTGGTCTGAAAGAAAGTTTGGTAGTTGTAAATGTCATCCTAGACACATTAAAAACTATGATAAAAATGGTCATAAAGATTTTATAGAAAAAGAATTTTCACAATATAAAAACGTTCATGTTCTTGTTGGAGATGCCTCAAGAACATCTAGAGAAATAGATAAAAAGTTTGATTATATATATATTGATATAGTTAATGATAGAAAGCTTATCCAAGAACTTTTAGAAATTGTTAAAAATCTTGTCAAGCCAGGTGGCATAATAGGGTTAAATGATTATTTAATATATGATGGAATTATTGAAGACACCCCATATGGAACTTATCAAGCAGTAAATGAGTTTTTATTCTTAAACAAAAAGTGGTCGGTAGACGGAATTGCTTTGCATCCATTGGGATTTTATGATATATACTTAAGAAAAGGAGATTCTTTGTGATAAATAAAAAATACCCAAAAATAAATCCGTCTTATTTTTTAGAAAACATGGATAATAAAGCATTGCAATCTTCACTTTTAAATTCGTTATTTAGAAATGAATTTGATCAAACTTGGTCTTTAAATGATCCGTACAAAAGCATGAATGTAGGAAACAGGGAATTTACGGTTGCACCAACCGAAGCCCGTCTTCCCGATAACTTTAAAGACGACGGCTCAGTAATTTATAAATATAACAGTGATTGGTATAGATCAGATGATTTTAATAAAAATAAAACTTCTAAATTTCATATACTATTTAACGGATGCTCGGAAACAGAGGGCATTGGGGGCAACATAGAGGATTCTTGGGGAAAAATTTTACACACAAAATTTTCTAAAAAATATGATGTTGGAAATTTTTATAATTTAGGTAGGGCTGGTTCTGGTTGGCACCAGGTCATTTTAGATTTTTTTGTTTACGAAGAAAAGTACGGGACACCGACACATTATTTTGTTTTGTTGCCAAACATAGGTAGAAATTTTTTGTGGTCAGAAAACAATTTAGGGGGCTGGGATTACCATCAAAAATATGTAGATAGAGAAAAAATTTCAGTTTTTTTTAATCAAAAAAGTCTAATTTCTATAGAGAATCAAAAAAATGATTTAATGGATTTTATGATTTCTTGGAAAATTTTTGAAAAATACTGTGATTCAAAAAACATTAATCTTTTAGTTTCAAGCTGGGACTTTGCTGAGCTTGAAAATATATGCTTTATGCGTCAAAACAAATCAGTTTTTAAGATGAATGAGGAAGATGCTAGCAATTTTTTAATAAAAAATAAAAAAACTTTATCTTTAGAGAAAAGAGATGGTCACAAAGGAAGATCTTTTCATGAGTGGTGGGCTTATGAATTTGAAAAAGAAGCAGAAAAAAGGTGGGGTCAATGGTGAAAATAATTAAACTTTGGTTAATCAAAAGAAAAATTAAAAAGGCTATTAGGAAAAAAGAAAGGTTTATATACTAATGGGTAATAAATTTAAAAACGCTTCTGACTGGTATGAGTACGGTCTTGAAAAAAATTGGGTGACTAAAATATTTTGTGATACCCATGAGGGGCCACCACTTACAGATGCTGAAATGATTGACTGGGATGAGGGTAACGATCCCTGTAGCTTTCATGTTAAATTCATAGATGAATAAAAGCGACATTTGGTTGACTTAAACGTTTATAAGTATAGGGTATAATATATATGTCCAACAATAGGATTCTGTCATCAGATAGATGACGGAGTAGAGGAGAAATAAAATAAATGAAATCATTTAAAAAAATAGCTTTAGTTATGGCTGCAGCCGTAGCAAGCACTTTTTTAGTTGCAGTACCGCAGGCTCAGGCAGCAGTTACAAACGGATACGTTTTATCCGACACTCTTGCTAATGGCGCTTATGGCGTTACTGTACTAACAGACACAACAAAAGCAGAGGCTGGAGTTAACGCAGTTATTGCATTAACAACATCAGATACTTTAGCTGCCACGGCAGACGATAACGTATCTTTAGAAATCTCAGGTCCTGCAACATTTACAAACTTTACTGCAGCAGGGTCAAACCCTACTGGAGCATCGCTTACCAATTTAGGTAAACTGTTTACATTTACAGCAACAACATCAACAGCAGTTACGCTGCCTACAAATGTTAAGTTGACTGTTAATGGTGCAGGTACTGTAACGGTAACACAAAAGAAGAAGGTCGGATCGACCACTTCTACAGTTGATATTAAAACAATTTATGCTTCAACTGTTGCAAAGACAAACATCTTGTCTGTAGCAAACAGCTTTGGTCGTGTTCAAGACACATCAACACAAGGCACACTTGCTTCTAGCACAGACGTTGTTGGATCAACATCCGTTGTTAACGGTGGAACAGCATATGTAAACGTTCTTGCAAAAGACGCATATGACGCTACACTTACAACAAACGGTGTTATTCAAGCAACCGCTACAAACGGAGCAGTAGTAGCATGGGATGCAGCACCAAGCACACAAGTTAATGCAGTAGCAAAAACTGGTGTAGGAGGAGTACTTTATGTAACACAGGGTACTGCTAATGCTGGCAAACCAGTAGCAACTACAATTACCGTTTCATTTAACGGATTAACATTAGCAACTAAATCAATTAACTTTACTGGAGATGCTGCATCTATTGTAGTTTCAGGTGAAGATATTGCACAGGCTGGTGGAGCACGTACAGGAACCTATGACTTTGTAGTCAAGGATTCTGCTGGTAATCAACTAGCATCAATTACCCCAACTGCTGATACTGCAAAGTATGACGCACAGGTAACTGCCGTTTCTGTTGCTGGAGCATCATCTGCTACAGTAGTACAAACTGGTGGATGGACATGCGCTGCTACATCAGGATCAACAAAGGTGCGTATCAAGTACACCCTTGCAGATCTTTCAGTCATCTACTCAAATGAGTTTGATGCACGTTGTGGACAAGCAGTAAACAAGTACACAGCAAAGTTTGACAAGGATTCATACCTTCCAGGCGAAATTGCAAAATTAACCGTAACTGCAACTGATATTTCAGGTGCTAAGGTATATGATGCAGCAACACTTGGAACAGGAGTAGCAATTTCTGCTGGTGGACTAACACTGGTTGGAACAGCAGCTTCAACAGATGTATTTACAAACGGATCAAAGACTTATCAGTTTACCGTTGGTAATAATGCTGGAGCATACAATGCAGTAGTTGATCTACCTGCATACGTAGCAACAGATTCTGCTAAGGTAGTTTCTTACAAGGTTGCCCTGAGTACAACAGAGGTATCAAACGCTGAGGTTTTAAAGGCTATCGTAGCCCTTATCGCACAGATTAATAAACAAATTCAGGCTTTACAGAAGCTAATATTAGCTCGTAAATAATATTCTGAATATAAAGAATGGGGCAAGGCCTAGGCCTTGCCCCATTAACTATTAAATGGTAGAATTGGGTAATATGAAAAATAAGTTTTTATACGAAACCGTTGAGTCTAAATTAATTAAAGATTTTTTAGATGATGATACTAGAAAAAAATTAATAAAATGGATTGATTCAAAATGGGAAAGTCTATATTATGACAAAAAAAATACAGATGATAAATATCGTAAACACTTAGAAAATCAAAGACTTCGTGAAAAATCTAACGACTATACGGAAAAACAGTATGATCACATGCAAGTAATAAAAATAGATACCCCAGCTGGAAAGACTTTTTTAAACTTAGGTCCTGATGATTTTCCAAAAGAATTTTGGGAAAAAGCAGAATTAGAAGCAAAAAAAATTAATCCAAACTGTGAATTTGAGTATATTTCTATGGTTAAATACTCTAATGAATTTGGTGAACCAACTCTCAGGCCACATTTTGATCATCCAACTAAGGTTTGTTTTATTTTAGACTATCAATTGGACGGAAATGTAAAGTGGCCTATAGTGGTAAAACTAGAAGAATTTACTTTAGAAAACAATGAATGTTTAGTTTTTGATAACAATATGTCAATACATTGGAGACCACCTCAAAAATTTAAAGAAGGTGAGTGTTTAACTATGCTTTTTTATAGTTTTAAGGATGAAAATAAAGTACCTCCTACTTTAGATGGTCAGGCTGAAGAGATCAATATGTATTTTAAAGAGTATATAGATAGGTATAATGAAGTTTTTGGAGATTCTGGCACGCAGTCAAAAGTTAGCTTTCAGACTTCAAGGCTTGCAGACCTATTTAGATGGGCACAGCAAAGAGATAAGCCAAAAAACAATGAGCTGTAGCACAAAAGACTGCCAAAATAATGCTTCTAGAATAACAAAAGACGGATATGTTTGCGAATCTTGCTATATAAAATCTTACAAATCTTAATCAACTAAATGCTATAATAAGGTGATAGATGGACCTATATTCCCATCTAAATACAAACTATAGGAGAAACAAAATGTCAGACGGAAAAGATTTAACAGGTTTTAACGATGTTAAGCCAGTAACAAACACATCATGGAATGGTGAGCAATACGCTGCAGATCCTGCATCAGCTTTCCCATCAACAGATAAGTCAACACAAGACGGATCTGGCGTTGGAAACAACGGTAAGTAATCGTGTCAGATAACTTAAATTTAAGCGAGCCAACAGCAGAGCAGCTAGCAGCCGCTAACGCAGCTTTGGAAGCTGGCCCACAAGCACCAGCACCAGTTGTTGAAGCACCAGCACCAGTTGTTGAAGCACCAGCACCAGTTGTTGAAGCACCAGCACCAGCACCAGTTGTTGAAGCACCAGCACCAGTTGTTGAAGCACCAGCACCAACACAATCAGCAGTACCAGTAGTAGACGAAAAAGTAGATTTCTGGGCAAACTCTTGGTTTAGCAGGAACAAATAATGTGTATTGAATGCGGATGCGAATCAGTTGGAAGCGAAACAGGAATTGTTCCTGCTCCAATTATAGATGTTTCAAGAGATGGTGAATCAGGTCTAACATTAGACATGACTTCAACACCAGAGCAGACAAGGCAATTTATTAATGGCAAATAAAGAACAAAAGGGTAACGTTAATAAGAAAAAAGAGCCAAAGATGACTCTTAAAGAAAAGCGTGCTGTAAAACAAAAAAAGAAAAATTCTAAATGAACAGTTTTTATTTTTGGCATTCATTAGTCATCGGGCTATTAATGATTTCTTCATTTTTTTGGGGAAAATCTTATTCCAGGAATAAAGTAAATAAAAATGTCTAACACAGAAAATGTTCCAGCGAGTGAATCTAACAATTCAGCCGTAACTTCTAGCAACGTTGCAAGAAAAAATCCTACACAAGGAAGACCTAAGCCTAATTATTCTAAAACATCTCTCAGGGTTGATAGAAACAGGCATGGAATAAGAAGAGAAACGATTCTAGGGTTAAGCAAGCCTACAAAACGACCTAAAAAAGTTTAACTTAAGGAGCATTGTTTTGAACTCAGATGAAGCTTTATCTCTGAATCCAATGGTGGCCATTCCAGCTGCACAAATGAATGAATTTTATAAAGATGGATTCTCTAAAGAAAGAATTTTTCATGGCAATGGTTCTGGCTTTGGAGGTTCATTTACTTGCACTAACGACATTTCAGAATACACCACATCAGATTTTTTTACACAAGTAGGCAAACAATTCAAAGTAATGATTAGGCTATCTAGCACCTCTTCGCAACATGGAACTTCTGAAACCTACAGGGATACAAGAGGGTATTCAATTAGACTTGAATCAGAGCAGGACGGAATTTTTGATGTTGTCGGATTAAATGTTCCTATACAGTATGTAGTTGATAGAAAAGAAATCAAAAAATTTCATAGTTCTCAACAAGTTAATTATGCATCTGGCATGTTTGAAAACAATGAAAGATGGAATTGGTTTGGACAAAATCCTGCATCAACTCATAACATATTAATGACTTGGGGAGATCGTGGTATTCCTAAAACATGGAGAAACATGAATGGCTATGGAGTAAACACTTTTTCCTTTATTAATTCAGAAAAAGAAAGATATTGGGTTAAATTTCATTTTAAAACAATGCAAGGAAATGAATATATGTCAGACGATGAAGCCCAGAGATTATCTTTAAATTACCCTCATTATTACACTAGAGATTTTTATGAATCTATTAGAAATAATAATTTTCCAAAATGGAAAATGTATGCACAAGTAATTCCAACTAACAACGATGAATTATTTGATTTCAATATATTTAGAATGAATAATATTTGGCCACACAGCGAATTCCCATTAATAGAATTAGGAGTTGTGGAAATAAACAATTGTGATTATCATCAATGGTTAGAGATTGAAAAAATGGCATGGTCTCCTTCTAACGTTACCCAAGGAATAGGTCTTTCCCCAGACGGTGGGCTTCTGGATAGAATTACAACCTATCCCTTAGTTCAAAAAAGTAGACTTAACGGTTTAGACATAAATCCAATATCAAAACATGTTGCTAAAGAGCTAACTACTTTTGTGAACGGAAAACTGTGGTATAAGTATGAAGAAGAAAAAGCTAATAATAGTATATACAGATTTGCTAAAAGCTTTTATAACATGATTGATACTGAAGCTAAAGATAGGCTATCAAAAAATTTACACGTAGCTTTGTCTGTGGTAAGTCCAAGACTTGTAGAGCCTTTACTGCAAAACTTTAAACAGGTAGATCAAAGACTATATGAAGACTTAATAGATCTTAGAAAAAATAATAATTTATGAAAATAAAATTTTTTAGAAATTTAACATGTTTATGTATAGGACACAATCCAATGGAGTCATCATGCCCATTTACAGGAAAAACTTATTTAGTTTGCTTAAGATGCGAAAAGACACAGGTAATTGAATAAAATTAAGAATTTTATTATTTTCATATACTTAGTATTTTTGTCTGTAATTAGTCTTGCTATAAAAAAATATCAAAAAATATTAATTAACAGACGCTGATTCTTTTTGTAAAAATAGATCCATGTTCCCAGCACCGTTTAAAGCAATTGACATTACCCTCCAATTAGGAAATTTATTTAAGAAAAAACTAGCCCCCTGCATTGTTCCGTAAGAAACGTCTTTCCATTCTGAATTGTTAAACATCTCCTCAGTAAAAATTCCGTTAAGCATATAGTCATTGATTCCAATAACACCTCCCACTTTAATTAAAGGTTCTGCTGTGAGCAATTCTCTTAAAACATTTGAGAAATCATGATTTGAGTCTAGGTATATGAAATCAAATAAACTATCAGGTGAGTCCCAAGAAGAATTTTTTGATAAATCTTTATGATAATTGGAAAGCGCTTGAAAGCCCTTAGAATGTTTTATTTCAACGTTTTTATATTCTTTAAATCTTTCTAAAACCCAGTCCTTATGGTTTTCTGCGGTAAACCTTTTTTTAGGAGGTATTTGGTTTACGTAAACTCCAACATCTTCTTGACCAAATATGTCAATTAAAAGCAAATATTCTGGATCATATTCTGTTAAGATGTGATAGGCAAAATCTCCTGCCAGGGTACCAATTTCAATAATTCTTGATTTTTGTTTTAAATTTTCTAATAAAAAATCTTCTCTAGTGGAATAAACATTAGTTTTTTTTAATTGTTTTTGAGATATATGCTGAAAAAAATTAGGAGATGAGCTATTTTGATCTAATAAATTATGCATTTTAATATTATACCATATATGATATAATTAATTATATGAAAAAAGAAGAGTTTAGAGATTTTGATTTTAATTTTATTGCAAATTTTGATATAGACAAATTGTCTAAAAAAGTTTCAGAGCTTCCAAAAGAAGATTTTGATGGCACAAAGATAAATTCTTTTCTTTGGAATCCTACTTATCAAATTGCAGAAGTTGGTTTTGGAGATTTATCTCTTTTAATAAAAATAGCTATTTTAACAAAGAAACCGTTAAAGCCAAAAGTTATTAGCAAAGACAAAGAATTATGGGAATTGGTAAGGCCAATTGTAAGATATTTAGAAAAAATGAACCCTGGAAAAATACACGGAACAATTGTTCTTTCTAATTTGAGATCAATGCACTCAATCCCAGAGCACAGAGATTATAAACATGACAGCGTTGACGTTGATTTTTTAAATTTTTCAAACAAAACAAGAAGGTATCATTTAGTTTTAACAACTAACGAACATTCATTTTTTACAAATGGAAATACAACAATAAACATGAAGGTAGGAGAATGCTGGGAAATTAATAAAGGCAATGTCCACTCCGTTAAAAATGAAGGCGATACAGACAGAATGCATTTAATTATTGACTTAGTGCCAGAAAGTATATAATGAAAGCAATAGTAGTAAAAAAATTTGGTGGACCAGATTCAATGTTGTTTGAGGAAGTTCCAGACCTAAAAGAGATTTTAGGACATACTTTAATTGATGTAAAAGAAATTGGAGTAAATTTTGCAGACACTCATCAAATAAAAAATACATACTTGATGACCTCAAAGATTCCTTTTGTTCCTGGCGCAGAAGCTGCTGGCTTTGATAAAAATAAAAAAAGAGTTATAGGCATAGCGCCGTCAGGAAGTTACGCAACCAAAGCTAATCTTTGGAAAAGCTTAACTGTGGAGATTCCAGACACAATTTCATTTTCTCAAGCCCTACATGTTTTTATACAGGGAGCTTCAGCTTGGCACCTGATTAACAGCATAGGAAATGTTAAAAGGGGAGAAAAGGTTTTAGTATATTCTGGTGGAAGCGGAGTTGGATCAATTTCAATACAGTTGGCCAAGATGATTGGCGCTGAAGTTTACTCAACATCCACAAAGGATTCTGTTATTGAAATTTTTAACAAAATGGGAGTAAAAACTGACATATATGGAAAAAAGTTTGACGTAATACTAAACATGTCTGGGTCAGAAATAGTAAAAGATTTATCTTTGTTAAACAATTTTGGCAGACTTGTTATATATGGCATGGCAGATGAGGATTTTTCAAACATTAATTTAGTTGACCCAAAAATGTTAATGAGTGGGTCTAAAACTGTTTCTGGATTTTGGCTACACAATTGTTTTGAGGACCCATCTAAGTTTATTGATATTGTAAAATCTTTATTTGTTTTAGTTCAAGGTGGGCTGCTAAACACCTATACGGAATTTAAATACCCATTAAAAGACGCAACTAAAGCTCATTATGATATACTTAGCAGGAAGACCTATGGCAAAGTGATACTAGACTGCTCTATTGACTAAGGTTGATTTTTAATATATAATTAGTGTAGGTCAAAACCTAAAGGAGATTTAATTTATGAATAAAGAAACATTAAGCGCGGGAAGCAATGCACCACAATTTGAATGGCTAACTCAAAATTCTAACGAAGAAGCCGTTATTTTGTTTATGGGAAGAGTTGCAAGACCAAATGCAAAAGGAAAAAGCAGAGGCTTAGTTAATGCAATGAGCGCCTCAGCACCTGCGGGAAGACAAATTAAAATTGCTTTAGTTTGGGACAATAACGAAGAAGATGTTCAAGCATTTAAATCAACAGTTCCAGGGTTGGTAGGCTTAAACAATGTTTATGATGTTTACGATTTAGATCAATCTATTCAAGCAAGCTATAAGTCAGTTTTGTACAAAGGAACTACCGATGCTGACGACGAGGCCGCAGCCACAGGAACTGGCAATGATGAGAAGCTTGGTTTTCCTGACTATTTAATAAAAGATGGAAAAATTATTTGGGCTCAAGAAAATGAAAATTTTTATCAACTTTCATTATTACTAAGAGGTTGGAGACCTTAATTGAACCCTACCGAAGTTGAAAATATTCGGTTAAGCAAAAAAGAAAGCAACGATTTGCAAATGCCTATCCGACACGGAGTAGATATTGCTGGTGTTTTAAAGCATTCCTATAACCCCAAGTTTAATCCAGCACTAGGAACGCAAGCTCCGCTATTCATTGTAAATGACGACTGGGTCAGCTTTGAGAACCCAACAATTTTACATTTTTTTAACGCAGATTCGGCAGAAGCTGTAAAAGATTTAAAGGTTTTAAACCAGAGCAAAAAAGATTATGGAATGCATGTAGAAACAAATGTTTATGCAATAAGTCATAAAGAACAGGATTGGCTAGATAATTTACAAAAAACACATAATTTAGATGAAATTGTTTTTTTAAGTGATAAATATCAGCTAATTGCTTTTGAGTATAACTGTCAAGAAAAACCAGTATTATACTCTTTGACAACTTATTTTATATTAAATGGATTAATTGATTTTTTTACTACGACCGCATCTAATCAATTAAGGTACCAATTGCCAGCTCTTTTAAGAATTATCCTTTCTGGAAATTCAACTAACGCTGGTAGGCATAGCGGAAACAATGTTC
>Ga0209768_10002131_pt1 | contig 12350 bp, 11 predicted proteins | sample LauGreSBDMM110SD_3_FD_187564 | JGI IMG/M metagenome (GOLD analysis project Ga0209768, IMG submission 187564) | Freshwater lake microbial communities from Lake Michigan, USA - Sp13.BD.MM110.SD (SPAdes) (version 2) | ecosystem: Environmental > Aquatic > Freshwater > Lake | place: Lake Michigan... | reverse complement strand
GCGTGTGCGATATCCGCGGTTTGGAGTTCCATCTGGATCTGCGACGATGCCTGTGTTCCATGCACCTTCATATGAATCGATGTGGTGGTAAGCCTCGTTGATACCTGTCTTAAATCGAACAGCATCAAAGACGTAGAACTCAGCTTCTGGGGCAAAGAATGCCTGATCTGCAATGCCAGTTGACTTGAGGTAATCAACAGCCTTCTTCACAACTCCGCGAGGATCGCGTGAATAAGGAGTGTTATCTGTTGGATTATGAACAGAGAAAATAATGATGAGAGTCTTTTCAAGGCGGAAAGGATCAAGGTAGGCAGATTCTGGAACTGGAAGAAGTTTCATATCTGACTCGTGGATTGATTGGAATCCGCGGATAGAAGAGCCGTCGAACATCAAACCATCGGTGAAGACTGCTTCATCGAATGACTCAACAGGAACGTTGAAGTGATGTTGAATTCCTGGAAGATCGGTAAAGCGAACATCAACAAGTTTTACATCTTCCTTCTTGATGTATGCAAAAATTTCTTGCGCATTCTTAAACATGGAGTACTCCGATTTTTCTTATGATCGCTGCGAGACGCTCGGCTCTGAGGCTCTTTGAGATGGCTTAACCCTAGATCCACTAGGTAAAAAAGGCATCATCGCCGTGTTACATCCTTGTTAAATGACTTCGATCGGCTCCTCGGGTGGAGCTCGGCTAGGCTTACGCCATGTCCGATATTGATCTGAGATACCCGCGAGTGAGCCAAGGGCGTCGGATGCTGGGCGTACTGATCGACTGGTTGATGTCCTATGCCATCGCAATCGGCTTCTTTGTGGAGTTTGGCGAGTCCTCTATGGGGGCCGTGGTCTTTCTTGTTTTCACAGCTCAATATCTGATCTTCGCAGCTCTCGGAGGAGCAACGCCAGGTCATCGCATTATGGGGCTCAAAATAGTCCGTTTTTCAGATGGCCAAATGCCAACACCGATTCAAGCTTTGATTAGGACGAGCCTTCTCGTCATAATTTTGACTGCAATCACCTTTGACCAGAATGGTCGCGGCATTAATGAGCGGTTGAGTAATACAGTTCTTGTAAAGACTCGCTAGAAATTATCGCTTAGGAACGCGAACGTTCTTTGGCATTGGCCCCTTAGGCATGGGTAGAGACATTCCACCAACTGCCTTGAGGCGTGCACGTACTTCTCTCATCTGATGAGCAGAGAGTGTCTTCTTAAACTTACCAACATGCTTCTGTAATTTACGAAGTGGCACTTGACCTTCACCATCTCCGATCCAAATTTCATAGATAGGTACGCCAGGGGCGAAGCGTTCAGCATCTTTACGTGCTGATTGAAGAAGTTGGCGCGTTGCAAAGGTACCTTCGGCAGTAAGAACAATTCCGGCGCGACCAACACTGCGATGGACCATATCTTGATTCTTATTGACTTGAACTGCTGGAGTTGTTGTCCACCCTTTTCGAATTGCCATCAAGACGCTGGCAGCAGCGCCCATCTGACCTTCTACACTCGCAAAGCTTGCGTTAAGTGCAACTCGAGAGAAGATAAATAGAGATGCAAGGAGTGCCAGCGGCAGTGAGATGAATCCAAAGTAGAAAGGATGACCCACTGCAAAGCCAATGCCAATGCCTGCTGCAAGGACGACAACGAAGATCAAAGCGAGGACGCTTCCGATCCATGGCTTAACGCTCTTGGTTAATGAGTAGGCATCGCGAATTGCTTTGAAGCGAGGTTCGCGGATCTTTGGCTCTTTTTTCTTCCTTTTAAACATGAGCGTTAGTTTAGGGGAGCGGGGGCGCTTCCACCAAGGCGGATCGGGGCCCAACGCGCACCTTCGTGGCTATCTGGATAGTGAGATTGCACATCAAGAAGTAGGGCCTGCATTGCAGCGCGAAGCTGGGCCTCACCCTGTTCGACATCATCTGCTTTTGTAAAGTAGAGAGGCTCTCCAAAGGTGACAGAGATTGGATATTTATTTCTCTTCAAATTCCTCTTCACCTTTTTAGTCCAGATTCGCTGAGAGCCCCATACAACGGCTGGAATCACTGGAACTCCAGCGCCCATTGCCAATCGCACCGCGCCAGATTTAAATTCTTTTAGCTCAAAGCTGACTGAGATGGTTCCTTCAGGAAAGATGCCAACAATTTCACCGGATTTAAGTGCGCGCAGTGCTGCGACAAAAGAAGCTGATCCACTTGAACGATCTACGCTGATGTGATGCATACCGCGCATTAAGGGCCCCGCAATTTTGTTTTCGAATATCTCCTTCTTGGCCATGAATCGCACGTAACGATTTACCGGGAGAGCTGCAGTACCAATCAGAGCAAAATCAAGATAGCCAACGTGGTTCATGGCAAGTATCGCTCCACCTTCACGCGGAATATTCTCAACGCCCCTGAAATCAAAACGAAGTCCTAGATACTTCCAGAAGGTCTTAAGAAAAACGACTACTGGCGGATAGACAATCTCTGCCACTTACTTGCTCCCGGATTGTGCTCGAGATTCCATAGCTTGACGATAGAGACGACCTGCGCGATAACTACTGCGGACAAGCGGACCACTCATTACTCCGAGGAATCCAACGTCGGTTGCCTCCTGAGCGAGCTCTACAAACTCTTCAGGTTTAACCCAACGCTCAACCGGGTGATGCTTCATTGTTGGACGTAGGTACTGAGTGATCGTGATCAAATCACAACCGGCTGCGCGAAGATCAACCAGCGCCTGTGAAATCTCTTCACGAGTCTCACCGAGTCCAAGAATCAAGTTTGATTTAGTGATCAGGCCATAGTCACGAGCCTGAGTTATGACATTGAGCGAACGGTCGTAGGTAAATGCAGGGCGGATAGTCTTAAAAATTCGTGGAACAGTTTCAAGATTATGAGCAAATACTTCAGGGGCTGCATCGAAGACGAGGTTAAGCAAATCGGGATTACCGCTGAAATCTGGGGCCAACATTTCTACGCCACATCCAGGATTGATCTCGTGAACTTTACGAATCGTTTCTGCGTAAAGCCATGCACCTTCATCTTCTAGATCATCACGTGTGACTCCAGTGATGGTGGCATATGCAAGGCCCATAGTCTTTACGGATTCTGCAACCTTGCGCGGTTCATCGCGATCAATCGGAAGCGGCTTACCCGTATCGATATTGCAGAAATCGCAACGTCTTGTGCAGCGATCTCCGCCGATAAGGAAGGTTGCTTCTTTATCTTCCCAGCATTCAAAAATATTTGGACAAGCTGCCTCTTGGCAGACGGTGTGCAGACCCTCAGTTTTTACAAGTGAACGAAGTCGAGTGTATTCAGGGCCCATATTGGCCCGAGTTTTAATCCATTCTGGCTTACGTTCGATAGGAGTTTCGGCATTACGAGCTTCGATGCGCAGCAACTTACGATCATCAGGATGTGTTGTCATCTGCTCACCTTCGCTAGAGATTCATACATATATTTCGCGGCTACTGGAAGAACTTCATCGATGCTAATACTACGGCCGAGTTCGATAGCAAGCGATGTTACGGCTGCATCCTCGATGCCACAGGGAATTATCGCTTCAAATGCGCTCAGATCAGGCTCTACATTGAGTGCAAATCCATGCATGGTGACCCCACGTGCGACTCTGATCCCAATCGCTGCAATCTTGCGTTCGCCTTTCTTATCTACAACCCAGACTCCAGATCGACCCTCCACGCGAGTGGCTGCGAGTCCGAGTTCTAAACATGTTGCGATGAGGGCCGCCTCGATTTCGCGAACAAAACCAACAAGCTCGGTTGGTTTTGCAAGACGAACAATGGGATATCCGACTAATTGTCCAAGACCATGCCAGGTGATTTTTCCGCCACGATCTACATCGATTACTGGCGTTCCATCAAGTGGACGTTCGTGATCCTGAGTGCGTTTACCCGCTGTGTAGACAGACGGGTGTTCAACCAAAACGAGTGTGTTCTCTCTCTGACCTTCTGCAATTTCGCTGTGTAGTGAACGTTGTAATTCGAGAGCTTCCATATAGTGCATCACACCCGCTCGCTTGAGAGCGATGGGAGAGTGTGAGATTGCTGAGTCGACACCTGGCACAGCCCCAGCCTAAAGGTAGGCTTGCCTTCTTGCTAATTGTGAATCGTGATTTGCTAGGAGTTGTTCAGTGCGCGTTGGAATCTCAGGTTATGGATTGGCTGGTCGTGTATTTCACGGACCACTCCTCAAGGGCTGTGGATATGACGTCGCATCAATTCTGACTTCGAATCCAGATCGAATTGCACAGGCAAAGAGTGATTTTCCAGAGGCGCAGATATTCTCAGAGCTCGATGCTTTCTTAGACTCTGGTCTTGATCTCGTTGTGATCGCATCGAGCAATGTGGCACACCTACCTCAAACTCGTGCAGCGCTAGAACGTCAGATACCTACCGTTGTTGATAAACCTATGGGCCGTACGATTGCCGAAGTACAAGAGATGATTAATCTCTCTGAAAAGCAGAACACGCTGCTGACGACATTTTTTAACCGTCGCTGGGATAGCGATAGTTTGACAATCAAAAAGCTCTTAATGAGTGGCGAACTCGGCCAACCATTTCGTTTCGATGGTCGCTTTGAACGATTCCGCCCTGAACGTAATCTTGCATCATGGAGAGAAAATCTTTCTCCAGAAGATGGCGGGGGATTGCTCCTTGATCTGCAATCACATTTGATATCTACCGCACTCGATTACTTTGGACCTGCTCAGGTTGTCAGCGCTAGCGTGCGATCTATTCGCGGTGGGGCCGATGATGATGTCACCGTTGTCTTGCGTCATGAATCTGGTGTTGATTCATATTTGGCAGCATCTGCAGTAAGTGGTGCGCCAGGACCGCGCGTGAGGCTACTTGGTAGCAAGGGTGCGCTTGTGATCAATGAACTCGATCCACAAGAAGATGCACTTCGTGCTGGGGAGGTTCCTTTTGGTGGCACATGGGCAAAGCCGATGGTCAGCGCTGCAACACTTCACAAGGGCGAATCAGTTACTTCCGTTGAGAGCATCTCTGGCAATTACGCAGCCTTCTATACGCTGGTCAAAACTGCAATTGAGAGTGGATCTGCAGCACCCGTCTCACTTGCCGATGCACTGCGCGTAGCCGAGATTATTGAAGAGGCGCGTGTGATAAGTGTCCGATAGTGCAATTCCTGTCATTGTTGTTGGCGCAGGTCTCGCAGGTTTATCAGCTGCACAATCTTTGATTGAAGCTGGCGTAGAAGTTCGCGTATTGGAAGCTTCGACAACGGTTGGCGGGCGTGTACAGACCGATGAGATTAATGGATATCGTTTTGATCGCGGATTCCAATTGATTAATGCTCGATATCCTGAAGTCGAAGCGCTCGATATCATCAATAAACTGGATTTCCGCTACGCACCTCGCGCAGTAGATATCGCTCTGGATGGATCTGTTGTGCGTCTTGGAGATCCTCGCAAGTATTTTCTCTCAGCACTGCGCAGCGAATCAGGGAGCCTCCGAGAGAAAATCTCTTTTCTTAAATATCTTTTATCTCATTCCACCCATGGTTCCAACGTGGAGAGTGAATTGTTGGCGGCTGGTTGTAACAACCTCTACACACGAGTGCTGAAGCCATTTTTAACAGGTGTCTTTCTAGCCCAGCCTTCGCGTGTTGATTCAGTCAGTGGTCGAGAGATTATTAAAGGTTTCGTCACCGGTGCACCGGGTCTTCCAGCACGTGGTGCGGGTGAATTCTCGCAGGTGCTCGCAAGGGATATCGGCGTGGTTGAGACAGGAGTACAAGTGAATGCAATCACAGGGCTAGAGCTGAGTACTTCAAAGGGATCGATTACAGCTCGCGCAATTATTGTTGCTACCGATCAAATAACTGCCGCACAGCTTCTTGACATTGAAGAGGTGGGTGAGAGCGTTAGTTGTACAACGTGGTTTCATTCCACATCGGATGATGTAGATTGCGATGCAACGCTTCGAGTAGATGGATTGGCGCGTGGTGCGATCATAAATTCGATCGCTATCTCAAAACTTTTACCATTGAGTGCCCCTGGTAGTCGGACTCTCTTTTCCAGTACATCACTCGGCCACGCATCAGAGTCTGAAGTCAGACGCCATCTCTCCTTGATGTGGGGTGTTGATACAGCAGGATGGGAGCTTGTTGCAAAGTACGATATTAAGAATTCACTTCCACTCTTCGCTCCTGGACGTGCGCATGCACAATCTTTACAGGTAAGGCCAGGAGTGTGGCGTGCTGGAGATTACTTGAGTGCAGCTTCACAAAACGGTGCACTTGCATCAGGGCGACTTGCTGCCCTTGAGTTAATTAATTCTCTATAAGTGCATCGAGGGCTGATGTGACATGCGGGTAATCCCATGTGAAGCCAGCATCGATAAGTTTTTGCGGAATAACTTTCTTTGAACCTAATACCTCTGATGAAAATCCACCGAGAGCTATTTTGAGTGCAAATGCAGGGGCTGGAAAGAGGGCTGGACGATGCATCGCACGAGCTAACGCTGAAGTAAATTCTTGATTTGTTACCGGGTTTGGCGATGTGAGGTTAATGGGACCTTCGATTGGTTGCTCTAACGCAAAGGTAATTGCACGGATGACATCGTGGAGTGTGATCCAAGACCACCATTGCTTTCCAGAACCAAGCTTTCCGCCCAGACCAAATCTAAAGAGTGGAAGCATCTTTCCGAGTGCGCCACCAGTTGGATCTAAAACCAACCCTGTTCGTAGCTTTACAGTGCGGATTGGGGACGCGATATCTGCTGCAGCTTCCCACTCACGACACACGGCGGCGAGGAAATCATCGCCTACGCGATCACTTTCAATGACAGCTCTATTGCCAGATTCGCCATACCAACCAATAGCACTGGCGCTAATAAATACCTGAGGTTTAACTTCAGCGACAGCCTTTGCGATTGTTTCGGTTCCAAGGAGTCGAGAGTTAAGAATTTGTGATTTGTATTTCTTGTTCCATCGCTTATCGCCAACGCCTACACCTGCTAAATGAATGACTGCATCTACTCCGGCAAGAGCTGCGGTATCTACAAAACCTGTTGCTGGATCCCATTGCACTTCATCGGGGGAGACGGGAAGGCGGCGTACAAGGCGCTGGACTGTGTGTCCTTCACTTTTGAGATGACCAACGAGTGCACTACCGATTAAACCGGATGCGCCAGTAACAGCAATGCGCTGAGGGAGTGCAGACATTAGAGCCCTAGATCAGACTCAAACGAACCGCCTTCAAGACGATCTTTAAGAGTGACGAGGAATCGAGCTGCATCTGCGCCATCAACAACACGGTGATCATATGAAAGTGCGAGGTAGACCATAGAACGGATCGCCATTGTCTCTCCGCCATCTTCTCCGCGGACAACCATTGGACGCTTAACAATTGCACCAAGGCCCAAGATCGCAACCTGTGGCTGATTAATGATGGGGGTATCAAAGAGCGCACCACGAGAACCGGTGTTGGTAATCGTAAATGTTCCACCACTGAGTTCATCTGGATTGACTTTGTTATCGCGAGTGCGTGCTGCAAGATCTGCGATCTTACGTGCAACGCCACCCATGTTGAGGTCGCCTGCATTAGCAATGACAGGAACTAGCAATCCACGCTCGGTATCGACGGCAATAGCTAGGTGCTCGGCACCGTGATAAGTGATCTGATCGCCTTCGACGGAAGAGTTAAGTACAGGGTGTTGCTTGAGTGCCTCACATACCGCAACTGAGAAGAATGGTAAGAATGAGAGCTTGACTCCCTCTCGTGCTTCAAAGGATGCCTTCGCGCGATCACGAATACGGGCAATCTTTGTCACATCAACTTCGATTACGGTCGTCAACTGCGCTGAAACTGCAAGTGATTCAACCATTCGAGCAGCAATTACTTTGCGAAGTCGTGACATTGTTACAGTCGTTCCGCGAAGTGGCGATGCGGCAACTGGCGCTGAAGTTCGTGGTGCTGATGGTGCAGTTGCTGCAAGAGGTGCGGCAGATACGGCAGCTGTTGGCTTGGCAGCGGCTTCAACATCTTCACGGCGAATACGTCCACCAATACCTGTTGCCTTTACCGTTGCAAGATTTACGCCAAGTTCAGATGCAAGCTTTCGAACGATTGGAGTCACGTAAGAATCTTGTGGTTGTGAGACAGGCGCCACTGGGGCCACTGGAGCAGCAACAACTGGTGCAACGGGTGCAACTGGTGCGGCAACAACTACTGGAGCAACAGGGGCCGCAACCGGTGGTGGTGTCGGAGCAGCAGATGCAACTGGTGCTGCAACTGCGCCAGCGCCACCGATTACTGCTAGACGTGCACCAACTGGAACGGTGGAATCAACTGCAACGTCGATCGAAATAAGAGTTCCGGCAACTGGAGATGGAATTTCGGTATCGACTTTATCTGTCGAAACTTCTAGAAGTGCTTCATCTACTACAACGCTATCGCCGACGTTCTTAAGCCAGCGAGTGACTGTGCCTTCAGTGACACTTTCACCGAGGGCTGGCATCGTAATAATTGTTCCGCTTGCGGTAGGCGCTGCAGAAGGTGCGGTAGCGGGTACTACTGGAGCAACGGCAACCGGTGCTGCAACTGGCGGTGGTGTTGGAGCTGCTACTGGTGCAACTACAACTGGTGCAGTCGCTGCAGGCGTTGCAGCACCATCTTCGATGATTGCAAGATCAGCACCGACTGGAACGGTTGCATCAATTTGTACAAGAATCTTCGAGAGTGTTCCTGACACTGGTGAAGGGATCTCTGTATCTACCTTGTCAGTGGATACCTCAAGAAGTGGTTCGTCTACATTGATGTGATCGCCTTCGGCCTTAAGCCAACGAGTGACAGTTCCTTCGGTCACGCTCTCGCCAAGCGCTGGCATCTTTACAGAGAATGTCATTGGTGTGCTCCCTTTATCCGTGTGCGTGAAGCGGTTTGCCGGCTAGAGCCATGTGCGCTTCGCCCATAGCTTCAGACATTGTTGGATGTGCATGAATGAGAGGAGCAACATCTGCTGCAGTTGCTTCCCAATTAAAGATTAATTGTGCTTCGGCAAGTAATTCACCCACGCGTGAACCGACCATATGGATTCCAAGTACAGGACCATTCTTTTCGGATACTAATTTAATTGATCCGGCGGTTCCAAGAATTTGCGCCTTACCGTTTCCTGCCAAGTCGTAATTAAGCTCAACGACATCATGTCCGCGCTCTTTTGCTTGCGCTGTTGTGAGACCAACTGATGCAACTTCGGGTTCTGAGTAAGTCACGCGGGGGACACCGTCGTAATTAATTGGACGTGGGTTAAGCCCGGCAATCTCTTCTGCAACCAGAATTCCTTCTTGGAATCCAACGTGGGCCAGTTGCAGCGTAGGAATAAGGTCACCGACTGCCCAAATACCTGGAACGTTTGTGCGACATTTATCATCGACAATCACGTATCCACGATCCATGGTGATGCCTTGCTCTTCATATCCAAGATTTGCAGATACTGGACCGCGGCCGACAGAGACAAGAAGAAGTTCAGCGGTAAAGGTGCGGCCATCTTCTAACTCGACTGTGACACCATCCGCAGTGACGGTGTGAGACTTAAAGCGAACTCCGAGTTCAAAGTTGATTTTGCGCTTTCGATATGCGCGCTCAAGAAGTTTTGATGAAGATTCGTCCTCTAGGGCGATGAGGTGAGGCAAGCCTTCAATAATTGTTACCTCAGAACCGAATGACTTCCAGACGGATGCGAACTCGCAACCAATGACGCCTCCACCCAGAACAATCACGCTCTTGGGAATGTAATCAAGCTTTGTACCGTGGTCAGATGTGATGACGCGCTTTCCATCAATTTCAAGCCCTGGAAGCGTTTTGGCATATGAGCCCGTCGCCAAAATGACATTCTTGCCGGTGTAGCGAGTTCCATTTACTTCAACGGTATTTGTTGAAACTAATTTTCCGTAGCCTTCAACGTAAGTAATGCCTCGGGATTTCACTAGCCCTTGGAGACCCTTGTGCAATTTGGCGATTACTCCATCTTTATATGAATTAACACCATTCATATCGATCGAGTTCAGCGTTGCGCTAATTCCAAATTGTGATGATTCGCGAGTGGTATCTGCGACCTCTCCTGCATGGAGCAACGCCTTTGTTGGGATGCACCCGCGGTGAAGGCAGGTTCCGCCAAGCTTGTCAGCTTCGATGAGAACGACAGAGAGTCCGAGTTGAGCGCTTCGTAGCGCGGCTGCATATCCGCCGCTTCCGCCGCCGAGTACAACGAGATCAACGTTAGACACGAAAGTTCTGCTCCTCTGCTCACCTGACCGCAAGGCCTATACCCATATCTTGCCAGTCTGACCCCTCAATGACTAACTGGCACCGTGTTCAACTCACATAATGAGAGCGAGATAACGCCAGCCCTGCAGATTCGGGCGAGGTTAGATCTGAGCCTTTGCCGCTGCAACGAGCGAACGGACGCCAATGCCGGTTCCACCAACAGGGGTGTATCCATGGACTGCGCGATCGTTATATGCAGGACCTGCAATATCTAGATGGAGCCAAGGAAGATCATCAGAGACAAACTCCTTGAGGAAGATTCCGGCAACAAGCATTCCACCCATGCGATCTCCAATATTTGCAAGATCGGCAACCGGTGAATCCAGTGATGCACGGAGTTCGGTGGGTAGAGGCATTGGCCAGAACTGCTCACCGGTTTCTTGAGTGACTGCAAGGAATGCTTCTGAGAGTGCTTCGTTATTTGTCATCACTGCACTTGTGCGAGTACCGAGTGCAACAACTTGAGCACCAGTCAAAGTCGCAATATCAAAAATTGCATCGAGGTTCTTCTCTTCTTGTGCACGTTGTAGTGCATCAGCAAGAACTAAGCGTCCTTCTGCATCTGGATTTAGAACTTCAACGGTCTTTCCGCCATAAATAGTGATGATGTCACTAGGGCGAGTGGCATTATCGCTGACCATATTTTCAGCTAACGGTGCCCACGCATCAATTGCGACAGGTAATTTCAGAGCAGCAATTGCTAAGACCGCGCTGCAGACTGCAGCGGCGCCACTCATATCTGATTTCATCGCTTCCATACCGAGAGCGGGCTTGAGTGCAAGTCCACCGCTATCGAAGGTAATTCCCTTCCCAACGAAGGCGTAACGCTTTGCTGGTTTTACTTTGCCGGTTGGTGTGTATGAAATGCGAACAAGTCGTGGGGGATTAGCTGAACCTTGGCCGACTGCTGTAATTCCGCCGTAACCCTTGCTCTTTAACGTTGTCTCAGTCATCACGGTAATGGATAGACCTGCGCGAGCACCGCCCGCTGCTTTCACCTCTGCGTTCATTCGATCCGCAAAAGATGCTGGATTAAGGTGGCTTGGCGGCGTATTGATGAGATCGCGAGTAAGGAATGTGTACTGGGCGATTACAGCTGCCTCTGTTACGGCATCTTTAAATTCGGCCTTAGCCGCATGCGGTGTAAAGATCTTTGCTGAGGCGAGGGACGAGTTACTTGTGACAAGCTCATCGCTGCGAAATTCGTTAAAGAGATATGCACCAAGGGCGGCACCTTGGGCAACTGCTGACACTCCCTCAAGGTTATGGGCAGGAAGAGCAAAAGTTGCCGACTTTTGATTGGAGAGGGTGCGAGAAGCAGCCCCTGCTGCGCGACGAAGAATTTCGTGGCCGTAACTAGATGAAGCTTTTCCAAGGCCTGTAAAAATAAGAAGACGCATGGTGTTACCAGGAATCTTAATCACTTCATCGGCCTTACCGGTTGCTCCCATATCGCCAAGAATTTCTTCTAGGCTCTTTGCATCGAGTGCAAGATCTCCGGATTCAATGACCAGAGTTGGCTTTCCACCTTTTCGCTGGGCGGGACCTTGCGCGAGACCGACAACGAGAATTTCATCTTTAAGTGCAGAGGTAAGAGAGAGTGCGGTCATAGTCAAGGTCACACATGCCTTTCAAAAATCTCGGGGCTGCCAACTGTCTGTCCCAGCGCCGTAAGTGTAGGTTGATGGGATGAAAAATTCACCTTTACATAGTCGCCACCTCGCCCTTGATGCGAAGATGGCTGATTTTGGTGGTTGGTTGATGCCTATTGAGTATCCAGGGGCGGGAGTCTTAGCCGAACACGCTGCCGTCCGTGAACGCGTGGGGCTCTTTGATGTCTCGCACCTCGGAAAGGCGCGCGTGAGTGGTGTGGGAGCTCTCGAGTTCCTTAACGGAGTTTTCACAAATGATTTACTTCGCATTACAGATGGAGAAGCTCAATACACATTGCTCTGCAATAAAGATGGTGGAGTCATTGATGACTTGATCGTCTATCGCAATAGTGCGACCGATTTGTTCTTGGTTCCTAATGCATCGAACACCACTGATGTGGTCCGCG
>Ga0209768_10002130_pt1 | contig 12360 bp, 25 predicted proteins | sample LauGreSBDMM110SD_3_FD_187564 | JGI IMG/M metagenome (GOLD analysis project Ga0209768, IMG submission 187564) | Freshwater lake microbial communities from Lake Michigan, USA - Sp13.BD.MM110.SD (SPAdes) (version 2) | ecosystem: Environmental > Aquatic > Freshwater > Lake | place: Lake Michigan... | reverse complement strand
ATATTTTGCTAGTATTGGTGTTGGGCTTTTTGCCGCAATACTTATGAGTCAAGGTCTGTGGCTTTGGCTACCAATCGTTCTATAAAGCTAATAGTCTTTATAATATGTTTAATAATTTTAAGTGCAAGTGCAGAAAAGACTAAAAAAGACGAAACGTTAAAGTGTGTCCGTTGGGGATGGACTGGTGATGTTTATGAGAGAAAAGTATACTGCTTAGAGTGGGTCAAAAAAGATTGCTCACAACGACTTCACAAAGAAATATGTAAACAGGAATAAACAAATGATAGATCCAATCACAGCACTAGCGGGTATTACATCCGCAATCAGTATGGTCAAAAAGGCAGCCAAAGTTGCCAATGACCTAGGCTCTCTTGCCCCAATGATTGGCAAGATGTTCGATGCTAAGAGTACGGCAACTAAAGCATTGATGGAGGCTAAAAGTTCTAAGAAAGGTTCCAACATGGGAACCGCACTTCAGATTGAGATGGCGCTTGAACAGGCCAGAGCATTTGAAGAGGAATTGAAAATGCTGTTTATGCAAACAGGCAAGATTGATGTATGGAACAAGATCAAGGCTCGTCAAGCTGAAATGGATGCAGACGATGCCCAAGAAATAAGACTCTTCAATGCCAATGAGCGTAAGCGTAAGCAAAAAGAAGAAGAGTTAAATGAGTGGGGAATGATTATAGGTGCAGTTGCATTTGTCATATTCATATTTGGTATCGGTACTTATGAATTGATAGAATGGTGCCAAACAAGTGCTAGGTGTGGAAGATGAACGAATACCAAAAAACATTTGATGTGTGTATAAAAATATTTGTTTATGGTTGTGTGGCTTTATACTTCTTAGGGTTTCTTAAATTCTTACCAGACGACCTATCAGATAGAATAGTCAACGGGTTGATAGGAAAGTTTTTACCGTTTTAGCCTATGAAAACATATCGTTCTATTTTTGTGAGTGATGTTCATTTAGGTACCAAAGATAGTCAAGCAGATAAGTTAAATAACTTTTTAAAGCATAATACTTGTGACACACTATATCTAGTGGGTGATATTATTGATGCATGGCGCATACAACAAAACAACTGGCGATGGAAACAAAGCCATACCAATGTAGTGCGTAGAGTATTAGGTCACGCAAAACGTGGCACTAGAGTTGTTTATATAGCCGGGAATCACGATGAGTTTCTTAGACCAATGATACCATATGGTTTTAGTTTTGGTCTTGTTGAAATTCACAATCAAATAGAACATATAGGTGCAGACGGCAAGCACTATCTAGTCACGCATGGAGACTTGTTTGACGGCATTACTAAACTGGCACCGTGGTTAGCCTTCTTAGGAGATAAAGCATATGACTTCATCCTTTCTGTCAATAGTAGGTATAATTGGCTACGTCATCGCATGGGTTTTGGGTACTTTAGCATTAGCAAGTTTCTTAAACACAGAGTTAAAAAGGCAGTAGACTTTATGTTCAAGTTTGAAGAAAACTTGGCCAATTACTGTAAGAAGCGAGGTTTTGATGGAGTTATATGCGGACACATACACCACGCAGAGATTAAAGAAATCAATGGTGTTATGTATATGAATGATGGGGATTGGGTTGAAAGTTGTACAGCACTTGTAGAACATCACGACGGCCGCTGGGAAATTATAACTTGGACTAAGGAAAAAGACAATGATGAAACTCTGTGATAAAATTACTATTGTTGTGCCTTGTAAGAATGAAGAAAATTATATTCATCATTTATTAGATGCTTTACGTAATCAAGACATAGGTGACACTAGAGTAATCATTGCTGACTGTTCCACCGATGCCACTAGACAAGTTATTAAGGATAACAGTATTGGACTGAATGTTGAAATCGTTGATGGTGGTCCAGTGTCTATTGCTAAGAACAATGGAGCAAGGCTAGTCACTACTCCGTACATTCTGTTTATCGATGCTGATGTTCGATTCTTTAAAGATACAGTTATTCAAGATTCTGTTAACAAGATGGAATTAAAGAAACTGCATCTTATTGGACTAAACATCAAATGTTACGATAAAGATATACGTGCAAAGATTGGCTTTACTGCATTTAACCTAATTAATCACACATTAAAATTCTTTTCACCATTTGCAGTTGGTGCATTCATGTTGACACGTAAAGATAAGTTTGAAGAGTATGGTGGGTTTCCTGAAAACTTTTCAACGTCTGAGGACTATTTCTTATCCAGAAAGTATAGTCCTAAAAAGTTTAGGATTATTAAACATCATTTTGGTCAGGACAGTCGCAGGTTCAGAAAGATGGGCTATATGGGTATGGCCAAGTATTTAACAAAAAATTTTATTAATCGTAATAACAAGGCTTACTGGGATAGTTTAGACTCATCTAAATATTGGAATTAAACCAGACACAAAATAGTAGCACATTACTTTGGTGCCGGTGATCTCTTCTTAGGCGCAGTAGTAGTTTTAGCTACTTGTTTTTTTGGCGCACGTTTAGCAATAGACGCAGGAGGATTCTTAGTCCATGCTTGCTCTTTTGCTGGCGCAGGTTTTGATTCTGCTACTGGTTCAACTTTAGCATCTACAGCCGCAGTAGTCTCTTTGATATTTTTAATTGCAACATCAGCCGCAGTCAAAGGAACTTCTTGAGTTGCATCTACTGTAGATTTGCTACCTGTGAAAAACTCTTTAATTTTATTAAACATGATTATCGCCTTTTAAGTTAAAATTTCAATCGCATGATTGTAATGATTGATTCTGTCTTCTAAGCCAATGAATCCACCATTGATTCGTTTCGTCATTGTCTTTATATCTCCAATATCTGATAGTTCATTCAGTCTAGCCGCAGACCAGAACCAACAAGCAGAATGAATCGCATACTCAGACTCAAGTAATAAATCAGGATTCTCAACTAACACATTGCTTTCAAACAATGATTGTGAACACTTAGTGTAGTTGTTCTTTCCTGTAATTTGTATAATGCCTCTACCACGAAAGTACCAACCTTCTCCAGATGCTTCATCCCCATTGCCCATACGATTTCCATAAACACGATTAGCAATCATTTGTGGTTTGCGTTCGTATAGTTTTGCTACTTCATCGTTAGGGAAATACTTACCAAATGTGCCACGTAAACCTTTAGCAGAGTAATTTAAATTCTCTTGCATGAGAGTAAAGCCACCAGACTCATGTCCACATTGTGCCATGAATGCCGCAACTCTCTTTGGTGTGTCTATGTCATACTCAGGTAAAATATCACCTAGATTAGTATACCATTCCTCAAAGTTTTTAACTTTTGGAATTAAATGATGTACTGCATCTTCTGTAAAAAAGTCCATTGCTGTCTCCTCTATGATTATATAGAAGTATTTAGCATTGAATTAATCCCAAAGTGCTTGATAGTATTTGCCGAACAAACGAAATCCATTTTGAATTCTTGTCTCAACAACTTTCATGCCTTCATAGTCACACTTGTATGTGTCGTTAGGACCATGGCTCATTTTGAAATGTTTGTGTTCTCCTTTGGGCACCACATTGCCATCTTTGTCAACAGGAGTCCAAATCAATTCATGTTCACCAGAACGAAATTCTTTTTCCCATGAGTCATCAAGTTTACAGTTGAATGCAAAAATCATTTCGTTTAATACCCAATCCCAACGCTTGAAATGATTTTCGTCAGTCTCGTATTCATTCTCTTTTGCTGGCGCTGAAGTTGACTTTAGTTCTTCTGGCACATCTTCATCATCAACATTGGGGGCGCCATGCTTTGTTGCTTGCAATTGTTTCAGCATAGGCAAAACAATCATTGCAAGTGTGTGATCCATTGACCATGTGTCGTATTTGTCAATCTTAATATAAGACCTACGATTGCGCTTAGACTCTATCCATTGACACAGTTTCAACAGCCAAGTTTCTGGAGCATCCTTTGAATCTGTAATTTCTTCATTTGTAGTTCCATGAGAAAGCCATGTACCAAAGTTATGCACCCAATCAGGCTTACGTTTGTATCCATATTCATCTTCAATATTTTTTGCCCAAAAGCAAAGTGCGTCAGCAATTTGATATGGTCCAACCCAATTTTTATAAGGTCCGATGTAGATTTTCATATAATAGTTTTCTTTCGTGTGTACTGATACACATGTGGATTTGATCTGCTACGTGTTGATTCGCCAGATGGATATGGATCATCATCAATCAATTCACCGAATTCTTTTTCTATGTAGTATGTGCCAATTGCTTTAACACATTGATCCATTAGACTGTTATTTCCTGAAGAATCGTCTTCTGCCCAAAAACAAATTGCAGACCTACCCCAAGTGCGATATCTCAAAACATCGTGAAAAATCTTTCGATGTTTTTTATTACTGGGATCAAACGTTTCAAACGGTCGGCCGAATTGTTGAATCTTGCTCATTGATACTTTCACTTTCTATCATAATTAAAAGTTGGTGCGCTTCTTTACGCACCTCAGGTGTTACTGCCCATGCGAAACCTTCTGGATGAAGTAACTCTTTTAAAAAATAAACAACTTTTTCTTCAGCTTGATTCTTCATCTGATAATCTCACGAATGAACTGTTAATTGAAAAATCTTCAGGCATTTTTTCTACAATCTTTGCAAAATGATACGAATTTGGATAGTGCCTCAGAATACCCAATGCACGTTTACGAATGTGCTTAGGAACTTTAGGCGTTATTTTTGGATCTAACAAGTCCATAAGCATTTGCTGGCCACAACGCAAAGCACGATATCTTTCATCAGGTAGCGTCATTGTAATCATTCTCTCTGATATGTTCTGCCATTGTTGTGAAGAAATTTTTCATTTTCAATTCATCATTCCATTTTTTTGCATAGTTATTCTCTTTATCGCACAATGCTAACGCTTCTTCTTTGGTAACAACACGATGTGACACAATTGTTTCACCAAGATGTTCTTGCGAGAATTCTTTGGCTTCTTCCATAGTGACAGTATCAAGTGCCCACTCAGCTTTATCTTTACCATACATGTCTACGCCAACAGGAACTTCTACCATGTATCGTTCACGAAACATAGAGACAGTCTCAACAAGAACCCATTGTGTTTCAATTTTCTTCATAGTCCAGCTTCCATCTTTATTATCAATCCAATCAATAGCATCACCAGTCTTCCAACCAGTTTGCTCTAGTATATCATCATTTAGTGGAAGAATCAAGTCACCGGTTTCGGGATCTTCTTCCAAGTTTATAGTCCAAGATTTGTTTGCCATATATGCTCCTCAAGTCAATACATTCATTATAACTCAGGTTTGGTTGAAAGTCAAACCAAGTGTTTTGCAAGTACCATACAGGAAATCCAAGCCCATATGGTATTAAATCCTACCAATGTTGGCAATAGCTTCTTTTCGCTTGCCCATATTAACGTTAGACTTGTTGCTAGTGTAAAGAAATACAACCACCAAACACTAATACCGAATATCAAACCCGGCACGATAATAACTGCCTTAGCCGCCCAACTAGCAAACTCTACAGTATTATAGTCAGTCCAATATTCTCTCTTAAACCACATGCCGTAACAGTCTTTAATTTTAGCGAATGTTATGTGTCCATATACAAGTGCCAATAAAATTCCGAATACTGTTGTTGCAATTAAAATTTGATTTAATTCCATAACATCCTCATAAGTCCTATGGAATCAATAGTTGTCAGCAGTAAATAGTTAGCCAACATGCCAAAAGATTTCCTAGTCCAAGAAGCCCAAGCATACATAGCACAGCCAGTGATCCAGATAGGATAAAGAGTAAGTAGCGGAGGGGTTGGGACTGTGAGTGCCATAGTAATGCTACAGCCAATGCTAATAGCCCAAGCAAGCAACTCAACAGCAAAGCGAATTCTGTTAGACTTAAAATCATCTTTAATCCATTCTATAGTAGGGCGAAACAAATCAATAATCATATTGTCAATCCAAGTTAAATAAATCGGGATGTGTTTTTGCAAAATACAATCTTAATAAATTCCAATGTTCAAAAAGTTCTTGTGATTGTTTTTCAACAACTACACGTTTAATACCATATAACGATTCTAACACTTTGCTAAAATCATTGATTTGATTTTTGTACACGCTATAGTCGTATGGTTGACTATAGACTTTATATTCTTTCATCTGAAGAAACGTAGAGAATAATCGTTCAACAATAAATGGAAACATATTCAGATTAGGGTCTCTGCTATAGTTTGCACTACCATGATAGATTTCCGCATCTTCACCAGTCAATGCTTCAAGTTTTTCTTTGATATCTTTTACAAATGCAATGTAGTCCAACCAAAATTCTTTTGTCGCAACAAAGTAACTGCAATAGCAAGTTGAATCTGTCATTACATTGTCAAGTGCATTAGTGTCATAGCCACCAGCAATAAATGCGGAACGAACAACTTGTTTAATTCCTGGATGAAAATAATCACCTTGTTCCCACACGTTCGCAGTTAGTGCATTCTGTACTCTAGCATGATTGAAAATGTAAACATCATAGCCGTCATTGTTATCAACAGCATCTTTGATTGTGTTAGCTTCATATCGCATCTTGCTTTGCCAGCGAGGACCAAAGACACCCCAAGCATCTAAGTCATCTGCAAAACCTTCGTCAATGATACGATTGAATGAATGAAACTCACGTAACTCAGGCTTCTCATTTGAAGTATTGTCAAATGGCGTTAGCAGAGGGTCAACTAATGGAATCTGTCTATCTTCAAAACAAATTTGAAAAATTTTATAGTTCAATCTGATACCCTATTACCATTAGGAGCAATATTTCCCTGCACTCCAATTTTTGAAATTCTTTGAATCAACTCTTCTCTCAAATGCGAAAATAGTAAATGTTCAATATCAATATATCCACCAGAATTCAAAACGTTGTTCATAGTGGCATACATGTTTCTATAGGTGTGTGCAATCTCAGGAAGTAATTCGGAATCAAAACTCCAAAGTCTACTCATGTATTGAAAGATAACATTTCCAGTAACTGCTGGTGTAAACTGACTAGTGAATGGTCCACGAATAATAATTTTTCCTGTCGCATTGTAGTGTGTATCATAATTGAATTCATCATTCAATGTATAACGTCCACTCATCTTAAATATACGTTTATATTTTTTATATTCGCCACTCTCAATTAACTGTTCGTACATAGTGCCGAATGTCATTATCTCAGCCATATTCTTTACAATATCTTGACTAGGAATAACAAGAATATTTTTTAGATGTGGCGACTCACAGAAACTAACGAATGTGTCGATATGTGGTGATAATTCTTTTTTCTCATCTTCAGACAAGTCTTTATCACCACCATCAATAATAATAATGTCTGCTGGACACCGACTCTTGATAGACTTACAAGTTTCTATTGTTTGTTGAAGTCTTTGTTCTGGACTAAAGATTCCATGCTTAGTATGTATTGCAGACGATACTAAAAATAGACTTTCATTCTTTTGGTTTTCTGACATTTGGTTTTCTCACGGGTTTAGTGACAACCTTTTTTGCTCTAGGTTTTCTAGTAGCTTTTTCGGCTGCCGCAATCATTAATTCTTCTTTCTTATTCAAACGCTTAAAGACTTCTTCTGGTTCCATCCAAATGTCTTTATTGTCTAGTATAGATTTAATCTCTTCGCCTGTCAAGAAATCTACGTATATACCTCGCATGAATTTATCTGACCACTTACGTTCATACATGATGTTATCATACATCTCACCGCCTTTGCCTATTGTGCCACCTGAATAGTTGTGGAACATAAACATAGAATGTTCTGAGATTTCAAATCCATCTGCTGATAAAAACACCATCGTAGCCGCAGACATACATGCACCTTCTACCGATGCAATAATTTTAGCTTGAGATTCACCCATGACACGCATAAACTGTACTGCGGTAAATAAATTGCCGCCTGGAGAATTGATGTGAATTTTAACAATATCATTATCTGTTGCGTTTCTAATAATTTCATACCATTCAACGTAATCTTCTGGACTTGTTATTTCACCAACCAAATAGAATGAATATAATTGTCCTAGTATTTTTGGTTGTCTAGGCTTTTTAGCATCGTCAAAACCAAACAACGAACTAAGTTTTTCTTCTTCCATAATTATCACTTTCTATTGTATAACGTAGAGTATACTCTATTTTGTTTCGGATGTCAACTTGTCAAATCCATATTTGCAAAGCCAATACGCATCAATCAAGTCGGAAGAAGGATTCCATTGCTTCTCAGTCATATGTAGTTCTTCTTTTAAACGAATGTCGTTGAATTCTTCAAAGACTTCTTGCATTCGTTCTTTATTTGCATTGCCTTTACCAGTAGCATATTTCTTAAGTACTGTTGGTGGTATCTCTGTACACTCTACGGCAAACAACCATAGTCTGTATTTTAGAATGCCAGCGTTCTCTGCAATGTTAAACACTCTGCCTTTTGATCCCATAGAATATCCTTCTAAGAATACGTGGCAGTCTTTGTCTGTCTCTAACAATCTATCAATGAAGAAATTTGAAATACCATCATATCTTAATATGTCGGTCATTCCTTCGTGGTCGAAAAATCTACCTGTTATGTTTTTGAATTGTACATCATATTTTCTAGATTGGGTCAGAAAATAAAAATGACATTTTTCAAAACTAAACTCACCATCTTCATCATCAAATACACACATTGCAGGACAGGTTAGAGAATAATCTACTCCTGCGATAATCATCTATCGTCTTCTTCCTCTGAGGACCATTCATCTTCTAATAATTTATCCCAATCTTCTTCGGCCTCAGAAATTGTTTCTTCAGTTACGGGTGATCCGCAATAAGCGCAATGTGTGGGTGTTGTATTGTCGCCGCCAGCTAATGGCGTAATTGAAAATTCTGCTTCGCATGAATCGCAAAATATTTTGTATGTTGACATTTAATCTCCTTATTCGTACATTACTGTATCAGCATCACCAATCGCCCATTTTGGATTTTGCTCCACAATATATTTTTTTGTGCAGACTTTAAAGTCTGGAAATAGCATCTCTTTCGGATTGCTTGCGGCGTCAAGAAATATACAACGATTGTTCGGCTGTGCCGCATACTGTCCGTTGTCTAGTTCAAGAAAGTTATATGATTTATGGTCTTCTGGATTTTCGCTATCACCCATATCTAGATATTCATCTGATGCAGAATTGTCAACAGTAAACATGTAATTACCTTGATACCATTGTTTATCTTTAGCATAAAATTTACCACTTAGATTTAATAGAAATGATTTTTGTATTACAGCAAGGTCATACGATAAACAATCCCATATTTGCAAATGGTCTAGAGGCAAAAAATTATCTCTATCCAAATCGTGATTTCTACTTACATATGCTTCTAATGGAAGTTTATCGTACAATGCTCCATACTCAGGCAAATACGATTCGATGAAGAATGCTCTACGACTCATCGATTTGATTGATACCCAAATACAAGGTACGTATTCGCCAAAGCCTTTTTCGAAATTATAAAGAAATTCTTTTCTTATATAGCATCTAACTCTTGGTATGTTTGCAACTAAAAAACTCATTTTTTACCAATGCCTTATAACGCCTGCTACAATAAACAGATTCGTTATTATATAGCAAAGCACAATACATGTTCTAATGATTGCAATTTTGTCTGACTCTTTATCACATGCACTGGCTTTATTGCCCAATGATTTTGCCCATAGTCTCCACATGTGTCAATCAGTTACACCATGAAGTTTTAGCCTCGCCGTAGTACTCTCTAGCGTAACCTTTAGAAATTAACATACCACGTAAACTCTGCCCATTTAAAATAACGTCACCAAGAACACGACCGCCATACTTGTCCCAGTCCATTAGAACGACTTGACGCTTTTGACTTGAGGCAATCATTTCTTTTGTAAATTTAGTAGCCGCTTCACCACGCTGTGCTTCCTTTGGGCATTGCGCTCTGTGTCCCTTTTCTGGTGTGTCAACACCAAAGACACGAATGCTTAATTCTTTTTTGAGTGGATCTGGAAGCCATGGCGCTTCAATCGCAACAGTATCCCCATCAATAACCCTAGTAATATTAGCGTCATACAAAACTCCTGGTTTTTGTTTTCCTGTTTGTGCGTGTGCATTCAATGCAGAAAATACAAATCCCGCAACAATCAATGCAAGAGCAAAAAATACATATGTTAATTGTTTCATGCCGCTTTACCCCATACATCTGCCCAATCACCTTTTGTAGCACCCTTTGCATAATCGGTTGCTCTGTTCTCAAAGAAATTAGTATGCGTTGGTGCATTAATCATTTCTTCAACCCAAGGTAATGGATTTCTTTTAACTTTAAAAATACCTTTTAGTCCAAGACTGATAAGGCGCCTGTCTGCAATGTAACGAATATATTTCTTAACTTCTTCCGAAGTAAGACCTTCCATATTATTTATACCAAATGCTAAGTCAATAAATTTATCTTCTAACTCAACCATTCGTTCTGCTATAGTATATATCTTAGATTTTAATTCATCATTCCAAATCTCATTATTTTCTTGAATGAATGTTCTGAAAAGTTTAATCATAGATTCACAATGCTGTGTCTCGTCTACAATAGACCAAGTAACAATTTGTCCCATGCCTTTCATCTTACCTGTGCGGGGAAAGTTCAAAAGCATAATGAATGAAGAGAATAACTGCATACCTTCTGTGAATGCGGAGAATACTGCAATGTGTGTAGCAGTAGATTGCAAATCACCATTCGTATTTGAAAGGTCCAACACATAATCGTGCTTGTCTTTCATTTCTTGATATGCTAAGAATTCGTTATATGTTGTGTCTGGCAGACCCAAGGTTTCAATTAGATGGCTATAGGCAGCCACGTGCAACGCTTCTCTAGCGGCAAAGCCAAGCAACATCATACGTACTTCTGGTTGTTTGAAGTATGGTAGATAGTTTTTTACATAACCACCAGCAACGTCAATGTCACCTTGTGTGAAGAAACGAAAAATGTTTGTGAGAAAATGTTTCTCTTCTGCTGTTAACTTTTTCTTCCAATCTTTTACGTCTTCAGCCATTGGTACTTCTGTGTGTAGCCAATGACTCTGTTCGTGCTTCAACCACGCATCATATGCCCACGGATAGTTGAATGGCTTGAATGCATCTCTGCTATCCATTAAATTACTTTTTATTTTTGTTACACTCATTCTTTGACCTCAAATACTATTTTTTTATTGGAATTGTTTTTTAAAAATTTTGCTATTGCAGTTTCGATGTTTGGACCCTGAGACAAAAATGTATTTGAATTTTTATCCCAAAGAAAAATTTCATTATCGTGAACCTCACTTCTACCGACTACAATTTCAATATTAGTTTCTGGTTCATTGTTTATAATATTTGTTATTTCATCATTGATGCGTGACATTTTACGAACAAATAAAAATGCAACAGATATTACAAATAGTAATTCTAAGATTCCAAAATCAAAGTTCATACAACTGGTATCCAATGGTTATCATCTATTCTTGGGAGACTTCCGTATGGTCCACCACTCAACAGTTGACTTCTAGAAATAATATCAAACGCAATTGTAATTCTAGGCTCATCACCTTCCCAAGGCCAAGTTCTATGCATATCTGAAGTACTTTTACTTATTACAATTTGATTGTTGATCGTTGGAATATCAATCCACTCTTTAGCATGACCGAGTTTATATGTAGTTTTACTACCTTCACCAGTTACGCAATAAAATCCATGATATGGTGGCGTTGCTTTGCCGATGAACTGCCAATGTTCGTGCCAGGCAATAAATTCACCTTTTGTATAAAAATTCAGCCAACATTGCATATAGTAAGGATTTTTTACTAAATCTACTTTATCTATTTCGGCAACTTCTTTAAATAAAATTGTAATTTCTTTATACAATTCATATAGTTGGCCACACGGATATAAAAGTAAATTGTAGTAAGCATAGAGACCGGTAGTCATTGTAGACTGACCACTATAAGTCATCTCTTTTTCACCCCAAGTTTTTTGAATATGATTCATCATAAAATCACACGTTTCAATCATCATTGGAGTGTTTAGATTGATTTGTTTTGTGTGTATGTAATTTTCAATTGTATTCATTTTATATTCCGCCTAACCATTCTGTTAATTCATTTTTCATTTTCATGCCAGAGAATCGTTTAACTTCAATGTCTCCATCCAACATCACTAAAGTTGGCACACCACGAATACCATAGTCCATTGCGAGTTGTTGATTTGCATCGATATCAATAACTTCAATTGGAATTTGAGTATCAACATCTTCTAATGTTTTTGCTAACATCTTACATGGCTGACACCATGATGCTGTAAATCTAAGTACTTTCATTTTCATCCTTCACATGCGAGAC
>Ga0209768_10002122_pt1 | contig 12385 bp, 9 predicted proteins | sample LauGreSBDMM110SD_3_FD_187564 | JGI IMG/M metagenome (GOLD analysis project Ga0209768, IMG submission 187564) | Freshwater lake microbial communities from Lake Michigan, USA - Sp13.BD.MM110.SD (SPAdes) (version 2) | ecosystem: Environmental > Aquatic > Freshwater > Lake | place: Lake Michigan... | reverse complement strand
GGAAATACAAGCGCCACACTATAAACTTTATTAATTGATGGTAAAGCATATGCTAATGTTAATGTTAATGCTAAAATGTTAAACATAGTAATCATAATTTTTATATTATTGTTTTTAAATGCTTTTAATAATTATTTTTGTTTTTTGTGCTTTGTTTTTTGTGCTTTATTTTTGTGCTTGTTTTTTGTGCTTTGTTTTTTTCGTGAATTGCGTAATTTGCGTTTTTTTATACCTCCTGTATCGCTATATGTAATATCAGTTATACTATTAAATACTTCTTTAGCAGTAGTAATATTTTCGGGAGTTAGTTTCACTTCAACTTTTAGATATGACTTATTACTCATATAATCTGCTAATTCTTTGTATGTTATATTGGTGTCAAATTTTATATCACCAACATCTAGGGGGACAGCATTAAAATATTTTATCATAATATAAGCAGATACTATATTTTGTGCCGTAGAGACTAGTGTTTCAGCATTACTAAATATAGTTTTTGATAATAATATAATTAACGAACATAATAGTTTGTTATAGCGTCTACCTTCAAATTCCTTCTTTGTTTGTGAATCAAAAGATATAGTATGAGTTTGCTCATTATATATAATCACCAAAGATGCTATACACTCATTCTCATAGTATATACATAATAATAAAGTTGAACCATTTATTGAGTAATGACTATCATTAAAAACATTTATACGCGTGTCTTTATTGAGATTATAAATGTAGTCTAAACTAATAGAATATGTGTTATTTTCTCTGTGTTTTAACAGTAAAAGCTCGTTTAAATTTGTAATTTTTTCTTTAGCTGGCATTAAATCAATTTCAGAATGACAATACTTTATAATATTTAATATGTATTCAATATTTCCAAGATGTCTTTTAAGGTCTGCTAGTTGTGCAGTTATTTCATATTTTTTTTCTTTCTCCGTGTCTGTTAAAGTACGCGTGTCTTTAGATAATAATATTATAGCACTTTTATCCAGAAAATTAAAGTGTATCTTGTAGTTTTTATCAAAATCAGCAGAATCGTATATATCGTCGTCATCCTCATGCTGAGAATATAGACATACAACATAAAATACATCCTTTACTAAATAACCTATATATTGAATTTTATCATCTAATTTAAAATATACTTCACATGACTCGTCTTTATACTTATATATATGTTTTTTTTTATCATTTTCAATAATGGTTATTTTATAACTAAATTCGAAGTCTTTTTTTAAATCTGCTAAATTTATAAATATTAAGGACATATAGTTATCTATACATATATAGATTATAAAAGTAATCTAATTTTTAGTATAAACTATAAAAGATATACCACAATGTTATTATCTAGTTCGTCTCACTTAAATCTCTCTATATTTAATTTTAAATAGCATTTAAAATTGAATATTTATAAATTAATAATAAATATATCATTAATTCTTTAAAAAATGAATTTAAAATCGTTATTTGGACTAAAACCATTTAGCCCATTTATTTATAATAAAGCGACTCTTAATATAAAAAGTATTAATGCCTTTAATGTATCGTCAAGATGTAGCAATGATAAAAATAATAAGCTACGCGAGCATATTATTGGAGCATTAATAAACAATAAAGTTCCTGAAAATTACTTTGTTTTGGCAAAATGGCTAACTATGAAATACAATCTTAGCAACTATATTAATAGCTTAAGCACTAAATGTTATATTAAAGTTGACTGTAAAAATAAGGCAGGACGCGCAAACAAGTATGATTTCTTAATTAAACTATATTATACTCAAGACACTTACGATGAATATAAAGTCGAATTTAAATTTAATGCGTCATCGCTAGACAAAGCACCTCAATTTGTTTCGCCTATGAAACCAAGCCGCTATTTAAGTTCAAGCTATGAAGAATTTTATTATACTAACTATCTTACTAAATTGGCGCTTAAGGGTAATTTGAAAATGCCGCCTAAAGAAGAATATTTGAAACACGTTCATAGTAATAAGCCTAAATGTATGACTGATTATCAAGACTTGTATTATAAAGGTTGTCGCTCTAGTACTAAATTTACGGGTAATCAAGAACATATAGACTTTTATAATTATGCTAAAGAATTGTCTAGCATAAGCATATGTGAATTTATTAAGTCCAACGAACTAAACATTAGTATGTTGACCAATTATTTACAAACATCACAAGCAAACAAGATTTATATGCTTTATACAAATAATACATTTATAAAGCAAATTATTAATAGCGACGATTATATGCTAATAGATGTGATTAAACATTCAAATAGCTATGAATGTATTAGTAAAAGCGGAAAAAAAATCAATGCTTTAATACGATGGAAGAACGGAAACGGAATCGCACTTCCTGCTTTTCAAATATCTTCGGGTTGACTTAAATAAATAGGCACTATTTTGCTTAATTCACTGCTATTAATAGCACTATTACCAAAATAGAGTTCCACAAATTCGCTAGTTTTACTATTTTCTAAAGAAGCAATAATTTTTTGATAGTGTTTTAACAAGTCTTCTTTAGATAAGTCCTGCGTTTTAGTATATTCAATTGTTATTAAATGATTTTCTACTAAATAGTCATAGTCTGTATTGATTAAACAATAATTAAACTTATAGTGTCCTACACCATACCCCCGATTTACAACAAGCATAGGATGGCGAAGACCTTTTTTTTTAATATAATTTTTCTTTTCATCATTTTTAGAAGTTTGAAGACATAAACTGTTATTTTCAATACATGAGCTATATAGCAAGCGTGTATATGAGCTATCAGTGCTAAGCAAATCTTTACATTGATTCCATACTACTGTCCCTACACTAACTTTAAATCCTAACTGTTCTAATGAAGAACAATTTAGAAGTAAATTTTTCAACTTGCTACAATTAGTTTTATTAGCAAATAGCGTATAGTTAGAGTGTGTTAATACAAAATCGGGGTTCGCAACGGGCTTTAAGTCATTATTTATAATAGTTAATTCACCATTTAAAGCGCTAGCTAAAGTCCGTTTTCTAATAATTAATAATATTGTGGGTTGTTGGGTTTCAATATAATGCGCCTTAACACATTCAACAATAGTTAAAATTTCAAACAACGAGTTAATATAGCTTCTTGTTTTATCATAATATAAACAACTCAAAAAGTTTTTAGGTAATACAAAACTTATTAGCCCGTTTTCTTTTACTAACGCTATTGATTTAATAATAAATAATATGAAAATATTTGGCCGCCCCTCAAAATATTTATAATAATTTTTAGCAACATTCTCTTTTTTCATCACAAAATAAGGTGGATTACCAATAATTAAATCGTAAGTTTCGCTACTCTCATATTTTAAATAGTCACTGTTATATAATTTTACATTGGCACAATTTAGGTCTTTAATAGACTCATATATTGTGCTGTTTAATTCTAGCCCTGTGATTTGTAAATGCTTATAATTCTTTAATAATGCGTTAACATATTCACACGAACCACACGAAGGTTCTAATACAGACTTAATATTATTCATATATGGTTCTAGTAGCTTTATGTTGTCTGCTATAACAGAAGGAGGTGTAAAATATATGCCGCCGCTTTGCTTTGTAGTTTTTGATAATTTGCTTGTTAGTTCTTTAGACAATGGACTATAGTCCATAGTGTTAATTAATTATAAATTGTTATTTTTATAATGAAAACATTATATATCAATTTTATAAATATCAATTTTATAAAAAAAATTTGATATTAAAAAAATTATAAAAATAACGTGTACTAATGTTTATTAATGTTTATTAATGTTTAAGTAACATATAACTAATATTTAAGTAACGCTTTAATAATTTACTGGCAACTCGCACGTTACAAAACTAGCTTCTCCTTGCGCGTTCCACGAAATAACCAATACAATAACTTCTACACCTTGACTTATAGCATCATTAAAAGCCGCCTTATAAATTGGGTCTAATAGTGAAGCTTGAAAACTGGAAACATCAGTTCGCTGAATAACAAAACAAATAATTGGTCTAATGATTTTTGAATGACTAATTTCAGCCAATTCATTAATATGTTTTAATGCGCGTTCGCTTACAACTTCGCCTTTCTTTTTTCTGTAGCCATCAGGAAAATATGAGATTTTTTTATTAATGTCTAAATTAGCAAAGTCACCGTTCTTAATCATCTTTTTGCGTTCTACACTAGATACATCGGCATAATCAGCTAACGGAACATTTTTAACTTCTAGCACAAAATACTTGCCGTGCTCATCTATTCCGGCAAAATCAAAACGCGAATTAAGCAAACAAACTTCACGTTTATACATCTTAATGTGTGTCAATGTTTTTAAGTAATTTTGTGTTAGTGCGTTTTCTACTAATGTTTCGGCTAGTTTGGGGTCTATACCAATAAGTTGGTTATTAGTAATGACCTGACCACCAATTTGTTTTTCTTCACAAAAATTAGCCAAATAAATTTTGTAGGAGCAAACCTTAGATTTGGATTGTGCACAATTAGACTTCATAGGTGACGCATAAACATAACAATCTTTTTCACATAGTCCACAGCAACCCAAGGAAGCACAATGGGCTTGAACGATTGTTCCATCTTCAAGTTCTATATCGGCAACATATGGAGTTTTACACACTTTGGATGGTCGCGAAATAACTTTAACCAAAATTAAATCGTTTAACTTATGAAGCATGTTACGAAGCATATTACTGTTTATTTAATATTATTATTATGTAAAGTTAATCAATTTTTATTAGCATAGTTATATAGCTTTATAGCGTTTTCGCAATTTATAAAACCGTGCTCTCTTTTTTTTAGTCATATTATTAATAAATTGCGAGTCTGACTTGGTTTTCTTAGTATGTGGAAAAATAGTAAAAGGTATATTTATAACCTTAACGGGTTTTTTCGCTAATTGGACCATATGTTTGCGTGTTTGTGGTTTTAAAAAACGCCATATATATGGCATTTTATTGTGTAATGTGAGTGCGTCAACACTATTATTGAATTTTTTGGTTTTTTTTAAAATACATTTGCTTTCATCGCTACATGTTGATTTATACTTTTTATAGCGACGAGGTTTCCAATTTGACATATTACAATAATTCCAATTTTTTGAACCATTAGGATAACAATAAGAAGGAGTACATTTATTCATAGTGGCGCCACAAGGAACATGGTCGCATGTTTTATATATTTTACATACCATATTATAATATATAACTTTTTTTTATTTCTTAAAAAAGTTATATATTATATTAACTTTTTTTATAAAATATTAAAAAAGTTAAGACAAAAGTTATATAAATTTTCTAGGCGCGACTATTAACATAACTAGTTAAACCTTCGACTGTTCGTTGTCCGCTATATTCATCTATTTTAGCATTATTTTCATCTAATAGCAAAATTGTTGGGAAGCCGGAAATAGAATAACTAGTGATTTGCTCTTGTACTTGTGACTGTTCGAATTTATATGTTTTAATAGAACTTGAATTAGCCGAACAAAATTCATCCCAAATTGGTGTAAAATTATTACAATGACCGCAACCGTTCATATAAAAATATACAAGTTTTGTTGAGTTATCTTTGTTCATAGAATCAATATTTGCGTTTTCAAAATTTTCTTTAAATAAATTATTTGAAGGTAAAACATAATAAACAATAACATATAACAATACTAATACAAGTGCTAAATATATAAGATTTATAGGTTTTTTAACAAATTTTGAAATAGCAAGTATCGGTAAAACGTTCTTGATGGCCCGAAGATTTGGTATTATTATTATATGGTCGAGTTTAGGCATTTATAATATATATAATTATTATTTTTAAAATAGTTTAGCCCTAACTTTTTTTGTTCTAAACTTGTTTTTCCTATATTTTCTTGTATTGTGTTTTTTTACCCTAAATTTTTTTGTTTTAAACTTTTTTGTATTATGTTTTTTACCTCCTTTTGTTGGAATTGTCGGAATAGGAATACTAGGAAGACCAGGAATATTTGGTGCACTAGGTATAGTGGTGTCACTTTTAGTGTCACTTTTAGTGTCACTTTTAGTGTCACTTTTATTAGCTATACCAGCAAGCTTGTCATATAAATATTTATCAGGAAGACCAATAGTTCTATAAAATAGTTTTGAAAATATACCATCTAATGTTACAGCATTTGATAAACATTCATCACCAATATAACGCTTAGTAAGAGACGGTTTTTTTTTAGAACTACCCTGCTTAAATGTTCTAAAAATAACAATAATATTATAAACTGTTGCTAATAAACGTTCATCGGTTCTTTTATCTTCATAAAAAAAATTGTCGCCTGTATAGCTTACATTAAATCGTTTTAAATGCTCGGCTATAATATTTTTAATTATATCTTCTTTTTTTGGATTATCATATTTATTATATTTTTTATTTGTCATAATACTATGATATTTGGCTGTTACACTTGGTCGTGTGGCTGTACCTGAATCAATATTTGAAATATCATAAGCAATATATGTATCATCTATAGAAGCGTTATCAATTGAAATTTTATTGTCTATTAAATTGAAATTTTGACGAAGCAAATACAAAATATTTGCATTTATATTATCATATTTTATAGTGGTTTCTCTTGCTTTCTCTGCTTCTTCTTTTTCTTTTCTTGCTTGTATTTGCGCCGGTGTTTCTCTTGCTTTTTCTGCTTTTTCTGCTTTTTCTGCTTTTTCTTCTGCTGTTTCTTCTTTATTTCTTGGCTTGTGTTGTTCGTTATATCTTTTTTGATATTTATTTACAATATCAGCATTGAAAAACAATTCTTGTATTTTATCTATTCTTTTCTCGCTTTTTAAACTATTAAAAAAGGCTGTCATGCTATCAGTTTCTTGTTTATATTTAAACTTATCGAATATATACATAGTACTATATTTGGTAAAATCTTTATCCAAATCAAGAGGTTTAAATTCACGGGGCGCACTTAATTTTAGACTTTGGAGTTCTAAATCGTCAACTATATAGTGAATTTTAATTATTGGAATATCAATAATAGGAATAGTTTTTATTCTCAAGTAAACATTTATTTTTTTTGGCTTATCATAGTCTTTTTTAACCATATGAATGTATGGTAAATCATAAAATAAGATTTCATCAACATAATACTTTTCTCCTTGAATATTTATTAAAATTGTTTGTTTTTTTAAATATATATTTTTCAGCAAATACATTACATTGTAAAACATTAAGGCATCCATTTTTTCATCATCATCAAAGTCTGATGTTTTCTTACTATTATTAATATATTTATAATAATCTACTATATATCTATTAATAGAATCTCTACTATTGAGTTGTTTCACTCTACTATTAGTTCCCGAGTTAAAATGTATTAAATTATCTGTAATTGTTTTAGAATAGGCTGAATCTGTAAAAATTTTATGAAGTTGCGACAAGCCGTTTGTACCGGTCATTAAGTTATCTACTGCATCCTTATTTACAGGTTCTCGTGGATCAATATAATCATAGCCTCTTTTATTAGTGTCATCTGTATCCTTTGATACAATATGTTTTTTAAAAATTGTTTTTAAATCTTGAATAACTGTATTATCAAGATAATAAATATCTCTAATAATACTGATTTTTTTAACTTTAGCTTGTTCTGTTTCGTCTTGATCTGCCTCTGCTTCTTCTTCCTCTGTATTGGTAAATAATGCATCTTTTAACATTATAGACTTATCATTATTGACATTATCAATATAAAAAATATTATTTAATTGATCTTTCAACTCAATATTGACTTCATACCCTTCTTCAGAAGTTTTCTTTGATTTTTTTGCTGCCATAGTGTTATTTAAACTATATTATATAAATATTAATATTAAAAATAACTAACATTATTAAAAGATTCAATTATATTTAATTTATTGTAATTACTAATTTGCTGTTTAGCTTTCTTTAGTGTTTCATACGCATTGTTAATTTCATGATCGCTAACAATTTTATCATTATTAGCAGTTGTGTGAGACAATTGTTTATATTTGTTTGGTAATATATTATATTTTGATTCTTCATTAAACAAATAATTTGCCATTACTATAAATATAATAGTAATAATAATAGAACTAAGAATATCTTTTGTATTAATAAAGGCGATTGTAAAAATCAGAACTTCTCGAGCAATATTTTTTAACAATAGTTCTTGACCTTTTGTTAATTTTAATTCAATATAGCGCGAGCCAATATTCATAGCAATCATACAAAAACCAGCAAGCAGTTTATTACTATTTAAATCTTTGTTTAAATCACTTAACGTACTAAGATAGTTATATTTATTGAATTTTTCGTTGAATTGTTCATTGAGTTTTTCGAACATTTTAAACATTATTTAAAATTGTATTGTTATATTAATAAAATATTAATAAAATAGTAAACAAAATATATTAATTGACTATAATAGTGTTATTTACTAAATAATTCTATTATATTTATAAATAGAGTTATTTAGTAGTTTTTGAGAATAATATAATCTTATTTTTTTATAACAATATAATAATATGATTCAACTAAATCCGGCTCCACTTGATCTTGAGAATTCTAATTATTTAGAATCTAAATTAACTAAAAATTCTAATAAAACTTTGAAAAATAAAAAATCAGTTGAGTTTAGTAGTACTAATATTCCTAACACAAAAAATACTGAGTTAGCAAAAGATAAAATAACTACTTTAGGAAATTTAATGTCTAAGATACATGAAAATAATGAAGAAGACGACGAATATAGTAATAATAATAACTATAGCGCAAATGTTATAGATGAAAGTATTAGCAAATCATTAACAAGTAGTTTAAATAGCGAACTAGAGAAAATTCAAAAAATGAGACAATCAGGAAACAATATACCACATAATGTCTTTTTTAATAACAATGAATTAAGCACTAGTCAAGGTCTTGAACAAAATACTCTTCAAAATCCTACAAATAATTCTATAAATAATCCTACATCAAATAATAGCAATTTATTTAATTCGACATTATTAGGAAATATAGCAAAAACTGGCGACTTCTCAAATTTTAATGACAGTTATAATTTAAAATATAATCCATCTTCACAAGCTACTAATTCACTAAATTATGATAATAATAAACTCTTATCAAAATTGGAATATATAATTCATTTGTTAGAAGAACAACATAATGAAAAAACAAATTATATTACAGAAGAATTAATATTATATTTATTTTTAGGAATATTTATACTGTTTGTATTAGATTCATTTGCTAAGGCAAGTAAATATGTTAGATAATAATATTTAAAGCAATACTATTTAAAACTATTTTATTAATTATTATGATAATCAATAAAATAATCTTATGACATTGGTAAAAGAATATTTAGAATATACTAAACACTATAAAGTGATTTATGGCACAAAAACATTAGTTTTAATGGAAGTTGGCAGTTTTTACGAATGTTATGCTATAAAAAAAGCAGAAGGTGTTTATGAAGGCAGTGATATTTTGGATTTTACACAAATTAACGATATGATAATTGCTAATAAAAATGCTTGTGTTGACGAACAAAATATTGTAATGGCTGGATTTGGAGTAACTCAATTAGATAAATATGTTAGAAAAATGTTGCTTCATGGATACACAATAGTTGTGTATATTCAAGATAAACAAGCATCTAAAACTACTCGCAGTTTGGGATGTATATATTCGCCTGGAACATATTTTGATAACAATGACTATTATAGTCAAGGTGGGGCAAATGAATCTTTAAGCAATAATACAATGTGTATATGGATACACTATAGCAAAAAAAACAGAATTGTTAAAGAAGACATGATTACACTTGGATTAACATTAATAGATATTATTACAGGAAAGCTTGTAAGCTATGAATATACTATTAATTATAGCAATAGCCCAACAACATATGACCAACTGGAAAAATATATTTCTATTTATAATCCATGCGAACTAATTATTATTACTAATAAAAATAGTCATAATGGTGAAAATAGTGAAAATAGTGAAAATTGTCATTTTATTGATGATGTTATTAGTTACGCAAATATTAATTCGGCAAAAATTCACAAGGTTTATTTATTAGAGGATGAAGATACATATACAAATACATATACAAATACAAATACAAATACAAATACAAATACAAGTATAACTAGCTTTGAGACTATTGCACAAAATTGCGAAAAACAGTTATATCAAGAAACATTAATAGATAAAATATATGGAGCAGGTTCTTATAGGGGCAAATCAGAATTTCAAAATTATAGTGTAGCCAATCAAAGCTTGTGTTTTTTGTTAGTGTTTATTGAAAAACATAATCCAGTATTAATTAAGGCAATTGACTATCCGCAGTTTGAAAATATTAACAATCAATTAATTTTAGCAAACCATTCTCTCAAACAATTAAATATAATTAGTGACCAGCGCTATAATGGCAAATTAGGATGTGTAGCTAATTTTTTAAATAACACAATTACTAATGCAGGGCGGCGCAAATTTGCCTATGATTTATTACACCCAATAAATAATATTGCTAGTTTAAATGCAAGCTATGATGTAACACAAGAATTAATAGACACAAAATTTTATAAAATTATTAGTCATTATTTATTAAATGTGAGAGATATTGAGAAGTTTGAGCGGAAGCTTAATATGTATAAGCTAGACCCAAAAGACTTTGGAACATTGTATGCTAATCTCTCTAACATTTCAATATTATATGAAAAAATTAGAACTTCTAAATCGAACGAGTTACTTTATTCATATATTAGTAGTCTAGTAAATTGCGACATTTGTGCTAGCATTAACTATCTCAATAGCTATATTGAAAAAGTGTTTGATTTGAATAAACTTGCTTCTATTACTTGTGATAAGTTTTATAGTTATAGCCTATGTGAGCTCGACTTTGTTAATAAAACTTATAATAAAAAATTAGATAAACTATTTAAAAATTGTTTTGATTCACAAGAACAATTAGATGCTATAGTCAAATTTTTATGTGAATTGTTGAGAGATTATGAGAAACAAAAGACCGGACAAAGTGCCTCATTAACAACAAAAAGTGCCAAGGCGAAAAATGCCAAGAAAACATTAGTTAACGAACGTGAAGATGAAGATACTAATGCAGACGATGAAGTAACATGCGTTCATAATAGTGATTTGCTTGCTAATCCAAAAACAAATAATGAATTAGGAGAGACTGGCGCGTTATTATCAGCACATAATTATGTTAAAATTCATGAAACAGCCAAAAGCGATGCGCTATTGATTATTACAAAGCGCCGGTCTACTTTATTAAAAACACTAATTGGCAACCTTATTGACAAGTCTGGACCAAAATATAGTATATGTTATAATTCAAAATATAGCAAAACCAATGAAATTATTGAACTGGATTTAACACTTATTGATTTTAAAAGCCATGGTTCAAATAATAGTAACAATGTAATAATATCAAGCCAAATTAGCAGTTTAACTCATGCTATACAAAACTCGAGAGATTGGTTAATTGAAGAACTAAGCGCTACTTATAAAACTATTATTGGTGAATTCAATAATTTAACAGCAAGTTTTTATAAAACTAGCAACGATGCTTTAAAAAAAACTTCACTACTTGGGTCAATCTCTCAATTTGTAGCATTAAGTGATGTATGTTATGTAAAGGCTTATAATGCGTTAAAATATAATTATTGTAAACCGCGTATTGTGAGCGAACCTACGCTAATGGCAAAGTCATATGTTAATTTTAAAAAGCTTAGACACTGTTTAATAGAGCATCTAAATGCACACGAATTATATGTAACAAACGATTTAAAACTAGGAACAAGCACGCATGGAATTTTATTATATGGCACAAATGCCGTTGGAAAAACAAGTTTTATTAAGTCAATTGGAATAGCCATTATAATGGCTCAAGCTGGAATGTATGTTCCATGCGAAGAATTTACATATTATCCATACGAATATTTATTTACGCGTATTTTGGGTAATGACAATATTTTCAAAGGTCTCTCTACTTTTGCTGTAGAAATGTGTGAATTACGAACAATTATGAAAAATGCCAATAGTAATAGTATTATTTTAGGTGATGAATTATGTAGTGGAACAGAAACTACATCAGCATTAAGTATTTTTGTAGCGAGTTTAGAGAGATTACATGCTATACAAAGCACCTTCTTATTTGCGACACATTTTCACGAAATATTGGAATATGAAGAAATTAAAAGTCTTGACAAACTTGATGCATATCATATGTGCGTATTATTTGACCGTGAAAAAAACACATTAATATATGATAGAAAGTTGAGACATGGACATGGTGAATCTATGTATGGACTAGAAGTATGTAAATCGCTGGCTTTACCTGACGATTTTATTGAACGAG
>Ga0209768_10002119_pt1 | contig 12394 bp, 6 predicted proteins | sample LauGreSBDMM110SD_3_FD_187564 | JGI IMG/M metagenome (GOLD analysis project Ga0209768, IMG submission 187564) | Freshwater lake microbial communities from Lake Michigan, USA - Sp13.BD.MM110.SD (SPAdes) (version 2) | ecosystem: Environmental > Aquatic > Freshwater > Lake | place: Lake Michigan... | reverse complement strand
AATTGATAAAACTTTTGCGGAACAATTATATGGCGATAAAGACGCCTTCATGACAAGGTATAAGGATTTCGAGAATCAGTATTATGAGGAACTTTCTGACATAAAAAACGTTAGGAGATCATTTGCTAAAAATCTAGATGTTGATATGATGCGAAATACCGGATCAATAGATTTAAGTATACTCAATTTGCAATCAAGAAAAAAACTTGAGAATGTATTTGCTGGGTCAGTTCTAAAAATAGAAGACCTTTTTTTCAACGCAGGACTTCCAAGTAAACATATGCCATCATCAAGTCCATATAGAACTCCTGCGATGTTTGAAATTGACCAAGGATTAGAACACCCCGCTCAGGTCATGTTAAATAAAACAATATTCAACATTGACCCAACGTCTAATTCAATCGCAGACATAAGATTTGGCACAACAAATATCATGTCATCGAAAGATCTTGAAAGAAATCTCTTTCAGATAGGGGAAATGAGAAAAAGAGACGCTCAAGGCATGAGCGGGTTGCTAGATTTTACGCCCAACGCAGACGGAAGTGCTAAAAAAATAGTAACGTTTGACGTTGAAACAACTGGTCTTGGATCTGGTTCGCAAGTTAGATCAATATCACTTGCTCAAAGAACAAATTTAGATGATAGGGCCGACACTATTTATAAATTCGGATATAACTCCCCCAGGATGGGAGGAATCTTAGCTGGTCCACAACTTAGTGATACATTAAGTGGATTCATTTCTAGGTCAGAGGAGATGGGTAATGTAGTGGGTAGTGAAGAAGAATTTTTAGAAAATATGAAAAAAGTCTTTACACATCTAAACAACGCCGACCAAGTAACTGGACACAATGTTAACTTTGACATAACACAATCTATAAGAACTATGAGTGGGATGAAAGGGTATCAATCAGAGGCCGAATTAAAAGCTTTGGTATCCACTTTCCTTAAGAGGAAAAATGAAGATCTATCGTTTGTTGTAGATACGCTAGAGATGGGTAGAGCTTATATAACAGACAAGGCTCAGCAGGCTATAGGTAGTGAACCAGATTCAGTTATTCGTGGAGAAGAATATATTAAGAAATTTTTTTCAACAGAATCTTTAGCAGATGTAACAACTGGTGGCAAAGCAACATACGCCGGTGTGGAAAATTTTGTTATGAATACTAATTTATTAGATTTAATGGCAGATGAAAAGCACGCCCCTCAAATATTTGAACAGATATTTAAAGGATCGCACATCGCTGAAACTGATACCATGCTCCAAGACTATATTTTAAAGTACATGCATACGGGTAAGTTAGATTTTCGTGATCCAAGTAATGTATCTGCTCAAGCCCCTGCTGAATTGTTAGATGTGGCGAGAAAAACCGTTTTTAAATCAGCGGCAACAACTGCAGTAACAAATATTGCAGATCCACAATTTCTAACAGATACAGCCATGAAGTATGCTGAAGGAGAGGGTATATCAGGAGTTAGAGCCACTATTTCACTCCAAGATATCTTGGCAGGAGATCTACTTGAGGATTCCGCGAATAAATCTCTAGTGCAAACTCAAATGAATAACAACATTTCTCAAGGATTTATAAAATTTGACAAAGGTAATTTCAAGTTATTTACTGGAGCAGAACAAGAGGGAATGGTTCTGGAAAGAACTAAAGCTGAGGACCATCTAAGGGCGTTAATGGCAGATGCTAGAAATGGTTTAAATCTAGAAGAGATAGATGCATATGGTCAAAAGTTTAGATATAATGCAGCAGAAAAACGAATAATGTCGCTTGGTATTACAGTCGAACAGAACTCGGCAATCGGCATGATGAACAGAACTTTAGGATTAACCGAAGCTACAGAAGTCAGTCCAGAAAAGTATGTAGATAGTGTTGGCGATCTTTATAATAACTTTGCGGACGCTCCAGGCAGAGTACAATTTAGAGATATCATGAGAAATAATGGATCTTTTGAAGCAAAAAATAATTTTAGTTCTGGATTAAACCTTGGCAACTTTGATGACGCAAGCGAAGTTAGCGCAAGACTTACTACACACGCACAATCCGCCCTGGCTGCTGGAAATAAATATGGATTTTTAGGAGTAAAAGAATCTGTTATAAGTAATATATTATCTAGCGGAACTTCATCACTAGCTACTGAAGTCTATAATAAGGCTAATCTAGGAGGATTTGAAGATTTAGGAACTGGCCTATCAGCACAAATAACCGAGAGGTTTGCCTACGCCGCAAGTAATGAAATAGCAGATGTCACTTCTCAATTTGGGATTAGCCATTACAGGAAACAATCATCATTTAGATTGGCAGGAGAACAAGGTCAGGCTAAGAAAATTCTTTTAGATTATGATTATTTTAAAAGCCTAAGCGTGTCACCACCATCGTCAGCAGTAGGAGCAGCGACAGGAGCAATACCTAGCACGATAAGCGTGGGAGAAAAGATTGCAGAAGGGAACCTTGCCGTTTCTTTCAGCGTTGCAGAAAGAAAAGATCAAGGCCAGATGTTTAAAACCTTAAATCTTGTATGGAAAGAAGGTCAGGACGAATCTGGATTGACAGCAAGATCTATTGCAGAACAACTGCACGGAGACTTTATCGAAACAGATAATTATAAAAATAAAATAACCTCTTTAGATATGGATGAGCTTCATACACAAGCAGCAATGTTTAAAGAAACATATAAAGAACAACCAGGATTAACAGTAGCAGAAAACAGAGAAAGATCAATTCAATCAATAGTTACATCTATAGAAGAACGTGGTGTAGGCATTGCCAGCTTTGGAGATAAGTATAATCAAGATGTAGTTGAGAGCATGACGGAAGCTATAAGTAAAAATGGAATGGACATAGCTAACGATACATCCAGCCTTCAGGCTAACATCCTTGGTGAGGCAGGTGACACTCTAGCTCTCGGGCATGTATACGATAAGAAGGTAATAGATGCTGGTGGAGACGAAGCTAGAGATAGGTTAAGGGCTGCAAACGAGGGAGCTATGGCAGACGCTTCCAAGGTAGGAAGAGCATTATCTGAAGATGACAGCTTATTAAATAGGGCCGTAACCAATTTGAAATCTGGCAGAAGGCAAACGCCACTGTCAACAGCAGTGGAAAATTATCACAAGTTCAAAGGTCCAGCAGGAATAGCAGCATTAGGGTTAACAGCGCTTGCTGGAGGTTACTATATGGGTAAGAGAAAGAAAGAAACAGATTCATATAACGAAACTTTAGAGCGCCAGCCAACTGAATCATTCCGCCAAAACTCATCCAGTAATTACGGATCTTCAGTGCCATCTTTAAATTCTGCTAGAAGAGATCCCTTAGTAACAGCTGGAGTTGTTGGAAATCTAGATAATAGAAAAATAGGCCACACGCAAATGGGCAATAATAAGTATAACCACCTTTACGGAGGGTGAAAATGGGAATATTAAACTTTGGGAAGAAAGTAGGAGGGGCAACCGCAAGAGCATTGGGCAGAGCTCCAACCACAATTATGTCTAGCAGAGCTGCTATGGGAGCCGTGGGTGTCGGTGCGTTAGCTTTGGGCGCTGGTTCAAGGGTTGGTCCAGCTACCAAGGACGCAGCTTTAGGTGCAGCTTTTGGAGACGAAAATGCAGACCAGTATTTCACTGGAAGAGATCTAAATGCTAGAACCTTAGTTGGAAGCATGATGGGTGGAGTTGGAGGAGGAATGCTCCAAGCTTCTGCTCCAGGTGATTTCATGGCAACGCACGCCGGATTCCCTGGTGGGGGAACTGGAATGTTAGCTGCTTCAGCTGCTACAGGAGTTATGGGCGGAGCTGCTGGTGGAGTTACCGGTTCCGTCCTGGGCGGAGCTATAGGCGGTGCACTTTCAATGGGTAGGGCTGGCAAAATTGCCGGTGGATTAATGGGTGGATTAGCTGGAGCAACAATGGGCGGAGCATTACCATCTGCCGCAATTGTAGGTGGACACGTTAATAGGAATCAAGAGTTCTTTACACAATCACCCTATAGCACATCATCCTCTACGGCAAGTCAACTAAGTGCATCTGGCGACATAGTCCTAGGTATGCACAACTCAAGAAGAGGATATTAATAATATGCTCGAAGGTGATATGCCTATAGATACACCTGAAGCGCCCCTATGGGCTCGCATGACGGAGGTAATGCCAGGAATAGCTGCATCAGCAGGCTTCGCATCCATGAGGGGCTCCAACACGCTATTACGTGGCGGATACATGGACAGTCCATCAAGATTAGGTAAAGGCGTCGACGCCAGAAGAGCAGCTAAATTTAGGACTTTACAATCCGGAACAATGAATAGCTATGATTCAGCTACAAAACAATTTTTTGGTGGCGCAAAAAGAAATGCAAGAATGGCAAGCCTTACTGGAGACGCAAGAAAAACTCCGTTTCTTAGATCATCCAGGCTAAACAACTTTAGCCTAAGACCTAGAAATCTTGCCAGACAACACTCTCTTAGCATTTTTGCTGGCGCTTCCCAAAACGCCTACACACCCTTCGGAGCTAGTGGTTTCCTAGGAAATACTAAAGCTGGAAAAAGTCTAATATCAAAAATGGGAATAACTCTCAATGAGGGAGAATCCGCTTTTGGCCCAGGAATGTTGTCAGGGATAAGTGCAGGTAGAAGAGTAGACCTATTGGAGAAGAAGGCCCTAAAGGGTAACTCAAGAGCAGCTAGGAAATTGGCTAAAGCAGACGACGCCCTAGGTAAGTTAAGTAGGATGAATAATCCAGCACTAGCGTCAAAAATGGTTGCACCTACTGTAGGAATGAAAAAAGGAGTCGTAACCGTAACTGATCAAATAGTTGGAGCATCCTATGGAACAACAAAAGCTGGAGCAGTGGGAGCTCAAGGCGTTAGAGGTAATATGTACGCATCGTCGATGTCTGGAGCTGGCACTCAGTATCTTGGGGGGTATTTTAGAGGCGCACAAGGATTTGGTGGCGCTAGCGGTTTATCAGGAAGAGCACTAGAGGGCGCTGCAAGGGCAGAGGGTGCGTTTGGTCAAGCATTTGTTAAAGCATTTGGCGATGATGGATTAATGGTCGGAGGTAAACTTGTACAAGGTTCAAAAGGCGCTATAGATCTCCTAAGGGGAACTGGCGGTAAAGGATTGATGAAGGAAATCGGTTACACCGCAACAAAGAAATTAGCAGTTTCTGGTGCTGGAAAAATGATGGCTGCCAGGTATGCGGCGGCGGCTATACCTGGTCTTCAAGTGCTGGCTGCAGCATCCTTTATATATGATATTGGTCGCATGGGTGGAGAAATGATTAAAAGTGGGATAAACTTAGCAAAAGACGCTAATAAATCTTTACAAGGATCAATAGCTAAACCATCTTTTGGAATGGGATATAAAGATACTGAGGCAGCAGCAACATCTAGATCTAGAGGAGTCCAGGCAATTCAAAACTCTAGACTTAATGCAAGAAGTGCTCTCGGAGCAGAGGGCGCTATGATGGCAGCACATTATGGGTGATTATGGGTATTTTTAATAAAACGCAAAAATTCAGAGAAGCACTAGAAGGTCTTTCAAGAGAAGATTTATTTGAGATAATAAAAGATCAGGATCCTGAGCTGATAAAGCAGATAAACAGAATTGAATGGGTTTTTGAAAATAAACTAAATCATATTTCATGGAGTGACGGAACTCCAGTAATTGAAAGAAAATTAACCAATAGAGAGCTAGCTCTTTTGGTGGATGAGCCATTTGAAATGGATCTTGATTTATTGGCAGCAGGCGTTAGTGCAGAACATCAAAGGCAATTACACATCTCAAAAGATCCAGTAGTATGGGCTAAACAATTTCTTGGAGCTGAACTTAGAGTATATCAAATACTAATATTAAGAGATCCAGGATTAAGAAAAGTTCTTAGAGCTGGTCGTCGTTTAGGTAAAACATTTAGCTTAGCAATAATGTTACTGCATTACAGCTATACTCATAAAGACGGAAGATCGTTGGTTATCGCGCCAATGAAAACTCAAGTTGAACTTATCTATCAAGAGATACTAAGAATAGCTTCCAAGAATGAAGTTGTAACTAACTCTATTAGTAGAAAAGTTACGAGTCCACAGTTCATGATTCAGTTTTCAAATGGATCAACAATTAGATTCTTTACTTCAGGAATGAAGTCTGGAGGAAAGAGTGACGTTGCTCGTGGTCAGGAAGCTCACCTAATTGTTCTTGACGAAATGGACTACATGCACGCAGACGACCTTGACGCATTGTACGCCATGCTCCAGAAAACAGCAGAAGATCAGCCTGATAAAGTCATGATTGGCGCCTCTACTCCTACTGGTCGTAGAGAAAGATTTTGGGAATGGTGTAGATCTCCACGATTTACAGAGTTCTGGTTTCCCAGCTATTGCAATCCATATTTTTCTAAAGAACAAGAAGAAGAATTCAGGGAACAATATTCCCCAAGTGGATATCGTCATGAAATAGAAGCTGACTGGGGCGAAGACTCAGAAGGTGTTTATCCGAGAAAATTTGTTGACAGAGCTTTTATTTCGCCATCTTGGGATTACACTCCTGAAATTACTTCAGCTAGATCTTTCCATACAATTGGAGTCGACTGGGATAAATATGGCGCGGGAACAAATATAGTCATAGTAGAAACATGCGCAGAAAACTATGAAGACACTAGATTTAGAGGCAAGAGTAGAATCTGTTATAGAGAAGAAATACCCAGATCAGAATATACCTTAACGAAAGCTGTAGATAGAGTTATTGAATTAAATCGGGCATTTAATCCTAAGCACATTTATGTTGACAGAGGATACGGAGAAGTGCAAGTGGAGCTACTGAAGAAGTATGGAGTAGAAAATCCATATTCTGGTCTTAGGGATAAAGTTAAGGGCATTAGCTTTGGTGAAAGCATTGATGTTAGAGATCCATACACCAAGTTAATGATTAAGAAAGAAATGAAACCTTTTATGGTTGACAATCTTAGGCAGTTCTTGGAAAAAGAAAGAATACTTATTCCAGAATCAGACGAAGAGATTTACATGCAACTTATATCCTATGTTGTTATTAGAACAACTCAAACTGGTCGGCCAGTATTTGAAGCAGCTGGTTCTGCAATGGATCACGCACACGATGCATTAATGTTAGCACTATTGGCAATAACGCAAAATTATGGAGAATTTTCGCAGGGTAACTACGCTACCAGAACCGAAAGTTTTTCTAATGAGTTTTTTATGCCCAAACAAAATAGTTCAGATTCAGAAGAAGAAAAGTCAAAATTTGTAATCACAGGGAGAGCAAATGCTTTAAATCCAACTGGAAGCTTTAAGAGATCAACTAGTTCTAAAAAAATTAGAAAAATGTTTTAGGAAAAAATGTCGGTAAATAATAACAATCAGTATACAGAAGTAAATAATGAAATTCATGGAAGTTATAAATTTTCTGATTCATCTTTTGTTAATACCTCAGACAATGAGGCTTACGAAAGAGAGATGCTGAGAACTATCGGAAAGACTTCCAATGGTTCTGTAATGGGAACATACTCCATACCACTCAACTCCATTAGGAGACAAACATCTTTGGCTCAGCAAGTGATACTAGATACCATTAGAGATATTGAAGAGCTAATGAAGAAGGTTTTTATAAATCCAAACTTAAATTTAGATTTACTGGTATCTCACCAGAATTTATGGGATGAATTAAATAAAACTTTAAGAATAGAATCTCCACAAATTATTGAATTTTTTAATAAAAAGATAAATAATAGTTCTTATTCTACAGTCCCAAAAGAGGAAGATAAAAACATAGACATTAGTTTTGGTTTAATCGATCCCAAAGAGGATCCTTATCTAGAAGACTCTCCAAAAATTATTAATGATGATCCATCATCTTCCGATGAGGGGCTTATAACTATTCAGCCATACCCTCCGGTTTTTGATAAACCCTCGAATATTAAAATGCCGATCCCGTCATATATTTGTTATGAAGAGGTATCTTTTGCGGAAAGAATGAATTCGACAATCTCTCGTAAATTTTTGCAAGAATATGAACATTCTATCGCACATTCAACTTTTTCTTATTTCTTTCAGTTCAGAAAACTTTTAAACTATTTATTAAATGAAGTTAAATCAGTACAAATGTCATTATCTATAGATTTTGGAGACGATTATGAAAATGAGTTACAACAAAAAATCGCAGTCCATTATGACTCGTGGGGGAAAACAGCCCTGCACTATACGAGCAGGATTGCAAAGACGATCATATCAAAGCCAGGAGAAATTCCCGGAACCGAATTGGATCAAATCTCAAAGGAACAAGCCTCTAAATTTCAAGCTTTTTTTGCGATTAAATTAAACGCTGTAAACTCTGAAATTGAAGATATTCTTAGTTCACTTAAAAGAGACCTACACGATAACTCTGAAATTTTTTATACAAGATATATTAATCCAGCCTTAAAATTTTCTTCAGATATTTCAAATCCTCTAGAACTAGATTACCAAACAACGTCAGTAGGTAAAAGTATTCCATTTTTGGCTGAAGAATTATTGATAGCTTCAGTTTTAATGAAGGGCAACTTCACCTCCGTAGTTGCCGACGTTATTGATAGACATCACACTGTCATAGGAAAAACAGATGCACTATTAAGGCTTATTCACGAAAAAAGGAAGTATGCAAATTTTATTGCACAAATGTCCTTTAAGGGTGTTCAAAAGCCAAATCTATTATTGCCAGTATCTGATGACTGGGTTTCTTCGCTGTTCAGACAGGTGATAATAAGTCCCACTAGAAAAGATGACCTAAAGTCCAGCCATAGCCTATTACAAGACCTGGATGAAGATCATCATCCACAGTATTTATTAAAGGATGGTGGGAGAATAATAGGTGATATTCTTGTCGCTGAAGGTATTACTATAGATGGGGTAGATCTCAATCAACATAAACATACTGGCACGGATGGATCTACTAAAATTTCCTCCCTTGATATCGATTATCAAACAGCAAGAAATTCTGATATAATAAAAGAAGCTGTAACCGCTCCTATATCGATAGCTATTGCACAATTTAATGTTGACATTGTAAATGGCGTACCTAGGTGCGATGCAGTGGTTAATATAGAAATTGATGATAATATTTTAGATAATCATGAATATGAAATAATATACACGGAAGTGACATAATATGGCTTGGTTTAAGTATCTTAAATCTACTGAAAATGTAAACTCATCTACAGTTAACACTACTTACTCATACCCCTATTGTAAGAGATTCATAGATAGATTCACGGCAAGGGATACAATAAGTTCTGGAACTTGGATATTTGCTAATATATCAGATATTAATATCAACACGTATAAAGATACCTCTTTAGAAGATCAAACAGATCAAACATCGTACATTGTTACTTACGAGAAAGGTGACAATGTATATCCCGTTGAAACCGTCATAGAAGGCGACTATATATATTTTAAAACATATGAATTGCACACGGCTGCCGAAGAAGTAACCGGACAATATGCAGTGTATTATAATACGCCAAATTTAAGAAAAATTAACACTGTAAATAACGGTGGGACTACTGGGTATCGGATTGACTCAGTCTCAAATCCATTCTATGCAAACTACTCAAGTGTCAATACAGGGCAATATTTAGTTAATTTAGATTCAGATTCATCATACAACTTCTCATTTATTAATCCAATGACAGATTGGGATAATGGATTATCCACGAAACCAGCTTCTAAATTATATATGAATTTTACTGGCCCTAAGTTTACTTTATATGGAGCAAAGGGACCAAATTACGGTAAGTTTAGAATTAAATTTACAGCGCTTTCTGATAATATTAATACGACAAATTCCTTAGCTTTAGATTGGCAAACAATTGATTCATTTGCTAGAACCTACTCTGATAATCAACAGCTTTTTGCAAAGACAGATTTTGAAGAAAGAGATTATTTTGTCGAGATAGAAACATTATATGATAAAAATGTTCTTTCAAATGGAAATAACATAAAGATAACTTCTTATTCATTTAGCTATAATCTATATCTAAAAATTAAAAATGAAATAGTTAATCAATCTAATAATACATTTACGCTGATAGGCGGAATAAGATAATGGGTATTATATCTAAAAATATAGAAAATTTAAAACCGGATAAAGAGTATATTATTACGGTTCGCGCAAAAAATAATGACGTTAATATATTGTCAAGCTATACGGATTCGGTAAGATTTCAAACTCCTACAGATTCAACAATACCTAGTGCGCCAACAAATCTTGTTCTGGCAGCATCTTTTCTTAATGTATTATTTAAATATACAGACAGTGTTGACGAAGATGCAGGAAAGTATGAATATGAACTATACAAGCAAGCCCAAATACAAATTGTCAGTGGTTTAAATTCGATTATTTCTGGAGAAATCCCACATAGAACTGGTTTCGTTCAGACTAATGTTTTTGTTGTTTCAGTAGACGATAACAGCACGACAACTAGTACTTCTGGCTCACCAACTAGCCCAGTAAAGTATTATGGAAGAATAAGAACAATTGATACATCAGGCAACATTAGTGGCTGGACATCAATAGTCGCCTCAGGCGACACTCCATTGATCGATGAAGATTTTATTGGTTCTTTGACGGCAGGAAAAATAACTGCTGGAACAATTGGCGCACATGAAATAATATTAACTCAACCAGGAACTGCCACAACAATAACCAGTCCCGACAATAAGGCTATTTTAAGATCTTCAGATTATAATGGTTCATATAATAATGCAACAGACATATGGACTAGCGGATCAGCTGGTTGGATTATATCAGGAGATGGTAGAGCCGAATTTAATAATATAGTTGCAAGAGGTGCAATAGATGGTGGAACAATTGATATTGGCGGATCAGATACAACCTCATTCCATGTAGATTCCAGTGGAAATATGTGGCTTGGAGCAGCCAATTCTGAAACAGCCCCATTCAAGGTTACAAGTGGTGGCGCATTAACAGCAACTGGCGTAAACGTTACAGGAGCTATTACTGCAACTTCTGGAACTTTTACTGGAACTGTTAACGCTAGCGCAGGAACCTTTACTGGAACTGTTAACGCTAACGCAGGAATTTTTACAAGTACGGTAACAGTTGGTGGGGCAACATCTGGAACACTGCAAGTTGGCACTGGAACCAATAAGATAAAAATTGTTGGAACCTCTGCAGACGCAGGAACCTACATTAATACTGGAAGTACAACAGCTACAACTGGAAATGGTTTTTATTTTGGAGCAGATGGGAAAGTAAGAATTGCAAGTTCTACTAACTCTCTAACATTTGATGGAACAAGCTTAGCCATCACTGGCGCCATAACTGCAACTAGTGGATCTTTTACTGGAACAATCACAGCTAGTGCTGGAAAAATAGCTGACTGGAATATAGGAGTTCCAGAAGTTACTGCTGGATATTTTATTATTGGCGAACAGTATAAAATCGTTACCCCCGGAAATACATCCTTCACCTCAATTGGCGCAGCTAATAACAACGTCGATACTGTTTTTACAGCGACTGGAATTGGCTCTGGAACTGGAAGTGCAAAACCAAATGATGGTGCAAATGCTTTAACAAATGGTTCTGGGCCAACTCTGTCAATACTTTCCCCTCAGGGATGGGCTTGGTTTAGTTCAGGAGTGATAACGACATCAATAAGTGGCTATGGCGGTCCAACCACTACTGGCGGAGCAACAAGTCAGAATACCACGACAGTATCGAGCGGAACAAGAGGGTATTTGCGAAATATATCACATGGTTCTACTAAGCCAACATCTCCCGTTCTTGGAGATATTCACTTTACCACGTGAGAATTAATTATGGCTATTGAAATATATGATGGAAGTAATTGGATTGCGAAGACGGATCCTGAAATATGCACGTCTGCAGCAGGATCTGGAACATTTACCAATATACAAAGAGGACAAATATACAATGGAACCAGTTGGGTAACTTTCTATATTAGATCAGTGCCAAATGAAGAGGGAACTGCCGCAGCACCAGTTATAGCTTTCTCATCTAAGAGTAGTAGAAGAATTTTAATTACCGTACAGCACAGTAATTCAAGTGGCGACAATGTAAAAGTCTTAGCATGGGCAGACACCACAAATCCACCAAATATTCTAACCCCAGTAAGCACTCAAGTACACCCTAATACAGGATACACTACAGCAAGTTATTCTAATCAAATTGAAACTTTTGGAACCAATACCTATAACAGTGTATTGGATGAAGACACAACTTATTACATAGCATCTGTAGCACAGTTTTATAATGATTCTAATGGTCTTATCGAATCAGTGGCTGGAAATACGCTAACAGTCACAACACATCCGTATTTTACAGCAGGCCAACCAGTATCATTAGCATCATATTTAGGCGTAGCCCTTA
>Ga0209768_10002114_pt1 | contig 12410 bp, 10 predicted proteins | sample LauGreSBDMM110SD_3_FD_187564 | JGI IMG/M metagenome (GOLD analysis project Ga0209768, IMG submission 187564) | Freshwater lake microbial communities from Lake Michigan, USA - Sp13.BD.MM110.SD (SPAdes) (version 2) | ecosystem: Environmental > Aquatic > Freshwater > Lake | place: Lake Michigan... | reverse complement strand
ACAATCTCTTGTTCGCATACTGATTGCAACGGGGCTTATCATTTATTTAGTATACAAAAATCAAGTAACTGATGAATCGCAATTAAATCTCTCTAATCATTTTCAATGGATAGCGACAGTATTTATGTTGGCTGCTATTACGATTAGTTTATGCATCATTAAATGGCCAGAAAACTCAATCTTTCGACATGTAGTTGCGATTTTTTTAGATATGGGTGCATTGACCTATATTCTGATAGAGGCAGAAGAGCATGCATCGCCATTTTATGCCATTTATCTTTGGTTAATTATTGGATATGGATTTAGATTTGGTAAAAAATATTTATTCATCGCACTTTGCTTAGCTTTAATTGGTTTTGGTTTTGTTATTTATAGCATTCCATTTTGGAAAAATAATATATACCTATCATTGGGATTATGGCTGGGTATGCTGATGAACTCGCTCTATTTAAACACCTTACTAGGTCGTTTATATAAAGCCCTAGATCAAGCAGAGATAGCGAATAGAGCGAAGCGTCATTTTATATCCTCAATTAGTCACGAGTTACGGACACCTCTGAATGCCATCATAGGCATGGTTGATTTAATGGAATCATCACCATTGAATAAAGAACAAAAAGAAATGTTGGATTGTATGAGTACAACTTCGCAAGTCATGCTGTCTCAGATTGAAGATGTGCTTGATTTTGCAAAAATAGAAGCTGGAAAAATGACGATTGAGAAAAGTGAATTCGACTTATATCAATTAGTTTTTTCAATTATTGACATTTTTCGCTATCAAATTAATCCTAATAAAGTAAGTCTTAATCCTGTGATTGCTTGTGATGTACCTCAATTTCTAATTGGTGATGAGCGACACATACGTCAAATCATGGTTAATCTCATAGGTAATGCAGTGAAGTTTACTGAGCGAGGTCAAATCACTATTCGCATTAAAAAAATTGAGCAAGGCAAAAATCTCACACTATTACGATTTTTTATCATTGATACAGGAATTGGCATTGCCTATCATGCACAACCCAGTATTTTTGATAGCTTTAAACAAGCCGATGAATCTACTGCACGTAGATATGGTGGAACAGGATTAGGAACAGCGATCTGCCAGCAATTAGTAAAACTTATGCACGGCAAAATTGGATTTTCTAGTGAGCCAGGCTTGGGCAGTGAATTTTGGTTTGATTTGCCATTTGAGACACCTAGCGATCGTAGCGAGGAGAATAGTCAGCTGATTCAAGCTGAAAAAATCCATATTTTTTTAATGAGTAATCAAGAGAAAAATAGTGAAAATATCAAACACTGTTTTTCAAAATATCAAGTAGAAATTATCTGCACGCCATTATCGGGATTATCGGCAACTGAACTCGTAAAAAAAATCATAGATCATGGGGAAATTAATTTATTAATGATAGATTTTCCTATGTCGATAGCGGGATATTGTGAGAATGATGATAAAGAGTTGGTAAAAAATATCATATACTCATTGAGTATCACGGAAAAAACTGCATCAATTACGAGCGCATTAATTATTCCTGATGGTCTATCGAGTAAATTAGCAGATGAATTAATCATTGCTTTAGGCTTGACGGCGGTTTTGCCTGCGCCTATCAATGAGATCGCGATAGAAAATTATGTACAGTTACATCTTGCAGCAAATGCGATTAATGAAAATAAAAATATTGCTCAAGAATTACATGACAATAAAAATGAAGCGTCTCACGATCGCTTGATTCAGACGCAGCATGAATTAGCCAAAGCCCATATTTTGATTGCTGAAGATAATCCGGTTAATAGAAAAGTTTTGCAAAAGATTTTAGATCGTGCTGGATATCATTATTCCATTGCAAAAGATGGTGATGAGGCACTCGATTTAATTGATAAAACTAAATTTGATGCCATAGTTTTGGATATGAATATGCCTGGTATGAGTGGATTAGAGATAGCAAGGATTTATAACATTATTAGTGGTAAGGATGAGCGAGCGCCTATGATTATGTTTTCAGCTAATGTAACGCCAGATGCAAAGGAGAGTAGTTTAAAAGCAGGCGTAGATGAATTTTTACCTAAGCCTATAAAAATTGATACATTTTTAAATGTTTTGAATAAACTGTTGTCAAAAAAACGCTCAGAGAAAAATAGTGCACTGAACTTAAAGTTTAACGATGAGAAAATCATTCAGAAAAGTTATGACATTTTAGAATTAACTACCCTCATGGGTTTAGAAGAAGTGAGTGCCGATCCATTATTTTTAGATGAGTTAATTCAAGAATTTATTACCGAAAATAAAAAAACAGTATTGAAATTTGAAGAAGTCATGCAAGCTGAACATAATGAGGAAATAAAAGAAGTCTTACATTATTTAAAGGGCGCGGCAGTCAGCGTAGGTGCGATGGAGTTACTACAGTATTGTAAAAAAATAGAAAAAATGAATGCCTTAGAAATTAATCAGCTGAAAGAGAATATAGTCGCGGCTATGAAAAATTATGCGCATAACCTTTGTAATGCGCTTGAGAATTATCGATTTCAAAGAAGAAGAAAAACCATGGCTTTAGTTTCAACAGAATCATTTGCACCTACATTTTCTAGAACTTCATTGCAAACAAGTACCAATCAAAATAGAAATATTTAATAACTTGAAGTGCTAAAAATTCTATGAATCTAAATTAAGTGTTTAATTTAGATTCATAGATGCATCATTAATTTATGCTGCAATTAATTCTGTAGTGAGATGTTGAATGCTGTGGGTATCCGCTTTCATTTCATTTTTTCGAATTTGAGATCTGACAATACGATTCATAATGTGTATATCTTTATCGCTTAATTTAAGTGCAGCATTTACCCATATCTCAGTAATATCCATCATTTCCTTATAGGAGAGCGGATTAAAATGCCTTCTGCATTCATACATGGCACGTAAACCATTTACCCTACGTCCGTTTTGTTTGATGAAATCAGAGACTGCCTGCTCACCCTCACCATCCTCTGCCAAAATATCGATAACGCCCATAGAATAGAGATCTTCTGCAGCATAGATATTTCCGCTGGAGATCATCTCTTCAGCAATGCGTGGGCCTACACGTCTTGCGAGAAAGCTGTAGGCACCCATACCTGGAAATAGATTAAAAATTATCTCAGGTAAGCCCATGCGCGCACATCGTTCTGCAATGATGATATTGCTTGATAGCGCAGTTTCAAATCCGCCGCCTAGCGCATCTCCTTGGACTAATGAAATAGTAATCAAGGGAGAGAGATAATTTACTGCTCGCGAATAAACACAGTCCACACATAATTTTGCGTATTCAAGTAAAGCAGTGCGATTTCTCTCTTTAATCAGCTGAGAAAATAAAGCAAGATCACCACCGTAATTGAAAACGCCAGGTGTTTTAGAGGCGACTACATAGTAATCAACCGGTTGCAGTTCACCATTGTGTAAGAATAATCCTCCATTAGTTTCTAGTTCTTCATCATTGATTCGAATTTCTTTTAGTAAATCGATATTAAAACAATGTATGCCTCGCGGCTTCATAAAATTCCATAATGTTTTTGTTGTCGGACTATACTCAAGTTCAATTTGCGTAAAGTTTTCTTGTCCGAATAATTCCTGAATTTTTACTTTTCTTAATATCTGATCTGTAATTTTGCTATTAATCATGATGAACTCCTTTTTGCATGTTGTATGCGTGGGTTTATGAGATAAAATTTTATAAATAATTTAAAAATTAAATAAGCATCCTAATTTTTGTATTAACAAAGATCTCAATATGTTGATCTTCAGCCTAAATGAATTCAAAAATTTTAGAAATATAGATAAAAAAATTGCAGCGGGTTCCTTGCAGCTTCGCTTGATGTAAACAACATGGAACACAAAAATAGCCTAAATATTCGCTTTTTCATTGTGAATAATAGTTAGCGATTTTTTGATGATCACTAATATTTCGTGCTTTTTTTAAAATTTAAAAGTGTTTTTAGTAAATGTGTTGTGACGATATTTTTTAATTTTTTATAATTATCATCAGTCATGCCATTTTTGCTACTTTAGTTTTTGTTATCTTGACTTAGCCAATATGAATTTTCTAAAAGTGAATCAAGACATAGTCTAGTGTTGCGTACTTAATAATGTGCGGAATGTTTTCTTTGGTAAGGTAAAATCACGGCTAAGAGTCTAAAAAGGATGCATCATGAGTAATAGAAATATTAGTGAATCTTTAGATCAACTCTTATCCAATAATAAAGATTGGGCAAAGAGAATGATTTCTAAAGACCCAGAGTTTTTTAAGAAACTTGTTGCCCAGCAGTCTCCAGAATTTCTTTGGATAGGTTGTTCAGACAGTAGAGTGCCTGCAAATGAAATTGTGGGGCTATTGCCGGGCGAATTATTCGTACATCGTAATGTTGCGAATGTGATAGTTCATACAGACTTAAATAGTCTGTCTGTTTTGCAATTTGCTATTGATGTTTTGGGAATTAAACATATTATTGTTTGTGGGCATTATGGTTGCTCTGGTGTACATGCAGCTTTAGAAAGACGTCGCGTAGGTTTGGCCGATAACTGGTTAAGGCATGTACAGGACGTACACCAAAAACATGAGCGCTATTTGGGTGAGGTTTTACCTTCCAAAGAAAGACGCGATAGATTATGTGAGCTCAATGTTTTAGAGCAGGTGATTAATGTTTGTCAGACTACGATAGTGCAAGATGCATGGGAGCGTGGGCAAAAACTTACCGTACATAGTTGGGTATACAGTCTTGAAGATGGGATAGTGCGTGATCTAGGCATGGCTGTCAGTCAGGCAGAGTCATTGACACCACAATTCGAAGCGAGTTTATTACGCTATCAATAAGCAGTGCCAATATGTAGTACGGATAAGCAGTACGGATTTGCAGAGTGATGATTTTTATTCAGTCCGCATGTTGCATAATTTTGCAATTAGAAACTATGCTCCGCACTAGGAAAGCTTAGGTCTCGTACTGCTTGCACATAGTGTTGTATTGCTTCTTCTATGCTGTGTGCTGACTCCATGAAATTTTTCACAAATTTAGCTTTATGTCCTGGAAACACGCCCAGCATATCGTGCATCACTAAAACCTGTCCTGAGCAATCCACACCAGCTCCGATTCCTATAGTTGGTATGCTCAGCTGATTTGTAGTTTGCTTAGCTAAGTCAGTAGGAATGGCTTCTAATACGAGTAAGGATGCGCCAGCTTCTTGTAAGGCTAAGGCATCATGCGCGAGTTGTTGTGCTGATTCTGTGGTTTTTCCTTGTACCTTAAAGCCACCTAATTGAAAAACTGATTGTGGTGTAAGACCTAAATGTGCGCACACTGGTATGCCACGTTCGACTAAGAATTGAACAGTGGGGACTAGCCAGCTACCGCCTTCACACTTAACCATCTCAGCGCCATTTCGCATTAGAATGACAGCGTTTTCAAAAGCTTGTTCGGGTGTGCCATAACTTCCAAAAGGCATATCAGCCAAAATCAGAGAAGAGCGCACAGCACGTGCCACACTTTTTACATGATAAGAAATATCTTCTAAGGTGACTGGTAATGTTGAGTCATGACCCTGACACACCATGCCGAGTGAATCACCGATCAAAAGAACATCGACTTGATTGCGATCCATAAGCGCTGCAAAGCTCGCATCATAACAAGTCAGCATAGCTATTTTTTCGCCTTTTTGCCGCATAGTGGCGAGTGTGCTTATAGAGATTTTTTTTCTCATGTCTTTATCATTAGGATTCGAATACGAGGACATGCTCACTCTCCGCGATTAAAAAATTCACGCTTGCCGCGCATGGAAAAAATTCTCTGCATGAGTAGATCAAAATCTTCACTACTCTCTACAGGATTAAGATGTTCAGTATTTACAATTAATAAAGGCGAAGTATCGTAATGATGGAAAAAACGACTATAACTCTCACACACACGCTCTAAGTAATTTTCTGAAATCGCCTCTTCACTTTGTACACCACGTCTGCGTATACGTTCATTTAAGGTAGCAGGTGCAGCCTGTAAGTAAATCACTAAATCAGCGCGTGGTGAGGCTTGATTAAAGTGATCATACAACTGACGATAAAGATGAAGCTCATCATCATCCAAAGTTAAGGTGGCAAAAATAGGATCTTTTTCAATCAGAAAATCGGACACTACTGGAGCAGAAAATAAATCTCCTTGGGTTAGGTCACGTAACTGATTCATACGTTGAAAAAGAAAAAACATTTGAGTAGGTAAAGCATAGCGTGCAGCATCACGATAAAACTTTTCTAGAAAAGGATTTTCTTGCGGTTGCTCAAGCAAAGTTTGAGCGCCAATTGCTGCAGCAATACGCTTAGCTAAGGTGGTTTTGCCGGCGCCTATAGGGCCTTCTACAACGATATAGCGATATTTTTCGATCTGCATAGAGTTATCCGATTTTTTGCAATAACGTGATTCATCTAGTGTGGGTGGAGAGTGGCTGGACTAGCAGTTTTTGTATGCGCTGATCACTGAGTGAAGGTAAAAAATCACTCGCAAAACCTTTTTCCGGAATGGTAATGTCTGGCGCAATTTCCAATAAAGGGTGTAGTACAAAAGCACGTTCTGTCATTCTGGGATGGGGCAGACTTAATGATGCTTGGTTAATGATCTCATCAGCATATAAAAGTAAATCTAAGTCTAGTGTGCGTGGTGCATTCGGAAAAGGACGTTCTCTACCAAAGGCAAGTTCTATAGCTTGGCAATGACTTAATAAAGCTGCTGGGCTGAGTGTGGTATCGATTGCGACAACAGCATTCATAAAATCATTTCCGCTTGCTTCATAAGGCGCACTTTGAAAAAAAGAAGAAGTTTTACGTAGCTGCGACTGCGGTAATTTTTCTAAAGCTGCAATTGCAGCATGCATCATAGCGAGTGAATCGCCAAGATTTGAACCTAGTCCAATATATGCCTTAGCCGCGTGCATTAAGTAGCACTTTCTGGAGACGTATTTTTTTGACGTGGGCGGTGTGTTCTGCGCCGTCTTTTTTTGTTTGCACTCGAAGGCGCAAGAGATGTTTGTTGTGTATTCATTAAAATGTCACGATCTTCTTCATCGGCTATCATGAAAGAAGTCCACCATGTACCTAGCTCTTCTTCTATTTCACCTGAAGCGCAGCGTAGTAGAAGAAAATCATAACCAGCGCGTAAGCGTGGATGTTCGAGTAATTTATAAGGCGAGCGTCCTACTCGTCGCAAAAAGCGCGGCTGCATTGCCCAAATGTCGCGCATATCACTTGTAATACGTCGTTGTAATGCTAGTTGTTCTGCTTGACCATCTAGTACATCATCAGCTGCGAGATGTAAGGCAGGTATAGTTAATTCACCCGCTGCTTGATAGGCCTGCCATTTTTCTAATACTTGATGCCAGAGTAAAGCTGCGAATAAAAAACCAGGTGAAACGGGTTTGCCCTGACGTATGCGTTCATCTGTATTAGATAATGCGAGTGTGACAAATTTTTCACCGAGTGGCTGTTCTAGTACTACATCTAATAGCGGCAATAAGCCATGATGTAAGCCTTCTTGACGCAGCTGACGCAGACATGCCATAGCGTGCCCACTCATGAGTAACTTCAGCATCTCATCAAATACACGAGCAGAGGGCACATTGTTGATCAAGGGCGCCATCACAGAGATGGGTTTGCGCGTCTCTGCTGCAATTTTAAAATTCAGTTTCGCTGCAAAACGTACTACACGCAGCATGCGTACGGGATCTTCACGATAACGTGCTTCAGGCACACCAATGATACGCAGCGTTTTATTTTTTATATCTGCAATACCACCGTGATAATCGAGTACGGTTTGGGTAGAGGGATCGTAATACATGGCATTAATAGTGAAGTCACGACGCACTGCATCTTCATGTTGCTCACCAAAAGTGTTATCGCGTAAAACACGACCATGTTCATCTTTTAGTGCACCTTCCATTGCACTACCTCTAAATGTGGTGACTTCGATGAGTTCTTGTCCAAAAATCACATGCACAATTTGAAAACGTCGTCCTATGATGAAAGCACGACGAAATAAACGTTTCACTTCTTCAGGTGTGGCATTGGTAGCGACATCAAAATCTTTAGGTTTTATGCCTAATAGCAGATCACGTACTGCACCGCCAACAACAAAGGCTTTGAAACCTGCTTGTTGCAAGGTATTGGTAACTCTGACTGCATTGGACGATAAGAGCGATGGATTAATCGCGTGCTGTTTAGAACCTAGTACGAGAGGTGAGGTGTTGCTAGGTGCAGCGTGTGCTCCACCAAATAGACGACGGATAAATTTATTAATCATTAAATAAATTCAGTGTAGGCCAGCCGTGTTCTTGTGCATGCGCTGTTAAGAGCGCATTCGGATTCGTTGCAATCGGATGCGTTACAACGGACAACAGCGGAATATCATTTTGTGAGTCACTGTAAAAAAAACTTTGATTAAAGTCTTGCAATGATAACTGCATGGATTCTAACCATAGTTTGGTATTCACCACTTTACCTACGCCAAAGGGAGGCGTACCTACAAGGCGGCCGGTAATCTCACCGCCATCAGAAATTTCTGGTTCAGCTGCAATTAAATGTGTCACACCAAATGCTTGAGCGATAGGGCCGGTAACGAAACGATTGGTTGCAGTAATAATGGCAATCAGATCACCTTGCTCTTGATGTTTATTGACTAGTGCAAGTGCAGCAGGTTGGATTGCCGGTTGTATGACTTCATGCATAAATTGCGCATGCCATGCATCTAATTGAGACCGAGCAAAGCGCGCCAGAGTTCCGAAAGCGAATTCCAAATATTCAATCGGATCTAAGGTGCCGTTCTGATATTGCGCATAAAAAACTGCATTGCGTGCAGCATGTGCTTGTGCATCGACTGCACCTATTTTGCATAGAAATTGTCCCCATTCATAATCTGAATCTAGGGGTAAGAGCGTGTTATCAAGATCGAAAAGTGCGAGATTCATAAGGGATCCGGCGTGTCATCTAATTCAAGCAACTCACGCAATAAGGGAACCGTGATGGCCCGTTTAGTCTCTAGAGAATAGCGATCTAAGGCTTGTAACATGGCTGTTAGCGATTGCATATCACGTCTAAAGTGCGTCAGAAGATAGGGTATCACGCCAGTCGACAAATGTAGTCCTCGTGCCTCGGCGGATAAACTGAGTGCTGCAATTTTTTCTTCATCACTTAGGCCGTGTAATTGATAGATTAATCCCCAGCCTAAACGTGTACGTAAATCTTCCCGTAATTGCAGTTGACTAGGTGGGTGAGTGGCGGTTGCAATCAATGCACCACCATTTTCACGGATTTGATTAAACAATCCAAAGGCAGCGATTTGTACTTCAGGGCTAAACGCTTCGCAATCATCTAAGAGATAGAGATGATAATTTTCTGAAAAATCGAAATCACTAGCAGCACTATCCGCTGTCAAATAAAGCGCAGATGTTTGCTCTTTGAGTGCATGTAATAAATGCGATTTACCGCTGCCTGCTTCACCCCAAATCATGACAAAGCGTTTATCCAGATTCAAATCTGCAGCGTGACTGAATTGCGAAATCAATGCCGCTAATTCCTGATTTCTGCCGACAACAAAATTATCCAGCGTTTGCGGTTGGGACACATCCCATTCAAGCAATAACTGCCTCATGACTGACCATAAAAAGGACTTTGTAGATAGTGCTCACGTAAGCGTTTCACTATCACGGAAAGAATGGCGGATGCTGGAAGGGCAAGCAAGATGCCGACAAAGCCGAATAACTGACCAAATGCTAATAAAGCAAAGATCACAGCTAGAGGATGTAAACCTATGCGCTCACCCACTAAGCGGGGTGTGAGATAAAAACTTTCAATCACTTGTCCACATCCATAGATGATGGCAATCGCTATCAATCCTTGTAAGCCATCAAACTGCAATATCGCTGCGACTACCGCGAGTAAGAGTCCAATACCAAATCCAATATAAGGAATAAAGACAAGTAAACCTGTAAGCAGTCCCACTGGCAGGGCAACATCAAAACCAGCAATAGCCAGTGCAACGGAATAATAAGTTGCTAATACCAGCATGACGAGTAATTGCCCCCGCAAATATTGCGCTAATAAAGAATCTGCTTCAACCGCCATGGAAGTGACCAGACTAATCCAACGGCGCGGCACCATTAAAGCAAGTCTTGCCAGCATGGCATGCCAGTCGAGTAAGAGATAAAACAAAACCACAGGAACCAGCACTATCGTTGCAATCCATCCCATGACTGCCATTCCACCAACTTTGAGTGATGATAAAAAAGCGGGTCCCAGTTCAGCGCTGCCTGCTGCCAGTTTTTCAGCCAACATTTGCTTTACGCCGGCGCTATCTAATTGCACCTTCATACCCAATTGCGCAAGCCAAGGACCAAGAATGGCATCGATTTTATCGAGCAAACTAGGTAAACGTTGCTGAAGTAGCGGAATTTCAGCACGCAAAATCGGCACAACGATCAACAGCAAAGCAATGATTAATATGAAAGTGGCAATGATAATCAGCATCACAGCAGTAACGCGAGGAATCCGACGCGCTGTCAGCCAGTCCACTCCAGGATTTAAGACATAACCAATCATTGCTGCTGCGACAAATGGCGCTAACACCGGCCCTAACAGCACAAACAGAGCGACCAGCAATATGCCTATCGCTATCCATAGCAAGGACTGACGTTGTTCTGAAGTGGAGAAGGGCATAATGAAATCGTTTAGATAAAGCAGTAAATGGTCTGAATCAGCGGGGCAATTTGGTAAAATACGGCTCGCGCGGCGTCTGCTTGATTGCCGCAAACGCTTATTCTACCGTCTCTGCAAAAGTAACTATCATGGCTTCCCATTCTCCTGTTTCTCTTTCCTACCGTGACGCTGGTGTTGATATCGATGCAGGTGATGCATTAGTTGAAGCCATTAAGCCCTTTGCTAAGCGCACCATGCGTGAAGGTGTATTAGGAGGCATAGGTGGATTTGGTGCCTTGTTTGAAGTGAGCAAAAAATTTCGTGAGCCAGTTTTAGTTTCTGGCACCGATGGTGTGGGCACTAAATTGCGATTAGCTTTTCATCTGAATCGCCACGATACCGTTGGTATAGATTTAGTCGCCATGAGTGTCAATGATATTTTGGTGCAAGGTGCTGAGCCTTTATTTTTCCTCGATTACTTCGCATGCGGTAAGTTAGATGTCGCAACCGCGACCGATGTGATTAAAGGTATAGCTGCAGGATGTGAACAAGCAGGTTGCGCTTTGATCGGTGGTGAAACTGCTGAAATGCCTAGCATGTATCCCGATGGTGAATATGATCTTGCAGGATTTGCAGTAGGTGCAGTAGAAAAATCACGCATTATTGATGGCAAATCCATCGCAGCAGGTGATGTTGTGTTGGGTTTAGCTTCTTCAGGTGCGCATTCAAATGGTTACTCATTGATTCGTAAAATTATTGATGTTGCTAAGCCAGATTTGAATGCAGATTTTCATGGTCGTAAATTAGCCGATGTATTGATTGCACCGACTCGTATTTATGTGAAGCCTTTATTAGCATTAATGGAAAAAATTTCTGTGCGTGGTTTAGTACACATCACCGGTGGTGGCTTAGTAGAAAATATTCCACGTGTCTTGCAATCCAACTTAACTGCAGTGTTGCAGCGTAGTGCTTGGCAAATGCCACCATTGTTCACATGGCTACAGCAGCATGGTGGTGTGGTTGATGCAGAAATGCATAGAGTCTTTAATTGCGGCATAGGCATGACAGTGATTGTGTCTGCCAGTGATGTAGATGCAGCAGAAGCGGAATTAAAACGCTTAGGCGAAACAGTGTATCGATTGGGCGTGATACGTGAACGTCATGGTGATGAACCACAAACCATCGTTGAATAGTTGAATAAACATTCCTTAAGTCGATGAGTAAAAATCGAAGAAATGGTAGGGACGATTAGCAAAGCGTAATCGTCCGTTCGATTTTGAATTTCCTACGAATACTTCGTACGAATACGCTACGCTATTCGTACCTACAAAACCTTACAATAATTTTTTACCAAGTTTAAAAAAAGAAGAATTGGTAGGGACGATTAGCAAAGCATAATCGTCCGTTCGATTTTGAATTTCGTATGAATACGCTACGCTATTCGTACCTACAAATTCAGTATATAAAATTTGTACACTGCAAACTACAAACTACAAACTTTAATGTTGATTTTTCTTACCGTCAGCTTCTGCTAAGGTTTGTAATTGCTTGCTACGTGGATTATTTTTTACCAAACTTGCAGGCGGCTTGACGCGCACTGGCTGACTAATATTTGTCTGGCTCGATAACACATTGCTGACAGTATCTGGTGCTGCATTCCACACGGGATCAGCAATGCCTTCAAACACAGATTTTAATTGTTGTCCCCACGTGTTACGTATC